>JADMIO010866713.1_pt1 | contig 18198 bp, 12 predicted proteins | sample 8958161 | NCBI WGS metagenome assembly JADMIO01 (sample SAMN16585339, study PRJNA669376) | soil metagenome | isolation source: Crop rotation soil | place: USA: Cullars Rotation, Alabama | collected 2011 | reverse complement strand
GGCGCCTGCGCACCGTATACGTGATCCCCGAGCCGGATTCGGTGAAACCCGTATTGACGCGGGCGGGCCCGGACACGCTCATCGCGTTCGAAGGGGATCCGTTCCGGGACTCCGCCCAGGTGCGGTGCGTGGACAATCGCGATGGGGAACTGGAACCCTATACGAAGGGGCTCTTCAAAGGCGATGGCCTGCCGCGCGGGGAATACGCGGTCGAGTACGAATGCCGGGACCTTTCCAACAACGAGGCGTCTCTCGCCATCGTGGTGCGGGTCCTGCGCCGTCCCGATCATGTTCCGCCCCGGCTGACCTTACGCGGGCAGGATTCCCTCGTGTTGTACGACAAGGAGACCTATGCCGATCCCGGGGCCGATTGCATCGACGATCGGGACGGGAAGCTGCCCGTGGGGATCCGCAATCCCGTGGATACGCGCGTTCGCAAGGAATACGTCGTCGAATACGCCTGCGCCGATACCGCCGGCAACACCGCGACCGCGGAACGCAATGTCCTCGTGATCCGCAAACCCGATCCGGAAAAGCCCGTCATCGTGCTGCGGGGGCCCGATACGGCCATCGCCTACGTTCACGAGGGCTATACGGACTCGGGGGCGGTTTGCCTGGACGCCCTGGACGGACGGTTGGCGGTGGAGGTCAAAGGGACCATCGATACGGAAAAGCCCGGGCTGCAATCCCTCGCCTTCAGCTGCGCCGATACGGCCGGGAACGTGGCCGGCATCGTCCGCGCGGTGCGCGTGCAGCTCCGCCCCGATACGGTGAAACCGGTTATGAAGCTGCGCGGCCCGGACACGGTGCAGGTCTGGCAAGGGCAGGCCTATGCCGATTCCGGGGCGGATTGCGTCGATGATCGCGATGGCGCCGTGCCGGTACGGATCACGGGGATCCTGAACACGGGATTGCGGAGCCCGCAGACCCTTTCCCTCCTTTGTTCCGATGCGGCGGGGAACGAAGCCGTACGCATCCGCCATGTGCTCGTAGCCAGGGTTCCGGATGCGGTGAAACCCGTCCTGACCCTGAACGGTCCCGATTCGCTCGAGGTTTGGGAGGGGTCGGTCTATTACGATTCCGGCGCGACCTGCTTCGATGATCGCGATGGCCCTTTGCCCGTCCAATACGGCGGATGGGTGAATACGGCCGCGCGCGGTTCCTATGCCATGACCTTCCAATGCGCCGACTCGGTCGGCAACGCGGCTTCCCGCGTCCGCCAGGTGCGCGTCCTCCGCCTACCCGACCCGGTGAAACCCGTGTTGACCCTGCGGGGGCAAGCCAATCTTCTGATCCTGCCGGGGGCCGGCTACCTGGATTCCGGGGCGACCTGCGAGGACGATCGCGATGGGATCCTTCCCGCAGTGTCCCACGGGAGCGTGAACAGCGCGGTGCCCGGCGCCTACAAGATCGGGTTCACCTGCTCGGACTCGGTCGGGAACGCCGCGGATCCGGTTACCCGTACGGTACAGGTGAAAGGGCCGGACATCCTTCCGCCGGTCATCACGTTGGCCGCCAGCGATACCATGCTCGTGATGTCGGAAGCGGCTTTCATCGACCCTGGCGGGTTTTGCCGCGATGAGGAGGATGGCCCGATCGTCCTTACCAAGCTAAACATCACTACGCCGGTTACCGGCCCGGGCTGGTACCAGGCGGGTTACACCTGCACGGACAAGGCGGGGAACACGGCTACCCGCTACCGGGCCCTCAAGATCGGTTTGTTCGGGCAATCGCTTCCGGCAATCGCCGACGGGCAGATGGACACCTCGGGTTACACGGCGATGAACACGGGGGGAAGCTCGTTCTCGAGCATCGGGACGGACACCGGCGCGGGCTATTTCAGCTTCATCCGTTTTGATCTGTCCAAGGCGGCGTTACCGGGGTTGAAATCGGCCAAACTGCGCGTTCTCACCTTCCTGCACGATTTGCCTTGGCGCGGCGGCTCCCTAAAGCTGACCTTCAAGGTGTTCCGGGTGAAATCGGATTGGATCGAGGGTACGGGGGATTGGTTCTACCATGACGGCGATTACCAGAATGGCGGGGCCATTTGGTGCCAGTTCTACCCGATTACGGAGGCCCAAAAGGCGATCTCGACCAACCCGGCCCTGCCTACCGGCCTCACCGGGAAGGATCGCGCGATGGTGCGCGATGCGGCCTTGCTCCCCGCTTCGACCCGCAGCGATTCGATCTTTTACGACTACTCGCTCGCGAATCAACCCCCGAGGCCGGACAGGCTGAACCCCGTGGAACTGGACGTGACCGAGTACGTGAAGACGGCCGATCCCTCCAAGGATTACGGCTTCTTGATCAAAGTCTCGGGCCTCCCCGCCGGGACGAAAATGGGTTTCACGACCCGGGAGGCCGCAGGGGGCCTTTGGACCCCGCGCCTTATGCTCGAATACTGAGGTTCGGATACTGGGGTACGGCTCCGGGCGATCAGGCGGCCCCGGCCGCGCAGGGTCAGGGGCGCTTCCGGACTCAACCGCCCGCGGCGTCGGGCTTGTCCGCTTTCGCTTCGGCCAGGTAGCGGAAGAACGTGCTGCGGCCCATGCCCAGAAGCGCCGCGGCCTTATCCTTATCCCCCCCGCACACCTGCAGCGCCCGTTGCAGGTAATCGATTTGGAAGCGGCGCGTAGCCTCGTCCATATCCATCCAACGCTCCCGTTCAACGGGCAGGGACACGCGCACGGCCGGGGAGTCGGCGAAGAGGGCGGCCTTGGCTACGGCGTTGGCCAGCTCGCGGACGTTCCCGGGCCAGCGATAGCGCGCGATGGCGAGCAGCGATTCGGGCAGGAAGCACGAGAGCGCCTTGTCCGGGTAGGCGGGTTTCGCCTTTTCCAGGAACCAATGCGCCAGGAGCAGGACGTCATCGCCGCGCTCCCGCAAGGCCGGCAGGGTGATGCAATGCTGGTTGATGCGGTAGAAAAGGTCCTGGCGGAAGGCGCCGGACGCCATCCGCTCTTCGAGGTTGCGGTTGGTGGCGCAGACGATGCGCACGTCGACCTTGACCTCGGCGGCCTGGCCTACGGGCCGCACCATCCCGGTTTCCAGGGTGCGCAGGAGCATGGCCTGCAGGGGGAGTTCCATTTCCCCGATTTCATCCAGGAAAAGCGTGCCGCCATCGGCGGCCTGGAAAATGCCGCGTTGATCCTGGAGCGCCCCGGTGAAGGCGCCTTTCTTATGGCCGAACAGTTCGCTGGCCAGGAGCTCGCCGCGCAGGGTGCTGCAATTGAGGGCCAGGAAAGGCTTGCCGGCGCGGCGGCTTTGCCGGTGGATGAATTGGGAAAGGACGTCCTTGCCGGTGCCGGTTTCCCCTTGCAAGAGCACGGCGATGTCGCTGGCGGCCACGGCCCGCGCTTCGCGGACCACCGCCTGCATGGCCGGGCAGGAGGCGATGAATCCCGGTCCGCCGCCCTCGGGCCCGAGATCGGCCAATATCCGGCCCTGCATCCCGATGTAGCCGATATGGTTGGCCAGGCAGCCGATCACCAGGGCGTAGGCCTCCAGATCGCGCAAGGCGCTTTCGCCGTAAGAGACGTTGGGCCGGCTGGAGCCCAGGTAGATGAGGCCGGAAAGCCGGCCGGCCACCAGGATGGGGCTGCAAAGCACCGATCGCAATTGCAGTTCAACGACGCTTTGCGAGCGGGCATAGGCGGGATCGGCCAGGGCGTTGCCCAGCACCATGCTTTTGCCCGCGCGCAGCACCCGTTCGACGATGGTATCGCTGAACAAGGGCTCCGCCCCGCCTTTGCGGGTGGAGACCGAGACCTCGGGCCGGCCCGAGGCGTCCACTGTGAACAGCAAGGCCTCGTCGCCGCCCAGTTGATCCAAGAGCAGGCGCATGGCCTTGCCCAATAGGGTCTTGAGATCATGTTCTTCCGCGACCATGGCGCAGAGCGCGGATAGGCCCCCGGAAAGCGCGGTATCGCCGCGCCCGCGTTCGGCTTCCGCCGGGCCCGGGGCGTCGGCTTCGACCAGCAGGCGCGCCGAGCCCAGCTCGGCCAAATCCCCGGGCGCGAGCGCGAAGGCATCCTCGCGCTTGCCGTTCCGGAGGGTCTTGACCTTGGAAGAAACCGCCTCCAGGCGGTAGCCGTCCTCGGCCAGGCGGATACGCGCCGCCAACGGCGGCATATCCCCGCCCGCCAGTACGATATCGTTTCCCGCGTCGCTGCCCACGGTCAGGACGGGTTCGCGCAAGGGGAACAGGATGACCCGTCCCTGATGGAAAATCCGTAGTCGCCGCATCGACCGGAAATCTACCTATTCCTCGTGCCCGCGACCCGCGCGAACCTCGTGGCGCATGGGTACCCCGGCTTAAGGCCTGCGACCCCGAAATTGTTACCTTGCACCCGCATGCCGCGTCCCGGAAAGACGCTTTCCTATTACTCCTACGACAGCCCCGGCAATCCCTGGTTGTCCGGCGGCGGCGCATTGCGCGATTTCGAGATCCTCAAGCGCCAGCGCGGCGCCTGGGCCGGGATCACCGTATACGTAGGCGCCTATCCCGGCTTCCGCCCCGGCCTCCGCGAAGGGCTCGAATACCGGGCCCTCGGGGCCGGCCGTTCCTACCTGCTGTCCCGCCTCGCCTTCACCCTCTCCGCCAACTTGCGCGTGCTTTTCGATCGCGCCGATGCCATCGGGAACAGCCTCTCCGCTTACGCGCCCGTACTGGCCGGCCTGCTGCGGCCGGGACGCTTCTACATGGTGGCCCACCATTACGTGGGCGGCCGGTCGCGCGAGAAGTATTCCTGGCCGGGTCGCCTGGCCTGGCTCGCCGAATGGCTCCTGTACCGGTTCGGCCGCCGCCTGATCGTCAGTAACGGCGAAGTGGCGGCGCGCGCGCGCGCCATGAACCCGCGCCTCGAGGTGTTGCAGACGCAGAACGGGTTCGACAGCGCCTTGCTGTCGCTGGCCCCCGGCGAGGCCAGGCCGCCGTTCCTTCTCTACCTGGGCCGTTTCGACATCTACATGAAAGGGCTGGATCGCCTGGTGGCCGCCTTCGCGGCCTTGCCGGCGGCGACGCGCGGCGATCTGCGGCTGGTGCTGGCGGGGGCCGCCTCGCCCCAGGCTCTTTCGGCCGCGGAAAAGCTCGCCGCCGACGCTCCCGGCCTGCCCATCGAGCTCATCCCCAACGTATCCGAAGATCGCAAACGGGAGCTTTTGCGGACCTGCCTGTTCTTCGCGAGCCCGTCGCGCTTCGAGGGGTGGGGCATCGCGGCCTTGGAAGCCAATGCCGCGGGGAAAGCGGTGCTGGCCACGCGGGCAGACGGTTTCCGGGACAGCCTCAAGGATGGCTTCGCGGCCATGCTGGTTCCCGTGGACGATGCCGAAGCGCTCCTCGAAGGCCTGAAAACCCTGATCCAGGACGGTAGCCTGCGGAACCGCCTGGCGGGGAACGCCCGGGCCTGGGCGGCGCGCTTTTCCTGGGAGGAAATCGCCGCGCGGGAAAAGGCCTGGTTGGACGGGAAATCGGCATCCCGGGGCGAAAACGGCCGGGATTGACCAAGAATCCTGGCTAAAAACCCTGGCCCGGCCCGCGTGAAAAGCCTATCATTTGGGGCGCCGGGACCGCGCCGGCGGGAATGCGTCCGACCTTCGACGCGACAGGGAGCCCCTATGCGACACTTCAAAAGCCTCGCCTTTTGCCTGGCCGCGACCACCTGGACCAGCGCGGCGGAACTTCTCCATTTGGATTTCAACGATACGGCGAACCTGGCCGCGCAGCCGGCGCCCCTCCCTGCCGGCCAAATCCTGGGCCCGATCGCCCCCGCGGCCGGTTTCCCCGGCTCGGCGGATTTCCACGACGGCTCCATCAAGAGCGCCGGCTTCCGCAGCCCGCAAGGGCCGTTCAGCGTCGAATCCCGTTTCCGGATCCGCAAATTCCCCCCCGAGTCGGGACGCTTCACGGCCGAACTCGTGAATACGGCCACCTGGGACATCAGCAGAACGCAAGGGTTCGACTCGCGCGTGGGCGGCGCCTATCTCTATCCCGTGCTGCCGCGCACCGCGTACCGCACCCAGGCCGAATGGGAAGACGCGCAAGGGGGATATTCGCATATCGATGCGGGCCGCATGTCGGTTTGCTTCCCCACCTTCGTCATGGCCCGCGAAGACGATCAGCGCCTTTGGAAACAGGTCTTCGCCGATCGTTGCATCGAAGCGAACGCCTGGACGCATCTGGTCACGGTCTGGGATGGGACCGATATGCATTTGTACCTGAACGGCCTGGAGGCCACGGACCCCTGGCGCATCACCTTTCCCGAGGCGCGGCCTTACCTGGATAGCGTGGTCGATTTGTTCGTCGGGGCCCGCAATGCGGGGGCCTGGGACATGGTCCCCTTCGACGGCATCATCGATTACGTGAAGATGGAGGATGTCGCATTGACGCCCGCCCAGGTCCGCGAGCGGTATCAGGGCACCTTCGTTCCCGAGAAGAGGGATTCCCTATGCTGGGGGGTCCTGCTGCCCGTCTATCCCCAAGCGGGCCAGGTCTGCAAGGGTAAGCTGCGCATCGAAACCAAGGTCTTCAACCATGGGGCTTGCACCGATCCGAACTTCATCGCGGCCTTCCTCGCGGGGGACAGCGTCGCCATCGAGATCTCCAAGAACCCCGATTTCGATCCGATCGCGGCCAGCGCCCGCTTCGCCTCGCTTTCCTTCGATCTGGACCTGGGCGACTTCGCGGCCCTGGCCGGCTACCAGGGGCCGGTGTACTGGCGCGTCCGCCTGATCCATAAAGGCGCGGTCCATGCGTTGGCCAAGTCTGCCGCGGCTCAATCCGCGGCAGAGGCCGCGGCAGACAACGCGGCGGAAACCGCTCCCGAATGGAGCCCCTCGCGGCCGGTCGTCCTCGAGCTTTCCGGGACCACGGGCCTTGCCGGCCGGGCGCCCCGCCTGGTGCGCGCCGAAAGGGGACTGCTGCTTCCGGGCCCCGCGGCGCCCGCGCTCTACGACCTGTCCGGCAAGCGCGTGCCGGCGCGTTTCCTCCGCGCGGGGGAAGCGGGCGGCCAGCTTCTCTGGCGCCTGGAATCGGCTCCCGCGACGGCCGGGGTACTGCTGGCCCGTTAGGGTCCGGATAGTATATTTGCTCCCGGACGAACCCCGGGAGCGATCGATGGTGTACAGCGAAATCGGGAAATGCCGCATCTGCGGCAATACGCGGCTGGAACCGATCCTGGATCTGGGGATGCAGGCCCTGACCGGGGTTTTCCCCAAACGGGGGGAGACGGTCGAGAAGACGCCGGTGGTGCTGGTGAAATGCCATGGGACCGGCTCCTGCGGCCTGGTCCAGATCAAGCATAGCGTCGACCTCGGCAAGATGTACGGCGACAATTACGGCTACCGCTCCGGGCTCAACAAATCCATGGTCGAACATCTGGAGGGGCTGTCCCGGTACAACCTTTCCTTGGTTACCCTCGCCCCCGGCGACGCTATCCTGGACATCGGCAGCAACGACGGAACCCTCCTTAAGGCCTATCTCAAGCAGCGCGACGCCGGCGCTGCCGGCATCCCGCAAGACCTGACCCTGGTGGGCATGGATCCCACCATCCGGAAGTTCCGCCAATACTACGATCCGCGCATCACGCCCATCGCCGATTTCTTCGGATCCAAAACCTTCCAGGAGCGTATGGGAAGCGGCCGCAAGGCCAAGATCGTCACCTCCATCGCCTGCTTTTACGATCTCGAGGATCCCGTCGCCTTCGCCCGCGACGTGAAAAGCGTGCTGCATCCCGAAGGCGTATGGGTATTCGAGCAGAGCTATTCGCTGCTCATGCTGGCCAAGAACATGTACGATACCGCGGTGCAGGAGCATCTCGAGTACTACTCCCTCTCCAATATCGAACGCATCCTCCAGGAAGCGGACCTGCGCGTCCGCGAGGTACAGTTGAACGACTGCAACGGGGGCAGCTTCCGCATCGCCGCCGAGCACATGAACGACCGCCCCTCGCATCCTTCGGTGAGCCTTTTGGAGCAGGCGGAGAAAATCCTGGGCCTGGACGGCCTGGCCATCTACCGGCATTTCGAGAACAACGCCAAGATGCACAGGCAGGAGTTCCGCAAGCTGTTGCAGGACATCAAGGACAAGGGCCAGGCGGTATACGGGCTGGGGGCCTCCACCAAATTCAACGCCGTGCTGCAATACTGCGGCATCACTACCGAGCTGCTTCCCGCCATCGGGGAGGTGAACGAGGACAAGTTCGGGCATGAGACGCCGGGCAGCATGATCCCCATCGTTCACGAAAAGGAGATCTTCGCCAAGAAGCCCGAGTACCTGGTGGTGGGCCCGTACCATTTCCGGGACTTCCTCCTGGGGCTGCCGCACGTGAAGGCCTACCTGGCCGCGGGCGGCAAGGTGATCTTCCCGCTCCCTTCCCTGGAGATCGTTTCCGCGTGACGGCCCCATGAAGCCGGGGCCGCGCGCGAAATTCCTGCTCAAGCTCGCGGTCAGCGGCGGCCTGGCCCTCTACCTCGCCCGGATCGTCTCCTGGCGCCAGGTGGGATCGGCCCTGAGCCACGCCGACCCCGTCTGGATAGCCGCCGGCTACCTCCAGATGCTGGCCATGTTCTACCTGCAGGCCCTGCGTTGGAAGGTGATGCTGCGCATCCCCGGCCTGCCGACGATGAAATACCTCCATTTCATCTTCGTGGGGCTGTTCTACCGCGTCATCCTGCCCGGCAGCCTTTCCGCCGACATGCTCAAGGTGGTCCTGTTCGGCAAGAAATACAACAAGCCCTTGCACGAATCGGGCCTCATCTTTTTCTCGCAGTTCCTGGGTATGCTGATGCAGTGGATCATGGGGGCCTTGGGCCTGTTCTATTTCGGCGCCCCCCTGTGGGAAGGCCTGCGCGGGGCGCAACTTTCGGGCCGCAAGCTGGCCCTGCTGGCCGCCGGGGTCGCGGCCCTTTGCGCCTTGCCCTTCGTGCCCGCCGTGCGCCGTTTCGCGGCCCGCATGCTGGGGTCCATCCGCACGGTGCTGGCCGAGCGGGGCATCCTTTCCCGCGTGATCCTCGTGACGATGGGGATCCAGATCCTCACCATCGGCTCGGCCTATTGCATCTTCTGGGGGGTGGGGGTGGATATCCCCCTGCTGTTCCTGTGCTTCCAGATGTCCCTGGCCATCGTCTGCTCGGCCCTGCCCATCAGCATCAACGGCATCGGGCTGGTGGAATACCTGAATTTGTTCCTCTTGCAAAAGACCCTGGGGACGCCGGCCGCCTCGGTGATCGCGGTGAGCGTGGTGAGCTATTCCCTGCTGATCATCAACGCCCTTTTGGGCGGGGCCTGGATGCTGTTCCGCAACCTGGCGGAGGCGCGCGCGTCACGCGAGGCGCGGGAAACCCCACGCGACCCGGATCCGGCGGGGTAGAGTACCCATCTTGGCCAAGATTAGATTAGGCCGCTTTTTTGGAGGAAATCCTCAATTGTCGGGTTTCGGAAACTTCTAAAGGGCTGGAACCAGGTTTTATAAAAGGCTTGTTTGTGGTTACGAAACGAATGGCCCTCCCCATTGCTGCAACGCCGAAACTCACTGGCCGGAACGCTGAAAACTTCATTAAACAGGCTCAGGCCAATGCTTCAGCTAAGCCGTCCAAGGAAGAACATGAGCGGTTGTCCAAGTCGCTAGTGGATATCCTCAAGGCTTTTTCCAAGACAAAAAAAACCAAATGAGCAAATCCCTCTCGTTAGAGGGTTTGGACATCGTTCAGCTGACCTCCAAGCCGAAGGTCGCGTTCAGCTGTGGCAAGCATGACTTGAATGATTTTTTCCAGAATTTCGCGATGGGCTTGCAGGACGAGCTTTTCATCAATACTTATTGCCTGATTCAGGGAAATGAGACCATTGCGATGTTCAGCATTTGCAATGATAGCATCCCGCTCGATAGGAAAATCGTTTTGAAGATCACGGGAAAGGGAAACCATACCGAAACCTACCCCGCGGTTAAAATCGCACGCTTAGGCGTCGCAAACAAGTGGCAAAGGAATGGCGTAGGTTCTTTGATCCTTAATTTTCCGATCTACTTCTTCATTATCAATAATAAAACCGGTTGTAGATACCTGATTGTCGACTCTTACAATAAAAAGGAAGTGTTGGCCTTTTATTCCAGAAATGGGTTTACGCGGCTTGAGCCCGGAAAGCTCTACCTCGACAAGAAGGAAACGATCCCGTTCTTTTACGATTTAAAGCCGACGAAAAACGCGATGGTTGAGGATAAACGGTTTGGCGAACTTGAAAAGCTTGTCAAGAAAGCCATCTCATCCCTGGCATAACTAGGGCTTATTCCAGGCAGGCCACGTAGCCTTCCGCGGCCCGATCCCAATTGGCCGCCTCGCGGTAGCGGCCCACGCCGGCCAGGTATTTCGGGTAGTCCCTGAAAATGGCTTCGATCGCCGCCTTGAAATCGGCCGGCGCGAAGGTTTTCACCACGATGCCGTTCCCGAAGGTATCGGGCACTTCCGTCAGCGGACCCAGGTCGGTCAAAACCACCGGGATATTGTAGACGCCCGACTCCGAGGCCGCGCCGCTCTGGTAATGGCCGCTTACGTAAGGCAGCACCAGCACGTCGGCCGCGGCGAAATACCCGTCCTTCTCCTCGTCCCCGATCCATTCCTTGCAGATGAAGGTGACGTTGGGGATGCCCGCCAGGGCGCTTTCGCATTCCCTCCGGTAGCCTTCGAACTGGGGTTCGACCGAGGTAGCGAGGGTGAAATGGACGCCGGGGCAGGCCCGGGCGATGGCGGGGAAGAGATGCACGCCCTTGATGGGCGCGAGTTTGCCGAAGAACAGGGCCTTGTCCAGCCTGGCGCGCGTACGCGGGACGGGCAAGGTGCGTATCCCCAGGCGCACGCAACGCACGTTGGGCATGCCGTAGCGGCGCACGATGCGCGCCTGCGTTTCGGTATGCACGATGACGCCCGCGGCGAGCCTTCCGATCAGCCCTTCCAGGACGATATGGAAGAGATCCAGGGGATGCGAGAAGATCTGCCCGAAGGAGCGCAGGTAGTGGATTTCGTGAAGGGTCACGATGGCGCGGATCCCGCGTTGGCGCAAGGCCCGCAGCAGCCTTAGGAAATTAAGGCCGAAATGCCGCTTGCCGTAGAAGCCGATGATGAACTGGATGGAGACATGCCGGATCCCCTCCCGCTCCAGGATGGGAAGGATCGCGAGCAGGCCTTTCGGATCGACCGTATCCAGCTTATGCCGGCATTCCGAATCGTCGATGCCGAAGGTGACCAGTTCATGGCCCTGCGCGCGCAGGGAGTCGAAGAGGTTGCGGGTGAGGTAGGCGATGCCGCATTTGCGCGGCGGAAAGCTGGAAAGGACGGCGATCTTCATCGGCGCTATACCGCTGCCCCGCGACTCGAACCGCTGCCGTGGCCGCCGCTCACGACGCTGCCGCTCGCGCCGGTGGCGTTCTTCGCGTCCTTGGGCAGGAACAGGAAATCGTTGATGTAAGCGGGATAGCCCGGGTCTTGCATGCGCTCTTCGTATTCGGAAAGGGGCCGCCGCTTCCCGTCCTGGAAGAAAAACCCCTCGTAGCCCAGCGACTCGATCAGGCGATGGGTCTCCCCCGCCGGCTTTCCCGTATGCCGCTTCTCGATCTCGATCACCAACACAGGCTTCTCGCGCCGCAAGGTTTCCAGGCCGCCGCGGATCACCTTTTCCTCATGGCCCTCGACGTCGATCTTGATGAACCCCACACCGCGCAGATCCTGCGCGTCCAGGGTCTCGAGCTTGATGGCCTGGGTGGCGAAGGCGCCGGCCTCGGCCGGCCCGCCCAGGATGCGGCCCTTCCCGTGGATGGGCACGCCGCCTTCCAGGGCCACCGCCAGTTCGGTTTCGCCCGGGGCGTCGGACAGGGCGCAGCGGTGCAGGACGCAATGTTTCGGCAATACCTTGGCCAGGAAATCGGCCAGCTCCGCGTTGGGTTCGAAGGCATGCACCTGCGCGAAGCGCCGGGACATGCACCATGAGACGATGCCGCGGTTGGCGCCGATATCGAGGGCCAGCTTGGCCGGATCGGCCGCCGCGAAGCCTTCCCGGAATATGGCCTGCCCGGGGATATGCGACATGCGGATCAGCAGGCGGTAGACGAGCGGGGCGGGCAGGTTGCGGGACACCCACTTGGCGAAGCGGATGCGGGCGGGATTGGAAACGGCGCCCGGGGTGCCGGGAGCCGGCGCGGCGGCGCCCACGCTATAGCCCTTCCAGCTTGGGCGCCAGAGCCTTGAGGCCGAAGGCGAGCAGGGCGAGCAGCACGACGGAAAGCGCGGCCACCTTGAGCCCCAGGGCGATCCAGGGGGAATGGTAGTCGAACTCGACGGTATGGGAGCCCGCCTCCAGCATCACCCCGCGGAACGCGTAGTCGGCGCGCAGGAGCGGCGCGGGCTTGCCGTCCACCTTGACCTGCCAATGGGGGAACCAGAGTTCGGAAAAGACGGCCAGGCCGGCGGCGGGCGCGTCGACGGTCCAGGAGGCATGGTTGTAGCCGTGGGCGCCCAGGCGCATGGAGGCGGTAGCGACGGGGGCCGGAGTCGCGGCCGCCTGGGCCGCCTGGGCCGAATCCGCCGGCGCGGCTTGCGCGGGAGGCGCAGTAACCGCGGCGTTACCCTGATCCGGAGGCTTGGGCGCCAGTCCCGCGCCCGACAGGTAGGCGAGCTTGCGCGGGTCGAAGCCGGGTTCCTTCATCCGTTCCAGGGCCAGGGTATCGGGCAGGGTGTCCCAGGCGGTGACGAACCAGGCGCGGCCCATGACGGTGGTATTGGGAGCCAGATGCAAGGTGCCATCGCCCTGCATCTTATAGGCCAGGAATTTCACGTTCAGCATGTCCAGGAAAGGGCTGCCCGCCACCGAGCCGTCCGCGTTCTGCTTGAGGCCGGCCATGAAGTTGGGGTTCTGCTGGTAATCCTTGCCGCGGTAGTTGCGGTAGACCACGTATTCGTTATCCGTCCAGCCGTCGGCGGTATAGACCTCGTGGTAATGCATGGCGGCGAGATCGTACGAACCGGGCAGGCCGAACACGCGGGCCTGCGCGGTATCCGCTTTCAGGTATTCGGTGGCCGGTTGGGCGGCCAGATAGCGATCGGGATCGTAGGTGCGGATGAAATTGGCGTCGACCCAGATGAGGTCGACGGCGGTGATGGCCAACAGGGCCAGGCCGAAGCGCAGCGGCTCGGTGTCGTCCAGCAGCCATTTGCGGGTGGCCAGGACCAACAGGCCCAGCAGCACGCCCCCGCGGATCGCGCCGAGCGCGAAAGCGCCCTGGGCGGCGTTGCGGTTGGCCAGGTTGGAAGCGCCGTCCGGGCTGAACAGCGCGTCCCAGACGCCGAAAAAGGCCCCGGGCGCGATGCCGGCCAGCACCATGACGCCGGCGACGCCCAGGCCCGCTTGCAAGAGCCGCTTGGACCAGCGGCGGCGCTGTTCGGCGGGGATCGGCTTGTCGGCGCGCGTGAGGCGGAACAGGGTGTCGGCGCTCATGACGAGCAGGGCGGTGGCGAGCCAGAACAGCATCATGCTGGGGGCGCGGAAATTCTTGATGCCGGGGATGAAGGAGTAGAAGAGCCGGAACAGGGGCGTATGCGCGCCCAGGCCGAAGAGGATGGAGAGGATGCCCACCCCGCCCCAGAGCCAGAACCATCGTCCCTTTTCGCGCCGGAACAGGAACAGGCCCAGCACGCCGAGGAACCAGACCGAGAGGCCGGGGTATTCGGAGTTGAGCTTGAACGGGTTGCGGCCCCAATACTTCTCGTTGAGTCCCGTGAACTCGGGCACGATCAGCGAAGCGGCCTCTTCCGGGTGCATCGACCAGGAGGTGGCGTGCTCGTAGGTGGTCTTCTCGCCGCTCCCGCGCACGCCATATTGCTTGGTCCACTGCGTGGGCGGGTAGAAGATGAAGAAGACCATGCCGATGCCGAGCAGGATGGGGCCCCAGAAGCGCACCGCGGTCGCGGCGGCGGCGGGGATCCGCTTCTCCTTGAGCAAAAGGAAGGTGCGCCACGCCCAGGCCAGGAAGAATCCCATCAGGACGAAGTACGCGAACTGGGGATGGAAGGTGCTCATGATCAGGGCGATGGAAAGCCCCAACCCCACGGCATGGCGCCAATGCGCGTCCCGCCGCAAGCTGCGCAACAGGAAATACAGCGCGAGCGGCAGCCAGGCCATGATGTAGAACTTGCCCGTATGCCCCGCATGGATATGCGAGATGAAGTTGGTATTGAGCAGGTAGGCCGCGGCCAGGGCCGTGGCCAGCACCTTGTCCAGGCCGAAAAAGCGGCGCACCAGGTAAAACGAAGTAAGCCCGGCGATGATCACGTGGGCGACGAAGCACCAGGAGATGAAGGTCTTGATGGGCATGAGCATCCCGATCAGGATGAAGAGCGGATAGGCGCTATCGCCGAAGCCTGCGTCGAAGGTGGGCATGCCGCCCAGGGAGTGGGGTTGCCAGAGGGGAACCTGGAGATGGCGCAGGTATTCGAAGTAGAAGCGCCAGGCCGGCGCGCCCAGCTGATCCGAAGCGAACAGGGCCTTGCCCGAAGAGAACAGAAAGCCCCCTTCGGTATCGGCCGGCAGCGCGAAGGGCAGAAGCCCGATCACGATCACCGCCAGCAACGCCTTCCAATTGTCCTTGAGGAAACCCGTCATCCTACGCTCCGGGAAAAAGGGGCGAAAAACGGTCCTGAAAGTAGAAAAAAGGGGGTTTTCCCTATTCGTCAGGAAGGGTCCGTCAGGGCGGGGGCAGGACGGACTTCAATTCGGGCCACCCCGCCCTTTCCAGGATCCAGGCCAGGCGCTTTTCCCCGGGATCGATATAGGCCTTGAATTGGGGCAGGCCCTTCACGCGCGACAGGAAGCAATAGGCCCCCAGGGCCTGCATCATGCGCTGGGCGGCGGCCAGCAGGAATTGCCGGAACATCTCGTCGAAGGGGAGGGGATTGAGGGCCTTCGCATGGTAATAGCGGAGCAGTTCTTCGATCTCGGCGTCGGGCAGCATGGTATACGGGTCGAGCAGGAGCGAGGCGAGATCGTAGTAGATCGAACCCAGGCGGCTGCCCTGGTAATCGATGACGCGCACCGAGCCGTCGAATTCGATCATCAGGTTCTGGGATTGGAAATCGCGGTGCATGATCGATTTGGGATGCGCATCCACGCGCCGGGCGAGTTCGCGGAACAGCGCATCGAGCGATGCCCGCCGTTCCGTCCCGAAGTCGATGCCGCGATGGCCCTCGAGATACTGCGCCCGGTAATAATCGGTCTCCCAGAGCAGGTCGTGTTCGTCGAACAGGCGCGAGCGGATGTCCGGGCATTCCTGATGCCGTTGGAAGCAGCGCGTTTGCAGGTCCACCAATTCGTGGATCACCTTCCGGTAGGGCTCCACGCGAGCGCCGCCCGCCTTGACCAGGTCGTAAAGGCGGCGATCCCCCAGGTCTTCCAGCACGACCTGGTGGGCGGCATCGTCGATGCAGAAGACCATGGGCACGGGGAAATTCATGAGGCGGTAGAACTGGGTGATGCGCAGGAAGCGGCCGAAGTCTGCGTCGTCGGAAGGGGAGACGAGGACGATGAAGGTGCGCAAGCCGGAAGCGAGGCGGAAATAAACGCGGCGCGAACCGGCGGTGCCCGCCAAGGTAATGGCGCATTCGGGGCCGAAGCCGTAGCGCTCCAGGAATTTCGACAGCACGGGCGAGAGCTGGTCGAAGCGCAATTCCATCGGGTTGGGATTCAACATGGTTTATGTAAGGGTTCCCGACAGGGCGGGATTTTTTTTACACTGGAAGATACCTTTCCCAACGGTATTTTCGGCATAAATAAACCAAAAAAGCCAACGTAACGGTCCGATCCGGTTTGGCACGGATCTTCCTTTAAAGACTAGCGTGTTCCTATCCTCGAGATACGGGCACCACACGAGGGAAAGACGGGATCTGCGAGGGTCCCGTCTTTTTTTGTGCCCGTTTTCGAGTATGCCGTCGCGGCCGGCGCGCCGATCAGGCCAGGATATCCAGCAGATCGCCGAGCATTTGATCCTTGGCCTTGATGACCTTGGTCTGCATGCCCACGTCCTGCTTGTCCGAGGGGAGTTCGGCCAAGTCCTTATCGAGTTGGGGATCGCCCTCGGGATCGGAGAGGCGCTTGGCCCGTTCCGCATTGCGTTCGAAGGCCCGGTGGATTCCCTGGATCGACGAAGAAGCGCTTCCGATTTCCATGCCTTCATTGTACCGGCGGGGCGGGCGGCGATCCAGGGCGGTCGGAGCGGGCGGAGGCCGGGCTTGGCGGGTTTTGGGGCCGCTTTGGGCAACTAGAGTTAACTGGCCCACTTTGATGGGCCCGCGCGGACATGACCGCGCTCTCATCTCGCTTTTAGACTGCCTTCTACCTTGGGTCCTACTCATGGACCCGCGCTGCCCCAATCCCTACTGCCCTTCCCCCTTACCCCGGAAGAAGGGCATGTATTTCCGCACGTCCGATTCCAAGTCGATCCAGCGCTTCATCTGCACAACCTGCAAACGGCAATTCTCCGCCGCAACCTTCCAGGCCCCCTACCGCCAGCATAAGCGCAGGGCCAATCCAATGGTCGCCAAGCTCCTTTGCTCAGGCGTCTCCCAGCGCCGCATCGCTCTCCTCCTCAACCTCACCCGCATCACCGTGGCCCGCAAGCTCGCCTTCCTGGCCCAAGGGGCCGAAAAAAGGCACGCGGAAGGGCTCGGGGACCTCCCCAAAGCAAAGGAGGTGCAGTTCGATGACCTCATTACCATCGAGCATACCAAGTGCAAGCCTTTGGCCATCTCGTTGGCGGTGGAGGCGGGGACGCGGAGAATCCTGGGATTCGAGGTTTCCTCCATTCCCGCCTCCGGACTTTTGGCGGCCATCGCACGGAAGAAATACGGCCCGCGCAAGAATGGACGCCCTCAGGCGCTTTCGCGCTTGCTCGCAAAGATCAAAGGAGCCTTGGACCCTGCGGTCACCTTCCGTTCGGATGAGGATCCGTTATACCCGGCCGTTTTGCAGCGGCACTATCCAGGGGCGACGCATGTGCGACACCCGGGGGGCCGGAGCTGTATCAGCGGTCAGGGGGAGCTGAAGAAGCTGGTGTTTGATCCGCTATTTTCCTTGAACCACACCTGCGCCATGCTGCGGGCGAACATCAATCGCCTGGTGCGAAGGACCTGGTGCACCACGAAGAAGGCCGAGCGGCTAAGGCAGCATCTGGTGGTGTATGCGGAGTTCCACAACTCCATCTTGATCTAGGTCGCAGGACCGCCTGCTAGCATGTGGCCGGCTCCTGGTTTCGAGCATAAAACCCATCGAAACCGCGGTCCCTGCACACCTCTTTACCCCTCCCGCACCCGATTGGTAATCCGTCTCGCCGGTCTTTAGAGACCAACCCCAGCAAAGTAGGCCAGTTCAGAAGGGGTCAGTGGCGATGCGCCCTTCGGGGCCGCCATGCAGTCCGATATCATTGCGGGTCCCGTCGCGATCGCGGAAGTCCTTGCCCGGATGCCCGGCATCGATGAGCCTGGAATACTTCGAGAGCACGTAGGGCCCTTTGCCCAGCGGCTCGTACGGCTTCTTGCGCTTGCCCTTCGCCCGCTTTTCCTTGGCTTTGGCTTCTTCTTTCGCGTGGGCGTCCGCCTCCAGCTTGGCGAGCGCGGGATCCTTCACCAAATGCGCCGGGGTGGCCTCGGCCACGTCGGCCTCGCGGGCGGCGTCCCAGCTGGGGGAATCCAGGAACACGGGATCGGCGGCGAGATTGCCGAAGGCATCGCAAGCGTCGCCGTTGGCGTTCTTCTTGGCGGTATCGAGCACCGCGTACGGGCATTTGTAGCAGGCCTCTTCGCGGTTGCCCCAGAAAGCGTTGTACATGGCCTGGATGGCCGGCCGGCCGTCGGCCCAGATGCCGTAGGCGCGGTTGCCGGCGAAAAGGTTGTTGGCGATGCGCGGCCCCGCCTTCCGGATCACCAGGCCGGCGCTGAGGTTCCCGATGAAGTCGCAATTCACGATCCCCACGTCGCCGCGCAAGCCGGCCAGGATGCCGGTGTTGTTCCCCTCGAACAGGGAATGGTGGATGAAGAATCCCGCTTTCTCCACGGCGATGGCCTGGTTGGCCCCGCGGAATACGGCGAAGGCGATTTCGGCCATGCCCGCCTTCTGCCCGGACAGGCGCAAGCCGTCCCAACCGACGGTTCCCGCCTTGGGATTCTCGG
>JADMIO010945826.1_pt1 | contig 18199 bp, 16 predicted proteins | sample 8958161 | NCBI WGS metagenome assembly JADMIO01 (sample SAMN16585339, study PRJNA669376) | soil metagenome | isolation source: Crop rotation soil | place: USA: Cullars Rotation, Alabama | collected 2011 | reverse complement strand
GCGGGGGAGGCCGGTGATCGTGTTGTTCAGATCACGGACGGCGATCGAACCTATGAAATCAGCCAGATGACGCAAGAGATGCGGATCAACGACGTCACCGGCCTTCGGCGCGAGCCGTTTCCAATTGCATTTCAGAGCGAAGCAACTGCGCGTCATGTCGGCGATATTATCGGCAATCGTGCGCCGGCTTTGCCGGATTGGAAAGATGCCTCTCGTACTCATCGTGTCATGATCTCGGCCTTCCTCGATCATATGCGCAAGACCGATACGATGGCCGACCCCGACGAGTGTCCGATCACATGAGTATCGTTCTGCTTGGTGCCGGGCCGATGGCGATCGACTATGCGAAGGTGCTGACGGCACTTGGTGTCGACTACGTCTGCACTGGGCGCGGTGAAGCCTCCGCGGAGGCCTTTTACAAGGCGACCGGAAAAAAAGTCATCACCGGTGGGCTCGATCATATTCCGAAGGCAGCCGGCAATGCGGCTGCTATCGTCGCCTTGCCGGTCCCCCAGCTGGCCGGTGCAACACGACAGTTGCTGGTTTGCGGTTATCGCAAAATTCTGGTCGAGAAGCCGGCCGGTCTTGATGCACAAGACATTCGCACACTGGCGGCGGATGCTGGCGAGTCTGCCGGTATTTACGTGGCTTATAACCGTCGGTTCTACGCATCAGTGATCGCGGCACGCCGGTTGATTGCTGAGGATGGCGGCGTGTTGTCGTGGCACGTGGATTTTTCTGAATTGGAATCGCGTTTGCTGATCCCGCAGAATACGACACAGATGTTGGCGAATTGGTTCTATGCCAATGCCAGCCATATGCTTGATCTGGCATTTTATCTGGGTGGCGAGCCGCAGGCGCTGCAAGCAACCGTTGCCGGTGAACTGACTTGGCACAAGCCAGCTGCTTTTACGGGCCATGGACGAACACATAGCGATGCGTTGTTCACCTGGCACGCTGACTGGCGCGGGCCAGGGCGCTGGGGACTCGATCTGCGTACGCGCAAACGCCGTCTTCTGTTTCAGCCTCTGGAAGAGTTGAGCGAGCAGGGCTTGTCGGGTTTCGGTTTGAAGCCTGTTGCGCTCGATGACATTGATAAGCGTTTCAAGCCTGGGCTTTACCGTCAGGTCGAGGCTTTTCTTCAAGGCGCATCAGAGCGATTGCCGTTGTTGACCTTGGCGGACCATGCCCGGCGGCTTGATGTATTCGAAGCCATTCGATGTGGAATGTCGTTTTCCAGCACGGATCGTTCAATGGCTGTACCGGCATGAGCAAGCTGCGCATTCTCGCCATCGTGCCTGCGCGAGGCGGCTCCAAAGGCATTCCGCGGAAAAATCTTGCCGACCTTTGCGGGCGCCCTTTGATAGCGTGGTCGATTGCAACAGCTAATGCGTTGCTTGAACAAGGGACCGTCGACGATGCGATCGTCTCCACCGACGATCCGGAGATCGCTGAGGTGTCACGCAGTCATGGTGCGACAGTCCCGTTTCTGCGTCCGGCGGAGCTTGCAAACGATACGGCCAAAGCGATTGCCTATGTCAATCATGCGCTCGACTTCATGGAGGGCCAAGGCCGTGAATTCGATGCGGTGATGATCTTGCAACCGACAGCACCAGTACGCGATCCGCTTGCAATCGATACCGCGGTCAAGCGTTTTGCCGATGGCACGTCGCAGTCGATGATCAGTTGCTATCAAGAAGACTACATCAACGATCTTGTCTCTTATAACGACGACGGTAGCGGTTACCTGCAGCCTCGCCGGACCGATCACAACGCCGGTGTTCGCCGTCAGGAGCATGGCCCGATGATGGTTCGCAATGGCGCGCTCTACGTGACGCGGACGCCCTATATTCGTGAGACCGGCAGCCTTGTCTGCGATCGGCCGATGCTGATGACCATGCGGCGGATCGACTCGTTCAACATCGATACGCCAGACGATCTTGAGATTCTGCGAGCGTTGCTGTGCAGATAGCCATTCTTGAACCGTTGAACTTCGCGGCTGATGCGTTGGCGTCGCTCAAGACGCTCGGCGCTGTCGTTCTGGTCGACGCCGACAATCGGAAGGATGCTTTGGCTGAAGCGGATGTTTTGTTCGTGCGGCTGGGCGCCATGATCGATGAGGATTTCCTGAACGCCACACCGCGCCTCAGGATCGTTTGCAGCCCGACAACCGGTCATACGCATCTCGATGCAAAGGCATTGGCCGATCGCAGAGTTCAAATCATCAGCCTGCGCGGCGAGACTGAATTCCTCGAGAGCATTCGCGCGACGCCAGAGCATACGCTTGGCCTCATGCTTGCACTGCTGCGCCGCTATCGTTCGGCGATGATCACACCCGCGAACCAGCATTGGGATCGCGATCGGTGCAGAGGCGAAGAATTGTTCGGTATGCCGGTTGGCATCATCGGTTACGGCCGGGTCGGCCGCAGATTAGCTGCCTATCTCGATGCCCTTGGTGCCAGGATCAGCTATTGCGACGTCCGCAAGGTCGACGCGCCACTGTCGCACCAGCGCGTTGATGGCGTCGATGCCTTGATCGCAAATAACCGAATGATTGTGATGGCTGCATCTTACGCAGATGGTTCAGCTTCTATTCTCGGCAAAGCGCAACTTGAGGCGATGCGAGGCAAGTATTTCGTCAACACCGCGCGGGGCGAGTTGGTTGATGAGGATGCATTGCTGTCGCTGATCAACGAGGATTACTTTGCCGGATGCGCGATTGATGTCATCGCGAATGAGACCGGCCGGTCACGGCAGGCTGATTGGTTGCGCGCTTCAGTGCGGAACGATCTTGTTCTCACGCCGCATATTGCAGGCGCGACCTCAACGTCGATGGCCGCGACCGAGATTTTCATCGCCGAAAAGCTGCGGCGACATCTAGCTTCCTCACGGGTGGCCATCTGACATGGTGAAAACTCCTTCTCTCGCCGAGATTGCACGAAGCGGCCGCGTCTTCGTCGTGGCCGAAATCGCGCAGGCTCATGACGGCAGCCTTGGCATTCTTCATTCGATGATCGATGCCTCGGCGCAGGCCGGTGTCGATGCGGTGAAATTCCAGGTTCATATTGCTGAGGCTGAATCCTCGGACGCCGAGCCGTTCCGTACGAAGTTCTCCTACGTTGACCAGACACGCTACGATTATTGGCAGCGTATGGGCTTCTCAACAGAGCAATGGCGAGAAATAAAAACCCATTGCGATAGCGTCGGCGTTGAGTTCCTGGCGACACCGTTTTCGGTGACGGCGGTTGAACTCCTCGAGTCGCTCGGCATGATCCGTTACAAGGTTGGTTCGGGGGATATTGGCAATGAATTGCTGCTTCGCCGAATTGCCGCGACGGGCAAGGATGTAATTCTCTCGACCGGTCTTGCGACGCTGGACGAGATCGGCGCCGCGGTTCGACGTGTCGGCGCTGACAAGACCGCGTTGCTGCAATGTACGACCAAATATCCAACCGAAGCTGAGGATGTCGGTCTCGATGCGATTGCGATGCTGCGGGATCGCTTTGGTTGCGTGTCGGGGCTGTCCGACCATTCGGGCACCATATGGCCCGGCATCGCGGCTGCGGCGCTGGGTGCCAGCGTCTTCGAAGCTCATGTGACGTTTGATCGTCGCATGTTTGGACCCGATGCGAAGGCGTCGCTGACAATCGACGAGTTTCAATCGTTGGTCTCAGGCGTTCGTTTTGTTGAAAAAGCACGAAGTGGCTCAGCCGGTAAGTCGCTCGATGCTGGTATTACGACATTGCGAACGATCTTCGGGCGTTCGTTGGCAGTGCGTCGTGATTTACCGGTCGGACACGTCCTCACGCTCGATGACCTGGAGTCGAAGAAGCCGGCCGGACAGGGAGTCGATATGAGCGAGTTGGATGTCGTCCTTGGTATGAAAACGCGCCGCGCCATTGCCCAATGGGAATTTCTGAACAAGGCCGATCTGGTATGAAGAAAGTCTGTGTCGTTGTCGCGAGCCGAGCAAATTACGGCCGCGTCAAATATGTTCTGAAAGCCGTCGAAGACCATCCAGATCTGCAGTTGCAGCTGATTGTGGGCGCTTCGACATTGCTTCAGCGTTTTGGGCCCGCCATTGATGTTATTAAACGTGACGGTTTTCAGCCACTGCGTTCGATTTTCTACGTGATCGAAGGTGAGACGTTGTCGACGCAGGCCAAGTCGACAGGCCTTGGTATCGTCGAGCTATCGACGGCGTTTGAAGATCTGGCGCCGGATGTCGTGGTAACCGTTGCGGATCGCTTCGAGACGATGGCGACCGCGATCGCTGCGACTTACCTGAACATTCCTTTGGCTCACCTGCAGGGCGGGGAGGTCTCGGGCAATATCGACGATCGTGTTCGTCATGCCATCACCAAGCTCGCGGATATTCACTTCCCGTCGTCGGAGGAGTCCCGTCGCCGCGTCGTATCGCTCGGTGAGGACGAGAACTACGTCTTCAATTTCGGGTGCCCGTCGATTGACGTGCTCTGCCATGATGATCTGAGCATCTCGAACGAGATTATGGGGCCTTATCTCGGCGTCGGCCAGCCGATCGACTGGAGCAAGCCATACGCCCTGATCGTTCAGCATCCTGTCACGACAAGCTATGGCGCAGGCCGTGAGCAGATTACGGAAACGCTGGAAGCGCTGAAGCGAGAGAAGGGTCTGCAGAAGGTCGTGCTGTGGCCTAATATCGATGCCGGTAGTGACGATGTCTCCAAAGGCATCCGTCACTTCCGCGAAAGCAACATGGCTGAGCCGATCTACTACTACAAGAACTTCTCTCCGGAGGATTACGCGCGCGTTCTCAACAATGCCGCGTGCTGTGTCGGTAATTCGTCGTCCTTCATTCGTGAGGGGGCGTTTCTCGGCGTTCCTGCTGTCCTGGTCGGAGATCGTCAGGAGGGACGCGAGCACGGGCCGAATGTTGTCTTTGCAAATTACAACAGCGCGGAGATTTCTCAAAAAGTATCCGAGCAATTGAAGCATGGCCGCTATGATCGTGCTCCGATTTTCGGAAGCGGTGATGCCGGTAAACGCATCGCAGCCAAGCTCGCAGAACTGGATTTACGTTCAGTGACAAAGAAGAAGTTACCGTGACATCTGCTGAAGATACGAAGTTTGATCGTATTTCTGTGAGTGTGATGGCATGACATCGCAGTCGCTGCCACTTGTAACGGTCGGTATGCCGGTGCGTAACGGCGGAGCGTTGTTCCGAGAGGCGTTGGAATCTGTCGTTACCCAAGACTATCCAAATCTGGAAATTATTATTTCAGATAACGCATCTACCGATGGCACGGCTGAAACGATCAAGGAGTTTCAAGCAAGAGATTTGCGGATTGTTTGTGTCACACAGACGTCAATGCTGCCGGCGATGGACAATTTCCAGCATGTTTTGAAGCATGCCCGAGGAGAGTTTTTTCTCTGGGCAGCGCATGACGATACAAGGTCTCAGGATTTTGTATCTGGTCTACTCAAAGCGTTTTCAGATAATCGAACGGTTCTTGCTTTCCCGGATTTGTACATCAGAAATGCTCCCGATCAGGCGGGCACTTTGAACGTGTACGAGTTTGAAAACTCCGAGCTGAATCCGATTAGCCGATTGCGGAAGCAGATCATGATGCAATGCTTCCACATTTACGGATTGTGGCGTCTCGATACCCTTCGCAAAGTACAGTGGCAGCACAGCGGGTGGTGGCCTGATATGCCCTTAATGGCGTCTGCCGCCTATGATGGAATTTTCAAGCACGTTTCCGGACCGTCCTTCCGCTATCTTGAAATCATAAAAAGCAATGAAGATCGCGCGCGTGCAGAACTCGGACGTAAGGCGCATTCGCGTTTAAGGAATATATTTGGCCTCGCAGTCGCGTGTGGTGTCACGGCCTATCGAACCTTCGGTCTTGTTCCTGCCATGGCTGCTTTTGCTTTTGTGATCGAGAAGTATCTGCGGATCGCGATTGCTCGGGCCTTTGGTCTATCCGAACAAACGGGATCTGTTGCGCATGTCTAGCGCGCGGGTTCTGCTGACAGGAGCAACCGGCTTTGTCGGCCGTCAGATACTCGATGGTCTGATCCAGTCGGGACGCGATGTCGTTGCCATCGCACGGCAGAGTCCGGTCGTTCGCGACGAGCGGGTCGAATGGCGAAGCACTGATCTGCACGACACGTTGAGTGTTGTGCGTTTGATGAATGATGTGTGTCCGGATCTCTGCATCCATTCGGCGTGGTCGGTGAGTTCGCCAGATTTCTGGACGTCTGACGATAATCTGGCTTGGGCCGCTTCATCGCTTCAACTCGCTCGAGCTTTTGTCGCTTCGGGCGGCCAACGGTTTGTCGGGGTCGGAACTCAAGCCGAATATGTCGATGAGGCTGGCTTGTGTTTTGAAAGCGGCACGAAGACGCCGGGATCAAGCCTTTATGCCGTCGCGAAGGACTCGACGCGGAATGTGATCGAGACATTTTGTCAGGTGAGGGGCGTTTCGTTCGCCTGGGCTCGCATATTCAACGTGTTCGGTATCGGCGAGGCGCCGTACAAGCTGATTCCCTCGGTCATTCGCAAGATTAGCCAAGGAGAAAGCGCGCAGATTTCATCCGGCGTCGCAGTGCGTGATTTCATCGATGTGCGCGATGTCGGAAAGGCAATCTCGGATGTCGCGCTATCTGCGGTTGTCGGAGGGGTAAACATCGGAACCGGTCAGGGTCTGACCGTGGCAGAGGTTGCCCGAAGGATCGCTGCCCTGATGAATGCATCCGATCGGCTTGAAGTCGGTGCGTTGGCTGATCGACCAGGCGAGTCCAGCATGCGCGTCGCCGATATCGGGCGGCTACGGAACGAAGCGGGAAGTCTCGCTGGCCGTCCGCTTGAAGACAGTCTTCTCGATACCATTGCCTATTGGACGCAGCCCGTTCGCGGCTGAAGAATCTCATCCGGCTCATCATTCAAGAGAGAAAGTTCGCACTCGCATGAGAACGACGATCGACGAAGACGCAGGCGAAGTTGTCGTCCAGGACGCGTCTGGAGAAAAACGCTTCTCGCTCGCCAGTCCTGAAGGGTTTGCCGCCGCCTCCCGCGCCTGGGTTCGTGCCGGATGGGACGCAAAATACGTCTATAGCTTTACCTGGTTCGGGCGCCCGCTAATTCAGTTGCCTGATGACGTGCTGCGCATTCAGGAATTGATCTGGCAGATCAAGCCCGATGTAATCGTGGAGACCGGCGTCGCTCATGGCGGCTCGCTGGTGTTTTACGCAAGCCTGTTCAAGGCGATGGAGAAGGGCCGCGTTATCGGCGTCGATATCGAAATCCGCCCACACAATCGCAAGGCGATCGAGGCGCATCCGTTGGCGTCGCTTATTACCTTGATAGAAGGCAATGCTGTTGCACCTGACACGTTTGCTCAGGTCAAGGCACAGATCAAACCCGGCGAGAAGGTTCTGGTTATTCTCGATAGTTTGCACACCAAGGCGCATGTTCTCGAAGAGCTCCGCATGTACGGTTCGCTCGTGAATGTCGGCTCCTGGATTGTCGCGACCGATGGCGTGATGGAGCTGGTTGCGGGCGGCCCACGCACGCAGCCTGATTGGCGTGAGAACAATCCCAAGCAGGCCGCATTGACCTTTGCGGCTGAAAACCGGAACTTTGTAATTGAAGAGCCGGAGTGGCCCTTTAACGAAGGTGTTGCGAAAGATCGCGTGACTTATTGGCCAAGCGCTTATCTGCGTCGTGTGTCATAGGCCGTACAGGTTCATTGATTTGAAGGGTGTATGACAGTGAAGTGCGTCATTCTTGCAGGCGGACTGGGCACGCGTATCTCGGAAGAGAGTCATCTGCGGCCCAAGCCGATGATTGAGATCGGCGGCCGGCCGATCCTTTGGCACATCATGAAGATCTATGCTCATCACGGGATCGACGAGTTTGTCGTCTGTCTTGGTTACAAGGGCTATATGGTGAAAGAATATTTCACTAACTATTTCCTGCACCAGTCGGATGTGACGATCGACACCGCCAGCAACACATTGACCTATCATCAAAGCCAGGTCGACAAGTGGAAAGTCACGCTGGTCGATACCGGCGAGCAGTCGATGACCGGTGGGCGTTTGAAGCGCGTGCAACACTATCTGTCCCCGTCTGAACCGTTTTGTATGACTTATGGTGACGGCGTGTCTAACGTCGACATCAAGGCCCTGGTGGCTTTTCACAAAAAGCATGGCAAGCAAGCGACCCTGACTGCAGTCGTGCCGCCTGGACGATACGGCGCCATCGAAATGAGCGGCGATCTGATCAAGAATTTTCAGGAGAAGCCGCCGGGCGATAATGCTTTCATCAATGGCGGGTTTTTTGTGCTCAATCCGGCTGTGCTGGATCGTATCGCGGGGGACGGGACTTATTGGGAGCGCGAACCGTTGGAAGGGCTTGCGCGTGATGGGCAACTCGCCGCCTATCGGCACCCTGATTTCTGGCACGCCATGGATACGTTGCGTGACAAAAACCAGCTCGAAGACCTTTGGGCGTCGGGCAAAGCGCCCTGGAAGGTATGGAGCTGATCATGACTGCAAATGTCTGGCGCGATAAGCGCGTCCTCGTTACCGGCGGCACCGGCCTTCTCGGAAGCTGGATTGTTGGCAGGCTGATTGAACACGGTGCCGATGTCGTTGCACTGGTGCGCGATTGGGTGCCGCCGTCGCGGTTTGTGCAGGAAGGCTACGACAAGCGCGTTACGGTCGTTCGCGGCGATGTTCGCGATCAGGCCTGTCTTGAGCGTGTGCTGGGCGAATATGAGATCCACACTGTGTTGCATCTCGCGGCGCAGACCATCGTCGGGATCGCCAACCGCAATCCGATCTCGACCTTCGAGACCAACATCCAGGGTACATGGGCCATGCTGGAAGCCGTCCGGCATAGCCCTACGGTGAAGGCTGTTGTGCTGGCGTCATCGGACAAGGCTTATGGCTCGGCGCGAAACCTGCCTTATGTCGAAACTACGCCGATGGCCGGCGATCATCCTTACGATGTCTCAAAGTCTTGCGCCGATCTGATCGCGCAATCTTATGCGAAAACCTGGGGGACACCGGTTGCGATCACCCGTTGCGGAAATTTCTTTGGCGGCGGCGATCTCAACTGGAACCGTATTGTCCCCGGCACGGTGCGGTCGATCCTGCGCAATGAGCGTCCGGTCATTCGGTCTGATGGACAGTTTGTGCGGGATTATATTTACGCTGAAGACGCCGTTGATGCTTATCTCCATCTTGCGGAAGCTCTCGCGAGAGATTCTTCATTGGCGGGTGAGGCGTTCAATTTCTCGACCGGCGAGCCACGAAGTGTGGTCGATGTTGTTGCCGCGATCGGCAAGGCGATGAATTCGCCTCTGCAACCTGAAATCCGCAACGAAGCATCCAACGAAATCCGAGAACAGTTCCTGGATTCGAACAAGGCCAAGGAACGGCTCGGCTGGCGCGCGCGCTTTGGCTTTGATGATGGACTGACGCGCACGATCGATTGGTATCGCAATCATCTGAAGAGCGCAGGCTGATATGCCTGATAACTCGCTGGTGTTTGAGCCGCTCCCGATTTCGGGAGCGTTTCGCGTTCGTCCGGTTCAGCGCAAAGACGAACGTGGTTTTTTTGCGCGAACCTTCTCCGACGCGGCCTTTGCTGAAAACGGTTTGAAGACAAACTTTGTTGAGCGCTCGACGTCATTTAATGCACGTCGCGGCACCTTGCGAGGAATGCATTTTCAGGCCGATCCGCATGGGGAAACCAAAACGGTTCGTTGCACGCGTGGCCGGGTGTTCGATGTATTGGTTGATTTGAGGAAGGCCTCCCCGACATTCGGGCAGTGGTACGGCGAAGAACTCGATCCGGAAACGAGCACGATCCTCTATATCCCCGACGGCTGCGCGCACGGGTTTCAAACGCTCGCGGACAACAGCGAAATCTTTTACGAAATCACGCCGGCCTATGTTCCGGGTGCTTCGCGTGGCGTGCTTTTCGACGATCCGGATCTTGCGATCCGCTGGCCGCTCAAAGACGCGATCCTGTCCGAGCGTGATCGACAATTGCCTCGGCTACGCGATCTGTAATTAGTCATGTGCGGTATCGCAGGATTTCTGGATGCCCGTTTGTGCGGGCACGATACGGAGTTGTCGTCTCGTGCCCGCATGATGGGTGATGCGATCGCTCATCGCGGCCCGGATTCCGGTGATATCTGGATCGACGCCGCTGCGGGTCTTGCCTTTGCGCATCGTCGCCTCTCCATTCTTGATCTCTCCGTGGCCGGCGCGCAGCCGATGGCCTCGAACGATGGTCGCTTCGTTATCTGTTACAATGGCGAGGTTTATAACGCCGAAGATATCAGGCGACTGCCGGCATTGACTGGTGTTGCGTGGCGGGGGCATTCCGATACGGAGGTCATTGTCGAATCTTGCGCGCGCCGCGGCGTGGCGCAAACGATCGATGATCTCAACGGCATGTTCGCTTTCGCGTTATGGGATCGCGCCGAACGCCGGCTCCATCTGGTTCGCGATCGCCTCGGCATCAAGCCGCTCTTTGCAAGGTTCACAGACGAGAAAGTTGTCTTTGCGTCCGAACTGAAGAGCTTTCAGGCACTGCCTGATCTCAAGCTCACGATCGATCCTTCGTCTGTCACAAGCTTTTTGCGTTATGCTTACGTGCCGGCCCCTTTCTCGATCTTCAAAGGGATCGAAAAGATTGCGCCTGGCGAACATGTCACGATTGAAAGTGATGGCCGTATCGCGCGGCGGATTTATTGGTCCGCCGCAATGGCTGCCGCTGATGGTATTACGCATCAGCTCGATTTGTCCGACGCTGACGCGATTGCGCAGCTTCGCACGTTGCTGGGCGATGCGGTCTCGCGACAGATGTTATCGGACGTTCCGCTCGGTGCATTTTTATCTGGCGGTATCGATTCCTCCACAGTTGCCGGGTTGATGGTTGGAGCCGGTAGAGGGCCGGTTCGCACCTTCTCAATCGGATTCCCCGAATTCGGGTTCGATGAATCGAAGGACGCTGCGGCCGTTGCGCGGCATCTGCGCACTGAACATACCGAACTTGTCGTAACGGCGAGGGACGCGCTCGATGTCGTGCCGCATCTGGCGCAGATGTATGATGAGCCGTTCGCGGATTCGTCGCAAATTCCGACGCATCTTGTTTCCAGACTGACGCGTCAGCACGTGACCGTCGCGCTGTCGGGCGATGGCGGCGATGAACTTTTCGCTGGTTACAATCGCTATCGGCTGGCCGAAGGTTTGTGGAGCAAGTTATCCGTTCTGCCTGTCGGTCTTCGGCAAGGTTTGGCGTCGGGACTGAACGCGATTCCGATGTCGTGGGTCGACGGTGCCGCGTCGATCGCGCCGCGTCGTCTCGTGCCCTCACAGCCGGCTGACAAGCTTCGCAAGCTTGCGGGCATTATGGCGCTGGACGAGGAGGGCATCTATCGCCGTCTGGTGAGCCAGTGCGAGAATCCGCTGGCGTTATCGTCTGCCCCGGAACACGTCTCGAGACAGGCTATACGAGACGGGCTACGCGAGATGCCGTCGTTCCTCGATCGCATGCAGCTCAGCGATACGATGACATACCTTCCTGACGACATTCTGCAGAAAGTTGATCGAGCGTCGATGGCCGTCGCGCTGGAAGCGCGTCCGCCTCTGCTCGATCATCGTGTCGTTGAATTTGCCTGGCGGTTGCCGCGCCGCTTCAAGATACGTAATGGCGAAACCAAATGGCTGCTCCGTCGTGTCGCCGAGCAATTGGTGCCGCGCGAGCTGCTGGATCGGCCAAAGATGGGCTTCGGTATTCCCTTGGCCGAATGGCTGCGCGGGCCGCTGCGGGACTGGGCAGAGGATATGCTGGATCCGAAAAATCTTGGTGGCGGGTTCATCAACGTCGCGCCGGCACGGCAGCTATGGACCGAACATCTCTCCGGTCAGCGTAATTGGGCTTACGCGCTTTGGACGATTTTGATGTTTGAGGCCTGGCGCCGTCGATGGGCTGTATGATCCCGGTGCTGCGATGACTACCACGGCGTGGTTGCCGCGTGTGCTCTTTGTCACGAACCGTCTGGATCGCGGCGGCGCGGAGCGCCATCTCTCGATGGTTCTGCCCGATCTTCGTGCGCAGGGAGTGCAAGCCGAGTTGTTTGTGCTGGAGCGGGGCGGTGAACTCGAAGCCGCAACGGCGGCGGCAGGCGTTCCTGTCTATGGTCCTGTCAAAAGCGCCAATAGTGCGAGGCATCTTCTCACGGCATCGACTTCGTTGTTGTGGCACTTGCGGATCACGCGGCCGGACATCGTGCATTTCTTCTTGCCAAAGCCTTATTTGCTCGGCTCGCTGATGGCGATGGTTGCCGGTTGCCAGACCCGCTTCATGAGCCGGCGCTCTCTTTCGAATTACCAATTGAAGCATCCATGGCTGGCAAGGCTGGAGCGTTGGATTCACCGTGGCACGAGTGTTCTCCTCGGCAACTCACAAGCCGTGGTTGATGAACTGGTTCTCGAGGCGGGATCGCCAAGTCGTGTTGGCCTCATTCGCAATGGCGTCATCGTGCCCGCTGAAACGGATGTCGAAGCATGGCGTAAACTCAGGCTGTCTTTGGCGCTGTCTGATGATGCGCTTGTCGTCGCCATTGTCGCCAATTTGATTCCATACAAGGGCCATGCGGACCTGCTGAATGCACTCGGCGCGATCGGCGGGCGATTGCCTCAGAACTGGCGGCTTTTGATCATCGGCCGCGACGAGGGCATCGGTGCGAGTCTCAAAGCGCAGGCGAAGTCGCTCGGTATCGGCGATCACATCCTTTGGCTTGGTGAGCGGAGCGACGCTTCTGACTTGTGGAATGCGGCGGATCTCGGCGTTCTGGCCTCGCACGAAGAGGGTTTTTCCAACGCTCTTCTCGAAGGCATGGCGGCCGGCGTGCCGATGGTTGCGACGGCGGTCGGCGGCAATCTCGATGCCATTGTCGATAGCGAATCCGGACGGCTGGTTCCTCCATCTGATTCGGTGGCAATGGGGCAGGCGCTCCTTGCGCTTGCGCTGGATGCCGGTTTACGTCAGACCATGGGCCGCAATGCTCGGCAACGCGTTGAAACGCAATTTTCGCAGGCGGCCTGTATCGAGCGTTATCTGCGGCTTTATCGCGGCATCGGCGAGCTTCGGGTGCAATCGGTTCAATCTCTCATTGACGGCGCAGCACCGTCTCGCTGACTGCGCTGTCCGTTCTCAATCATTCCGGTTTCTCAATGTCAGACGTGTCTTCATCTGTCCCGCTCTCAGCTGATGTTTCTGAAATGTCGCCGCGCAAACGCGCTATTCATGCGACATCGGAAAAATACGCTGCCGAGCGCGCCGAGTGGCGAGAAAAAGCCGGTTTCTTCCACCGTGAGGACGAAATCTATTTGCGCTTCCTGATTCCGGAAGGTGCGCGTGTCCTCGAAATCGGCTGCGGTATCGGTGACACGCTGGCGGCGCTCAAGCCGTCTCACGGTGTCGGGATCGATTTTAGCGCGGGGCTGATCGCGCAGGCCAAGACACGTCATCCCAATCTAGAATTCCATGTCGGTGATGCCGAAAGCGCGGCGACCTACGCTGCTCTTCAAGGGCCGTTCGATTTCATCCTCGTGCAGGATACGATCGGCTCGCTGGATGATTGTCAGGCGTTCTTGCAACAGCTGCATCCGCTTTGTGCCCGCGATACGCGGATTGTGATTGGCTACTTCTCGCATCTCTGGCACCCGCTACTGCGTTTGAGCGAAACGTTTGGCCTGCGCATGCCCTATCCGTCTCAGAACGTGCTGGCGCCGGCTGACGTCAGAAGCCTTGCGGCGTTGGCTGATTTCGATGCAGTGAAGTCCGAGCAGCGCGTACTGATGCCGCTTGCACTGTTTGGTCTTGGTCGTCTCGTCAATCGCTTTATCAGCGTCTTGCCTGGATTCCGCATGCTGGCTTTGCGCCATTATGTGGTGTGCCGATCCGAACGTGTCGCGGATGATGGTTTGAAATCGGTGACGATTGTTGTGCCAGCGCGCAATGAGCGCGGCAACATCGAGCCGGCCGTGCAGCGCATTCCGCGCTTCTGCGATGATATGGAAATCATCTTCATCGAAGGTCACAGCAAGGATAACACCTTTGCCGAGATGGAGCGCGTCAAGGCGGCCTATCCGCATCTTGATATCAAGACGATGGTTCAGCCCGGAAAGGGTAAGGCCGATGCCGTGTTTACCGCATACGATGTCGCGCGCGGCGATGTGCTGATGATCCTCGATGCCGATCTCACAATGCCGCCTGAGCAATTGCCGAAGTTCTGGGAAGCCATCCGTTCGGGTCGCGGCGAATTCATCAATGGCTCGCGGCTGGTCTACCCGATGGAAGACGATGCGATGCGTTTCCTCAATCTTATCGCCAACAAGACGTTTTCCTATCTGTTCTCCTGGCTTTTGAACCAGCGCTACACAGACACGCTGTGCGGCACCAAGGTGATGCGCCGGATGGACTATTATCGATTGCGTGACGGCAAAGCCTATTTCGGTGATTTCGATCCGTTCGGCGATTTCGATCTGATCTTTGGTGCGTCCAAGCTGAACTTGAAATCGATCGATTTGCCGATCCGTTATGCGGCGCGCTCTTATGGCGAGACGCAAATCTCGCGTTTCCGCCATGGCGTGATGCTGTTGAAGATGGTGGTCTTCGCCTTCTTCAAGATCAAGGCGATCTGATCGCTCTTTGCGCGCCGCTATGCGGCGCCTCTCACATGACCATGCTGGTCCAGAAACCAGCGATAGGTGCTGGCAACGCCGTCGCGCAATTTGGTTGAGGGTGTCCATCCAAGCGCGGTAAGACGTCCGATATCGAGGCACTTGCGCGGGGTGCCATCCGGTTTCGTGGTGTCATACACGAACGTTCCGCGATAGCCGACGACGTCAGCAACAGTCGTCGCAAGCTCGGCAATGGTCACATCGTTGCCGGTCCCGACATTGACGTGGCTCGTGTCGGAATAATGCTCCAACAAAAATAGCGTCGCGTCGGCGAGATCGTCGACATGCAGGAATTCCCGGCGCGGCGTGCCGGTGCCCCATAGCGTCACTGTCGGTAGGCTCTGCGTTTTGGCGTCGTGAATCTTGCGGATCATCGCAGGCAGGACGTGACTCGATACCAGATCGAAATTGTCATTCGGGCCGTAGAGATTGGTCGGCATCAGCGAGATGAAATCGCAACCCTGCTGCCGGCGATAGGATTCGGCGAGCTTCAGCCCTGCGATCTTGGCAATCGCATAAGCCTCGTTGGTCGGCTCCAGTGCGCCGCCTAATAGTGCTTCTTCGCGGATCGGCTGCTCGGCAAATTTCGGATAGATGCAGCTCGAGCCAAGAAAAGCGAGCTTGGCGATGCCGAGTTGTGCCGAGGCGGCGATCACATTCGAAGCAATCATGATGTTGTCGTAGAGGAAGTCGGCAGGCTCGCTGGCATTGGCGAGAATGCCGCCGACCTTGGCTGCAGCCAGCACCACGACATCTGGCTTCTCGGCCTTCATCCAGTTCTCGACATCGGCCTGGCGGCGAAGATCTACGCGCCGTTCGGGAATGAGCGCCGCGATGCCTCGTGCTTCCAGAGCGCGCACCACAGCCGAGCCGACCATGCCGCGATGACCGGCCACCCAAATCTTGCGGCCTTGGAGCGGAAAGATCATCGGTGAGGTCATCTGGATTGGCCTGATTGAGATCGCAGCAAAGTTATCGCTCATCCGATATTAGCCGAGCTGAGCCTGTAGCGCTAATGGCCTTCGCTCAGGGCGGGTTCGCTCTCTGTCGTCTCGGTCTCTCTCGCCTTTTTTTCGGCACCCATCACCCAAACAAGACCGCCGATTGCGCCGACAATGAAAAAGGCGATGCCGAACAGCAGCGATACGACCAATCCATCGGTACGGGGCAGTCCGGCATAGCCGAAGGCCACCATCATGCTGGCTTCGCGTACGCCCCAGCCGGCCATGGAAATCGGCAGCATGGTGATCAGCATGATCGGCGGGATCAGCAGAAACGTATGCTCGAAGGTCACCGGCGCGTTGATCGCACGAACCGCACACCACGCAATTGCGACAGCGACGACATGGATGAGCAGCGAAACGATCCAGACGACGGGGCCGCGCTTGGCGTTGAAAATCACATTGCCTGCAATGACCGAGCAGGCGGTGATGTCGCGAACCGGCCACCAGGTCTTGAGCCAGCCGAACGGAAGGCGCCCGAGCAGCAAGAACACCAGCCCACCGGAAATCGCGACCACATCGATAATGACCAGTGCGAGACGGCCTTTCGCGTTGTCGATCAGACCGTAGCTCCAGGGCAGGCTGCCGATGATAATGATCGCAAGTGCAATGAGACCGATAGCGCGATCCACCAGCACCGAATAGGTGGCGGCTCGCCATCCAGCGCCGGTTCGTCCCACCAGCCACAATCGCATGGCGTCTCCGCCGATTGTCGACGGCAAGGTCTGGTTGAAGAACGCTCCGATCAGGTTGAAGCGCATGGCCTGAAACAGGCTGAGCGGTGCGCGGCAGGCGACCGCGATCTCACGCCAGCGAATGGCACCTAGCCAAAGCTGAGCCAGTGTCAGGATAACCGCGAGAGCCATCCAGCCTGGGCTGATCTGGCTCAGGCGCTTGCCGACGGTCGCAAAATCGATCCCATGCAGCGCCAGATAGAGCAGGCCCACCGAAACCAGAACTTTTGCGGCAAATAGCAAAAACTGTCGCATTTGAGCTGCTGCTGCTCTCGGTCAGACTGCCGACCCGATGGCTGAAGGGGTAAATTACCGCCTTGGTATGGCTTTGGCATGGTTCTGGCAACCCGTTGCAGACTGTTTGATGCTTCCTATTGCAGCCACCCGGAACGGGCGGCTAAACACTAGGTTCGGGCGCCTTCGACGCCGAAACGCGCCGGTGCCTCATGGCTGGCGGTTCCTTGATTGGGATGTTGTCTTGATTTCAGTTTTCCGACCCGTAGCTCGCTCTATTATTCAGATCTCACGCGCAGGATCCCGCCATGTCGCATAACCGCATGATCTCGGTTATTGGCCTCGGCTATGTCGGGTTGCCGGTTGCCGTCTCGTTTGCACGCGCCGGGTTCCAGGTGATCGGCTTCGATATCGATGCCAAGCGTATTGCAGAGTTGAGCGCTCGCCGCGACCGGACAAATGAAGTTGATCCTGACGATCTCGCCCATCCGACCCTGACCTTTACCGACAGTCCGGTCGCGCTTGGTGCAGCCAATTTTCATATCGTCACTGTTCCGACACCGATCGACAGCGCCCGCCGGCCTGACCTGGGCGCGATGCTCGGTGCGTCCCGAACGGTGGGGAGCGCTCTCAAGAGTGGCGATATCGTTGTGTACGAATCGACGGTCTATCCGGGGGCAGTCGAGGAAGAATGCATACCGGTGCTGGAGCAGGTATCGGGGCTGAAAGCCGGAACTGATTTCACCGTCGGCTACTCGCCCGAACGAATCAATCCGGGTGATCGCGAGCATCGCTTCGAATCGATCACCAAAGTTGTGTCGGCACAGGATGCGCCGACGCTCGATATCGTTGCGGCGACTTATGGCGCGGTTGTGAAGGCGGGCATTCATCGTGCGCCGTCGATCAAGGTGGCAGAAGCTGCCAAGGTCATCGAGAACACGCAGCGCGATCTCAACATCGCTTTCATGAACGAGCTGTCGCTGATTTTTCACGCACTCAACATCGATACCGGCGATGTGCTGGCAGCGGCGCGAACCAAATGGAATTTCCTGCCGTTCCAGCCGGGTCTCGTCGGCGGTCATTGCATCGGCGTCGATCCGTATTACCTGACCTATCGCGCAGAGAAGGCGGGCTATCACCCTGAAGTCATTCTGTCCGGCCGGCGCACCAATGACGGCATGGGCCAGCATGTTGCGCGGGAATGTATTCGCGGCCTGTTGAAGCGGGATGTGCGGCGCGGTGTCGTGACTGTGCTCGGACTGACATTCAAGGAAAACGTGCCCGACACGCGCAATTCACGCGTCATCGACATCATCCAGGAATTGCAGTCATTCGGTATGACGGTGCAGGTCTGCGATCCGCAGGCCGATCCTGAAGATGCGATGCACGAATATGGCGTGACGCTTGTTCCGATCGAAAATATTCAGCCGGCGGATGCTGTGGTCGTTGCCGTCGCGCACAAGGAATATGCCGAAGGGG
>JADMIO011197774.1_pt1 | contig 18200 bp, 16 predicted proteins | sample 8958161 | NCBI WGS metagenome assembly JADMIO01 (sample SAMN16585339, study PRJNA669376) | soil metagenome | isolation source: Crop rotation soil | place: USA: Cullars Rotation, Alabama | collected 2011 | reverse complement strand
CGCGACAACTTGTCCACGTGGAATTCTAAGCTTAGGATCCCAATGTGCTGGAAAGGCCGTCGTAGAGCTCGACCAGGCTCCGCCCGGTGGCCCGCCGCGCCATCCGGTTGATTCCATAGGGAAGCACCTCGTCGGCGTAGTCGTGCGCCATCCGCGTCAGCGCCTGGTCGCCGTGCCGCCGCGCGATGTACTCGATGAAGCGCGACCCGTAGAGGTACCAGACGTTCCCGTGCGGCCAGTCGTCGATCCCGCTGGAAATCTGGTCGATCCGGAGCAGCCGGTCCTCGAGCGCGTCCATCCGCAGGTACATGTCGAAGAGCGTCGAGCGGAGGCGCCCGGCCGACGTCCGCCGCGACTCCTGGAAGACCGCGAACCCCTCCAGGAACCAGCGCGGCAGGATGTGGTTCGGCGCGTAGACCTTCCCGAAGATGGCGTTGATGATCGCCGGGATCCCCCCGGCCTGATCGAGGTGGAGGATGTGGGTGTGCTCGTGGGTGACCAGCTCGCTCAGCCAGTCGTCGTAATCCCCGAGCGTCGAGAAGTCCTCCGGCCCGGTGACGAAGAGACGGATGTTGTCGTAGGGGAGGGCGCTCGCGGATCCGTTCGCGAAATCGGTGTCGTCCGAGAGGACGATCTGCACCTTCTCGTCGGGGTGGTTGTCGAGCGCCTCGGAGAGCACAGCGTGCGCATGTTCCGCCACCACCGCCACGCGGCGCGCCACGACGCCCAGGGGCTCGTGGTAGTGGATGTCGAAGTGCGGCGTCTCGATCGTCCGCCAGACCAGGCGCGGGTCGCCGTTCTGGGCGACGGCGGGCGCGGCCGAACCGAGGGCCGCGAGGAGCAGCGCGAGGGCCGCGACGCCGAGGGCCCCCGGGGAGCGCATCGGGGGCCGTTGTAGCACGACGACACCGGCGCCGTTACCTTGACCCCACGTCCCTTTGCCGCGTAACCTGACGAAACTCCGGGAGAGTCCCGCGACACGACGGATGGAACCGCCGATCCCCAAGATCACGCCCCCACCGCCGACGCGGGCGGCGAAGAGCTACGCGCTTCGGTTCATCTCAGGTAAATATCAAGGCGGGGAATTCCCCCTGCCTCGCAATGGCGAGATTGTCATCGGACGATCCAGCGAGCTGGACATGGTCCTCGTCGAGGACATGGTCTCGCGGCGTCACGCCAAGATCACCGTCGCCAACGACCAGATCTTCATCCAGGACCTCGGCTCGACGAACGGCACCTTCGTCAACGGCGAGAAGATCAAGCGCACGCGCCTCAACGAGGGCGACCGCATCCTGATCGGCACGAGCATCATCAAGCTGGTCGCCACCGACACCGCGCCGAGCGTCGACGAGGCGCGCGCGCGGCTCGAGGACGTCGCCGCCGGCAAGCGCACCTCGCAAGTGCGCACGATGACGGGCTCGATCGCCGAGGTCCCGCTCCCGGATCTGTTGCAGCTCTTCGGCGCGTCGAAGAAGTCGGGCGTGCTCCAGGTCCGCACCGACAACGACATCGGCAAGATCTTCCTCGACAAGGGCAAGGTCGTCTACGCGACCGTCAACGACAACTACGACGTCGCGCCCCTGAAGAGCCTCTTCCGCATCCTCCTCTGGGACCAGGGCCAGTTCGACATGGAGCCGCCCGAGGAGCGCGAGTTCATGGAGCCGATCAACATGACGACGGAGGCGATCCTCATGGAGGGGATGCGCCAGATCGACGAGATCCGCCGTCTCGGCCCCGACATGCCCCCGATGAGCGCGACCCTGTCGCTGACGATGCCGCTCATCCCGCCGCTCCGCGACCTCTCCCCGGAAGAGCTCGACGTCCTCCAGCTCGCCTACAACTACGGCCACGTCGAGACCGTCCTCAACAAGAGCCTCGCCACCGACCTCGAGACCAGCGAGATCCTGGTGAAGCTCTTCAAGTCCGGCTACCTCAAGTCCGACTGACCGACCGCGCTTGCCATCGGCACGCCGCAGCGCGTAAGACGCGGCATGCTCATCCGCGCCGGCTTCGGGGCAGCACTCATCGCAGTCCTCTCGGGCGGCGTCGCGCACGCACAACCCGCGGCAGGGAGTTGCTTCACCACGGCCGAGGGAGCCGCGGCTCCGTCGGTGGTCGGCCTCGACGCCACCGTCGTCGCCAGTCCCGACTGCCGCTACTCGACGACGCGCGACGGCGCGCCCGTCGCGCTCCCCGCCGAGGCCGCCGGTCACCCGATCGGGTTCCTCGAGCTCTACGCCGCCGTCGCCGGAGACACCGCCGACAGCACCGAGTCGCGCGCCCGGTTCGTCTACGCGCGCCCCGCGACGCGCCGCCGCGGCGTGCTCGAAGCCGACCAGTCCCTCGCGCTCCGCTTCTGCGTCCACTTCGTCATGGAAGAGGAGCTCGGCTTCCGGATCCGGACCGGGGCGACCGACGAGCTGATCATCGAGCGCTCCGGCACGCCGGCCACCGATTGCGGCTCCGCGCGCCTCGATCTCCGCGTGCTCCCGCTCGCCGCGGACGGCGCCGCGCCGATGATCCTCCACGGCGACGCCCCGCAAACCCTCGCCGCCACCCAGCGCGACCTGCACCTCGCGCACGGGTCCTACGCCTTCTACGCCGCCCGCTCCGGCGCCCCGCTCGCGCTCCGCGTCGGCCAGCTCGCCTCGCGCGGCGCCCACACCCCGCTCCGCGATCACCTCCGCGCCGCCGAGCGGGCCTCCGCCCGGCCCGAGATCCCCGGCGAGCGCCCCGCGCTCCTCGAGACCACCTGGTCCGACGACACCGGCGCGCTCCTCCTTCGCCCCGCGCGCGACGCCCGCCTCGCACCGGAGGTCTGGTCCGAAGCGCGCACCGCCGCCGCCGCCGAGTCGCTCTGGCTCGCACGCCGCCGCACGCAAGACGCGGCGCCCCGGATCATCGAGGTCGCGCGCGTCGAGCCCGGCGGCAGCGGCATCCGCCTTCCCGACGACATCGTCGAAGAGCATCTCCGCGCGCTCTATGGCCGCGCCTCCGCGTCGCTCGCCCCTTCGCTCGCCGAATGGCGCACCGTCCTCGACGGGCTCGAGCTCTGTCTCGCGCCCACCTACGGCGCCGGCGATCGCCTCGTCACCGGCCCCGTCCCCGCCGGCTCGCACTGCGCGCCGCTTCCCGCGCTCGCCGCCGTCATGCAACCGGCGACCGCCGCCGGCGGCGAGACGCCGCGCCTCTGCATCGAGCGCGGCATGCAAGTGATGAGCGCCGCGGCCGCGACCCGCATCGCCCCGCCGCGCCCGGAAGAGAATTGCCTCCCGCTCGACGGCACCGCCACCGCGCCCCTCCTCGCCATCCGCGGCGACGTCGTCCGCCTCCGCGGCGCGACCGCAGGCTCGCTCTGCGTCCTCCTCGAAGGCCAGCCCCTCGATCTCCCCGCCGCCGGCGCTCCGCTCCCCCGCGCCGGCCTCGTCGAAGTCCGCGCCGGCGCGGGCGCGCAATGCGCCGCGCGCCAAGGCCTCGCCCTCGCGCGCCTCGCCGTCCTCGACCCCGAGCGCGAGTGGCACCCCGCCGGCCTCTACACCTCCACCGAGCCCGCGCGCCCGAACGTCCCCGCGTGGCGCCGTCTCGGCCACGACGAAGACACGGTCTTCGCCTACACGCGCTCGCGCCAGACGCTCGACTTCCGCCTCTCGACCTCGCCGCTCCTCGCCGCCGCCGTGAACACGCCCGACGCGCCTGCCGCCCTCACCCAGAACGTCCCGGCGCTGGGCGGCGTCACCGGCACGATCGAGGGTGCTCACCCGCCGCTCGTCTTTGCCTACGTCTCGCGCGACGAAGCGTGCCCGCGCGTCCCGCTCGAGCGCCTCCGCCGCCGCGTCGCGGTCGATCCGGGCGGCCTCCCCGTCGACGCCACCTTCCACGTCTTCCTCGCCGCCGACGAGGGCCCGACGCGCTTCCCCGTCTGCCTCGCGCGCGCCAGCTTCCGCGTCCGCGCCTCGCGCATCTTCCTCGCGACCACGCCGGCCCCGGCGCTCCGCATCGAGGCCGGCCTCCTCGGCGACGTCCGCGCCGTCGTCTTCTTCGTCCGCCCGACCGCGATCGGCGTCGCGCTTCCCGCCGCCTGGCTCCGCCTCTCGCTCACTTCGTGGCTCGGCTTCGAATTCGCCGCGCCCCTGACCTTCGCGACCACCTTCGAGCCGTCCGCGATCAGCCGCGCCGGCGTCGCGCTCTCGGCGCTGATGGAGCTCGGCGTCCCCGAGATCGCCCCGCGCCTCCTCGGCGTCGGCACGATGCTCCACGCCTCGGGCGGCAACCACCCCGACGGCGAGCCGCTCCTCAGCTTCGTCGTCGCGCTCAACCTCTCCACGCTCGTCGATCTCGCGGGCGGCCGATGACCCGCGCGCTCCTCGCCGCCGCGCTGCTCCTCGCGGCCTGCCGCACCGCGTATCCCGCGCCGCCCCCGCGCGCCGCCGCGGCCGCCGCGCGCCCGACCCACTCCGACGCGAGCGACTCGGGCGACGTCGCCGCGATCGAAGAGCGCGAAGCCGCCTGCCGCCGCACGCTCCACGGCAGCGCCGTCGCCGCCTCGCTCGAAGCGATCGACGCGGTCACCGAAGCGCTCGGCCAGTTCTGCTCGCTCGAGCCCGTCGAAGACGACCCGCTCCTCCTCCGCGTCTACTGCCGCGCCGACGCGCTCTTCCAGTCCGGGCACTACCTCCGCGCCAGCGCCGACCCCTTCCCCTGTCAGGGGACGCCGTCGCAATCCGCCTTCGAGTGCGCCGGCCGCATCCTCGCCGCGCGCCTGCTCGTCCCCGGCCACGCGCAAGGCGTCGAGCTGGTCAGCATCGGCCACGTCGATCGACAGCGCATCGCCGGCGACAGTGCGTTCGTCCGCGACCCGTGCGTCGACCTCCAGCACGCCCTCGGCGTCCCCGCCGCCGAGTCGTGGGCGCCGGCCGAGACCGCCGCGCCCGCCGATCTCGCCGCGTGGAACCACCGCCTCGCCTGGTGTCGCGCCGCCTACGCCGCGACCGAAACCCTCCGCGGCCTCCGCGCCGTCGCGGGCCCGATCCGCCAGCTCGACGCCTCCGTCGTCGGCGCCGGGACGAGCTGGCTCGACGCCCGCCGCGCCTGTCCCGGCGGCCGCGGCACGTCCCCCGGCGAATGCACCGCCGCGCGCCGCGTCGACGTCCTCGTCCGCATCGAGCCCGCCGAGCGCCCGATCCAGTCCGCCTGCCACCCGCCCGAAGCGATGCGCTCGGCCGCCGCCCGCGCGCTCTACTGCCTCGAGGACTGCACCATCGCCCGCGACGTCGGCCGCGTCCGCCAGCGCTTCGTCCCGCAGCGCTCCGCCTACGTCCTCTTCGGGGACTCCTCCACGCCCGCCGATCCGGCCTGGCTGATCCGCCGCATTCCCGGCTCGACCCCTCGCCCCACCAACCTCACCGCCCTCCGCGCGATCCTCGGCCTTCCGCCGCCGCCGCCGGCGCCCTGACGATCAGTGCGCATAGCTGAGCGCGCCGTTCGGCGGCCGCGGGCAATGCGGACAGGGCTCGGACAGCAGCGTGCATGCGTGCGCGATCGCGAGCAGCGTGCTCGTCTGCCGCACCGGTTGCTCGAGAAAGATCTGCTTCTCTTCCAGCCGCGCGGCGAGGCCGCTCCGGCGGAAGACGTCGTTCATCGCGTGGCGGACGCCGCAGACGATGACGCGGACCTTTCGCGCGCGCAGCCGGTCGACGAACGCCTCGAAGAGCGCCATTCCCACCGCGTCCGGGTTGCGCGCCCGCTTCATCCGCAGGACCACGACGCGCGTCGCGTCGGTGACGCGCGCCTCGATCGCGTCGAAGTGCGTCTCCAGGCTGGTCGCCGCGCCGAAGAACATCTCGCCTTCGAGCCCGAAGATGAGCAGATGCCCGCAGACGGTGTCCTCGTCGAGCCGCTCGTGGATGGCGCCCTCGGGCGTGACCACGAACTCGGTGAGCAGCACCTGCCCCGCGCGCGGGACGGCGAGCATGAAGGAGAGGAAGACGCCGACCAGAACGCAGAACTCGATCGAGATCGCGACCGCGGCGACCGCCGTGGCCGCGACGATGACCGCGTCGAAGCGCGAGACGCGCACGTGGTAGCGAAGATCGCGGAGGCTGACCATCCGCGCCGCGGTGAGCACGAGCAGGCCGGCCAGCGCCGAGCGCGGGATGTAGCGCGCATACGGGGCGAAGAGCAGCATCGTCGCGGCGACGGCCACGGCCGAAACCACCCCGGACCACGGCGTGCGCGCCCCGGCCTGGTGGTTCACCGCGGATCGCGTCAGCGACCCCGAGCCGGGGAAGCACTGGAAGAAGCCGCCGGCGAGGTTCGCGAAGCCTTCGCTCAGGCACTGCTGATTGAGGTCGAGCCGCTGGTGCGTCATCGCCGCGAGCGCCTTCGACATCGAGATCGCTTCGAGCAGACCGAGGAGGGCGATCGCGAGCGCGCTGGTGCCGAGGTCGCGGAGCCGGTCGAGATCGAAGGCCGGAAGGTGCGGCGCGGGCAGGTGCGCCGGGATGTCGCCGATCACCTTGACGCCCTGTCGGTCGAGCCCGAGCACGGCGACGACGACGGCGGCGCCGACGACGACGAGAAGGAACTCCGGCAGCAGCGGCCAGCGCAGCTTCCCCTTGATCCAGCGGAGCGCGAGCACGGCGACGATCGACCCGGCGCCGACCGCGACGGTCGGCACGCTCGGGGCACCGCCCTCGGTCATCGTCTGCCAGAAGCGCACCAGAAAATGATCGTGCGCCCCGCCCTGCGCGGTCAGCCCGAGCAGGTTCTTGAGCTGATCGAGCACGAGCAGCACGCTCGCGCCCGCGGTGAACCCGACGATCACCGAATGCGAGATGTACCGGGTCAGATCCCCCGCCCGCACGAACGCGACGACGAGCTGGATCGCTCCGACCATCAAGGCCATCAGGATCGCGGTCTCGGCGCGATCCCCCGGGCTGGCGATCGCCCCGACCGCGCTGAAGAGCGCGATCGAGATCGCATTGGTCGGACCGTTGATGAGCTGCCGCGACGACGCGAAGAGCGCGCCGACGATGGTCATCACGATCGCCGTGTAGAGCCCGTGCTCCGGCGCGACCCCGACGATGAGCGCATATGCCATCGCCTGCGGCACCGCCACCGCCGCGACCGACGCCCCCGCCACGAGATCCCCGCGCAGGTCCGCGAGCGAGTACCCGCGCAGCATCGCCAGCGCCGGCACGCGCCGCTCGATGAACCCGGCCCACCCCGCCCGCGGCGGGGGCATCGTCGACGACGGCATCTACCTCGTCCGACGCGGCCGCCGCGTCGCCACCATCGCGAGCGCCATCATCACCAGGGCGACCCCCGCGCCTCCGCGCGGTGCCTGCCCCGGCACGTGACAGCCGCACCCGCCGTCGTCGCTCTTCGCGCGCCGCCCGGCATCCGCGGCGCCCGCATCCGCACCGCCGCCGCCCGCGTCGACACCGCCCGCGTCCGGCGAGCCGGCGTCCGGGATCGGCATCCCCGCGTCGGGACCTTCGTCCGGATCGAGGTACGCCGGCACGCCGTCGCCGTCGCCGTCGACCTCGCCCTCGACCGCGCTCGGCACGCCGTCGGCGTCGTCGTCCCCGTCGAGCGCGTCGATGATCCCATCGCCGTCGGTGTCGCGCGGCGCCATCCCCTTGCCCCACTCGACGCCGTCGTCGATCCCGTCCCCGTCCGAGTCCGGCGAAAGCGGATCGGTCGCAGCGTTCGCCTCCCGCAAGTCGTCGATCCCGTCCCGGTCGCTGTCCATCCGCGAGCGCGGATCGACGCACGGTTCGAGCTCGCTCGTCTCGTCGACCATCCCGTCGCAATCGTCGTCGACCCCGGTCGCACAGAGCTCGCTGTCCGGCATCCCCGCCGAGGCGTTGCACCGCGTCGTGCGCCCGTCGACGCTGCACACTTGCGTGCCCGTGCGGCTGCACGCGCCGATCCCGCTGCTGCACGACGCGCCGACGTCGAACCCTTCGTCGACCGTCCCGTCGCAATCCCCGTCGATACCGTCGCCGCAGCGCTCTTCCCCGGGCGCCGCCGCCATCGCGCTGCACGTCGCCGAGAGCCCGTCGCGCGCGCACACCAGCGCCCCCGGCCGCGCGCACGCGCCGACCCCGGTGGTGCACGGCGCGCCGACGTCGAACCCTTCGTCGACCCCACCGTCACAGTCGTCGTCGAGCAGGTTCCCGCACCGCTCGACACCGCCGGTCCCCGGCACCGCCGTGCACCCCGCCGACCCATCCGGCGCGCACACCGTCGATCCGACGCGCCGGCAGACGCCGTTGCCCGCGGCGCACATCGCGCCGATCGCGAAATCCTCGTCCGCCATCCCGTCGCAGTCGTCGTCGGCACCGTTGCAGAGCTCCGGCGCCGCCATTCCCGTCGTGCACGTCGTCGGCACGCCGCCGACGCAGTTCGGCACCACGCGCATGCACGCGCCGGCCCCGCACGTCCGCGACCCGAGCCCCTCGTCCTCCATCGCGTCGCAGTCGTCGTCGATCCCGTTGCAGACCTCTTCCGCGCCCGGGTGCACCGCCGGATCGCGCGGCGCGCAATCGCCCAGGTCCGCGACCCCGTCCTCGTCGTCGTCCGGATCGCACGCGTCGCCGTCACCGTCGCCGTCCGTGTCGGTCTGCCCCGGATCCGGCACGCTCGGGCAGACGTCGACGTCCCCGCAAACCCCGTCGCCGTCGGCGTCGTCCATCGCGTCCCCGGGACACGCGTCGCACGCGTCGCCGCGTCCATCCATGTCCGCGTCCTGCTGCAACGCGTTCGGCGCCATCGGACAGTTGTCGCAGACGTCCCCGCGCCCGTCCGAATCGCGATCCTCCTGCCCCGGATTCGCCGTGGCCGGACAGTTGTCGAGCCCGTCGAGCACTCCGTCGCGATCCGCGTCCGCGCCCGCGCGGCACGCCGCCGCGATCGGCGCCGGGTCGATCCCGCCCGCCGCGATCGGCAGCCCGCCCGCCCAGTGCACCGACTGCAGGAAGATCCGCAGCAGGTTCGGGTTCGCCAGCCAGTCGAACGCGCCGTACGTGTTCGCGACCGCGAATCGCACCGAGTGCCCCATCCCGGGCGACACCGTGCTCACCGCCGCGCCGACCGTGTCGCCGTTCACGAGCGCCGTCGTCCCGGCCGCGAGCGTCATCCGGCTGAACGGATGGCTGGCGACCGCGAACGTCGCCGGCACGCCGGTGAGCACCGGATGCGCCGGCATCGCGACGCGATACGTGTCGGGCGCCGTCGTCCAGGTGACGTACGTCCCCCCGAGCAGCGGCGCGAGCCCGCCGTACCGTCCCGCGACGCCGATCTCCCAGAGCACCCATTCGTCGACGACGAACCCGCCCCCGGCGTTGACGAAGTCGACGATCTGCCGCTCCCCCGCTGCCGGCATGTCGGCCGTCCACTCGTTGCCGTCGAGCAGCACGATCGTCCGGATCCCGGTCAGGTCCACCGTCCCGTCGAACGCCGTGTCGGTCGGCACCACGCGGACCGTCGGCCCGGACGCCCGGATCGCGCAGATCAGCGGCATCGCTGCCGTCCCGTCGCCGATCACCAGCACCTGCGCCGCCGCCGGCGCGGCCCCCCACCCGACCGCCAGCATCAGCCCCCAGAAGCCAAGCGTGCGCATGGGGCGGATGATACGCCCGCGCGCGCGGCGCTAGAACCGAGCCAGCACCACGGTGACGTTGTCGCTGCCGCCGTCGTCGAGCGCCGCCTGGACGAGAGCGCGCGCCGTGTCCGCCACCATGCCGCCGCGCATCCGCCCGAGGAACTGCGCGATGCTCGCGTCGTCGACGTGATTGGTCAGCCCGTCCGTGCAGAGCAGCACCGCGTCCTCCGCCTGCAGCTCGAGCCGGTGGAACTCCACCATCAGCTTCTGGTTGCTCCCCCCGACCGCGTTGGTGAGCACGCTTCGCCACGGCAAATGCGCGATCTGGTCGTCGGTGACCATGTTGCTGTCGACCATCTGCTGCGCGAGCGTGTGGTCGTGCGTCACGCGCGCGATCTTCCCGCCGCGCGCGACGTAGAGCCGGCTGTCGCCCGCGTGCGCGACGTAGAGGTGCGGCCACGCCGCGTACGCCATCGTCAGCGTCGTGCTCATCCGCGCGTCGAGCTGGTGCCGGTTCGCGATCCGGCGCATCCGATCCTGCGACTCGCGCATGACCCGCTCGATCCCGTCGCGGAGCGAAGCTTCCTCCGCCTCGCCGGCCGTCAGCATCCAGGGCATCACCGCCAGCGCCCAGTGCGCGAGCGCGTCGATCGCCACCGCGCTGGCGATCTCGCCGTCGCCGCGCCCGCCGACGCCGTCCGCCACCATCAGGAGCCGCCCCTGCGGGTTCCCCGTCAGCGACGCACCGTCCCCGGCCGGGAAGCTCGATTGCTGGACCATCATCGAGCGCTCCAGCTCCGCGACCAGGAACTGGTCCTCGTTGTTTCCGCGGACCTTGCCGCGGTCGGTCATCCCGAAGACCTCCGCACGTGCGGTCCGGTCCGCGAGCGCTTCGGCCGGGTCGATCAAGCTCCGCCGCGAAGGCCCCAGATTGCCCCCGAGCACGGTCAGGATCGCCCCATCCGACGCGCGTCCACCCGGTTCGCTGCTGGTGCGCCCGCCGTTTCCGCTCGCCTGACTTTCGCGCTCTTGCCGCATGGCGGCACACGTAAGCACCCCTCACCGTTTTGACAGATGCTCCACCAACGCGCGGTATGCCCGGGTCAGCGACTGCGCCAGCTCGGTCGCCGCCTTGTGCCGCTCCGGATCGCCCGCGTGCTTGTCCGGGTGGTACTTCTTCATCATCGACCGGTACGCGGCGCGCACGTCCTCGAGCGACGCGCCGTTCTTCAGCTCCAGGTTCGCGTAGTACTGCGCGATCTGCTGCTGCTGCGGCCCGCGCGGTCCCTCGGCCGCTTCGCGTGCCCGCGGCCGCTCCTCCTCGATCGCCTCGCCCCCGCCGCGCCGCTGCGCCCGATCGCGCCGCCGCCGCAGGAGCTCCTCCTCGAGCTCGCGATCGGAGAGCTCGCCGAGGGGCTTCCTGCTGCGCCCGAAGGTGCGGTCCTTGAGGTCGTTCAAGCGTTCCCTGGTCGCGTCGGCGAGCCGCCGGAACACGCTCATCGCGCGGCCGTCAGTCCCCGGCGCTGGTCTCGCCCGCCGGCTTCTGCACCGTCAAGAGTCGCTCGATCAGGTGCTTCGAGTACTGGCTGAGCTCGGTGAAGACCACGCCCATCCCGGGCGGGTCGGTCTCGACGCGGACGACCTCGCCGACGCCTTCGATCGTCTCGATGTCGTCCATGATCACGGTGAACTTCAGGTTGACCCGCGTCCCGATCGGCAGCGGCTGCTTCGACTTCACGAACACGCCCGAGCGGGAGATGTTCGTCACGTACTCGTGGATGAACGCGTCGAACGACTCGAACTCTTTGTTGATCGTGACCCGCTCGTGCGTCCGCTTGTCGTCGCTGCTCATGAAGCTCAAACCCCCGCGAGGTCGAACTGCTCCAGATGGTAGTCCTTGCGCGGTTGTAACACGATCTGCCGCGTGAACCGCGAGCTGGCGTACTCGAGCGCCGCCTTCTGCTCGCGCTGGAGCATGTCGCAGATCGCCGGGTGCGCGTTGATGACGATCTTGTACCCGGGGAGCGAGTCCTTCTCGCGGCGCACCTGCCGGAGCACCTCGGTGCAGACCGTCGTCTTCGACTGCAGGTGCCCGGTCCCGTCGCAGTAGAAGCAGGCCTCGTAGAGCGTCCGGCCGAGCGACTCGCGCGTGCGCTTCCGCGTCATCTCGACCAGCCCGAGCTCGCTGATCCGGACCACGGTCGTCTTCGCCTTGTCGCCCTTGAGCACCTCGATCAGCGCCTTGTAGACCTTGTCGCGGTGCCCCGACTTCTCCATGTCGATGAAGTCGAGGACGATCAGCCCGCCGATGTTCCGGAAGCGGAGCTGGTAGGCGATCTCCTTCACGGCCTCGAGGTTGGTCTGGAAGATCGTCTCCTCGACGTCCTTCCCCTTGCCGGTGAAGCGCCCGGTGTTGACGTCGATCGCCGTGAGCGCCTCGGCCTGGTCGATGATCAGGTACCCGCCGTTCGGGAGCGGCACCTTGCGCGAGAGCGCGCGGGTGATCTCGTCCTCGATCCCGTACTCGTCGAAGATCGGCTCGATCCCCGCGTGGAGCACGATGTCGTTGGCGCGCTCGGGCATGAAGAGCTCGACGAACTCGAGGAGCCGCTTGTGCTCGCGCGGATCGTCGATGACGATCTCGCTCACCTCTTCGGTGAACATGTCGCGCGCGGCGCGGAGGACGATGTCGAGGTCCCCGAAGAGGAGCGCCGGCGCCTTCTGCGTCGTCTCGCGCTTCTTCATCGTCTGGTTCCAGATCTGGACCAGGTACCCGATGTCGGCCTTCAGCTGCTTCTTGGTCAGCCCCGCGGCGACCGTGCGCACGATCAGCCCGCCCGTCGGCGGCTTGATCGAGTCGATCACCTCGCGGAGCCGCTTGCGCTCCTTGTCGTTGCCGATCCGCTTGCTGATCCCGATGTGATCGACCGTCGGCATGTAGACGACGTACCGGCCGGGCAGCGAGATGTGGCTGGTGACGCGCGCGCCCTTGGTGCCGATTGGCCCCTTGCTCACCTGCACCGCGAGCGTCTGCCCTTCGCTGAGCACGTCGCGGATCGGCGTCTTGCGCGAGACGCGGTCGAGCCGCTTCTTCGCGGAGCGCTCGGGATCCTCCTCGTCGTCCTCGTCCTCGCCGCCCGCGGCGCCGTGGCCGTTGCCGCCTTCGCCGGCGAGCGCCTCGAAGTCCTCCGCGGGAATGACGTCCTCGACGTGCAGGAACGCGGCGCGGTCGAGGCCGATGTCGACGAAGGCCGCCTGCATGCCGGGGAGCACGCGCGTCACCTTGCCGAGATAGATGTTGCCGACGGGGCTGCGCTCCCGCTCGCGTTCGACGTACAGCTCCGAGAGGATTCCGCTTTCGATCAGCGCGACGCGGGTCTCGCCGATGTCGACGTTGATGACCAGAGAGTTTTTCGCCATTGCGGCATGGGTTTCCGATGAAGGTTCTCGTGCACTAGGGGATCAGCGCGAGCCGCAGGCCGCTCGCGACGAGCGGCGGCAGCGCGCCGAGCGCGGCAGTGAGCACCGCCGCCTTGCGGCGCGCCGGGCCTTCGAGGCCGAGCAGCGCGCTCGCACCGATCCACCCGCTCCACGCGGCGAGTGCCGCGCCGACCACGGTCCACACGAAGCCGAGGCCTGGGATGGGAACGACGTTGAAGAGACCGCTCGCGACGATCGGGAGCACCGCCGCCGAAGCGAAGCGCGGCCCGAGCGGACGAACGGTCTCCGGGATTTCGAGAACGCGGGGCACGACCATCACTGCGACGGCGGCCGCACCGAGGTAACCCGCGGCCGCCGCGACGCCGGACGCGAGCACCGTGACCAGCGAGCGCCCCGGCGCGATCGCCGCGCCGATCATCGTCGCCAGGATGGACCCGGCGCCGACGACGGACGCGTGCGCGATCGGCGACGGCAGCGCTTCACGCTGGTCGCATGCTGCCGTCAGCCGAGGCCACGCAGCCTCGGGCACGGCCACGAGCTTCGCGGTCAAGGTCGCGATCACTTGCACTGCCGCACGAAGCGGCGCCTGCCCCTGGAGAAAGAGAGAGAGTGCCGGTGATCAGTTCGCGTCGAAGATCTTCTCGATCTCCGCGCGGACCTTGTCTTCGCTCTTGCGCCGCGCCACGGCGATCTCTTTGACGATCAGCTGGCGCGCCGTCTCGAGCATCCGCCGCTCGCCGAAGCTGAGCGACTTCTCCGCCTTGAGGCGGTAGAGGTCGCGCATCACTTCCGCGACGTCGAAGACCGAGCCGGTCTTGATCTTGTCCATGAAACCCCGGTAGCGGCGGTTCCAGGTCTGGTTGTCGAACGCGATGTTGCGCTCCTTGAGGATCGCGAAGATCTCGCGGATCTCCGTCTCCGAGATGGGAGGACGGAGGCCGACGTTCTTCGCGTTCGCCACGGGCACCATGACCTTGTGCTCGGTGTCGAGAATCTTCAGGACGTAGAACTTCTGGCGCGAGCCGGCGATGTCCTTCTCTTCGATCGAGACGACCTCGGCGACGCCGCGGGCGGGATAGACCGCCTTGTCGCCGACCTTGAACTGATGCTGCTGGATGCGAGCCTGCATAGGTACAGCTCCATGTGCAGAACCGATGCTGCTTGGCTCTACGGGTGGTAGAAGAGGATGCGAAACCCCTCCGCGATGAAATCGGGCGGAGGGCAGAGAACGAGTGGGGCGAATCTTACTCGAAGGATCCGTGTAGGTCAATCGGTATTTTCGTCACACAGTCTCTCGATCGAGAGCCCGACGCGAACCCCGCCGTCGGACACGCGAATCTCACTCGCGCCCGCGCGCACGACGATGCGCAGCAGCAGCGCCGCTCCCGCGACGATCACGTCGGCACGACCGGGCGTGAGCCCCGGGATAGCCATCCGCTCCGCGTGCGTCGCCGTCGCCACTTGCAGGAAGACGCGCGAGATCTCCTCGGCGCGCAGCGTCGCACCATGCACGCGCCGCGCGTCGTACGGCGCAACGCCGTGCGCGATCGCCGCGACCGTCGTCGCCGTTCCCGCCACGGCCACGATCGCGCCGGGCGCGGACGGATCGATCCGGCGCGCGTCGGGCGGCACGACGTGGCCCGCGATCGTCGCGAACGAGCCGCCGCCGCGCGTCAGGAACGGTGCGACCTCGGGCGCGTCGAGCGCCGCGTCGACGCCGGCGACGAGCGCGCGCAGCTCGTCGGGGGAGGGCGGATCCGATCGCAGATGCCGCTCGAAGAGCCGGACCGATCCGATCTGCGCGCTCACCGACGCGGCGACTGCCGCCGGCGGCGTGCCGCGCGCGAATTCGGTGGAGCCGCCGCCGATGTCGATCGTCGTGATCGCGCCCCGCGGCAGATCGATCCCCGCGCACGCGCCGCGAAACGTCAGCGCCGCCTCGCGCGCACCGCTGATCACTTCGACCGGCGCGCCGAGGATCGCCGCGGCCGGATCGAGGAGCTCCCGCGCATTGCCGGCATCGCGGAGCGCGCTCGTCCCCACCGCCACGATCTCCGCGCCCTCCGCGCGCGCCCGCGCCGCGACCTCTTCGAGCGCCGCGAGCGTCCGCGCGATCGCCGCCGCGTCGAGCCGCCCCGACGCGTCGACACCGCGCCCGAGCCGCGTGATCCGCTCTTCGTCGGCGACCGTCTCGATCGCACCGGACGCGCCGCGGCGCGCGATCCGCATCAGCACCGTGTTGGTGCCGACGTCGATCGCGCAGACGACCCGCGGCGCCGTCAGATCAGCCGCTCTCGAGCGACGACAGATCCGGCAGCTCGTCGAGGTTCGGCAGCAGCACGATCTCGATGCGCCGGTTCTGCGCGCGCTCTTCGGGCGTGTCGTTGGCTGCGTCGGTGCTGGTCGCGTTCGCGTCGGCCGGCTGCGTCTCCGCGTACCCCGCCGCGCTGATGCGCGACGCGTCGATGCCCTGCTCGATCATGAAGCGCGCGACGTTGACCGCACGCGCCGTCGACAGGTGCCAGTTCGACGGGAAGCGCCGCGACCGGATCGGCACGTTGTCGGTGTGCCCGGCGACCTGGAACGAGCGGTTCGGGATCTGATTCAGGATCTGCGCGACCTGCGTCAGCGTCGCCTGCCCGGCTTCCTTCAGATCCGCCTCGCCCGACTCGAAGAGCACGCCCTCGGGCAGCTCGACGACCATTCGCCCGCGCACGATGCGGACGCGGAGCTGACCGGACGCGATCATCGACCGGAAGCGCTCGATCATCTGGCGGAACTGCGCGAGACGCGCCTGCGCCTGCCGCTCGCGCGCGCGGAGCTCTTCGAGCGCGCGCTGCGTGTCGGAGAGCGTCCCCTGCAGGCCCTCGACGTCCTGGCCGAGCGCGCGGAGGCGGTTGGCGAGCTCGGCGTTCTGCGCGGTCATCGCCGCGAGACGGTTTTCGAGCGCCTCGCGCTGCTGGCGTGCCTGCTCGAGCTCTGCGGTCAGCTCGCGGACACGCCGCTCGGCGGCGACCTGCTCGTCGGAAGGACCACAACCCAGGGACGCAAGAGCGAGAACGAGGACGATCATGGCGCGGAGCATGCGCGCGACCCTAGTCGCGCCCTATCGTCACTGTCAATTCGGGGTTTTTCTCGCTTGACCTCGTTCCGGCCGTGCCATTACTTTGCGCCCAATCCGACAGGAGGATGCCGATGGCGAAGGCGAAGAAGAAGGCGAAGAAGCCGGCCAAGAAGCGGACCGCGAAGAAGGCTGCGGCGCGCAAGAAGCCCGCCGCCAAGCGCCGCACCGCCGCCCGGAAGCCCGCCCGGAAGCCCGCCCGCAAGGCCGCCAAGGCCCCGGCGCGCAAGGCGAAGGCCAAGGCGAAGCCGCCGGCCCGCAAGGCCGCGCCGGTTCGCAAGGCCGCGCCGGCCCCGCGTCCGGCCGCCGCCCCGCGCCCGGCCGCCGCCCCGCGCCCGGAGCCGCCGCCGCTCCCCGAGCCCACCCCGATGGACACGTCGATGCCGGACATCCCGTCGGTCCCCGAAGCGCCGCCCGAGGAAGACACCGGCCCCTCGACACCGCTCTTCTAGACCGTCGCGCCCCGGAACGGCCGCAGGCTGGCGCTAGGCTTCGACCTCGGCCGCGAGGAGCCTCGCCACTCTCTCGGGCTCGACGCGGAGCGCCATCGTCTTCTCGCGCTCGATCGTGACGAGCCCCGGCGGCGCTCCGCGCGGCTTTCTCACGTAGCGCCGCGCCACGTGGCTCACCTCGACGATCGGCTCGCCGCGCGCCTCGCTGAAGTGCGCCGCGAGCGTCGCCGCGTCGACGAGCAGCTCGACCGGGCACACCTCGTCGCGGTCGAGCGGCACCACCACGTGCGCCCCGCGCGTGCCGCGGGCGTGCAGCCAGAGATCTTGCGGCCGCGCGAACCGCTGCGTCAGCGCGTCGTTGTCCGCCGCCCCGCGCCCCACGTAGACGTCGCGCTCGCCGCTCGCGACGAAACGACGATACGGCCGCCGCTCGACCTTCTCCTTCCGCGCGCCCGCCCGCCGCGCCACCACCGCCTCGCGCGCGCCCGCGACGCCCGCGCGATGCGCCGCGTCCGCGACCTCGAAGAGCGCTGCGTCCTCGGCGGCCGCGTCGAGCTGCGTGCGCAGCCGCCCGAGCGCGCCGATCTCTCGCTCCGTCGCCGCCCGCCGCTCCGTCGCGAGACCGGCCCCGGTCTCGAGCTTCTTCGCGCGTCGAAAGAACCCATCCGCCTGCTCGCGCACGTCGCGCGCCGGATCGAGCTTCACCACGATCTCCGCCGGCGGCGTCGCCTCCCAGTCCATCACGCGCGCTTCCTTCGCTCCGCGCGCGATCGTCCCGAACGAGGCGAGCAACGCGTTCCCCTCCCGCCGCAGCCGCGGCGCCACGCCGGCGCGGGCGATGTCCTCGTCGATCGCCGCGAGCCGGCGGACCAGCTTCTTCTCCGCGCGCGCGATCGCCCGCGCGAGCGCGTCCCGCCGGCGCGCGAAGCTCTCCTCGGCGCGGGACGCGAGCAACGTCTGCCCCCGCGCGCGCAACGCCTCGACGTCGTCGAGCACGGGACGCGTGGCGGGCGGCGGCACGTAGCTCGCCCCCGTCTCCAGCCCACGCTTGCGCAGCTCGCCGGCATGGAGCGCCCCGAGCACCGCGCCGCCCGCGTCGACGACCACCGCATTCCCCGCGTCGACCTCGAGCATCAACGCCACCCGCGTCCCGTCGCGCTCGACGCCGATCCGCACGACTCCCCCGACCGGTTCGTTCACTTCTTCGACCCGCGCCCCCATCAGATGCACGCGGAGCTGCCGAACGAACGCCCCCGCCGCCATCCCTCGCGGCCGCTCCTCGACCAGCGCCACTCCCCGCACGCCCGACAGCGCGACGACGAGCACTTCTTCGACCCCCCGCGCCGCAAACGTGATCGCCACCACGTCGAGCGCCGGCGCATCCACCCGCCGCACCTTCCCCCCGCGCAACACCTCCTCGACCGTCCCCACGCCTCGACCTCTGCCTCTGCCTCTGCCCTCTGCCCCCATCCCCGTCCCCCTCCCCGAACGCCTCCCCGTCCCCGGCTTTGGTTGACGTGCCCGTCGGCCGCTGCGCGTGCGCCTACCCGTCCCCGTCCCCGTCCCCGTCCCCGTCCCC
>JADMIO010690443.1_pt1 | contig 18206 bp, 17 predicted proteins | sample 8958161 | NCBI WGS metagenome assembly JADMIO01 (sample SAMN16585339, study PRJNA669376) | soil metagenome | isolation source: Crop rotation soil | place: USA: Cullars Rotation, Alabama | collected 2011 | reverse complement strand
AACGCGGTCCCGCCAATCACGCAGGCGGCGATCGCATCGAGTTCCATCAGATCGCCGACCGTGGTCGTCGACGCACCGGAATAGGCCGTGGTCATGAAGCCGGTCAGCGCTACGGCGACGCCCATGAGAGCGTACGCGCCGATCAAGACCCGGTTGACCGCGATGCCGGACAGGACGGCGGCATCCTCATTGCCGCCGATGGCGTAGAGGTAGCGGCCAAACGGCGTGTGTTTGGTGAGGAAATACACGATCCCGCCGGTGACCGCGAGAATCACGAGGGTGAGCGGCACGCCGCGAAAGCGATTGCACACGAGGACGAGCGCGAAAACCGCCGCCGCCCAGAATAGCCAGAGGCCGCATTCGTGAGCGGCGGAGCGGACGTTCAGCCCGTGACTCAATCGTGCGACGCGCGTCCGCCACGCCATTACGGCGAGCGAGATGACAACGAGGCCCGCCAGCGCCAATCCCACGCTTCCGGGCAAGTAGTACGTCGTAAGCGCCGAGTAGATGTTGTCTGCGTTGCCCGGTGCGACGGGAATCGTGGAATTCTGAATCACGAGCCAGAATAGTCCTTTGAAAATCAGCAGTCCGCCGAGCGTGATGATAAACGACGGGATGCGTTGGCCGACGATCAGCGCGCCCATCGATGCCCACAAAATCAGCGCGATCGCAAACGCGGCCAGCATGGCCAGCGGCGCCGACCAGTCGTGCTGGATGATCAACACCGCCGCGATGCCGCCAATGAGACCGACGCCGCTGCCGACCGACAAATCGATCTGGCCCGTCAGCAAAATCATGAACATCCCGAGCGCGAGCGTGCCGATCATCGAAAACTCCACGAAGAGCTGCGTGAGATTTCGCGGGCCAAGGAAGGCCGGCTCCTTGATCGCGAAAAACGCGCTGATCGCAACCAGCGCGATCGGCATCGCCAGATTTTTGAGGACGGCGCGAGGGCGGAGCATATTAAGCGGCGTGAGCGCGGCCCATGGCGGCCGCGAGTAATTTTTCCTGCGAGAATTCGGCGCGGGTGAACTCGCCGCCAATCCGACCTTCGGCGAGCATGATGATGCGATCGCTCATCCCCATGAGCTCCGGCAGTTCGCTGGAAACGAGGATGACGGCTTTGCCGGCGGCGGTCAGTTGATTGATCAGCTCGTACACCTCGACTTTCGCCCCGACGTCGATGCCGCGCGTGGGCTCGTCGAGCATGACGACGTGCGGCTCAGTCATGAGCGCTTTGCCGAGCACGACCTTCTGCTGGTTGCCGCCCGACAATCCGCCGACGCGGGCATCCTGATCCGGCGCTTTGACTCGCAGCGAAGTGAAGAAGTGCTGATTGCGCCCGAACTCGGCGACCGCATCGATGTGGCCGCTCGGCCGTCGAAACCGCCGCAGACTCGCCAGCGACAAATTAAAACCGATCGACTGATCGAGGACCAAACCGAAACGGCGGCGGTCTTCGCTCACAAGGATCAGACCGCGGTCGATCGAACGACGCGGCGTCGGTTCACGATACGATTCGCCACGCAACTGCACTTCTCCGGACGTGCGCAGGCCCCACGCCCCAAAGATGTGCATCAGCAATTCGGTGCGCCCGGCGCCCATGAGTCCGCCAAAACCCAGCACTTCTCCCGGATTCAACGTGAATGAAATGTCGTGCAACATCGCGGGCGCGCCAGGCGCCGGTACCACCGAGAGATTTTTCACTTCCAGCACGCCCGAATCGGATGTTGCCGCCGCCCGTGTCGCGCGCCGCGGGAAGAGGTCGGTGATTTCTCGTCCGACCATATGTTTGATCACGAGTGGAATTGTCGCTTCGCGCACCGGCAAGGTCGCCACGCTGGCGCCGTCGCGTAGAATCGTGATGCGATCCGCAATGGAAAACACCTCGTCGAGTTTGTGCGAAATGTAGATGCACGCGGTGCCGTTCGCGCGCAGCCGCCGCAAATGGTCGAGCAGCACCGTCACCTCCTGCTCCGTCAGTGCCGCCGTCGGCTCGTCGAGCACGAGGACCCGCGATTTTTTATCCATCGCGCGCACGATTTCGATCAATTGCTTTTGCCCGATGCCGAGTTCACGCACTGGTTTCTCGGGGGAAATCGCGAGCCCGAAGTCGGCGAGCAGGGCGGCCGCGCGCCGATGCATTTCCAGCCAGTCAATCCGCGCGCCGCGAGTGGGGGCGCGGCCCAGAAAGATATTTTCCGCGACGCTCAATTCATCGACGAGCGCAAATTCCTGCGTGATGACCGCGATTCCCGCCGCCGCGGCGTCGCGCACATTGTGAAAGATCGCCGCGCGTCCATCCACGAGCAGTTCGCCTTCGTAGCTGCCGTGCGGATGAATGCCCGCGAGAAGCTTGATCAGCGTGGATTTCCCGGCGCCGTTTTCGCCACACAGCGCGTGGACCTCGCCGGGGCGGAGTTCGAACGCGACCTCACGCAGCGCGGTGACGCCCGGAAAACGCTTCGTGAGCGACTGCGCCGCGAGGATGGCCTGGGTGGATGTCATCGCAGCCGCAGGCGTGTCGGTCGGTTACTTCAACTCGTCCGCTTTGTGGAATCCGTCGGCGACCACCGTCGACATCATGTTTTCCTTATCGACGGAAATCACCTGCTCGAAAATCGAGGGCACTTGCTTCGCGCCGTTATCCAGCTTGGCGGTCGTGTTGGGCGATTTGCCTTTCGCCACATCCACCGCCACGCGCGCGGCGAGCGTGGCGAGGTTTTTCAGCGGCTTGTACACGGTCATTGCCTGCGTGCCGCGCATGATGCGCTGACACGCCGCGAGATCCGCGTCCTGACCGGTGACCAGAACTTTGCCGGCCAAACCTTCTTCGACCAGCGCCTGAATCGCGCCGCCCGCCGTGCCGTCGTTCGACACCACAACGGCGTCAATATTCCGGCCGCCCTTCGTGATCGCCGCGTTCATGATTTTCTTCGCGTTCTCCGGTTTCCAATCGAGTGCCCAGTCCTCGTGCACCACCTCGATTTTCCCCGCTTTGATGAGCGGCAGCAGAATATTGTCCTGACCCTGTTTGAAGAGCTTCGCGTTGTTGTCGGTGGGCGCGCCGTAAATCCGAACGACGCGCGCTTTGTGATCCGTCGGCAAACGACCGGCTGCGTAACTCGCCTGCGCTTCGCCGACCTTCACGTTGTCGAAGGTCAGATAGTAATCGACGTTCGCGTTGAGGATCAGCCGGTCGTACGCGATCGCGGGAATTTTGGCTTCGTTCGCGGATTTAACCGCGCGCGTCATGGCGGCGCCATTATGCGGCACGATGACAAGCACATCGACGCCGCGGCTGATCAACGACTCGACGTCGCGTACTTGCCGGGTGTCATCGCTGTTGGCCGATTGCACGATGACCGTCGCGCCGAGTTTCTGCGCTTCGGCCGTGAAGGTGTCGCGATCGCGCTGCCAGCGTTCCTCCTTCAAGGTGTCGAGCGACAGCCCGATCACCGGTTTGTCCTTGGCGGCAAAGAGTGGCGTGACGAGCGCGGCGACGAGCGCGCAAAAAAGCAGGCGAAGTTTCATGACGGGGGAGAAAGGGATATGCGGATTTACAACCGCCGGGTGAAGCATGAGGCTACAAGACGGTGAAGCTCGACAATCCCAAACTGCGCAACCTCGAACACACTGTGACGCAGCGACAAAAGCTGCGGGCGGCCGGCCGGCGGGTGGTGTTAACGAACGGCGTTTTCGACCTGTTGCACACGGGCCATATCTACTACCTGCAGCAGGCCCGCGCGCTCGGCGATGCGTTGTTCGTCGCGCTGAACGCCGACGCGAGCGTGCGAGCGCTGAAAGGCCCGAACCGCCCCGTCCAGTCGGAGCAGGAACGTGCATTTGCTCTTGGCGCGCTCGCTTGCGTCGACGCCATCGTGATTTTTGGCGAGGCACGTTTGACCGCGGAAATCCGGGCGGTGCGGCCGGACGTATATTGCAAGGCCGGCGATTATTCCTTGGAAAAACTCGACGCCGGTGAACGCGGCGCGTTGGAAGAGGTCGGAGCCACCATCAAATTTCTGCCGTTTCTCGAAGGGTTCAGCACGACGAAGCTGATCGCGAAGATCAAAGCGGCAGGGGAAATCTAACCGATGCGCGTCGTCATCCTTGGTTCCGGCCGCGGCTCGAATGCCGAGGCGATCTTGCGGGCGCAGGCCGAAAACAAAATCGGTCGCGCGCAAGTGGTGCAGATTTTTTCCGACAAACCAGACGCGGGTATCCTCGGTCTCGGTGCGAAGTACGGCGTGCCGGCCATGTTCCTCGATGCCGCGCCCTACAAAACGAAGCTCGATGGCGATGGTGAGCAGCACTACATCACGTCGATCCTCGCGTGTCGCGCCGACCTGATCGTGCTCGCCGGCTTCATGCGCGTGCTGAAGCTGCCATTTATTTCCAAGTTCGAGGGCAAGATCATCAATCTGCACCCAAGCTTGCTCCCCAGTTTCCCGGGTCTCGACGGCATCGGCCAGGCGTTTCGGCGCGGCGTCAAGATTACCGGCTGCACGGTGCACTATGTGACCCTCGACGTCGATGGCGGCCCGATCATCGATCAAGCGCCGGTGCGGATCGAGGAGACGGATACACTCGAAACCCTCACGGAAAAAGTGCACGCCGCCGAGCATGCGTTGCTGCCGGCGGTCATTGCGCGTTTGAGCGAACGCGCGGGCTGACCACTTCCATGGCACTGCACGAAACCCGCGTGGAAATCGCGGCCCCGTCCGCTGACTCCGCGAACGATATCCTGCTCGAGCACAGGTATGAAAACTGGAGCGTGCTCGAGGATGTGATTGCGAAACGAGCGTGGTTGGTCGGGATCTGCGTCGATCGCGCCGAAGCAGTTGCGCAATGGGAGATGCTCGCGCCCCATTTTTCGGCGGTGGGCGTCGTGCTGTTGTCCGCCCCCGTTCACCGCGCATTGGCTGATTCCGACTGGCGTGACAGCTACAAGGCACATTTCAAAGCGTGGCAGTTTGGGCGCCTGCATTGGGTTCCCGTGTGGGAGCGATCCACGTTCAAGCTGCCCGCCGGCGACGCGGTGCTCTGGCTCGACCCGGGGCTGGCATTCGGGACCGGCAATCACGAAACGACGCGGCTCTGCGTGGAAAGACTGGTAAGCATCGCTGAACAACGCGGTCCGAATGGCCGCGTCGTCGACGCCGGCTGCGGGTCCGGCATTCTTGCCCTGTCGGCCGTGCTGCTCGGTTTCCGTGATGTCGTCGGATTCGACAACGATGCGGAGGCCGTACGGGTCAGCGAAGAAAACGCGGCGGCGAACGACCTGAGTGGGCGAGTCACTTTTTTTGTCGGCGACCTCACGAGTGGACTTGTGCAGCGAGAAGCGGACGTCCTCCTCGCGAACATCCAGGCGGACGTGCTCATGCGATTCGCGCGCGAGCTGGTTGCGGCCGTGGCTCCAGGCGGAAGCCTCGTCCTCAGCGGAATTTTGGCGCAGGAAAACACCCAGGTGCGCGCCGCGTTCGAAGCCATTACGCCCACATGGACGGTCAACGCGCGGGTGATGGGCGAGTGGAGCGACGTGCTGCTGACGCGGCCGTGACGGTTACGGGAATAACGCCCGGGCCAAACGCTGTTCGGCGGCGAGGCGCGACAGGAATTCATCGCGACTGACCTCGTGCGCGCCGAGTCGGGCGAAGTGCGGCGTCAATTGCTGAATGTCGATCCAAGTCGCCCCGCGGGCCGCCAGGTGGTCGATAAGGCGCAGCACGCAGAGTTTGGATGCGTCATTCCGACGGTGAAACATGCTTTCGCCCGTGAACACACCGCCGGCGGTTACCCCGTAAAGACCGCCAACGAGGGCGTCTCCCTCCCAGGCTTCGACCGAATGTGCCTCAGCGCGTTCGTGCAATTCGATATAGGCCGCGGTCATCGCCGGGGTGATCCATGTCCCGGCCTGCCCCGGCCGAGGTGCCGCGGCACAGGCCCGGATCACCTCGGTGAACGCGGTATCGAACGTGAAGCGGAGTGAATTCGCCGCGCGTTGGGCGCGACGCAGATTGTTTGGAATGTGCAGCGCACTGAATTCCAGAATTGCGCGGCGGGGCGGGCAGACCCAGGGGATCGCGCCTGGCAGCGACGAATCTGGCCACGGGAAAATCCCTCGGCGATATGCCGAGATCAGGCGCTCGGCCGACAGTTCGCGGTCGAGCGCGACCAGTCCCAAGGGATCGGTCGGGTGGGGCGGCAGCCAGAAGAAGTCCGAGGTCGACATGAAAACGCGATCGCCGACCGGGAAATTGCCGCTGAATGCATTTTGCCGCGAGCGTCTTCTGATGATTCCAGGAACCCCCGAAGCCTACAGCGTAGCACGAATTCGATTATTCCTTGCCGCTGAATCGGTGGCGCCACTTCGTTGATCTTGCATGTGGTGTCTTCGCAATGGCCTCCGACGCGTGATGTCGTTTCGGCGCTGCGGCCGTTGCTGTTGGGCTGCGTGGCTGCTCGTGCTGTCGGGCCCGCTGTTGCGTGCACATGACCCTGGGATCAGCACGGTGCAGGGCGTTGTCTCACGCGACGTCGTGGAATTGACGACTGGATTTGCGCCGGCCGATGCCGAGCAACTCTTGCCGGCCGATGCCCGTTCCGCGGACCGAATGACGGAGGACGAATTCACCAAAGTGCGAAAGGTGCTTGATGCCATTGCACCGCACCTCTGGGAGTTGCGTGTCGGCGAGCGCGTGGTTCCGCCGAAAGAAGCGAGCGTCCAACTTCTCGCGGGCGACAGCGTCAGCTTTCGCCTGGTGTGGCCACGTCCGAGCGACGCCGAGCGTGTCACGCTGCGCGCGCCGCAAATCGCCAATTTGCCACCGGGCCATCGCCAATTCGTGATCATTACGGATGACCGCGGATCGACGATCGCGAAAAAACTCCTGAGCGCGAAGGACGCTGAGCTCGAACTCGCGTTGACCGGTAACGAAAAAAATCCACGACGCGAGCAAACGGAGCCTGCTGAAATGCCGACATTTTTCGGCTTCGTCTGGCTCGGCGTGCAGCACATTTGGACGGGGTACGATCACCTGCTGTTTCTCTTCGCGCTGCTTGTTGTGTGCCGTACTTTTCGATCGATCGCCGCGATCGTCTCATGCTTTACGGTCGCGCATTCGCTCACGTTGGCGTTGGCCACGCTCAATATCGTCAACCTGCCGAGTCGAATCGTCGAACCCGCGATCGCTGCCTCGATTGTTTTTGTCGGCGTTGAAAATCTAATCCGGCGAGGCGAAGAACCGCGCGGCCGTTGGGCGCTCACGTTCGCATTTGGATTAATCCACGGATTCGGCTTTGCGAGCGTGTTGCGCGAGCTCGGCGTAGGCGCGGGCGGCGGTGGGATCGCGGTGCCATTGTTCACGTTCAATCTCGGCGTCGAAATTGGTCAGATTACGATCGCCGCCATCGTACTCCCGCTAGTCTGGCGGCTGCGGAAAAATCCGCAGTTCGTTCGTCGTGGCGTGCCGGCGCTTTCGGCAGTGGTTGCCCTCGCCGGACTTTATTGGTTCCTCGAACGTACCGTTTTTGCCTGAGTATTTCTCGGCTAAATACGGTGACTACCGCTCGGGCGCGACTTCGACTTCGCCGCCGTAACGCCGAATCCGGATGACGTCGCCGACCTCAAGTTTGGCCGCGGCTGCCGCGTCAGCGAAACTTCGTGACAACAGGACAAATCCTTCCGCGTCGGGAAAGACGACCCATTCGCCGCGCTTCACGCCGGTGAAGTCTCGACCCAGCAACACCCGGAACGACTTTTCGTGCGCACTCAATTGGAAGCGCGCCATTTTTCCGATCCCAACCGCCGCGAAATCCGTGGGCTGGGCGTCGAGCACCACATTGCCGTAAACGGAATTTATCTCGGTGACGCGCGCGTCGAATCCGCGTCCATCGGCGTGCAGCGTCACTTTCGACGGTTGCGGCAAGGGCGCGATGGTCGCATCGAAGAAAGTTCCGCTCGCTGCACCAGGAACGGTTTCGCGTCCGCGATCGAGCCAGAGGTTAAGCGCGCGAATGGCGCTGAGGCGTTCACGCTGGTTCACGTTAACGTGCCCGTCGCGGCCCACGCGAAACAAGATCGGGCGAACGCCATCTTTGGACGGCGGAAGTTTCGGCGTGGTGTAATTTTTCGGCCCCTCAAACTCGGACTGGTTGCTCAAGAAAACAATCGGGATGCGCGGTTGCAGCGACAACCCGGTGTCAGCGCCGAGTTCTTTCGTGTCGAGCGCGGCACCGATCGCAACCACGCCATCGTACAGCGGTGGGTCGGCTGGCGGGCGTTCCGCGATGACGGCGGCGATGAAGCCGCCCATCGAATCGCCTTCGACAATGACACGGGCGGGCGTACCGAATTTCTGGGCAACGTGGCTGCGCAACGCGTCGAGATCGGCGATCGCGTCCGCAACGATGACTCCGTTGCGGCGAAAACTCGTCACGGCGATCATCCAGCCGTCATCGAGCAGCGCGCGTTGGGAAGGCCGATCGATTTCCAAATCCGCCGTCAGGGGTTTGTCGACCGGACGATACCCGTGCGCGACGAGCAGCAGCTGACGGTTCCATTCGCGCGGAGGACGAGCGATCGCGAATTTTGCGCCGTCGATCTCGCCGGTTTCGAACTGCGCGGCGGCGTCGACGGCTTTGGATTCTTCCGGGGCATAGAAAATCGCCGTCAGCAGCATCAACGCGATACGACCAATTCGCATGGCACGGACATAACCGCGGCTCTTGTGACGACAACTCCGACTTCGGCGGACGGATTTAGGACTTTCGGAGTGGTATGTAATCGTGTTCGAGTTGTCGGATGAATTTCGAGTCGCTCGCGAAGCCGTCGGTGCTGACGCAGCCCGTTTATGAGCCCGGCAAGCCCATCGAATACGTCGCCCGGGAGCTCGGCTTGGACCCCGACGGCATCATCAAGCTCGCGTCGAATGAAAATCCGTTCGGGCCTTCGCCGCGCGCCGTTGCCGCGGCCAAGCGGGCACTTGAGCATGGGGAACTGTATCCCGACGGCGGCTGCTTTGAATTACGGCAAAAGCTCGCGAAGCGATTCAATTTAACGCCGGAACAATTCATCGTCGGGAATGGCTCCAACGAAATCATCGAGCTGCTGGGTCACGCCTTCATCAGCCCGGGTGACGAAGTCGTGATGGGCGCGCCCGCGTTCGTCGTCTACAAGCTGGTGACGCTGCTTTTCGGTGCGAAAGCGATCGAAGTTCCGCTGCGGGAGTGGCGCCATGATTTGGGCGCCATTGCTCGTGCGATCACGCCACGCACGCGGCTGGTGTATGTTTGTTCGCCGAATAACCCCACCGGCACCGCGAATACCGAGGCTGAATTGCTGGCGTTTGCGCGGGGATTGCCTGACCACGTCATTGCGGTGTTCGATGAAGCCTATGCGGAGTTTGTGGAGCGTCCGCCTGATTTGCGGCCGCTGATTGCGGAAGGCCGAAAAGTCGTCTGCCTCCGCACATTTTCGAAAATATACGGACTCGCCTCGTTGCGGGTCGGTTATGGTTACGCGGCGGCGGAACTGTGCGCCTTGCTGAACCGCGTGCGTCAACCCTTCAACGTCAACGCCATCGCGCAGGCAGCAGCCATCGCCGCCTTGGATGATCGCGCGTTCGCGGAAAAAACCGCCCGCGAAAATCGAGCGGGGCTGACGCAGCTCGAAAACGGGGCGCGATCGCTTGGACTGGAATATGTCCCGAGTGTCGCGAATTTCATGCTGATCAAAGTCGGCGATGGCGCGCGGGTCTTCGAATCGTTGCAGCGGCGAGGCGTGATCGTGAGGCCGGTGAAATCGTACGGTTTGCCGGAATGGATCCGGGTTACGGTCGGCACCTCAGAACAAAACGAGCGGTTTTTGGCGGAACTGCGCGCGCTGGTTCGGTAAGTCGTCGCGCGGGGTGCTGGCGCTCAATCGCGACTGGCATGCAAAACGCACCGCGAGGGACATTTAACAGACGGAAAAAACTCTTGCGCGCTCTTGCTGTTGCAACTTGCATACGGGTTCTGACGTCAGTTTTGACACGTTCTTGAACAACGGCCGGTGTGCGCGCATGAGGAATGCGAAGTGCTTGTAGCGATACGCCACAGCCCGAGTTTTTACATTTTTTGCCTACCATCCAACACCTTTTAGCACGCCAATGAAGAAGTTGACTCCCTTAGTGCTCGTATCGCTTTCGCTCGTCGCGGGAAGCCATGCGGCCCCCTTTATGGCCATCGGTGATGGCGCCGAGCTTTTTGTCACGGGAGGATTGTCGATCCGGGCGGACGACAACATTTTCCTGACCGGGAATTCGATCAGCGACACCATTTTCGAAATCACTCCTGGAGCGGAGCTGACGTTCGGCAAAGACGCGCAGTTGAAGGGTGCTTTGACGGCCAACGTGGCGTTTACGAATTACGCCGACAACGATAACTTGAATACGACGCTGGCCGGCAGCGATTTCGTCGCGCACTACGACGACGGCAAGATGAAGCTCAACTTCAACGCGGGCTTCCACGAGCTGAACCAAAACGCTCCTGACATCCGCGGGCTGACGCGCCGTGACGTATTTTCGGCCGGCGGCAGCGGTGAAGTCGAAGTGTCGCAACTGACGGCAGTGGGCGCCGGCGTGGCGTTCAATCACGAGAATTACAAGCGGAGCGGCTATACCGATTCCGACAGCCTCACGATCCCGCTGAATTTCTACTACAAGTGGACGCCCAAGATCGATTTGAGTTTTGGCTACCGGTATCGCGATTACGAAGTCGATATCGGCCAGGACTCGACCGACCATAATTTCACCATTGGTGCGCGCGGTGACTTCAGCCCGAAGTTGTCGGGTACGGTCAACGTCGGTATCGGTACTCGCAAATTGGATCGAGGCGGCGACGACACGCTGTTCGCGCTCGATGCCAGTCTGTCGTATGAAGTCTCGCCGAAAACGAGTCTCCAGCTCGGCGGATCCAATGACTTCGGTACTAGTCCCCAAGGTGTGCAGCAGAAAAATTTCTCCCTGCGCGCGGGCCTTCAGTCCAAACTTACTGAGCAATGGACCCTCAACGGCGGCGTGAGCTATCGTGGCATCGACTACGGAACGCGCACCGACGACTACTGGGAAGCGACCGCGGGCGTCGCGTACATCCTGAACGCGAATATCAACCTGCAGGGCGCCTACACGTATCGTAACTATTCGTCCCCATTACCGGGTAGCGATTTTACGAATAACGTGTTCAGCATCGCGGCTAATCTGCGTTACTGACGGGGAGGGCTTGACCCTAGTTCGGCGGAAGAAGATCGTTGGTCTTCTTCCGCATTTTTATTCTTCTGTCCCGTCCATGTCGCGTCTGTTCATCATTGGGTTTGTTATCGCCGCCAATTTGCTAGTGCCGGCGGCGCGTGCGGCTGATAAAGCGTCGGTAGCCGATCGGGGAAGTAACGAAAAATCGGCCCGGACCGAGGGCAAGTCGGAGGTCGCGAGTGGCGACTACGTTCTGCAACCGCAGGACCTCATCCGTATCCAAATTTACAACGAACCGGAGTTGAGCCGCGAACTGCGGATTTCGCAGGAAGGAAAAGTCGAGCTGCCGATGATCCGGTCAGTTGACCTGGCCAAAAAGACGGTGCGCCAAGCGGAGGAGCTGATTCGGAATCTCTATGATGCCGACTATCTCGTAAACCCGCAGGTCAATATTTCGGTCGTCGAGTACTCGCCGCGCAGCGTCGAAGTGTTTGGATCGGTTGGAAATCCGGGCATGGTGTTCTTCCCCAAAGAAGAGGGACTGACGCTGACCGGCGCCATTTCTCGCGCGGGCAGCTTCACGCGGCTGGCAAACAAGCGGCAGGTGACGCTCAAGCGCCCGATGCCCGACGGGACGTTTAAGGTTTTCACAATCAATGTAGAGGATTTGACGAAGGGTGATGCCACCGAAAGCTGGCCGCTCCAGCCCGGCGACGTGATTAGCGTGCCGGAACGGATTCTCTGACCAGCCTGCCCCTCGCCAATCATGTCAAAGGAATCGGATCCGAAAAAGAAACAGGACGGCAGCGGCTACGGCTACAGTTACAGTGCCAACTACGGCGGCTATTCGGCCCCCGGATACGGCTACGGCGATAGCGGTGGTGGCGGCGAAGGCGTACAACGCACGCTGCAGGATTACCTCCTCATTCTTCGCGAGCGCATCTGGTACATCGTCGTGGTGTTCCTCGTCGTTTTTTCGAGCTCGCTCGTTTACACGCTGAGCCAAACCAAGATTTATCAGGCAACCGCGACGGTTCAGATTCTGCGCCGCGACCCGACGGTTGTGCAGGTGCAGCAGGTCGTCGAAAACGACGTTCGCTCGGCTGAAGATCTCAACACGCAGATCAAGATTCTCGAGAGCGGCGCCATCATTTCGCGCGTGGCCGAGAGCCTGACCGGCGATGACCTCCGTGCGTTCCTGGCGCCCTACGAGCGGACCACGGCCGACGTCGGCTACGTCGCCGATATTCTCGCCCGCAATCGCAAGATCATCCAACAGCGTGCCACCCTCGTCGTAAACGTCGCCTATCAGCATCCGGACCGCTTCGTCGCCGCCAAGGTCGCGAACATGTTCGTCCGCGAATATTTTTCCCACAACACCCGGCTTCGCATCGACGATTCGCAAAACGCGGTTCGTGACTTGAAGGGTTCGGTCGAGGAGCAGCAGAAGCAGGTCGAAAAACTTTCCCACGAACTTCAGGAGTATAAGGAAAAGAACAACCTGCCGTCGCTCGATCAGCGCAAGGATGTCGTGAACGACGCACTGAAGTCGACGAATCAGGAAATGCTTCGCGCGGGCCAGGTCCTGGGTTCCTCGCAAATCCAGATCAATCAGATCAACGAGTATCGCGCGAAAAAGGCCGACCTCGCTGAGCTGCCGTTCATTGCCAACCAGCCGATCATTGCGCAGCTCCAGCAGCAGCTCGTCGCGCAAAAGATCAACCTGACAACGCTCGGCAAACGTTACCGCGCCGGTCACCCGGAAATGATCAAGGCGATGACGGGGATCAGCGAAACGGAAGCGGAATTGAAGCGCGCCATCGAAAACGCGTGCTCGATCATCGAGGCCGCCCACGAGGCCGCCGCCCGCAACTACCAGCTCGCGGAAAAAGAATTCGCCAAGCGGACGCAGGAGTCGCTCGAGCTCGATCGCATTTCTCTCACTTACCACGACAAGGAACGCGAGCTGCACACTCAGGAGCAGATCCTGAATACGATCATGGTGCGCCGCACCGACGTCACGATGTCGGGTAACATGGCGTCGGTGAACGCGCGTCTCGTCGATCCGGCGTCGCCGCCCTCAGAGAGCAAACCCGTTGCCCCGAATGTCGCTTTGAACCTCGGTCTCGGCATCGTCGGTGGTCTCGGCCTTGGACTCGCGTTTGCGTTCTTCGTCGCGTTCATCGATGACCGGGTCAAGAGCTCGTTCGACATCGAGGGTGTCGTGGGCCTGCCGCTCATCGGCGTGATTCCGCAGATCAAGCGCATGGAAGCGGCCGAGAAGGCGCAGATCGTCGTCAACAACGCCGATCGTCAGGTGGCCGAAGCGTTCCTGACGTTGCACTCGAGCCTGCGCCTGAAGGACGAAAGCAAGAACGCCAAATGCGTCCTCATCACGAGTACCATTCCCGGCGAAGGAAAATCTTTCACGACGACCAACCTCGCGCTGACGTTCGCGGCGCATGGCGAAAAAGTCGTGGTCGTTGACTGCGATCTTCGGAAGCCAAACGTTCACAAATCCTTCAAGATGGAGAATCTGAAGGGCGTCATCGATGTGTGCGCCGGCAAGGCCACCATCGGCGATGTCGTGATGCGCAATGTGCAGCCGAATCTCGACGTGATTCCCGCCGGCGGCCGCGCGAAGAATCCGACGCAGATCCTCAACAGCAAGGCGTTCGAGATCATGGTCTCGGACCTGAAGAAGACCTACGACCGCGTGTTCATCGATACGCCGCCGCTCGCGGCCGTGAGCGACGCACTCATCATTTTGCCGCTGGTCGACGGATCGATCTTCACGATCTACTTCAACAAGGTTCGTCGCAAGGCAGCGCAGTTCGCGGCCAAACGCCTGCTCGAGGCGAACGTCCCGAATTTCGGTGCGGTCTTAAACGGCCTCAATCTCGCGGTTTCCGGCTACTACTACGCCCAATACTACGACAAGTCCTACAAGGACTATTACGTCGTGTCGGCGAAGGACGTGGAAGAAACGAAATCCGACGAGAGTTGATCTCGTTAACGGATGTTATCGCGCGGCCGCCCGGCGCAGGCGGTCGTTAATCGCATCCGCCAATCCCTCACCGCGCGCCAACTCGACGTTGAGTTGGGAAAAATCCGCGGCGTCCAGTTCGCGCAACATCGCGAACAGCCGGCGCGCAGCGCCACGCAGGTTTCCGTGCCGATCGAGCCAAAACACATTCTTCGCTGGCCGCCCGACCGGCTTGCGAATGAACACATATGCTTCTTTCGGTCTGCTGGGCGCCGGCAGTTGGGCGTGCAGCACCACCGGTGTCCGCGGGCTGTAATGGCGTAGCAGCATGCCCGGCGCGACCTGCGGCACGCGCGTAGGCGCGGACGATTTCCGAACGACGGTGATACGCCGGCCAAGGGCCCGTTCCAGTTCGCGTCGTGTGATGGCGCCGGGCCGTAGCAGCTGCGGCTTTTCCGGATCGCGCAGATCGACGATCGTCGATTCGAGACCGATTGATGCCGCACCGCCGTCCAGGATGTATCGAATCTTTGCACCGAGTCCCGCGCGCACGTGTTCGGCGGTGGTTGGGCTCACATAGCCAAAAACGTTTGCGCTCGGTGCCGCCAGCGGCACGCCGGCCAGGCGCAGCAACTTCCGGAACGCGGGATGACTCGGCATGCGCACGGCGACGCTCGGTTGCCCCGCCGAAACAATGTTCGGGACCACGGCGGTTTTGGGCAGAACCAGTGTTAACGGTCCCGGCCAAAAACGGCGCGCTAGTTTAAGCGCAGCGGCATTCGGTCTGCAAGTCTCCGCCAGCGCCTTTACCTGATCGATGTGAACGATCAGCGGATCCGTTCGCGGGCGGCCTTTCGCGCGGAAAATTTTCGCGCAGGCGTCCGCATCAAGCGCGTTTGCCGCCAAGCCGTAAACGGTTTCCGTCGGAACGCCCACTAATTCACCCGCGCGTAATCGCTCCGCGAGGAAGCGAAGGTTTTTCGGCGTACTGCGATAAATCCGCGCGGTGATTGGTCGGGGCATGGCACGAAAAAGGCCGGAGGGTTGCTCCGGCCTGAAAGTCGAGGATGTCGGACGCGCTTACTGCGCGAGGAGCATGTTCCGCGAGTGCTTGATCGTACGCGTAACCGCCCGCTGGTGCTTGGCGGTCAGGCCGGTGTACTTGCGCGGGAGGATCTTGCCCGTGTCCGTCACAAACCGAACCATCGCTTGCGGTTGGGTGAAAGGAATTTCCGCCGGCGTGGGAGTCTGCTGCTTCTGGTCGTTCGTGCTCATGGCTTGAAAAGGAGGGCAGAAGGTGAAGCCGGCGCCCGGGTTGTCAACCCGCATTTTGGAGTCGTAAACGCAGCAAAATGCCGGAGATTTTTTGCCCAGAACCGCGTCCCCGTAGCTCAACTGGATAGAGCAGCAGTTTCCTAAACTGCCTATCCCGGTTCAAGTCCGGGCGGGGGCAATCCCCGGCAAACGTCGACGTTTGCGGCCTTCCGGACGCGCGCCGGCACTCATCGCCCAGGCTTTCGGCGGCCGGCCGAATTCTTCGCGAAAGAGCCGGTAAAAATGGGACACGTCGTTGAAGCCGCACGAAAACATGACGCCCGTCACCGAGTGTTCGCCCGCGCGCAGCAGCGTCGCGGCATGCTTCAGGCGCAGACGATTGAGTGCGTCGCAGAAGGTCACGCCTTGGGCCTCACGAAAGAGCTGGCTGAAGCGGCGCCGCGACAGTCCCGCGCGCGCGGCGGCGCGATCGAGCGACCATTCGTCAAAAAAACTTTCCTCCATCTCGCGGGCGACCGCTGCGACGCGGACCGGCGCTTGGTCCCCGGCGGCGCGGGTTGGCAGTCGCGTCAGCGAGACGAGAATTTGCGCGGCGATCGATCGCACGATCACCCCGGAGCCGGCGCGACCGTTTGATTGCTCGAGCATCGCGCGTCGCCACAGGCCCTCGATGCGCTGCCGGTGGGGCGGGGGAAGTTGCGGTGTCGCTCGTGTCGCAACCAGGGCCGTCCAAAGCGCGTTCAATTCCGAGTCACAATGCAGGAATTCGGACGTGACACACAGCAGCAGCAGCGTCGACGGCGCACGGTCGGAGAATGCGTGGCGCGCTTTCGCCGGAACGACGATGACCGTTCCGGCAGCATGGGCCGCCACGGCCGGCCGCGTACCGTCCCGGAAATCCACTGCACCGGACAGAACGTACACCAGCTTGTGGAACGGATCCACGCGGTCGCTCATGCGGAAGTCGGTCGCGTGGATACTCTCGGCGAAATAAACGCCGGCCGCCGGTGGGACGACAGCAAGGGGGCGCGAGACTTTCACCTCCGTGTGATTGCCCGATCTGCCAAGCAGCTCAAGTCCGATTCGCCAAGACGGCGCTTCGACCGGTCGGTACGATGGCCTCAACCCTCGATGTCTTCCTCAGCACAACATACTCCGGCCACTCGGCAAGAAGTTGAAGACGTGTTGCGCTGCCGCGCGCCGCGCCCAGTGCCGCTTTTCCTGCCGGCCATCTACGAACATAAGGCATGGTTCATTGGATCCACGCCGTCGGCGATATCGCGCGACCCGGACCTGCTGACCCGGGCCCTGCTGGCCGAGTACGAAGCGATCAAACCCGACGCATTGGCCATTGGTGTGGACGTTTACAATCTCGAGGCCGAGTCGGTTGGGTGCACCGTGAGTTTCTACGAGGGCACCGACACGTCGATTCCCGGAATCAAACCCGGCAACCATATCATCCATGTCGGCAGCGATCTCACGACTGCCCGGCTGCCCAATCCGCTCCAAGACGGTCGAATGCCCGTGAACATCGCCGCCGCGCGCAATGTCCGGCGCGCACTCGGTGACAACTATTGGATTCGGGGTGCGATTTCCGGCCCGTTCTCGCTCGCGATTTCGCTCGTCGGCGCGGAGGCACTTTTCATGGCGTGCATGGACGACCCCGACTGGGTCCGCGCCTGTCTCCGTTACTGTGGCCGAATCATCCAGGAGTTTTCCAAGGGCTACATTGATGCTGGCGTTGAGCTGATCATCTTCGATTCACAAGCATCGCCCGACCTGCTGTCGCCAACAATGTACGAGGAATTCGTCCTGCCGATCACCCAGGAACTGATGGCGTGGGCGAAATCGCAGGGCGTTAATGACGTTCCGCTGATCATCGGCGGCAATACCAGGCCGATTGCCGAGCTCTTGACCCAATCCGGCGGCAACAACCTGCTGTGCGATTTTACGGCCGACTTCGACGCGTGGAACACCGCGGCACAGTCGGCGGGAAAGTCGATGCGCCGAAATATTTCGCCGCGCCTGATCGAGACGTCGAAGCCTTCGGAGATTTACGCGGTCGCGGAACGCGAGGTTCAGCGCGGCAAGGACCTCCCGGGTTTCATCATGGGAACCGCGGTTATTCCCTTTGGGACGCCAACGGAAAATGTCCTGGCGGTGAAGCAGGCGTGTCTCGACGCGCGCAAGCCGCGCTGACACCGCGCAGGCTTGCTCGATGTTGGCCGGAGTGCTGAATCGAGTTCCTCCATATGCGTCCGAAGAAAGTCGCTCTCCTCACCGCCGGCGGTCTCGCGCCGTGTCTGAGCGCCGCCGTCGGCGGACTCATTCAGCGCTATTCGCAAACCGCGCCGGACATCGAACTGATCTGCTACCGGGGCGGCTACAAGGGCCTGCTGCTCGGCGATGCGCTCAGCGTGAGCGCCACGGAGCGGGCGCAAGCGGCGACATTGCTGCGGCATGGTGGAAGCCCGATCGGAAACAGCCGCGTCAAACTGACGAATGTGAAGGACTGCGTGAAGCGGGGGCTCGTGAAGGAAGGACAGAATCCACTGCAGGTGGCCGCCGAACAGTTGGTGCGCGATGGAGTCGACGTTCTGCACACGATCGGTGGCGACGACACGAATACGACGGCCGCTGATCTCGCTGCGTACCTCGCCTTTCCAGCACAGTGGGATCCGAAGCTTGGAATTCACGTGACTTGAAGTCGCGGC
>JADMIO011583463.1_pt1 | contig 18207 bp, 15 predicted proteins | sample 8958161 | NCBI WGS metagenome assembly JADMIO01 (sample SAMN16585339, study PRJNA669376) | soil metagenome | isolation source: Crop rotation soil | place: USA: Cullars Rotation, Alabama | collected 2011 | reverse complement strand
CGACCGGGTAGACAGACGGGCGATACCACAGACGCCGTGACCGCTCGTGCACCCGCCTGCCAGGGTGGTTCCGACGCCGACCAGCAGTCCGGCCACCGCCAGGCCTGCTCCCTGAACGGGAAAGACGATGCTGCCAGGCTTGAACCATCCGGCGATACCTGCGATGACGCTACCCGCCAGAAGCCCGCCGATAAACAGCAGGCGCCAGTTTCGATCGTCGCCAGCAGGGCCAACAAGGCCGCTGATGATGCCGCTGATGCCGGCGATCCTGCCGTTGAGTACCCACAGCACCGCCGCGGCGAAACCGATGAAGGCACCGCCGACCAACCCAGCTATCGGTGTGAATTCCGTGGGCATGGTGCGTCCGCGGGCAAGATTAGCCCCGGCACCGATGTGATCAAGCCCTTCCGCTTCGTTGGGGACCTGGCCAGTTCCCGAACAGCCGCCCATCGATGACCACGAGCCCCAGTCCGATGGCCGCGAGGCCTGCAAGGTCTGGTAACGACAACCTCTCGCCGAGAAGGGCCACGCCCAGGAGAAGTGCGGTTGCGGGCACCAGCAGTGTGACGAGCATGAGGTTCGTGGCCCCCGCCCTACGCAATAACGAGAAATAGACGATATAGGCAAAGGCAGTGGAGAGGACCGCGAGCCCGGCGACAGCCGACACGCTCGTCAGGGACGGTGCTTCACCGAGCCAGGGACGCTCGACGGCAATCGCCAGCGGCATCATGACGAGGCTCGCTCCTGTGAGCTGGCCGGCCGCGGTCACGATAGGCGGATCGCTGCCGAAGCGGCGACCGTAGACGCTGGCGCAGGCGTAGGATAGCGCTGCGATGAGCAGGGCAAGATCCGCGGCTGCCAACGCCGATGTGCCGATGCCGCTCATTCCCACGATGAGGCCGACGCCGACGAGACCGGCGATGATCCCGCCCACTGCCTGCAGGCGCAAAGGTTCGTCACGCAGCGCGAAATGGGCGACGACGACCGTGAAGAGCGGCGTTGTGGCGTTCAGGATGGCCGCGTGGCCCGATGCGACATGGGTCTGGCTCCAAGCGATGAGAGAAAAGGGAAGGGCGTTGTTGACCGTCCCCATGACGATCCACTGCACCCAGCGCATCGTCGCACGCAGCGATCCGGGATTGGTCGCGGCAATGACGATCCACAGGCACGCCGCGGCGATGCAGACCCTGAGTGCGACGACGGTGAGCGGTTGAAATCCGCGCAGCGCGACTTCGACGAAGAAGAACGAGCCGCCCCACACGAGGCTCAGGACGCACAGCTGGAGCCAGTCCCTGGGCCCCATGACGCGTTTGATGGTTGGCTGCATCCCGTGCTCCATAGAGAACACGGAAAGATGCAGCCACCCGATTCGTGCGCAGGGTGGAATTTCGCGGAAACCCTTTGTGCCGAGGGCTACTCCGAAAGGTACATGTTGCGCGCCAGCGCGTCTTTGATGACGCCGAAAGCGTCGGCCAGCTCGTCGTTCGTATCGGTGTTGAAGTAATAGGTGCCGTCCGGCTCGTTGACGTCGCCGGCGCAGTTCCGCAGGCGGGTCTCGGTCTCCGCTTCCATCGAATCATTGAGGTCGAACGACACCGTGATCACCCGGACGCCCTCATCTTTGAGGCTGTCGCAGATCGCTTCCAGGTTCTCCTCCGCCTGCTCGGGCGAACGATCCCAGATGTTGTTGCCCGGCCCCCAGCCGTCCGCCGTCTGCCGGCCGTCGGTCAGGAGCACGACGGCCTTGAGGGTGCCTTCGGTCCCGAAGCTCGTTCCCGTGGTGTAGGGAGCATTCGGCGAAAGCAAGTGATAGGCCCACTCCATTCCGAGCGCGATGTGGGTGAGGTTGTGGGGCTGCATGTTCTTGATCTGAGAGATGGTCGACAGATGGCTGTTCGACAGGTCACGGACGTTGAGGTAGTTGCCGCCATAGTTCGACGAGCAGCTGCCCTCGTCGATGAACTTGGTCGTATTGCTGGTGGAACTAGTGGTCGGCGTCGTCGAGCGGGTGTTGTAAGGATATTTGCGGTCGGATACGCACCGGGTCCAGTCTGACGACGACGTCTGGCCGTTGTAGTACTTTCTGGGCATGGTGACCCTGACCATGTCGGAAAACGGCACGAGGGCGAACTGGACGTCCCGATTGGTGCCGTCCTGCGAAAGCTCTTCGATGAGATTGACGGTCTCATCGCGCATGGTGCGGTATTTCTTAACACCGTTGACCTTTTCCTCCATGGAACCCGAGTAATCCATGACCAGGACGATCTCGCCCTTGTTGTGTTCGGAGAAAATCGGGAGGCTGGCAGTCGACTTCGCATGGATGTCGTTGAAGCCCTGGCCGAGCAAGTTTCCCATCACCGTGGGAACGTCGACGGTCGATTCCACCGTCATCGTCTGGTCGTCGTCGTCCGGCGTTACGGTCGGTTCACTTCGATGTCCTTCAGCGGCCCGGAATCGCTCTTGTTCTTGTTGATGTAGTCTTCGGCAATCGCCGTATAGTCGTCGTTCCCGTCGGCATAGGCGCTGGAGGCTGCGAGCGCCGCGGCATCGCTGAGGGCCTGCAGTTCCGTCTTGGCCCCTACGAGATCCGAATACTCTACCGCCACGGCGGCGGCCATCACGCATGGAAGGGCGACGAGACCGAACATGACACCGGTGCTGCCTTTGCGGTCGCGAAGGAACGAACTGATTGACGCCGTCAGAAGTCGCATGGTCCTCGTGCCTCGAGCTATTGGTTGAGGTAGGGAAGGTCGGCGAGCACGGCCGTCGCATCCGCGGTGTTCGCGGCGCAGTACGCCTCGAGATTGTCGCGCATCTCGTCGCCCACTTGCTGGAAGATGCCGTTGACGCTCTCCGAGGAGGTATCGGTGTTGGAGATCCTGTCCTCGATGGTGCTGGTGAGACGGTCCCAGTCCTCTTCGGTGATGACCATCTCGCAGGCGCGGATCGTCATCATCGTGCGGTAGTAGACTTCAAGCGTTGCAGCCGATGCACCTGTCGGTACTGTGGCGAATGCGGCGACACATGCACATGCGTGCGCGAACGACACAACCGACTTGCGAAACGATACGACGGACACCCAGCTCATGATGCTTCCTCTTTTCATCGACGTTCTTAACGAGTCGACAGCGCGGATGATTGCTAGGTCGTAACGTCAAAGATTGAACCGGAACTTAAAGTGCCCGGGATTTTTTAGTGCGATTTTTGCGAGTAGCTAAAATGCAATGCAGAGGCGCAACGCATCATAAATCGCGGCGTGAATATTGCGCGCCGCGACAGCATCGCCGATGCGATAGAGTGCGAAACTCCCGGACGGGTTGGTGATGTTGTGCTGCGCCTTGCCGATGATGAACGCTGGGTGATCGACCGCGCCCAAATTGTTAGAATGCGGTTTCAGTGCGAAATACAGCTCGTCGAGAGGAAGTGTCGCGGTTTCGACGACGACCTGGTCGACGAGCCGCGCTGCGGTGTCCGCCTCTCCGTAGGGGCTCCATAAAATTGCAGCAATCTTGTTTCCTTCGCGTTTGATGGCCCGTAACCTTGTCATCGGTGTAATCTTAACCCCATGTTTTTCGAAGGCCTGCATGTAGGGCACGAGGTTTAGGCCGCCCATGTCGGGCGCGAAGAATCGCTCCGGGCTGACGAGTTCGACTCTGGCGCCGCCTTCCGCCAGGAACTCGGCGGCCGCCATGCCAGGATGGGCGCCGTTGTCGTCGAAAACGAGCACGTCGTCGCCCGGCCGAGCATCGCCCGTAAGGATGTCCCAGCTCGAGGTCGCAAGCTCGTTGCCCTCATCCAGCAGATCGATTTTGGGTAGGCCGCCGGTGGCGATGATGACGATGTCCGGCTGGAGCGCGGTGATGTCGTTTTCGTCGGCAAACGTATTGAATCGCAAATCGACGCCGAGCATTTCGCACTGCGCGAAACGCCAGTCGGCAATGCCGATGAGCTCCTTGCGCCGTTTGATTCGCGTTGCTAGGCGAAGCTGTCCGCCGGGCGCATCGGTGGCTTCGAACAAAACGACCTTGTGGCCGCGTGACGCGCTCACCCGCGCCGCCTCGAGGCCCCCCGGGCCGGCGCCTACCACGGCGATGAGCTTTTTCGGGCCTGATGCTTTCGGGATCTCATGAGGAATGTGCGCTTCCCGTCCCGTCGCCGGATTGTGGATGCACAGGGTCTCGTGCCCCTCGTAGATTCGGTCGAGGCAGTAGGTGGCTCCCACGCAGGGGCGGATGTCGTGCTCCCGCCCTTCCATCACCTTCCGCGCGATGTGGGGATCGGCGATGTGGGCCCGGGTCATGCCGACCATGTCGAGCTTGCCCTCGGCAATGGCATGGCGCGCCGTCGCGACGTCGTTGATGCGGGCGGCATGGAAAACTGGAAACCGCGTCGCGGTGCGAATTTCGCCCGCGAAGTCGAGATGCGGAGCCGATCGCATGCCGGTCACCGGGATGATGCGGGAGAGCGGCGTATCGTGGTCGATGTGGCCGCGGATGACGTTCAGAAAGTCAATCAGGCCGGACTGCACCAGGAGCCGGCAGATCGCCAGTCCCTCCGCTTTGCTGATCCCCTTGTCCCAGTCCTCGTCGGCCACGAGCCTGCAGCCGACGATGAAATCGGGCCCTACCGCCGCCCTGACCGCTTCCAGCACCTGGAACGAGAATCGCAGCCTGTTTTCCAGCGATCCGGAGCCGTAAGCATCCGTTCGCCGATTCGTGGCCGGCGACCAGAACTGGTCCATGAGATGGCCGTAGCACTCGAACTCGATGCCATCGAGGCCGGCAGCCTGCATCCGCTGCGCAGCGGCCGCATAGTCCTTGATGATGCGGTCGATGTCCCAGTCCTCGATCGCCTTGGGCACCGCGCGGTGGGCCGGCTCGCGGATCGGCGATGGTGCAAGCACCGGCAACCAGCCCGCCTTGTTCCAATTGGTGCGCCGGCCGAGATGCGTGAGCTGGATCATGACGGCCGTGCCGTGCTCATGGCACTCGTCGGCCAGCCGCCGGAGCCAGCCGACGATCTCGTCCCTGTAGGCGAAGAGGTTGCCGAAGGCGGGCGGCGAGTCCTGGGAGACGATGGCCGAGCCCGCCGTCATGGTGAGCGCGATGCCGCCCTTCGCCTTTTCGACGTGATAGAGCCGGTACCGATCCTTCGGCATCCCGTCTTCGTGATAGTTGGGCTCGTGCGCCGTCGACATGATCCGGTTGCGCAGCGTGAGATGCTTGAGGACGTATGGCTGCAGGAGCGGGTCTGAAGATCGGAGGAGGGTCTGCGAGCTCATGTCATTCTGCCGCTGCGACTGCCGGAGACCGGCTCGCGATCGTCGTTTCTCGCCCCGGCTCGGGGTCTTTCGGCACGAGAAAGGACAGCGCCAGCGCAACTCCCGCCATCGCCGACCCGATCAGGAAGACGGCCGCCGGATCGACGTCCCACATGATGCCGAGGGGAATGGGGATGGTCACAGCGGCAATGTGATTGATGGAGAACGCGACGCCCGACGTCGGCGCGATGTCGCCGGGGTCGGCAATTTTCTGGAAGTAGGTCCGATGCGCGATCGCGAGGAAGAAGAAGGCGTTGTCTAGCACGTAGAGGCCGGATGCGAACCACGGATTCGTCGCCACTGCATAGAGGATGAAGATTGCGACTAGGCCGACGTTCTCGATGATCATGGTGTTGCGGTCGCCCAACCTGGCGATGAGCCAGCCGAGCTTGGGGGCGGCCAGCGTGTTGATGGCGGCGTTTACCAGCATCAGGAGGGTGATTGCGCCGACGTCGAACTCGAACTTCTGCACCATGAGCAGAACGGCGAAGATGATGAAGATCTGGCGCCGGGCGCCGCTCATGAAGGTAATCGCATAGTAGAGCCAGTACCTGCGGCGCAGGACGAGCTGGCGGCGCTGCGGAACCTCCTCGCGGAAGAATGGAAACCAGAAATACGTGAAAACCGCGACCACCACCGTCAAAAGCCCGCCCGCGAGGAAGACATAGACGTAGTCGAGTTCGAGCCATTTCCATGTGATGAACAGGACGCCGTATGCGGCGATCGTCGCGAACGACGCCGCCGAGACGACCTTGCCGATGTCGACCGCGGCGGACTTCTTCTCGAACCACTGCAACGCCAGCGATTGGTTGACCGTCTCGTAGTAATGGAAGCCCAGAGACTTGATCATCGTCGTCACGTAGAAGCCGAACGCGCTCGGGAAATAACCCGTGGCTGCGACGCCGAATCCGATTGCCAGGAGCGAAAGGAGGCCGAGCGTCTGCTCACGCATGACGAAGAGAAAGAAAATGGCGGCGAACGACAGGAAGCCGGGAATCTCGCGGACGGTGTGCAGGATGCCCATTTCCTGCCCGCGAAACCCGATTGCGTCGATGGCGAAGTTGGTGTGCAGGGCGTTCCACGTGGCGAAGCCGAACTGGTTCGCCACCGCCATCAGCATCAGCGCCAGGACCGGCCGCTTCCAGTAGGAGGCGTCGGAGATCGATATCGTGGGGTGGCGAAACATGCCGGCTTATACCACGGCCGGATTTGCCTGGGCATGCGGCGGCCGCATGCGTGGCCGGCGGCGCCGTCAGCGCAGCAGGGCGCCTGCCGTTTTCCTGAGCGCGACCGGGGAGGCGAGGTAGGCCCGCCGCAGCCAGGGCCGCAACTTGTCGAGATACAGGCTGCCGTGGATCCGGCCGGCAAGCGACAGCGGATGCCAATAGTCGGCGACCGGGATCGTATCCGAGCTCCATGACACCTTGTGGGGATCGGAGGGAACCATGAGGTCGAAGACCGACACGCCCGCCGCCAGCGCCTGCCTCTGGGACAGATCCATGTGCAGGCGCGCCGGCGATGAATCGGTTAGCTCCGGATCGTGCGCGGTGATGAAGCCGCAATGGCGGCCCTTGAAGCGGAAGCCCACCTCGAAGGAGATGTCGCGGTCGCCGGCCCGCAGCAGCGACGCGACGACCTTGAATTCACCGTGAGCTCCGAAGGCCAGTGCCTGGAGAAAACCCGCAAGGCCCGGGGCGTGCAGCGGAATGCTGGGAAGCCCGCGGTCGACCAGCCACCGCCGTTTCGCTCCGACCGCCTTGTCGATGGTCGCAGCAAGGGCAGGTCCACCCTCTAACGTCTGGAAGGTGATCGGGCCAATCCGTTCGAGGTCGTTGCGGATCTTCACCCTCCGCCGGCGCTGCACCTTGCTGTAGCGGGCCAGATAGGCCGCCTCGTCCGCGAATTGCCGGAGATCCATGAAAGGCGCGCCTGTTTCGTCGCCGATCCGGGTGAGGGTGTTGGACAGAAATGGGAAGGCCGCGGCGTCGCGGCGGACATGGCGAAGATGGAGACCGGTGAAATCGTCCTGGCTCGCGATAAAGGCTAGGGCTGCGGTCATCCATGCCACGACGTTGAGGTCCGGCGCTGCAAGGACGTCGCCGTATTGCGAGTAGGGATGGCTGAGCCACTCCAGGACCCGAAAGCGCGACCCGCGCTCGCTCATCAGCGGCCACAGGAACACGAGCTCGTTGGCCGCAAATCCGGCGACCACGAACGGCTCGTACGCCGCGCCGAAGCTTTCCAGCCATTGGCTGCACCACTGATGGCTCTGGAAGAGGGTGTGCGAGCCATTGTCGCGCTCCTCCAATCTCCGCCACGCCCCACCGATCGCGCATACATCGAGCGGCGTTCGAAGCAGGGTGAACCTGCAGGCGTTTGATCGGCGATTCGGCGGTTGGGCAATCAAATTCATCTAAGCTACTGAAATTGTTTAGCTTAGGGCATTATATCAAAAGTTGCTTACAGGAGGTAAAGCAATCAGAGAGAGAATAGGTCAAGCGGGCTGAACGCGTCGACGCGGTCCGATCGCAATCGCCAATCCTGCGACGATGATCGCGCCGCCGATCACATTTGCAGTCGTCAGCTCCTCGCCTAATCCGATGACTGCGGCAGCGACGCCGACGACCGGCATGAGGAGCATGAACGGCATCAGGACGGATACCGGATGCCGCCGGATCAGGCTGTACCAGAGCGCATACCCGCAGAAGAAGCCGAGGAAGCCGAACGCTCCGGCGGCCGACCATTGCCAGACGCTGGCGCTGCGCAGCGCGTCGAGCTGGCCCGATTCCAGGAGCACGGTTGTGAGAACGAGTTGCGGCACGGCATGGAGGGATATCGTCCGCAACAGGATGATCCCGTCGTCGCGGCCGTACTTGCGCGCAATGACCTGTCCGATCGACCAAGCCAGGGATCCGGCGACGATCAGGAGGACAGGACCGATCGGCGGCATGAGGTCGGGCAGGCCGACGATCACTGCCACGCCGGCGAAGGCGGTTAGGATTCCGGCAAATGCCCGTCCCGAAAGATGTTCGCTGCAGAATGCCCAGCCGAGAAGCAGTCCCATCGGCACCTGCGTCTGGACGATGAGGGTGGCGTGGCTCGCCGAGATTTCCCGGTACCCATAGAAGATGAGGAGGCCTTGCAGCGTGACGCCCGTCAGTGCCGTTGCGGCCGCCACGACATGGGTGGTCATGCTCGTCGCGCGCCAGATCGAGCTTACCAGGACGGACAGGCCGACATAGATCATGAGCAGGAGGAACATCGGTGGGAAATGCTCGATCGCCGGCTTTGCGATGGCGAATCCAATACCGAAGCAGCACGGCACGAGAAGCGCGAGGACGACGTCACGAAGCGGCATCTGGTGTCCCGCGTCGGTCGCCGGAGGTATTGTCGAATGTCAGAAGCTCGCGCATGAAGAGGGTCAGCGACGGTTTCGTCTCGGTCAGGAACGGCAATGGCCGACACAGGTCGAGGGCCGCGAGCCCGATGCGCGCGGTCATGATGCCGTTCATGGCGCCTTCGCCGAAGCGCGCCGAGAGCTTGCCCACCACCCCCCGTCCCAGGACGTGTTGGATCAGGTTGTCGCTCAGTGCCAGCCCCCCGGTCACCGCAAGATGCGCGAGAACCATGCGGGCGAGCCGCAGGGTGCCGAGAGTGCCCGGGCGCCCGCCATAGAGAGCGGCTAGTTCCCGCAGCATGCGAAGGTTCAAAGCCGCCACGAACAGCACGTCCAACGCCGCCGCCGGCGTGACCGCGGTGAGGACGGTCACGCGTCGCGCCGACCTCGCGATGAGGCTGGTGGCATCGCCGTCGAGCTGCCGCATGATGTCGCGCTCGGCGAGGCGGATGAGATCCTCGGCCGCCACCACCGCGTTGAGATGCTCGGTGAGTTGGTCGGTCCCCCAGCGCACGTCCGCTCGGTGGCGGAATATGGCGAAAAGCTCCCCGATGACCTTGCGGGCCGCCGTCTCGTCTCGTTCGACCAGGGCGCGATGCGCATCCTCGTGGATGGTGCCGAGCCGTTTCAGTCGCAGCAGTCCCACGGCTTCGCGCAGAATGATCGCCAGTGCCGCGAGGCCGGCAAGGGAAAGCAGGCCTGCGCCGATCCAGCCGAGAACTTCGGATCGGGCAAAAAGGTCGTCGATCAGCCGGGTCAGGGCGACGCCGGAGGCGAGCGAAATCAGGGCCGCAAGCGACGTTAGGAGCAGCGCACCCCAGCGGAACCGCCGACGTGTGATCCGTATGCGGGTGCCGCCGCCGGCCACACTTTCGAGGTTCGCCTCTGTTTCGAAGGTGACCTTCGGACGGATCGTCTTCTTGGGACCTTGTGCCTTCTCCGGTTCGCCGAGCCGGAAGGCCTGCGGCTTTCGCGAGTGCTCGTTCATCTCAGTCGATCTCCGAAAAGGAACTCCATGGCCCTATCGAGATGCATGTGTGGAAAGTTGCCGGTCGGGCCCAAAGCATTCGTCGATTCGAGAAGGGGCGGGCGAAAGCGCGCGAAACGAACTTGCCCTTCCAGCGCGCCGTTGATCGCCGCTTCCGGCGAATCGGGAAGGTCGCCCGGAAAGATAGCCGCTTCCGTTCGTCCGTCGAAGGCCTCCTGTCCGACGGTCTCTCCGGCCTCGGGTACGCCGGCGATGCAGGGCAGGGCCTCTCCCCGGCGCCGCACTGTCGCTTCGCGAGTGGCCCGGATGGCCGCCAGGGGCGTCACGTCGATGCGGGTGCCGCTGAATTCGGCCTGCTTCACCGCGTCCGTCACGAGAGCGCGGAAGATGGCCTCAAGTCGGCGATGCGATTCGTGATGCAGGAGATCGGCCTTCGTCGCCGCAAAGAGGATCCTGTCGATCCGCCGTCCCAGCACCATCGACGCCCACGAGTTCGACCCCAGGCGGAAGCACTCGAGCACGCCTGTCAACGCCAGCCTGAGGTCGAGCACGGCCTCGGCACCGGCATTGAGCGCCGACAGCACGTCGACCAGGACGATCTGGCGGTCGAGCCTGGCGAAATGATCGAGGAAGAATGGCTTCACGACGTTCGCGACATAGGAGTCGTATCGCCGCGCCATGAGTGCCCACTGGCTGCCGCGTGGTGGCGAGCGGTCTGGTGGGACGTCGAGCGGCGCGAAGGTGAGGAGAGGCGAGCCAGCGAGGTCGCCGGGCATGAGAAAGCGGCCGGGTGGAAGAGTGGAGAGCGACACTCCGTCGGCGCGACACTTGCCGAGGTAGATCGTGAAGATTTCGGCCGCCCGTCGCGCCTCCTGTTCGTCGCGCCTGCCCTCCGGGTCGAGGCCGGCGAGATGCTCGTGCCAGGCGCGCGCAAGCTGCAGGCGCGGCGCACGGCGGCTCGCAGCGAGCGTGGCGGCGCTCCAGTCTTCATAACTCAGATTCATCAACGGCAAGTCGAGAAGCCACTCGCCGGGATAGTCGATGATGTCGATGGCGAGCTGCCGTGCGACTCCGTCGCGCGAGAAGAGGCCGCTTCCCATGTATTCGATGGTGAGCCGCAGCTGGCTGAGTCGCCGAGTGCTCTCCGGCCAATGGCGGCCGCCGCCGGTCAGGGCGGCGATGTGGTCCTCATAGGCGAAACGTGGCAGGTCGTCGTCGGGCTGAGGTTCGAGATAGGCGCGGGTGATGCGCCCGGCGGCATAGGGGGAGAAGAGGGGAAGCCGACCGCCGTGCAGCAGCGCATGGACCAGCGCCGTGATGAACACGGTCTTCCCCGCACGCGACAGACCGGTGACCCCGAGACGCAGGTTTGGGGTCGCGAAGCTCCGCGCGAAGTCCTTGACGCCGCCGAGGGCGATCCGTGTCTCGTCCAGAAATGAGCGCATGCTTCTTGAGCTTTATCCCGGCGGGCAGCGTTAACACCTCGTCCGGACAAGTCAAACTATGGCTTGAAAAGCAACGGAAATCCCGGACCACGGACGCTTGGGCTGCGGAAGAGTTGGGCGGTCCGGCGCAAATTTCAAGACCGGGGTTCAGCCCTCGTCTGCCGCGAGCCCCCGCGGCGTCACGAACAGATCGAGGCTCCCCGCTCCGGGCTCCACGGCTTGCCATTCGTCGACCGGGAAGGAGATGACCGCGACTCCGGCTGTGGGAAATTTTCGCGCCAGAGAATGAAAATCGGGGCCGCGGCGGCCGCCGCACAGGCTCAGGCATAGGTTCTGGACGGAAGGGTTATGACCCACCAGCATCAGGGTCTTGGTGGGAGGAGCCTGGCGGCGGATGCAGCCGAGGTAGGGGCTTCCATCCCCGAAGGCGTAGAGTTCGTCGGCATACTCGATGCTCGGCTTGGCCTCCAACGCGCCGACAACCAGTCGCAGCGTCTCGCGCGTGCGCTTCGCCGGTGAGCAGGCGACGTGGTCGGGAACGATGCGCCGTTCCGACAGGGCACGGCCCATCGCGGGAGCCGCCTTCACGCCGCGCTTGCTCAAAGGACGTGACGGATCGTCCAGCGACTTGTCGGACCAGCTCGATTTTGCATGTCGCATGACGATGAGGCGAAGCATTGGCAAATGTCCCCGTTCGAAGGCGGCGGGGAAACTGAAGACTCATCTTGACGGAGATATGACGCTAGCGGCTCCCGATGTCGTCGAGCCGATAGGGCGTTCCCTGGTACACCTCGTTTATCCAGTTGCCGAACAGGAGATGCGCGTGGCTGCGCCACCGGTTTTCAGGCACGGCTTTGGGATCGTCGCCGGGAAAATAGTTCTGCGGCAGGTCGATGGGTTTTCCGGCCTCCCGATCGCGCCAGTACTCCTCGGCGAGCGTTCGTGTCTCGTATTCGATGTGGTTGAACATGCACAGGCTGGCATGCGCCGCATCGTGAATGAGGCACAGTCCGGCTTCGTCGGAATCCATCAGGATTTCGAGAGCCGGGTTGTTGGGCAGCTCTGCTTTCCGGACCTCGGTCCAGCGCGATACGGGAATCGAGAAATCGTCGGAGAATCCGCGCAGGTACCGTGACGCCGGATTGAGGTTGCGGTGCCGATACACCCCGAAGGCCTTCTTCGGCAGCGGGTGCTTGCCCACCTTGTGAAAATGGTAGAGGCACGCCTGCGCCGCCCAGCAGATGTTCATGGTCGAGTGGACGTTGGTCTGCGTCCAGTCGTAGATGCGGCGCAGCTCGTCCCAGTACGTGACCTGCTCGAACGGCAGCAACTCGACCGGAGCGCCGGTGATGATGAAGCCGTCGAACTTCGCGGTCCGGACGTCCTCCCAGTTTCGATAGAAAGCCAGCATGTGATCCGCCGGCGTGTTGCGCGGCGTATGCCCGGTCATCTTGATCAGGGTCATTTCGACCTGGAGGGGCGACGCCCCGACCAGCCTGGCGAACTGGGTCTCGGTCCGGATCTTGTTGGGCATCAGGTTGAGGAGCCCGATGCGCAGTGGACGGATGTCCTGGCGCACCGCGGCATCCTCGGTCATGACCATGACGCCCTCCTTCTCGAGGGTCGTGCGCGCCGGCAGGTTGTTCGGGATCTTGATCGGCATGATTGGGGTTACGCTTTGGCGCGGTCGATGATCGAGCCCAGCGTGGCGGTAAAATCCGTTTCGTGCTGCAGCTTCGGAATGTCTTCCATCGCGATTGTGTAGCCGAAATTACGCGCTATCGACTCGTAGAGTGGAATGCGGTGATGGAGAAGCTGCTCGAATCCCCAGACCGCGAAGCCGTCCGGATCGACATCGTCGTCCCCGGTGATCTTCATCTGCGTCTTGTACTCCTGCCACTTCTCGCGCAGGAAGCGGTCCTGGTAGTACATCGGCTTCGGATCCTTGCTGAACCGCTCGACCAGCGTGCGCGCGTGCTGCTCCGTTCCGCGAATGTAGAGAAGCACGGTATGCTCGGCGAGGGTCCTAAGCACCGGATCGCCGGCGTTTCCGGCATCCACCACTTCGCACAGGCTGCCGCCCGAATCGCATATGAAATGATCGTATCCGTAGATCTCCCGCGCCTTGTCGATGAACATCGGGACGTCGCGCAAGGCGGCGATCTCGGCCTCGCGGTGCAATGCCTGGCGCCGGCAATACTCGGAGAACGGAATTCCACCCTTCTCGGAGTCCCCCGGTTTTCCGAGGAATGTCGACAAAGGCGCGAGGTTCTCGAAGGTGATGTTGGAGGAGATGAAGATCGAATCCGACTTCAGGAGCTCGCGAAGGAACTTCACCTTCATCGCTTCGCGCTTGAAATTGTCAACGATGTGCTCGCCCATGTAGTGGGTGCCGATGCGGTAATCCACGGAGTAGTGGAACCAGCCCTCCTTCATGAGGAGCTTGGCCAGGCTCGTTTTCCCGACCCCTGACATGCCGAATATGGTTACGGCCTTGTGCGGCCAGTTCCGGAAGTCCTTGGCGGATGAGAAGCGCATGATGCAGATTGAGCGACGTTTCGGTGCGTTGTCCTAGACCAGACTTATCACCGGGGCAACGCCCCAGTCCTTCGCGGCAGGTTTGAACGCATGCAACCTTCTCGATCATCGGAGAACGGTTATCCGGGGACCTGGTATGCCGACGGTATTGAGCTGCCCCCTATCCGCCGGTCCGTTCCCCGGACTGCGTCCGTCGATGTCTGCGTGGTCGGGGGCGGCTTGGCCGGACTGACGACTGCTCTTGAGCTTGCGCGGCGCGGCAAGTCGGTGCTGCTCCTCGAGGCCCACCGCATCGGCTGGGGAGCATCCGGGCGCAATGGCGGCTTCGTCTCCGCCGGCTTCGCCAATGGCCAGCAGGCAATCATCGACCGGGTCGGTCTTGCCGCCGCCGTCAGGCTCAACGAGCTCTCCGTAGCCGGTGTGGACTACATACGCGAGTCGGTAGCGACCATCGATCCGTCGATCAGGACGGCGGACGGCTGGATGGTCCTGCAGCGCCATCACGACCCGGCCGGCCTGGCAGCCTATGCCGACCTCCTGGCCGGTCGGTTCGCACGCAATATCGTCCTTCTCGATCGCTCCCAAATTCGCGAGTCGCTGAACACGGAAGCCTATCTCGATGGCTTTCTCGATCGCGATGCCTTTCACATCCACCCGCTGCGCTATTGCCTTGCCCTTGCCGCCGCGGCGGAGCGGGCTGGCGCGACCATCCTCGAAGACTCTCGCGTTTTGGCGGTGGAGGCCGACCGAGGCGGTTTCCGTCTGGCGACGGCATCGGGCGGCTTCCAGGCCAGCCAGGTCGTCGCCTGCACCAGCGCGTTCGACCGCCGGCTTTTTCCGCCGATGGGCCGCGCCGTCCTTCCCGTTGCCACCTATGTCGGAGTGACCGAACGTCTTGGCGATCGCGCCCCGGCGGCGATTCGCACCTCGGCCGCCATCAGCGATACGCGCCGCGCCGGCGACTACTACCGGCGCGTGGACGAGGATCGCATTCTATGGGGTGGGCGGATTACCACCATGGTGCGCGAGCCCCGTCTGCTCGCGGGAAAGCTCAAAGCCGACATGCTCGGTGTCTATCCACAGCTCGAGGGCGCGCGCATGGCCTATGCTTGGAGCGGCCAGATGGCCTATGCGCTGCACAAGATGCCCATCATCGGCGAGGTCGCGCCGGGACGATGGGTCGCTTCGGCATTCGGCGGGCACGGGCTGAACACCACCGCCATGGCCGGGGTTATGCTGGCTCGCGCTATTGCCGAAGGCGACGACGAATGGCGCCGCTTCCAGGCTTTTGGGAGCCCGTGGGTCGGCGGCTGGGCGGGCCGCGCCGGCGTCCAGCTGAGCTACTGGCAGATGCAGGTTCAGGACTGGCGCGACGAGCGCCGTGCTCGTCGGCAGGTTAAGCGAGGCGAGGTGCCGGCCGCATCGGTCCCGTGAAGCTTACCCCGCAATCGGGGTGATTGTGCCAGCTGAGAGAAGCCGGAACGATCTTGCGTTCCTTGAGCAGGACGAGTTCGAATTCGTGCGGCAGATCGGCCGGCCCATTGAGACGAAGCTTGGCACCCGTATCGCTGATGTCGCGAATCACGCAGCCGACTGAGCCGCGTTGCTGATTGAACACGATGATGCCGTTCTTCAGCTGCCGGTGCCGCTGGGCGCCGCGCGATTCGTCCTGGCCGTCTTCGTTCATTTCAAAGCCCCCGTTAGCGTCCGCTGCAACCATGGCGTGATCGCAGTCATCCACTACCAGTTTATGCGATCGATGTCTGTAAAGGCAATCGATCCTCCGGCTGTAAAGTTAATTGTTCCGTCTGCATCGGAGCTGAAGTTCATGATGCCGTTGGTGGTGTCGGTGTGTGTAATCGATCCCGAAGACAGGGAGACGGTCCAATCGACGCCATAGACGAGGTTGCTACCTCCGCTGGAATCTAGCAACTGGATGCGGTCAAGCCAGCTCGCCCCGCCACCGCCGTTGATCGTGTCGGCGCCGTCGCCGACCTGATAGATAAAGAGGTCGTGACCGGCGCCGCCGATCAAAGTGTCGGCACCGCCGCCGCCGCGGAGGGTGTCGTCGCCCCCGCCGCCCGTCAGCGTATTGGCCGACGAATTGCCGGTCAGGACGTCGTTGGCGTTCGAGCCCAGGATGTTCTCGAAGTTCGAGATGATGTCTCCGGTCGCGTGTCCGCCGGACGCCGTGTTGGTCGCCAGGTTGACTGTCACCCCCTCATCGGAGCTTGCGTAGGAGAGCGTATCGGTTGCCGTGCCGCCGTCGAGCGTGTCGGAACCGGCACCGCCTTCAATGATGTCCGCACCGCCGCCGCCGCTGATGGTGTCGTTGCCGGAAAGACCCAGAAGGGTGTTGGCGTTTGCGTCGCCGGTCAGCGTATCGGCCGAGTTCGAACCCGTAATGTTCTCGAAGCCCGTGATGGTGTCGCCGGCCGCGTCGCCGCCCGAGACCACGCCTGTCTGCAAGTTCACGTTCACGCCGGAGGCAGACGTGAAATAGGCGAGCGTATCTGTACCGCCGCCGCCGTTCATGTTGTCGCTGCCTGTGCCGCCGATGATCAGGTCACCGCCGTTGTTGCCGTTGATCGTGTCGTTGCCGTCCAGTCCGAAAATCACGTCGGCCCCGGTCGTTCCGCTGAGTGTGTTGTCGCCGCTCGTTCCTTCGGTGGCGTTGACCAGGGAGATCGTTGCCGTCTGGTCGACGAAGGCGCCGCTCGCGTCGGTGACGCGGACCGTGACCGTGTAGGAGGGGGTGGTTTCGTAGTCCAGCGATCCGTTGACGGTGATGGCGCCTGTGTCGGAGTCGATGGCGAACGGCCCCGACGAGCCCACGAACGAGTAGGTGAACGTGTCGTTCATATCGGCATCGACAGGCGTCACGTAGCCCACCACGTAACCGGTCGATGCGTTCTCGACAATCGACGTGTTCGTGATGCTGGCGCTGGTCGGCGCGGTATTGGTGCTGGCGATCGTGAAGGTGACGGTGTCGCTGACCGTGCCGCCCTTCCCGTCGTTGGCGGTGAAGATGACGGTGTACGTGCCAGAGGTGTTGTTGGCCACCGTACCTGTAACGATGCCGGTTGTCGGATTGATTGACAGGCCCTGCGGCAATCCGCTGGCGCTGTAGGTCAGGGTATCGTTGGTGTCGATGTCCGAGAAGCCGCTGGCCACAGAGAACGACACGGCCTGCGTCTCTGAATAGGAGCGGTCCTGGAACGGTTCGTTGGTGACGGTGATCGAGCCGACCATTGCATCGGGACCGTTGTCGTCGTGATTGATGAGCTCGACGGTGTTCTGGCCGGTGATGATGTTCGGCAGCACGAAGCTGCCGCTCTGCAGCACCATCTGCTCGAGGCTCGTGGACGTGGAGGTCCGCGTTCCCCAGATCTCGATTCCGGTTTCGGTGATGATGACCTGTACGCGCGGCAGGCCGTTCGTGTTGGCGACCCAAGGGCTGGAGGCATAAGTGCCGTCGGCAAACGTCACTCGCGAATCGGTCGCCGCGTTGTAGTTGGCATTCTCGAACTCGAGATACGGGGTCGAGACGATGCTGGTGCCATTCACCCGGATGGTGCCGGAATTGTCCAGCATCGCGAAGTCGATCGTGATCCGGGTGTTGGCCGGGTCGGCATTGGCCGGGATGTCGAACGTCCGCGTGTGCGCGAAGGTGGTGGCGGTCGACGAGCCGTTCGTGATGTTTCCGCTCGTGAAGTCGTCATTGCCTTCGCCGGCATCGTATTGCCCGTCGCCGTCCGTATCAGTGTAGACCGGCGGCGTTGCCGTTGAGTTGACGACAGGCGCATCGTTGGTGCCGGTCACCGTGACGGTGAGGGTGGTCGAGCTGGTGGCGCCCGAAGCATCCCGCGTCGTGTAGTTGAAGGTGTCTGTGACCGTCTGGCCGGCCGACAGCGACTGCACGGCTCCCGAGGCGTTGTTCAAGGTGTAGGTGTAGGCTCCATTCGCGCCGATCACCACGGATCCATAGGTACCCGCGACCGAGGCGCCGACATTGCCGGCGACGCCGTTGACCGCCGAGACGGTCTTGGTGTCGCCCGTGTCGACATCGGTATCGTTGGTGAGCACGTTGCCGGTGGCCGACGTTGTGACGTCCTCCTGGGCGGAGGCGGTGTTGGCGACCGCGACCGGGGCGTCGTTCGTGCCCGTCACGGTAACAGCCAGCGTCGTCGAGCTGGTGGCGCCCGCCGCATCCCGCATCGTGTAGGTGAAGCTGTCGGTGACGGTCTGTCCGGCGCCGAGCGCCTGCACCGCGGCCGAGCCGTTGTTGAGGGTGTAGGTGTACGCGCCGTTGGCGCCAATCACGACTGAGCCGTAGGTTCCTGCAACCGACACGCCGACGTTGCCGGCGACTCCGTTCACGGCAGAGACCGCCTTCGTGTCGCCCGTGTCGACGTCCGTGTCGTTGGTCAGCACGTTGCCGGTGGCCGACGTCGTGACGTCTTCCTGTGCCGCGGCGGTGTTGGCGACCGCGACCGGACCGTCATTGGCGCCCGTGACC
>JADMIO011602920.1_pt1 | contig 18208 bp, 2 predicted proteins | sample 8958161 | NCBI WGS metagenome assembly JADMIO01 (sample SAMN16585339, study PRJNA669376) | soil metagenome | isolation source: Crop rotation soil | place: USA: Cullars Rotation, Alabama | collected 2011 | reverse complement strand
CACCACCGGCGACAACTGTTGCTGCCCTGGAAGCTTTATCTGTTACCCTTCAGATTGCTGACAATTGTGCATCTGATGCCAACCTTACCGTAACGAGTACGCAGACAACAAATAGTACTTGTCCGATTGTCATTACCAGGATATACAAGGTAACTGATCAATGTTCCAATACAAGTATAGATATCCCCCACACGCTCAATGTCGATGACAATCTTGCACCATCGGTGACAGGAAGTCTCACTGCTACAAATATTGAAGGATGTTCCGTTGCTTCTGCACCGGCAGCTGTTACGACAGTTACTGCTCTTGAAGGATTACCGGGGACTCTACAGATATCAGATGCCTGTACTCTGGATGGTAACCTGACAGTATCGAGTACACAGACATCAACAGGTACTTGTCCTATTGTGATCACAAGGACATATAAAGTGACTGACTTGTGTATGAATACAAGTATTGACATACTACACACCATCAATGTTGATGACAATGTGGCGCCTGGAGTGACAGGAAGTTTATCACCAACAAATATTGAAGGGTGTACTGTTGCTAATGCTCCTGCGCCACTAACAACCGTTGCTGCCCTTGAAGCATTGCCTGGTAACCTTCAGATAACAGATGCATGTACATCTGATGCTAATCTTGTGTTGACGAACACTCAGACCTCAACAGGTACATGTCCGATTGTCATTACCAGGACCTATAAAGCGACCGATGTCTGTCTCAATACGAGTGTGAATATCATTCATACAATTAATGTGGATGACAATACACCACCGGTAGTTACTGGTAGTTTAACTCCAACAACCGTTGTAGGTTGTACAGTAGATGCAGCTCCGGCTCCAGTGACTACAGTTGAAGCACTGGAAGCTTTAACAGGAAATCTCCAGGTATCAGATGCCTGTACTACGGATCCAAGTCTGACCGTAACAAGTACACAGACTGCGACAACAGCCTGTCCAATTGTGGTCACCAGAACCTATAAGGTAACGGATGCATGTATCAATACCAGTGTTAACATCATACACACGATTACGATTGTAGACACAGCTCCTCCGACCTTTACTGGCAGCATTACTCCAACTACTGTCGAAGGATGTACAGTCAGTGCGGCACCAGCTGCAGTGACAACTGTTGCAGCCCTGGAAGCATTACCGGGAAATCTCCTGATCGCAGACAATTGCGTCCTTGATGCCAACCTGGTTGTTACAAGTACTCAGACATCAACCGGTACATGTCCAATTGTCATCACCAGGACCTATAAAGTGACAGATGCATGTCTTAATACAAGTGTCGGTATCATTCATACGATCAATGTTGATGATAATACGCCACCGGTGATATCCGGTAGTATTTCTGCTACGACCGTTGAAGGATGTACAGTAAGTGCTGCACCGGCTCCTGTTACTACCGTTGCCGCACTCGAAGCGCTCGCCGGTAACCTGCAGATCAGTGATGCATGCACTACTGATCCAGGAATGCTTGTCACAAGTTCACAGACTTCAACTGGTTCTTGTCCAATCGTGATCACAAGAACCTATAAAGTGACAGATGCATGCTCGAATACGAGTATGGATATCCTTCAGACGATCAATGTTGATGATTCGATAGCACCTGCATTAACCTGTCCTGCCAATGTCACTATTGGATGTACGGCAAACACCCTACCGGCAAGTACAGGCAATGGAACTGCAATTGACAATTGTGATATAGCACCATTGGCTACATATAGCGATGTTACTGTTGCATCCCCTTCTTGTCCGCAAGAGTATACCATTAACAGGACCTGGACATCAACAGATGCTTGTGGTAATTCAAGTACTTGTACACAAGTGATCACTATTGATGATAGCCTGCCACCCATCATGAGTTGTCCTGCTAATGTAACCATCGAATGTATTGACAATACATTACCCGCCAATACAGGGCTTGCCACGTCCACGGATATCTGTGATACTGCGCCTGCGATGACGCATAGCGATGTTACCATCGACATGCCGGCTACGCATGGATATCTCATCAACAGGACGTGGACAACAACAGATGCTTGTGGAAATCAATCGACGTGTCTTCAGGTTATTACCGTAACGAATCCTCTTGAACCAACTATCGTTGGACTTCCGTTTGACACGATTTGCTCCGGTGATGGAGTGTTATTTGAAGGTGACAATCCAGACGGGATCAATCCTCTTTTCTATAATTGGACTTTTGGATCAGGATCGAGTCCATCGTCTGCCACAGGAATTGGTGCGCATAATATTCATTACAACTATAACGGAACAAACGGTACAGTAGGGGCATGGGTTGTATTGGCATTAAGTACACCGGGATGTGCAGAAGTGGCAGATACAGTATCCAATGTTCATGTCAATCCAATCCCTGATGCGACGATCATTGCTTCAGCTGGTACACCATGTGTGCTTGATCCTAAAACGTTTCAGCCACAGGCACCACAGATGCCAGGTTTCACGTATACATGGAATTTTGGTGCAGGAGCAAATATTCCGAATGGCACAGGCTATGGACCTCACACCATTGAATACCTGACAAGCGGAATGAAAACTGTACGTCTCATTGTGTTTTCAAATGCGGATGGTGCATCTTGTGGTGATACAGCAACGTATACATTTACCGTCAACCTATGTCCTGGAAATATTACAGGTAAAGTGCGTAAGTCGGATGGTACACCAATTGCAGGAGTGAATGTGCGATTGTATGCTGACCAAAACCTGGATGGAATGCAGGATACCACCGTTGTCGTCAGGTCAGTTTTCACCAACTCAGTCGGAAGTTATGCCATGGCATCTGTAACACCTGGTTACTATATTATCGTTGAAACTCAGCCTGCGGGCTATTTTAGTTTGTATGATGAAGATTCGAGTGAAGATTATGATTCACTGACAAACCTCATCCCAAATGATAATATTATTCCGGTAACAGTTGAACCTTCGGAAATTGATTCGAGCAATAACTTTTTTGAAGTTTCATCACCGGGTATTATTTCAGGATATGTATTTGAAGATTTTGATAATAACCAGGCCCCATCATCCATTGAGGGTATACAAGGTGTTACGGTCCAGCTACACACCGATAATGATGCGAATGGAATTCCTGATGCGAGTGGACTGGTAGGTACGACTGTTACGAATGGACTTGGATTTTATACGTTTGGTGGATTTGCGGTGGGTAATTATGTGCTTGTCGAGATACAGCCGAACGATTATAATACCATTCTTGACATTGATCCATCCAATGATGGTGATGTCGTAGCGAATACTAATCCTACGGATGATATCATTCCATTGACGCTGATCAATGGAGAGACGGATGCAAACAACTATTTTATTGAGTTTTCAGAATGTAGTAAAGTCGTGACTACGATCAATGATAATGTGCCGGGATCATTGCGGTATATGATTGATTGTGCAGGTGATGGTGATACTATTACTTTTCATCCTGTATTGGTCAACCAGGTACTTCACCTGAATGCCGGCAGGATTGAAATCAACAAGAATCTGCATATTCTTTCCGGTGTTGCTCCAAGTCTTATGATTCAATCGGACGTGAGTGGAGCCTTTAAGATATTGAGTGGTAAAACGGTGGAATTTAAGAACCTGAATTTTACCAGTGGATTAAGCGGCTTCCCGGGAGCGGCGTTCGATAATTATGGCGATCTCATCTTATGGGATATATCTGTGTTCCGTAATTCACTTTTGCCGGCTACAGATTACCTGATCTTTAACGGTATACCAGGAACTTTTACAGCTAAGGGAAGTGTACAGGTAGAAACGAATTAGAAAACCTGTTCATGCTTTGCGTTTTTGATTTGAATCTCGAAAGCAAATATTCATAAACACTAAATAATTAAAAAAGGGGAATGAAAACCAACGTTTTCATTCCCCTTTTTTCAAATGTATGGAAGGAAGTCTACTTCAGAAGTAATCTTCCATTACATGCATACAAGTATCAGCATTGAATAGCATTCAAGGAGGCCCTGGTTTGATCAATAGCGGCCTGAAGTTCAGCTTGTTGGCCTGAAAGCGCAGCACATTCAACATGGTCTTCAAGGGCATTCAGATAGTCCGTGAAGGCATCTTTGTAATCCTGGCATAAAACGGTATTTGACGGGTCATTACTATATGCCGTAGCGGCTGCAGTCAATGCATCTGCTTCATCCTGAACTTCCTGGGCGTAATTGCAGCTGACCGGATCGTCGTCGTCCTTGCAGCCATAACCGATAACTAAAACAGCGAGCATGAGGCCCGCAAGTAATTTTTGAATTGTATTCATAATGATTTTTTTTAGGTTAGAAGAATATGAATCAAAGGCAAGTTATGAAATTCTGGAATTAAAGGTATGAGGGACGGTGTTAACGTTTGTTCTATAGGCTGATCAAATAAGTAGAGCTTATTTGGATTCCAAAAGAATTTCTCCTGTCATTGCCGGGGGTACAGCCAGGTCCATTGCAAAAAGAATACTTGGTGCGATATCTGCGAGCCGCCCATCCTTTACATTAAATTGATCTGCATCAGCAGCAACATAAATCACAGGCACAGGATTTTTAGTGTGTGCGGTATTAGGAGATCCGTCCGGATTGATCATCATATCTGCATTGCCATGATCGGCAATAATAAATAGGACGAATCCTGATGCAAGGCAGAATGGCACAAGGCGTGAAAGACAGTTATCTACCGTTTCTGCAGCTTGCACAGCAGCTTTAAACACACCTGTATGTCCAACCATGTCGGTATTGGCGAAATTAAGGCAAACAAAATCGGGTTTGTTTTGACGGATAAAATCCATCGTCTGTTCTGTTACCTCAAGCGCGCTCATTTCCGGCTTCAGATCATAGGTTGCAACTTTTGGAGAGGGTACCAATAATCGATGTTCTCCTTCGAAAGGAGCTTCGCGTCCACCATTGAAAAAATAACTGACATGTGGATATTTTTCAGTCTCTGCTACCCGTAGCTGGGTTTTTCCTAATGAAGACAAGTATTCACCAAGTGTCCCGCTGATATCCGTATCAGTAAAGAGTGTTTGAATATTGGTAAAAGAACTATCATAAGTAGTCATCGTCACCATAGTGATGGGCAATGGATGCATATCCTGATCAGGGTGATCTGCCTGTGACAATACTTCTGTCAATTGTCGCGGACGATCGGTGCGAAAGTTGAAGAATAGGATGGTATCTCCAGCTTTGATGGTACCCACTGGCTTTTGATTTTCATCTATAAGTATGGTTGGCCTGATAAATTCATCAGTGATGCCATTCGCGTAGGATGATTCGATCGCATCTGCGATATTGTTTGAAGGAGCTCCATGTCCATGGACTAAAAGATCGTAAGCGAGTTTGGTGCGTTCCCATCTTTTATCACGGTCCATTGCATAGTAGCGTCCTATGACGCTTGCAACAGGTATGTCAAGTGTTTCAGTTTCCCGCTGCAATTGTTGAATGAAACCATGACCACTCTTCGGATCCACATCTCTGCCATCTGTAAAAGCATGAATGCAAATTTTACCTGTATAGTGTTGTCTGCAAATGCGGGCCAGGGCAATGAGGTGATTGATATGTGAGTGTACGCCACCATCTGATACCAGTCCGATCAGATGGATGGTTCCATGAGCGGATTGAAGTGTATTCAATAAAGTCTGGTTTGATGACAGTTCACCTTCACGTATAGCTTTGTTGATTCGGGCTAATTCCTGGTAGATCACGCGGCCTGCGCCAATATTGAGATGACCGACTTCCGAGTTTCCCATCTGGCCATCCGGCAGGCCTACATCTTCTCCATGGGTGATGAGCGTACCATGGGGATATCCGTTCCAAAGTGAGTCAAAGAATGGGGTTTCAGCTGCTTCGATGGCGCTGATGGACGGATCGGAGTTAAGTCCCCAGCCGTCAAGAATAATTAAAATGGACTTTTTCAAGTATTTTTTTTTTACTGGTTTGATTTCAAAATTACACTAGTTTGATGTTTCAGGATCAAAAGAATTAGCGTTAAACGCATCAGGTATTCATCCAACCGGATTCATATTTGATTTTATATCATGAATAATTCAGAGAAGTCATGGGAGTCTTTGAATAAAAATAGAATCAGGGAATACCATGAAAATGAAAAGTTTTATTAAATATTATTATATATGTAATATTATCCAAATCAAGATTTAAAACATTACAGTTATCTAATAATTCTGAAATAGTTTAATATATGTTAAAGAAATATATGTCGTGTAATAGATACAGTATGCAATTCATTAGTACATTCGTGAAGCATCATGGATTGCATATGATGTAGAGAGTATGGCTTAAACCCAAAGCCTTCGATCGAAGACCTCCTAATGAAAAAGGTCTTCTTTTCTTTTTCTCACCCTATTGCTACCCACCCCGGGAAGGAATTAATGGCAAGGTTGTTGCACCTGCGTCGCAAGCATTTGCATTGTGGCTATGGTCAGCTGAAAAAGAATATACATACTATCGACAAATGAGAAACACCAACGTGCACTGGACATCCCGGCCCCAATTTTCTCACCTGTTTTTTCTAGCATTTATAAAAAAGATTTGTCGATCATTTGCAACAACAGCTGTTGTTGCTACGATGATCGCATTATTTTTTGTGCACTTTGCAAGTGCGCAACCATCTGTTGCGCAACCATCGGTCGTTGAAGAAAAACAGAAAGAGAAGGCAGAACTAGAGGCACGTGTCAGGAATGCCCTCAAACAGAACGGGGAGTCCATCCGTTTCATGGAGAACAAAGGCCAGATTCCAAACAAGGATGTGCTATACTATTTTGAAGGTCCTCAGGGAGCCGTGTATATAGAACCGGGACGTATTCGCTTTGTTGCAATTCAGGATTCTATTGTTGAAGAGCATGAAGAGCATCATGAGGAAGAGGAATTGTTTGAAGAGGAGGAGGAAGAAAAAATCGTTACTGCGACACATACATTTTCATTATACCTTCAGAATGCAAAACCCAACCCAACTGTGCGGTTGGGTGAATCCTTTTCAACCAACTATAATTATTTTATCGGTGAAGGCTCACAGCAGTGGGCTACAGGTGTCAAAGCGGCAAAGGAGTTAACGCTGGAGGATATTTATCCAGGTATCGATCTTCGTTTGTACAGTACGTCTGCAGGTGCTATGGAGTTTGACTGGGTAATGGAACCCGGAGCTGATTTCAGTAATGTAAAAATGCAATTTTCAGGACAGGATAAGCTGGCAGTTGAGGCAAGTGGTGATTTAAAAGTAGGGCTGCGTTTTACGGATGTAAAATTTAATATTCCTGAATCCTATCAGGTTACACCGCAAGGAAAAGTACCTGTTGAATTTGCATTTAGCAAGCTTGATGATCAAACTATTCATTTTACAACAAAATCAAAAATTGACCCTGCCTTACCATTGATCATTGACCCTACTTTGACATGGGGAACATTTCTGGATGCGCAGAACGCCACCTTTGATGCGTATCTGTATGCTATCGAAGTTGATCCTGCAGATGGAACTGTGTATTGTGCCGGTGGTACAAACAGGCAATTTCCTACCGGAACTGCTCCATATGATGCCGACGGCTATTTGAATATTATCTCAGGCCTTATTGGTGCTCCTTCATCCCCACTTCCTATGGTGGCTGTAATCTATAGGATCAACAGTACCGGTACAGATCTTTTGGACCTGACAATGTTTGGACCCAACAGTGCTGTTGATCCAAATGAAATATTTGCACAAGGGTTGAGTCTTTCTCCAACGAGAGTGTTTATCGGAGGGGTGACAAACGTGGCCATTCCTTTAGCAGGTACTCCATTTGACAATACACTCAATGGAGGAGATGGGTTTATCGCCGTCTTCAGTCGTGATCTGAGTACATTAACGTATTCGACTTATTTAGGAAGTTCAAGCACAGAAGACCTGGGCGTCACTACTGTCCGTGCTGTTAACGATAATACATTTTATGCCGGTATGACTGTCAATGCAGCTCTGCCAGCTAATTATATCACTGCTGGTGTTATTGATGGTGCTTTTGGTGGTGGAACGGACATGTATATTGCAAAATTTACCAATCTCAATACGTTGAGCTACGGAACATATGTTGGGGGTTCAGGAAATGACATGTTCAATGACCTTGAATTTTATGGCGATGGTCGTGTAGCTTTTGCAGGTAATGGAACAGGAACCATCACGGAAACAAATAGTGCTGCGGCGTCATCTACAGGTTCAAATACAGATGGTATCCTTGGTGTCTTGAACCCTACTGCTACAGCTTTTAATTATCTGGATAAAATCGGTGGATCCGGAGCGGATCGTATCAATGATGTTGAAATTGTAGGTACTACTTTATTCTGGACTGGTTCAGCGTCTTCAGGCTTCCCCGTTTCTGCATCAGGTGTGTATGATATTTCACACAATGGATCAACAGATGTGGTTGTAGGAAAAGTAAGTCAGACTGGAGGTGCAGCCTCGTATGGAGCTACCTTCTATGGTACATCATCTGCGGATATCGGTAATGGTATCAGATTGGTAACCCAAACCAACTGTCAGGGTGAGCAAACAGTATTCCTTTTGGTGTTTGGTACTGTGGGTGGTGCTGGTTTGCCTGTAGTTAATATAAATAATGAGGCCTTCTATCGATCCACTACCATGGGTGGAATTGATATGTTCTTTGCGGGTTTTACAAATACATTGTCAACACTCTTGTATGGTACATATATGGGAGGTGCTGATAATGATTATCTTGGTGAAACAGGTACACCACGTGGTTCCAATCACCTTTGGGTAAATAATGCAAACGTCTATTTGGGAACCACCACACACAGTGCTTCACACTTACCTGTATTGGTATCAGGAGGATTTGATTTGGATAAATCCAATAGTAATAATGACTCTCACATCATATTGACCATAGCATTCAATTCGATCATCGCGGAGACAGACTATAGTGATGCACCAGCTTCGTATGGTGTTCCTTCTCATTTTTTGGATTGCCAGGATTTGAAAATTGGTCCACTTCTCGATCCTGATGCTGGAGCCATTCCGGGAGTGCAGGCCAATGGTGACGACTTAAATAATCTTGATGATGAGGATGGGGTAGCGACGTTACCCAGTTTTGCCGCCGGTGGGCCTCAAACAATTTCCGTAAATGTTACAAACCTGTTGAACACAACAGGTTTTCCTGCTAATTTATATGGCTGGATTGATTTCAATGGGGATGGACAATTTTCTGCGAGTGAATTTGCATCAACTACTCTCGCTAATAATTTTACTGGCACTAAAACCCTTACATGGTCTAATGTAACAGTAAGTGGTACTGCCGCAAATCATTATTTAAGAATCCGACTCACGACCAATAATCTTAATGATAATACCGGAACCGCAGCAGTTGATGAACGGTCAACAGTATCTGCATCCAATGGTGAAGTTGAAGATTATTCGGCTATCGAGTTAACATGTCCGGTAGCTACTACCGAAGCGGCATGTCAGACCCAGGCAGCCATCAATACAAAATATGCTACCTGGCTCGCCACCGTAAAAGCCGGAGGTGGCTGTGGTGGTGTTTTAACTAATAACAGCACCGGTGCACCATCAAGTTGTGGTGGATCCAAAACAGTAATCTTTACATACACCAGTACTTGTGCTCCGCTTACAACGACTTGCTCTGCAACCTTTACTGTGACTGCAGACGCACCACCAACGATTACCACCTGCGCTGTTACAAGGAATATTACTGGTTGTAATACCGGGGTCATTACGACACCTCCCTATTCTGCAGTGACTACAGCATCAACGGAAGCCGTCTTTGAAAGCGCTCCAAACAGTGGTAATGCATCCGACGGATGCGGCATCACTTCTGTCACTTATATTGATGTAGCAACAGGTACCTGTCCAATAGTGGTGACACGGAGATGGACCGTCACTGATGTTTGTGGTAATACTGCAACTTGTAATCAGATAATAAATATCAATGACGCCACGGCTCCAACGATAGCATGTCCATCAAATGTCACTATCTCCTGTTCGGCAAGTACACTTCCTGCTAACACTGGCACAGCGACAGGCGGTGATAATTGTACGGCAAGTCCTGCTATCACTTACACAGACGTTACGGCTTCATTACCATCCTGCGCTCAGGAATATACTATCACAAGAACATGGCGATCAACAGATGCTTGTGGCAATTTTGTCACCTGTAATCAACTGATCACTATTGATGATAGTACGCCACCTGTTATCACTTGTCCTGCGAATGTAACGGTTCAATGTACTGGAAGTACTTTGCCAGCGAGTACAGGTACAGCAACAGCTATTGATAACTGTAGTCCTTCACCTGTCATTACGTATACGGATGTTACAGTTGCCGGTACTAAACCAATAGAGTATGTCATTACAAGAACCTGGGTGGCAACAGATGCCTGCGGTAATAGCAGTAGTTGTACTCAAGTAATATCTGTTGAGGACAATACTCCACCTGTTATCGTCACACAACCCAACAATGTGAATGAATGTATTGGTGGTACTGCCCAAATGACAGTGGTCGTCAGCGGTGGATCAGGTACGTTGCTCTATCAATGGCAATCCAGTCCGAATGGATCAAGTGGATGGTTGAATGCAACCGGCCCGGGCTCGACAACAGCAACGTATACACCACCCAGTACAGCAGCAGGTACTACCTATTACAGGGTCACCATCTCATCATCGATAGGTTTTTGCGGATCTGTCACAAGTAACAATGCTACAGCCATCATCGTAGCAGATCCGACTGTAAGTCTTGCAGTTGATGATAATACCATTTGTGATGGCGGTACCAGTATCATCACTGCTACTGTAAGTGGAGGTGCCGGAACACCGACCTATCAATGGCAACACGATCTTCCAACAGCAGGAACTAACTGGATCAATGAAGGTGGTAATGTCAATCCATTTACTACACCGATCCTAACCACGGGAACCCACACCTATCGGGTAATGATAACACAATCCGGATCAGCCTGTGATGTTGTCAGCACCACGATCACGATCACTGTTTCTGATGACCCTACCGTCAGTATAATAAATTCTAATCCAAATATATGTAACGGTGGTACCTCATTGCTTACAGCCTCTCCAAACGGAGGTACCGGAACAAACAGTTTCCAGTGGCAACAACTCGTCGGAGCCGTATGGAATAATGTGAGCACAACCCAGAGTTATACAACAGATGTACTAACTGTACCTGGAACCTATACCTACCGGGTTATTGTCACCCAAAATAGTTCAGGTTGCCAGGTCATCAGCAGCAATACAACTGTTACCGTAGTAGATGATCCAATTGTGGTTGTGGTGCCAAGCGCACTATCCATTTGTGATGGTGGTACGGTTTTCTTTACAGCTAATGTGACCGGTGGTACAGGTACTATTGTTTATCAGTGGCAGTCATTTTCGGCGGGTAATTGGTCCAATGTTGGTGCAAATCTCAATACATATACCACTCCAGTCCTGACAGTGGGTACGTATACCTACAGGGTAATTGTTTCACAAGCATCTGGTTGTTCGGCTATAAGCACTGACCAGGTGGTAAGTGTAGTAGCTGATCCAACTGTTGGTGTTGCCATAAGTGAAAGCACGATTTGTTCTGGTGGTACATCACTTTTAACAGCTACAGTTTCCGGTGGTACTGGTACTACTGTGTATCAATGGCAATTTAATACGACCGGCACTACATGGATCAATGTTGGAGCAAATCAAAATACCTATACGACACCAGTCCTTACGACCGCAGGAACCTATCGCTATAGGGTTTTGATTACCCAGGGAAGTGGTTGCTCTGCACAAAGTGCTAATGCAGATGTTCTCGTTATTGCGGATCCAACTGTCAGCATTGCTTCTACTGCACTCAATATTTGTGATGGGGGAACAACAACTTTTACAGCAACTGTTTCAGGTGGTGTTGGCACATCATTATATCAATGGCAATTTAACAACGCCGGCAACTGGACTAATGTTGGAACAGATAACGCAGTTTATACAACACCTGTCTTAACTATCGGAACATATTCATATCGTTTGATTGTTACACAAGGTTCAGGATGTTCTGTACAGAGTACAAATCAAACGGTCACCGTGGTGGCGGATCCTACAATAGGTGTAAGCATAAACAACCCAACCCTTTGTATCGGTGGCAATGCCACGTTGACTGCAACCGTAACAGGTGGAACAGGAACAACTGTATATCAATGGCAGCAAAATGTTTCAAGTACCTGGTCTAATGTAGGAACCAATCAAAATAGTTATACTACTCCGGCTCTGAATGCAAATGGTACATATACCTATCGTGTCCTGGTTACTCAATCAACAGGTTGTTCAGTACAAAGTGCAGATCAGATTTTGACTGTTGTACCTGACCCACTTATTACAGCAGAACCAGTTGGTTTCGTAGAATGTATTGGGGAGACAGATCCTTTGACAGTAACCGCATCAGGTGGCACAGGAACCTTTGCCTATCAATGGCAAGTTGGAAGCACTTCTACCGGTCCATGGACTAATGTGGGTACCAATAGCAATACCTATGTACCGCCAAGTGCTGCAGCACAAACTTTTTATTATAGAGTTTTAATTACCAGTACGGGGGCAGGTTGTAATTCATTGACAAGTTCGGTAGCAACAGTCGTTGTTACCGGTCCAGCTGTGGTTACAGTATCCGTGAATAATCCTATTATATGTATTGGAGGATCTTCTGTCATCACCTCCTCTGTTACAAATGGATCAGGTTCATATTCATATTTATGGCAAAGAAGCCCGGCGGGATTAAATACCTGGAGTACAGCACCGTCACCCAATACATTACCAAATTATACAGTACCCTCAGGTAGTGTTGGTTCATTTGATTACAGGGTTATCGTAAATGATATCTTATGGAATTGTGGAAATCCGGCTTCAAATGCAGTGAATGTTGTTGTGCAGGGACAGCCTACAGTTTCTGTCAATACAGATGATGGTTACATATGTATCGGAGGAACAGCATTAGTTGTATCTGTACCGGTAGGGGGTTCCGGCAACTTTTCTTACCAATGGCAATCCAGTCCAACCGGCGGAAGTCCATGGACGAATGTATCAACCGGTGGAACCAATCAAAATTATAGTGTTGTAGGTACTGTGGTTGGAACAACTTTCTACAGAGTCCTTTTATTTGATAATTCTAACAATTGTACTGACCCGGTATCAAATAGTGTTTCAGTTACGGTTATAGCTCAACCAACTGTTTCAGTCAATACGACTACACCTATCATTTGTATTGATGGTACTTTTACGATTACCTCAAATATTGTTAATGGATCCGGTTTCTATGAATACCAATGGCAGACATCCGGTAACGCTTCAGGACCCTGGACAGACATTACCATTAATGGACAAAATCCAGAATATTCAGATTTACTTACTACCCCAGGTGTAAGGTATTATCGTGTATTGGTAACGGATCTTGCAAATGGATGCGGACTTATGACATCAATAGCTGTCTCCATAACCGTAAATACAAATCCTACAGTTATAGTAACACCTGCTTCGCAAACAGTTTGTATTGGAGGTCTTGCGACACTGACTGCGAACATGACCAATGGTTCAGGAAATTTTTCCTACCAATGGGAAGTAAGTCCGGATGGATCTTCATGGCAAAATGTAGCCAGTGGAGGAAATGCTGTAACGTATAATCCACCGACAGGAGATATCACTCCTTATTACTATCGGGTGGTTGTCAATGATGTTGGAAGCGGATGTGCAAATCCTGTTTCAGATCCCGTATATGTTTTGGTTAATGAGCAGCCGGCTGTTAATATCACTGTGAATAATGCAATCATATGTGTTGGTGGTAGTTCAACAATAAGTTCTACAGTTACCAGTGGATCAGGAACCTTCAGCTATCAATGGCAACAAAGTAATAATGGTACTTCGGGATGGGCCAATGTGCCGGCCAACGGAACGAATCCTACTTATGCCGTTCCATCTGCAACACCAGGAGTAAAATGGTACAGACTCATTGTCACTGATATTGGCAATGGCTGTTCAGATCCTGTTTCTACAGCATTAAGTGTGACTGTGCAAAGTCTGCCGACTGTAACGGTTGCAGCAACGCAAAGTATAATATGTATCGGAGGAAGTTCTACAGTCCAATCAACAGTATTGAACGGTTCAGGATTTTATTCATATCAATGGCAATCCAGTCCTACCGGAGCAGGATCCTGGAGTAACATCACCAACCAGGGCAATGGAGCAAACTATGCAGTTCCTTCCAGTGTACCCGGAACTACGTATTACAGGATCATTGTAACAGATACAGGAAGTGGTTGTGGTAGTGCAACATCAACAGGTGTTCCTGTGCAGATTGTCAATCAGCCTACTGTTTCTATAGCCGCAAATAGTGAAGTGATTTGTACCGGTGGAACATCTACCATTACAGCTACAGTAACGAATGGATCAGGATCATATGCATTTCAGTGGCAATCCAGTACTACAGGTTCAACACCATGGACTAATATAGGAAGTAACAGTTCAACACTTCTCCTCACAGGCACTGTAGCTGGTACCACCTATTACAGAGTCCTTGTTGATGACCTTAGCAATGGATGTAATAATCCTGTTTCCTCTCCACTTCCTATTGTTGTGGAGTCTAGTGGTTCGGTATCAATTGTTTCCAGCGAGGATAGTGTTTGTGTATTTGGAGCAGTTGAGTTAACGCCAACTATAACGAATGGATCCGGATTCTTCGATTTCCAATGGCAATCGAGTACGGCTGGATCCGGTGGTCCTTGGACGAACATTCCTGGTGCGAATAATGAAATCTATACACCTTCTACTTCTGTACCGGGTGTTACCTGGTATAGAGTTATTGTCACTGATTTAGGAAGTGGTTGTGGTGACCCGGTATCTGCTGCAACCAGAGTAACCGTATTTGGCCAACCTACCTTGACCATTCAGATACCTGTAAATGTAGTTTGTGTCGGAGGCGTTGCCCAGATCACTTCCACCATCGTGGGTGGTTCCGGTGTATTCGGATATCAATGGCAGCTAAGTCCTGATGGTGCATCATGGTCTAATGTTTCCTCTAATGGAAATGCGCCCAATTATAATGTACCAACAGCTGCAACATCAACTTTTTATTACCGGCTACTGCTGACGGACCTGATTAACAATTGTAATGATCCGGAATCAAATGTTATTGATGTTTCGGTAGTTTCACCAGCCGTATTAACTATCAATGCCCAGGACGATACTGTTTGTCTTGGTGCTATTACTGTGATCAGTTCTACAGTAACAGGAGGGTCAGGTATTTTTGCATATCAATGGCAACAAAGTCTGAACGGATCAACCGGATGGGCGAATGTGCCGGCGAATGGTAATGGTGCAAATTATACGGTACCCACAACAGTGCCTCAAAGATATTATTACAGATTAGTATTGACAGACCAGGCAAATGGATGCGCTGATCCAGTTTCGACTGCAACACCTGTGACCGTACAAAGTGAACCTGTGTTGTCGGCTTCAGCAAACAACCCTGTTGTATGTATCAATGGTTCATCTGTTATTTCAACTACTATAACAGGTGGATCAGGAAGTTTTGTTTACCAATGGCAAACCAGTCCGAATGGTTCAAATAGCTGGACAAACGTATCGTCCGGTGGCACAGGGCCAACCTATACAGTGCCAACTAATACAGCAGGAACATTTTACTATAGGATTATTCTGACAGACACAACGAATGGATGTGATGACCCTGCTCCTGTGGTTGTTTCCATACTCGTTGAAAATCAACCTACCGTAACTATATCTGCTAACAATACAAATCTTTGCATTGGTGGCTCTTCCATTATTAGTTCAGTAGTGAGCAATGGTTCAGGATTTGTGACCTACCAGTGGCAATCCAGCCCTAATGGTTCCACCTGGTCAAATATAGCAGTACAAGGAAATGGTGCAACATATGCCGTACCTACTGCTACACCCAATAACACATACTATCGGATCATTGTAACAGATGCAGCAAATGGATGTAATGACCCGGTCTCCAATGCAATATTGATTCAAGTAGCTAGTCAGCCTACTGTGACGGTTGCCATAGATAATCCTGTTATTTGTGTCAATGGTTCTGCCTTGGTTACGTCTACAGTGTTGAATGGTACAACCAATATTACGTATCAATGGCAATCCAGTCCAAACGGAAGTAATCCATGGGCGAATATCACCATCAATGGTACGGGCGCAAACTATTCACCACTGACCAATCTTGCAGGAACGACATATTATAGGGTCATTGTCACAGATGCTGGCAATGGATGTAATGATCCGGTCTCCGCACCTACACGGTTAATAGTTCAACCTCAACCAACAGTAACCATTGTTGTAAACCAAGCGCAGATATGTGTTGGTGGATCTTCCTTAATATCTTCAACTGTCAGTAATGGTTCAGCTTTAATTGAATATCAGTGGCAGACAAGTCCAAATGGTACATCCGGATGGACTTCTATAAATGTAAACGGAACTAATTCAACGTATGATGTCCCTTCCTCCGTTGCGGGTACTTTCTATTTTAGAGTCATTGTTACTGACATTGGGAGTGGATGTTCTGACCCCATTTCCAACGTTATCAATGTGGTGATTGCTTCAGATTTATCGGTGACGACTCAACCATTGAATATTATTGAATGTGTTGGCGGTACAGACCCGATGACTGTTGTTGTTTCTGGTGGTTCAGGTACCTTGACCTACCAATGGCAATCAAGTTCAAATGGAAGTGCACCGTGGACTAATGCAACTGGAACAGGCTCCACTACAGCGACATACATTCCGCCGAGTACAGTCGTTGGTTCAACATATTATCGCGTTTTAGTAAATGCAAGTAATAGTGGTTGCGGACAAACGATCAGTGACGTTGCATACGCATTGATAAATGCAGACCTGGTTGTAACTGTACAACCAACCCCAATAACAGAATGTATAGGGGGCACCTCCACAATGAGTGTTACCGTCACAGGTGGAACAGGAACTATAGGATACCAATGGGAAACAAGCGCCAATGGAACCAACTGGTCAAATGCTTCCGGTCCTGGTTCGACAACGACCACTTACACACCACCTAGTACAGCAGCAGGAACAACTTATTATAGAGTTACCATTACTACCCCTGGTGGTGGTTGTGGAGCAGTAATCAGCAATGTAGTAACAGCTATTATTTCTCCGGACATTACCGTCACTACTCAACCAACAAGCATTACTGAGTGTGTTGGTGGCAGCTTAACCATGACCGTTGCTATCTCAGGTGGTTCTGGAGCTATTTCCTATCAATGGCAATCCAGCCCTGATGGAGTTGGAAGCTGGGCCAATGCGACAGGTTCAGGATCTACAACGAATACTTATACACCGGTCAGCACCGTCGCCGGTACAACATGGTACCGTGTATTAATCAATTCGGCTAATTCAGGTTGCGACCAATTCGTAAGTAATACTGCTAATGCGATCATCACGCCGGATATCAGCATCGTGACACAACCATTGAACTTGAATGAGTGTGTAGGTGGAACAGCACAATTGACAGTAGTGATAAGTGGTGGAGTGGGTACAGTAAGTTATCAATGGCAGACAAGTCCTGTAGGAGCAGGTACCTGGGCGAACGCCTCTGGTCCCGGATCGACTACAGCAAGTTATACACCACCTTCCGTTACTCCAGGCAATACAGATTATCGCGTGTTGATCAATGCTACTGGTAATGGTTGTGGTCAATCTGTAAGTCAGATTGCAACTGTATCCATTGATCCTGATGCTACAGTCTCAGTGACACCGGTTACAAATGAAGTATGTATTGGAGGTAGTGTATTATTGACTGCTGTTTTGACAAATGGATCGGACATAGCAACACTGCAGTGGCAAATTAATAATGCAGGATGGAACGACATACCTGGTCAAACAAATGTTACATATTCACCATCCACAACTGCTGCAGGAACGACTCAATATAGAGTTCGTGTAGTTGATAATGGAAATGGATGTAGTCAACCTTTCTCAAATATTGTTTCTGTTGCGGTTCAGAACAACCCAACCGTAACTATCAGTCTCAACAATCCGGTTGTATGTCTGACAGGAAGTGCTTTGATCACTTCAACGATCGTGAATGGTACGAGCAATATATCCTATCAGTGGCAATCCAGTCCGAACGGAAGTAATCCATGGACAAATATCACACTCAATGGCACCAG
>JADMIO011418047.1_pt1 | contig 18209 bp, 14 predicted proteins | sample 8958161 | NCBI WGS metagenome assembly JADMIO01 (sample SAMN16585339, study PRJNA669376) | soil metagenome | isolation source: Crop rotation soil | place: USA: Cullars Rotation, Alabama | collected 2011 | reverse complement strand
AGCATCGCGATGTTCGCGCCCGCGCAGAAAAATTTCTCACCCGCGCCGGTAATGACGATGACCTGGACGGCTTCGTCCATGCGCGCGTTCAGGATGCCTGCGTCAAGCTGCTGCATCATCTCGTATGAATAAGTATTCGCGGGCGGATCGTTTAGCGTCAGCAGCGCAACGCCCTCTTTCACTTCATATCCAATTAGTTGTTTTTCCGGGGCGCTTAGATCTTTTTGTGCTTGAGCCATTTCTAAACCAATCTGCGGAGTTTTAACTTAACGTGAACCGTCTCGGAATCTCGCTTCAGCGTTAAGTCGTATTCGCGTCCATCATACATAAACATCTGGCGAATCTCTTCCAGCGAAAACTGGGAAGCGGGCCGGCCGTCGATCGCCAGCAAAGTTTCACCGCCTTTTATTCCAGCTTCGGTCGCGGGCGTATTGGGCTCGAGATCGTCGATGGTATACGTCGCCAGGTCTTCACCATCGGCGACCAATTCCAGGCCGCTCATGTCGGCTTCAAACGGATCGTTAAGCGAACCATTAGGCTGAAAAGTTATTCGGTGCTTCGAGAGATCGACCACCAGCTTGAACCGGCGGAATATTGGACCGCCGAGTAAGCCGTCGTAACTGCGACTCGAATAGTCACCCTGCTTCGCCAAAGATAGCTTGCCAATCGAATTCACGAGACGATATTTGCCGAGCGTGACGCTCTCAACCCGCGCCGCCATCGCTTCGGCCATGCCGCCGACGCCACCAAGATTTTCTTTCTTGGACTGCTTCACGAGCGACAGCAGATTGTGCCGGCGCACATACGGAGTGTTGATTTGAATCGCTCCCGTTGACCCGGTATCAATCTCAAAAGTGCCTGAGAAGGTTCGGTTCGCCAGCTCGAAACTCGCTTGGATCATCGGCAGCCCATCCTGGAGTGTCACCGGCAAAGTTTCCCCACCGCCTTCAAGCCGATAAGTTGCAGCGTCATAAAAACTCAGTTCCTTCTTAGCGTAATCGATCTCGGTGACCACCCTGCCGATGATGTCGTTGCCGATGACGCCGCTGATCGGAATTCCGAAGTGCCCCGAAAAAAAGTCGACGGGAAGCGTGTAGACCGTCAATCCGCTCACTTCAAAACCGGGAAACTGAATCGCGACGTTACGCACGCGTTGAGCTTCCGCCGGTCCGGCTGAGCCGTTGCTCACAATCTTTCCGGTTGCTTTTAGGCCGAGCGCGGCTGCGCGCTTCGTGTCGATGACGGTGTTCGACGCGCCGGTGTCGAAGATGAACCACAAGGGATCCGAGTTATTGACGCGCGCCTGGACCACTGGCAGGTAATTGCTTAACTCAATCTTGATATTGCGCGCAGATGAACCGGCAGAGAACTTATGCACAGGGCCGGATGGCTTTGGCCGCGTTTTCGATCGACGCTGCGCGGTCATAACTGAAACACTCGTCAGGCAAGCAGCAATAATCAAGCTGAGCGTCAGCAGAGATCGCCAGCCCCGAAAATGTGTGACCATAATTTCGTCTAATTGGCGGATTTGGAAGTCCAGACGCTAAGTGCCTTCTCTTGTCCGTTGCGATTCGCCGGCGATAGTTCGCGCGATGAATTCAATATGAATCCGTTCATGAACAGACGCGTGACGTTATCGACCAGATGCGAGACTTTTATTTTCCCCGAAGGATCGTACCAGTTGTAGATCCAATTCATCATCCCGAACAACGCGTACGTCGCTACCGTGGCATCCACCCTATTCGCCGCCGGCTGCTGTTCCTGAATCTCACGGAGAATCTTGCGCGCGAGTTTGGCATAACGCTCCTTCTTGGTGGAAATGTGTTTGTGCAGGTCGCCCTCTAAAGATTCGGCTTCATGTGATAACACTTTCATTTCGGCCATATTCGCGGCAAAGAAAGAAAGATGATTGTCGATGAAGATGCGCAGCTTCTCAGACGGTTCATCGACGTCTCTAATTCGTTCTTCGAGTCGCTCCAGCACCCGACCGAAGCAATGGTCCTGAATCAGGAACAGCAACTCTTCTTTCGATTTGCAGTAGTGGTAGAGGCCCGCGAGGCTACAACCGGTCGCGCGCGAGATGTCGCGCATCGAAGTCGAGTGATAGCTCTTCTCGGCAAAGATGCGCGCCGAGGTGCTCAGGATGTGCTCGAGCTTTTGATCGTAGCGGCTAAGATCGCTTTTCATAACAGCCACTGAAATTGGCCGCAGATGAACGCGGATTTACGCGGATACGGAAACAAACAAATGGTTTGGTTTGATCTGCGTCTATCTGCGTTAATCCGGGGCTGATTACAACCTGACGTATTCAAACTCAAACGGCTTCCCCTTAATCCCCTGCGTCGGCGGCGCAATCCAGTTCGCGATCTTGCCGACTTCCGTCACCGGCTTCATCAGGCTGCGAACGTATTCGCGGTCCTCAATCGTCGGCAGCCATTCGGATTTCTTTCCTTCAAATTCTTCTTTCGAGATCAGATTACCCTCGATGTTGAAAGAGTGGCCGGCGTACTCGCCCACATGGCGATGGAAACGAATGTTCGGCAATGAGAGTCGCTGGCTCAACCCCTCATCAGTGAGCGCTTTATTCCAACGCGCTAAACCTTTCTCGCAATCCTTCACGTACTCCCCACGCAGCACTTCGTTTAGAGCGTTTCGCAAAGGGACTTCGCGGGGCACGAGCTTGCCGTCTTCAACCACCATCATTGTGAATGAGCCCTCAGCCGCGACGTGATCCGTGTACTGCTCCTGCTCTTTGAATCGGCCTTTCAAGCCGGCCGCAAAAAAGTCCGCTGAGTTCGAGCTAATCTCTCCGCCAAACAAATCGAGCGAATAGCTGAACCAGAAATTGATGTACTTCTGCACGATGTCCAGCGGAATGCCGCCGAGAGCGCGCACCTCTTCATTCGGATTCTGTTTCATCAACTGTGCGGTGCGTTTGACGACCCGGCTGAGGCCGGTGTCGCCGACAAACATGTGGTGCGCTTCTTCGGTGAGCATGAAGCGGCAAGTACGCGCGAGCGGTTCGAAACCCGATTCTGCCAATGCCGAAAGCTGATACTTGCCATCGCGATCGGTAAACATCGTGAACGCGAAAAAGTTGAGCCAGTCGTCACAAGGCTGATTGAAGGCTTCAAGGATGCGCGGCTTATCCGGATTACCGCTGCGCCGTTCCAACAGGGCATCGGCTTCGTCGCGACCGTCGCGGCCGAAATAGCCATGCAGTAAATAGACCATGGCCCAAAGGTGGCGTCCCTCTTCGACATTCACTTGAAAAAGATTTCGCATGTCGTACAGCGATGGACATGTGTGACCGAGTTGTCGTTGCTGCTCGACTGACGCCGGCTCAGTATCGCCCTGAGTGACGATGATGCGCCGCAGCGCATTGCGAAATTCCCCGGGCACTTCCTGATAAGCAGGTGCGCCATAGTTGTCGCCGAAGCCAACTTTCGCATCGGCCTGGGCCGGTTCAAGGAAGATGCCCCAGCGATACTCGGGCATCTTCACGTAATCGAAATGCGCCCAACCTTCGCTGCCGACATCGATAGCTGTCCGCAGCCAGACATCTTTCTCCTGGAAGCCATCGGGCCCCATGTCGTTCCACCACGAAAGGAAATTCGGCAACCACTTCTCGAGTGCGCGCTGTAGCCGTTTGTCTTCGGAAAGATTTACGTTGTTAGGAATTCGTTCGTTTAAATTCATGATTTCAATTTAAGGCTTGAAAGCCTGACGTACTTTTTCTTTGGCCGCTTCCTCGCGAGCTTTGACGATTTCTTCGCCCTTCGGATTCTGAACCGTGACCGCGCTGCCGCCGTTTCCGTTGTTAGTCGTTGCCAGAACCGTAAAGCCGTTACATGTCAAAGTGCGGACTCCATAATCGACCTTTGAAGAGTCTTTGTACGGGTGCCCAAACATGTCGACCCGCTTCCACTGTGCCGCAGCCGGGAAATGAAATTGTTCGGACAATCTGTTTACGAATTGATCTGCATTCTTCCACGGTGTTCCGCGCTCATAATCGACTCTGAATAACGATACGTGTTCATCGACTAGTTCAACCGACATAAACGAAACACCAGAGAACTTTGGATTAACTTTTGGATCGGATTGAAACGTGGCGCGACCAAAACCGTATGTGTCAGGCTTCTGCGCATCGCTGACAGCTTTCCCGATAAACTTCTTGCTTGATTCTTCCGGAAAGGCCGCCAGAAGATCGCCAACACTCATTCCGAGTCGCAGTCCGCGGATTTCTGGTAACTGGGTCGCAGTCATCGTGCAAGCGGACGGAACTGTTGCGCGATGTTTGGTTTGACCGGTACCCAGTGTCGTCATGCAACCCAACAATATGAGTGCTGCCAGGTATTTCATTGGTTCAACTCCTAACTTCGGCTCACGTGCGCTTGTAATCAAACTTCGCCTGCGTTGGCTTTCCATAGTTCGTCAGCGCGCCGTTCGGCCCGACCGCGTTCGGTCGCTGGAATATCCAGTTCTGCCAGGCCGTCAGGCGTCCATAAATTTTCGTGTCCATAGTTTCCGGACCCGCGAAGCGCAGTGACGCTTCCATCCCCGTCAACGCGTCAGGCGAAAGCGAAGTGCGCTCTTCGATCGCCACGCGAATCTCATCTTCCCAATCAAGGTCGTCGGGCGCGAAGGTGATCAGGCCGGCTTCTTCCGCCGCTTCAGTCTCGAACGCTCCTTCGTGCGCGAATGCTTCGTACGCTTTCTTCGGCTCTGCCAGGAAGCGCGACTGTAGACGTGTCAGACCGTTGCTCATCGGAAAAGCGCCGGTGTTCAATTCGCTGAGCGCGACTTCAACGGTTTCGTCGGGATTGTTCAGCATGTAGCTGCGATCCGAAGCCAACACCAACTCGAACAAATTACCGGCGAAACAACTGTCCCGCTCGATGATCGAGAAAAAGCTTTTTGCAGTCAGATCCAGACGGCGCAGCACCCGCGCCATGTGCAATACGATTTCCCGAATCAACCAGTGTTCACGATTTGCAGCCAGCGTTTTGTCGGTGGCCAACACATTTTCAATCGACCCTTCAGTGCGGATGCAGACGAGACCCACCTCGGGCTCGTTAACCCGCAGATACAGCAGCGCGTCGTCCAGCTCACGATAAGCGCGCAGCGGCCAGTAATCGTCGCCGAGCTTCTGGATTTGTTCTGCTGTTGTCGGAAGATCCGCTTCCGGTCCGCGCATCGTGAGATCGACGTAGCGTTTGTCTCGGTGAAAAATGAGAGAGACATATTTGTAATCGCGACCGTCGTCAGTTGACTTAGCGTCGAGACGATTGAGTTTGATTCCGGTGACTTCATCGCGCGACGTATTAGTAATTTGTGCTACGCGTTTGTCGATCGCTTCCTGAAACTTCGTAGTCGTGAAGGTGTCATCAATCAATCCCCACTCTTTCGCGCGCTTGCCTTTCAATCCTTCCGCCAGCGTCGAGAACACGTCTGCGCGATCGCGACGCACCTTTCGCTTATCAACCAGACGCGTGAGGCCGCCCGTTCCCGGCAGCACACCGAGCAAAGGGACTTCGGGAAGGGAAACCGCGGAGTTGCCATCGTCAACCAGATAAATCTCGTCGCAGGAAATCGCCAGTTCGTAGCCGCCGCCTGAAGCTGTCCCGTTCAGTGCCGCGATATAGCGACGACCTGAGTTGTGCGAGTCGTCTTCAATCGCGCAACGAGTTTCATTCGTGAACTTGCAGAAGTTCACTTTGAACGCGTGCGACGAAGTGCCCAGCATGTAGATGTTCGCGCCGGCGCAGAAAATGCGTGGCTTCAAACTAGTGATCACAACGGCGCGCACTTCAGGATGCTCAAAGCGAATCCGCTGCACTGCGTCCGCCAGCTCGATATCTACGCCGAGGTCGTACGAATTCAGCTTCAGTTTGTAGCCGTCGCCCAGCGTTTCGTCTTCCTGCACATCCATTGTCAGGCGTGCGACCGCTCCATCGAACGAGAGCTTCCAGTGTTTGTATTGGTCAGGTGAAATTTGAAAGTTAATCATGCAATCTGGCACAGACTTCAGTCTGTGACGCCCCTGTCTTTTCGCACGGACTAAAGTCCGTGCCCACTATTCAGTTCGAACGTTCGTTCGGAAACTGTGAATATTACGCGAAGCTAAAGGGCAAAATCAAGGAACGGCCATTGGGGACAGTGACTGGACTTCTAACGCAAAGTGTCAGTTTGCGGAGCAATCTAACAGATTGCGTTACGAGAATTTGGCGGAGGCGTGTAGGAATCGAACCTACCTAAGCCTGCTCTCGCAGGCTCACTAACGGTTTTGAAGACCGCGCCATTCACCAGAACAGATGCGCCTCCGCGGGTGTCTCAAGGTGAACCGAGCGGCGTATAGAGTACCGACTCGCCACAGAGTTTGTCGAACGGGTCAGAACCCGAAAGACTCACCTTGAACAAACCGCACTAAGGAAGAGCCGCTTGCGCCCGCTTCACTTGCAAGGCGGGGGCAAGCCCTCTTCCTTACTGCATTTAATTCAATTGCACCTTGATCCGGTCGCTCCCGCTCGCGGTCCTGACATTGACTCTTGACCAACCTGGGTTGTCGTGATATTTCCTGCCGCGCATTCGAGCGGTTCCTGAATTCCCAGCTTCCTTAACTGCTTACGACTCGCCGCTCGCTGCTCACGCCCATGAAAGATTGGATTGCCCTCAACATGACTCCCGGTGTCGGTCCGCGTGTGACTGCGCGCCTCCTCGAACATTTCGGATCGGCAGAAGCGGTTTTTGATGCGCCGCGTCGCGAACTTGCGCTGCTGCGTCTGACGCCTGAGGCAATTGAGAGCATCGCCAATCGTGGACTTCACGAACGCGCCGAAGAAGAGATTGACCGGGTCCGCAAACTCGGCGGCGACATTCTCGTCCTGGATGATGGAGTCTATCCGACGCTGTTGCGCGAGACGTACGATCCGCCGGTAACCCTGTATGTGAAAGGCGCGTGGTCGGAATGTCTCGAGGGGCCATGTGTCGCAATCGTTGGTTCGCGTCGGTGTTCGACCTATGGACAGAACGCGGCGCTGATGTTGGCGCGTGAACTCGCGCAACGCGGGGTGACAATCATTTCCGGGCTCGCGCGGGGAATTGATGCGGCGGCGCATCGCGGCGCGTTAGAAGCGGGCGGCAAGACCGTGGCGGTGATGGGAACGGGCCTCGATCAGTTTTATCCGCGCGATCACAGCAAGCTCGCTCTCGAAATTCTGAAGCATGGCGGCGCCTTGGTGACGCAGTTTCCGCTGGGTACTCCGCCGGTCTCGGAAAATTTTCCTTATCGTAATCGCGTCATTAGCGGATTGAGTTTAGGTGTCGTCGTGGTTGAGGCGGCCGAGAATTCGGGTTCGCTAATTACGGCGCGGCTGGCAATGGAACAGAACAGGGAAGTCTTTGCTGTCCCCGGAAACATCACCTCGCGCAATTCGTTCGGGACGAACTATTTGATTAAAGGAGCCGGCGCGAAGCTGGTTCAGCAATGGCAAGACGTTGCCAGTGAATTGCCGGCTGAAATAGCCGCGCAACTTCTGCCACCGCCGAGCAAGAAAAAGAAAAAAGGCGAACTGGTCGATCAAATCCAGCTCGCCCCCGCGGACTTGAACGAAAATGAGCGCCTGGTTTTCAAACTGCTTACTACTGACACGCCACTTCAAATCGATTCACTTGCTGAAACGACGAAGCTTTCAATCACTCAACTGACGGCCGCGCTGCTTACGCTCGAAATGCGCGAGCTGATTCGCGCGCTGCCGGGAAAATGCTTCGTGCGAAAGTTGTAGGCCGCGCGGCTCTAACTCAACGTTTTCGGGGTTTTTCCTCACTCGATTTGACGTTACTGCCGTTCTTAGTGCATTTTCAACCGCGCTCAAAACCCTGAGGAGTTATTAACAAAAGCAACCTTCGGCGCCGGAAATTTCATCAGTGTCCGCCCGGAGCACCACGATAATGGCAAAGAGTCTCGTAGTTGTTGAATCGCCCGCCAAGGCGAAGACGATCAATAAATATCTCGGCAAGGACTTCGTGGTGAAGGCCTCGATCGGGCATATCAAGGATCTGCCTTCGAAGGGTCTTGGTGTGGATGTGCAGAACAACTTCGAGCCCGAATACGAGATCATTCCCGATTCAAAAAAGCGCAACAACAAGAAGATCGTTGCTGATCTTAAGAAGACGGCGAAGGAAGTCGACGCAATTTATCTCGCCGCTGACCCTGACCGTGAAGGTGAAGCGATCTGCCAGCATCTCGCAGAAGAGATCGTTCCAAAGAAACCCGCGAAGCCCGCGTTTCGCGTGATGTTCAATGAGATTACCAAGCGCGCGGTGCAGGCAGCGTTCGAACATCCAAAGCAGATCGACGAGAACCTGGTCGACGCGCAGCAAGCCCGGCGCATTCTCGACCGTTTGGTTGGGTACAAAGTTTCGCCGCTGCTCTGTCGCACGATCGGCGGTCGCTTGAGCGCGGGTCGCGTGCAGTCGGTCGCATTGCGCATGGTGGTTGAGCGTGAGCGCGAAATTGAAGCGTTCGTTAAGACAGAGTATTGGACGATCGGCGCGAACCTCAGCGGCAATACTCCGCCGGCTTTTGACGCGCGGCTGCTGAAAATCGACGAGAAGACCGTCAAGACGAGCGGTTTTGATCAGGACTTGAAGAAATCCGAAGTCCTGATTGGAAACGACGCGCAAGCGAACGACATTGTCGCCGAAGCAAAGCAGCAGACTTTTGTTGTCAACCAAGTCACCACCAAGGAACGGAAGCGGAATCCGGTTCCGCCGTTCATCACTTCAAAATTGCAGCAGGAAGCCTCACGCAAGCTCAGTTTCCCGGTGAAGCGCACGATGATGATTGCGCAGCACCTGTACGAAGGCGTCGAGATCGGGAGCGAAGGTTCGGTTGGCTTGATTACTTACATGCGTACCGATTCGACGCGCGTCAGCGAAGCCGCGCTCGGCGAAGTGCGTGGCTTTATCGGAACACAGTACGGCCCACAGTATCTGCCGGAAAAAGCGGTTCATTACCGCTCGAAGAAAGATGCGCAGGATGCGCACGAAGCGATTCGTCCGACGGATGTGACACGGACTCCCGATTCGCTGGCGCAGTATTTGAAGCCGGAAGAACTAAAACTTTACCGGCTGATTTGGCAGCGGTTCGTAGCGTCACAGATGATGCCGGCGCTGTTTGACCAGACCACGATCGATATTAACGCCGGACGATTTGTTTTCCGCGCGACGGGATCGGTGCTGAAGTTCGACGGCTTCCTGAAGGTCTATCAGGAAGGTCGCGACGAAAAGACGGATGACGAGGAAGACGAGCGCACTCTGCCGCTCGTGACGAAAGGCGAAACGCTGGCGCTGAATAATATCGATCCGGAGCAGCATTTCACTGAGCCGCCCCCGCGTTACACGGAAGCGACACTCGTGAAAGCTCTCGAAGAGAAAGGCATCGGCCGGCCATCGACCTATGCCGCGATCATGACCGTGATTCAGGACCGCGAGTACGTCGAGAAGAAAGAGGGCCGCTTTCATCCGACGGCGCTTGGCAAAACCGTGAGCGACGTTTTGATCGAAGGCGGTTTTGACGATCTCTTCAACGAAACCTACACCGCGCGGATGGAACAGGAGCTTGACGAGATCGAAGAAGGCAAGCTCAAGTGGACGGACGCGATCGGCGAGTTTTACGAGAAGTTCAAAGACGACCTCGCGAAGTTCCAGAAGTACGCGAAAGATATAAAGGAGCGCGAGACTCCGACCGACGAAGTTTGCCTGAAGTGCAACACGCCGGGAATGGTCCAGAAGCTTGGGCGCTTTGGAAAATATCTGAAGTGCAACAACTGTGGCGCCACGCGCGATGCCGAGCCGGTGGCAGCGGAAACTGCTTCAACATCGGATGGGGAAGAAGAGATCGAGGCATGCGAACTTTGCGGCAAGCAGATGCAGCTAAAGCGCGGTCGATTTGGGCCATTCTATGGCTGCTCGGGTTATCCCGAATGCAAGAACATCCGGAAGATTTCGAAGAGCGGTCGCATCAGCGCGCCGCCGGTTCCGATCGATGAGAACTGCCCCGTCGATGGCGCACAGCTTGTGCGCCGGCAAGGCCGCTTCGGCGAATTCATCTCGTGCTCAAACTATCCGAAGTGCAAATACATTAAGCAGGAAACAACGGGCGTGAAGTGCATCCGGCCTGATTGTGGCGGCGAACTCGTCGTGAAGAAATCGCGCCGCGGCAAAGTCTTCTATGGCTGCTCGAACTATCCGAAGTGCGATGCGGTTTTCTGGGACAAGCCGATCGAAGAGAAGTGCCCGCAATGCGGCAAACCTTTCCTGCTCGAGAAGACGACCAAGAAGGGAACTACGAAGTATTGTTCCGACGCTGAAGGTTGCGGTTACAAGAGCGAGTTGATGCCGCTCAGTCCGCCGGAACAGCCACCGCAAGAGAAGAGAACATAGTCGAGCAGCGAGGTCAGTACCACCTACGTCAGCAGGTGGGATGAGGCACTCAGCCGGAATTGGATGTTCGACCAATCCGCTGACGCGGATGGTACTGACCTCATCACCAACCCTCTCGCAAATAGACCGCCGAATACTCAACGTAGTTCTGCCAAAAGCGATCGAGGCTGCCGACTTCTTCATCAGTCAACGGCCGCTTCACACGCGCGGGCATTCCCATCACCAAAGAACGCGGCGGAATGATCGTTCCGGGCGAAATCAAAGAGCCGGCAGCCACCAACGATTCGTGACCGACGCGCACGTCGTCTAAAACGATCGAGCCAATTCCGATCAGAGACTTTCGCTCAACGTAACAGCCGTGCAACGTCACGCTGTGGCCGACGGTGACTTCTTCTTCAAGAATTGTTGGTTTCTCGCCCGTGCGCGTGTGAATGACACAGTTGTCCTGGACGTTCGCGCGATCGCCGATGCGGATATAGAACATGTCCCCGCGCACCACTGTGCCAAACCAAACGGACGCCTCCGCGCCGATATGCACGTCGCCAATTATTTGCGCACTGTCGGCGATGAAGGCGGTTTTGTGGATTTGCGGATGAACTCCGCGAAAAGGTCGAATCATGGATCTGTTTAATAAATGCTGAAGCTCATCGTCATGGGCGTCCAGAGCGAGACAAACTTTCTATTCTTGATTGCCGGCACAAAGATCATTTTGCGCGCTGAAGCTATCGCCATTTTGTCGAGACCGGGATCTAACGCTTGCGCAACTTTAACTTCTCCGACAGTTCCGTCTGGCAGCAGCTCGACTGCGAGCGCCACTGATCCGTTTATCTGTTTGCGTCTCGCTTCTTCGGTGTATTCCGGCGGAGAGCGCCACAGAAAAACTGCGTAATGGTCGAGGACCGGAATCTGATACGACTTTTCGATGCCCTCTTTGATTAGATGAAGCAACTTCTCAGTTTCCGTCTTGCCGGCGCGGGCTGGGCCAATAGCTTTCGCCGCCGCTCGCAGATCGTTCCACCATTTCGTTTCGTCTGGCGTGCATGGCAAAGAGGCTTCGGGAACCTCGCGAGAGTGCAGCGCCTTCACGGCTGTTTGCGAAGCACGATCCGCCTCGGATTGAGTTTGCCCGAACATGGCAGCACTACCGGTCAGGAACAGCGCAAGAAGTAAGCAGATTTGGAAAGGTCGCATGATTTCATAACCCCCTGAGAGGCTGGCCTGCGGTAAATTCAACCAAATGTCCGTCCGGGTCTCGCACCATCGTGAAGTATCCCACAACGCCGCCGATATCCTGTGGTGGTTCGACGAGACTGTCTTCCGCGCGAGCTAACTCGGCAATGCGATCAACTTCCGTGCGGGACTCACATTGAAAGCCGAAATGATCTAGTCGCGCTTTCACTTCGTCTTCGATCAAAACGAGAACGAAGATTGGATCATCGCCCGCCGCAGTCTTCGGGCCAAGCCAAACATTGTGGCGTCCTTCCGGCCGGCGATCGCGGACAATCGAAAGACCGCAGAGTGAAGTATAGAACTGAATTGAGCGTTCGAGGTCGCTGACGTTAATCGTGATGTGCGTCCAGCGTGTCATGTGGAAAGATTCATCCGCAGATTGCGCAGACAGAGCCATTAACCACTAAGGCACAAAGACACAAAGAACCCACAAAGCCATTTAAATGTTCTTTGAGTTCTCCGTGCCCTTCGTGTCTTTGTGGTTAATTCTTTTCTGCGCAATCTGCGTAATCTGCGGATGAGATCTATCAGGCTCCGGTCGCGGCGCTCTTCGCCGCCAGCTCACCGTTCAGCTTCATGATCTCGAGCGTCATCTCGGCCGACGCGTACATGTCTTTCACGTCGAGCCATTCCTTGACCGTGTGAATCGCGCGCATGCCGGTGCCGAGGTTCGCGCATTCAATGCCCTTGCGATTGAAAACGTTCGCGTCACAGCCGCCGCCCGACGCCATCGTTTTCACATCAAGACCCATGCGCGCCGCAGCTTTGATGACGAGCTGCACGACGTGCGAACTGTCGGGCACGTCCATCGAAGAATAGTCGCGCTCGACATGTGATTCGACGGAGGCTTTGGTCGTCTTGCCAGCCACGGTGACTTCGTATTTCGCGGCGGCGTCTTCGAGACACTTTTTCATGTGCGCGGTTTGAGCTTCAAGTTTTTCTTCGCTGTGAGAGCGCGCTTCGCCTTTCAGCACAACCAGATTCGGAATGATGTTTGTAGCCATGCCGCCTTCGATCTGCCCGATATTCGCCGTCGTCTCCTCATCGATGCGTCCGAGCCTCATGTTGGCGATGCCTTCAGATGCGATTTTGATCGCAGAGATTCCTTCCTCGGGCGCGACGCCGGCGTGGGATTCCAGGCCATGAATCCTGAACTCCATATGATTGGAATTCGGTCCTTTCGTAAATAAGAATCCAGGATCGTCGGAATCAAAGACGATGCCGTACTTCGATTTCAGTTTCGAGACATCGACGTTCTTGGCGCCGAGCAAGCCGACTTCTTCACAAATTGAAAAGATGGCTTCGATGGGCGCGTGTGGAATGTTCTGCTCCTGAAGACAGCGAATGACTTCAATGATCACCGCGCAGCCGCTTTTGTCGTCACCGCCGAGGACGGTTGTGCCGTCAGTGCGAATGATGTCGCCTTCGACAATTGGTTTGACGCCTTCGCCCGGCATGACCGTGTCCATGTGTGCTGACATCATGATTGGCTGAGCGCTCGCGATCGTGCCGGGAAACCGCGCGATGACGTTGCCCGTATTGCCGCCGACTGCTTCGCCCGCGCCGTCGATCTCAACCTGCGCGCCCATGCCTTCGCAGTAATTCTTGATGCATTGCGCGACTTCGCGTTCTTTACGAGAGTGACTGTCGATCTGCACGAGTTCGAGCAGAAGATTCTTGATGCGTTCCTGGTTAATCATTCGGCCTCCAGATTACCCTGAATCGTTAATGAAATCGGAAATTGAACCGGCTTGTATAGTCTATTTACCATTCACGATTTGCCATTTACAAGCTGGCACGCCACTGCTCACCTTTTTGCGTCAGGTCGTCGAGCGCGCTTTGCAGCTCCTGAAGTTTGGTTTCGAGTTCGTCATCGGTCGCCGTCGCCGGCACATAGATCGGTTCGGCCACAAAAATTTTCGCGCGCGTGAACGGTTTCGGGATCTGAAACGTGTCCCAGGTCGGGAGCGTCCAGTACCTGGCCAGTTGCATCGTCACGGCGAGAATTGGGTTCCCGGTGCGCTTGGCCAGCACGACGGGGCCCATCTTCGCCACGCGTGGAGGTCCTTTCGGTCCATCGAGCGTGAAACCGGCGGGACAACCAGCGCGCATCAGCCGGGCCAGCTCGATAAATGCTCCGACTCCTCCGCGCGTCGATGATCCCCGGACGGTACCGAACCCAAACCGCTTAATCACGCGGCCGGTATACTCGGCGTCAAAACTTCTCGAGCTGACCACAACGCCGCGGCTAAACCGCCACCAGTACGTCGTGAGGAACATGCGCTCGTGCCAGAAGCAGTAAATGGGAATCTTGCCGGCGGAATCTATCGCTTCCTTGTTTTCCCATCCTTCCACTTCAAATTTCGCGGTGCTTCCAATCAATCTGATGATCAGATAGAAGACGACATCGGCAAGCCGAATCAGAAAGCGATCTTTGAAGGAATACTCGGACAGGTCGGAGAACGCGTAGGCGCGTTCTACATCGCCCATTCGTTTGTTCGCCTTGCGAGTTGTTGGGTGAGTATTTTCCAAGACCTGCATCCGTTACCTGTGCAAATCGCACCTAATAAATTGCGGGTTCGCCCGGTGGCCGCGTCTTCCAACGGCGATGCACCCACAGCCACTGATCAGGATAACGGCGTATCCAATCTTCAATCACATTCGTCAGCAATTGCGTAACGCCGCGAGTATCTTCTTCTTCGTCGCCAGTAAGATCGAATTTGAGTGGCTCGCCGACCTCCACGACGAATTTTTGTGCGCTCTCGTGCCAGGGCGAAAAGATCGGAATGATCGCCGCGCCGGTGCGCACTGCCAACTTGGCCACGACGAACGTGGTCGCCGCTTTCACGCCAAAAAAATCCACGAAGATGGCCTCGCGATCCAGCGCGTTCAGATCGACAAGAATTCCCATCATCTGGCCGTTCCGCAGAATGCGCACCATCTCACGCGCCGCCAGCTTTTTGTCGATCGTGTTGTTGCCGCGCGCGGTGCGAAATGTCTCAACCAGTCCTTCGATCTTTGGATTGTCGATGCGTCTGACCAAAAAGCTAAACGGGTGGCCGTAAAGAGAAGGCGCATAGCTGGAGAGTTCCCAGCCGCCGACGTGTCCGGTGAACGCAATAATGCCACGCTTCTCACGGAGTGCGAGGGCGATGTTTTCTATGCCGCGCAATTCGATCTTCTCGCGCAGCGCGTCAGTCGAGTCGCGAAAATGACTGAAGACACCGAGCAGTCGGCCGAGATTCTTAAACGATCCGCGTAAGAGCTTTTCGCGTTCGTCGGCCGATACTTCGGGAAAAGCCAATTCCAGATTTCGGCGTCCGGTTCGGCGCAGCTTTCCCATCCACATCCCGCACTGACCGATTCGTGAGCCGAGGCGAATCGCTGCAGACAGCGGCAGCATCGCCAAAAAACCGATGACGATGCGCGCGAGCCAATACTCGAGATTTGTTTGGAGCTTGCCGTGTTCGGCCATGGAATGCGGTAGTGTAGCGCATGAAACTTTGTAGCGGCGAGTCATCGCCTGCGATTCGCTTCACGTTCTGAAACCTGTGTATTAGACTTTTTCGCACGCCGCACCTTCGTCGACACGAACACTGTGCCGAAAAATTTTCTCCGCTCGTATGCCTACTGGGTGCCGCCTGCGCTCGCAGGTTTGGTGTTGACGCTCGTTTATTTGAATCCCTTCATCGGTGACTGGGATGGTTTGGATTACACCATCGCCTCGATTCGCGGCGAGCCTTCGTCGATGGCGCTCGGCCGCGCATTGTTCACGCTGACGAATCACGTTTTCTATTTGATTGCGCACCACGCGTTCGGCGCAGGTCCTGAGCATGCATATCTGATTTTTAAGTTTGCAGTCGTCGCGCAAGTACCGCTCGCGATCGTTGTCTGCTGGATCCTCGCGCGGGACCTGACCGGCTCACGCGAGTCGGCAACAATCGCAGCACTGCTGGTCGCGCTTTCGCCGATGATGGTGATTTACGGCGGGCAAGTGATGACGGACGTGCCGTCAGTTCTCCTCACCGCGACTGCGCTGGCAATTCATTTGCGCGGGTTGCAGACAAAACGTGTCGCGTTGGTTTTCGCGGGTGCGATTGTGCTGGGATTAGCAGTGAACATGCGCGAGACCGCCGGCTTTTACTTTCCGTGGCTGATTCTTTCGCCGTTCTTTGCCGGCTGGAAACTTGATCGGCGCACGATTGTGATCATCGCGGCTTCGCTGGTCATCTTTGTTTGTTTCGCATTCGGAATTTTTGGAGTTTGGTACGCGACTCATCCCGAGTATCGCGCGACGTGGCACGTCTGGGCTGAGTCCTCGCAGAACGAAGCGGCGCGCCATCCATTGCAGCTCGCGAATTTCAAACCATTTTTCGTCTATCTGTTTCTGGCGGCGCCGCTGATTTTTGTCGCGCTACCTTTCGCGATATGGCGCGAGTGGCGCGCGCGCAAATGGTCGCCGCTGCTTCTCGCGACGCTCTGCGGTTTGTTCGCCGATGCAATGTTGTTCTTCAACTACAGCACCATCATCAACTGGAGATATTTTCTGACAGGATTGCCGGCGCTGGCGCCAATCGCGGGTGATTATTTTTTTCAATTGCAATCAGAAAAGTTACGAGCCACTCGCCTCGGCTTCGTGACTGCAATTGTCGGCGTCGTCTTGATTGCGTGCGCGATGGGTTTCCTGTTTCAGCCGCGCAGCAACGAATACCTGAACCGTCTGGCCAAGGCAAAGGACTATAAAGCGACTTTGGATCTACTTCCGCGCGACGCCGTCGTTATGGCGGGAGCACAAACAGTGGCGGTGACTTACTGGCGCGGCATCGGTGTTGGCCAATGGGATCATATCGGTACGGGCGCAGGATTCCCGGCGGGAAAACTGAGAGAGAAGATCGAAGAGCACGTACGCGCCGGGCGCCGAGTTTTTCTCGACATCGATCCGCGCTGGTGGCAACCGTGTTCATGGCAGGCTGCGGAGATTCGCGAACTTGCTGCGATCGAGCCACAGTTTCACTTCAAAGAAATCACGCCGACCCTTTACGAAATTCGACCTCTCCAAGATGTTTCAGCGACAGATCAGCCGCATCTGGAAAATCTCTTACCTGAAAATAGAGTGGAAGAAGTAAAGAAGTGTTTTAGCGCGGGGTAATTTAGGCGGATCGCAACTGCACCACTGGCGCAGTCACCGGAATAACTTTGGGGTCACTCTTTGGAAACAGTGCTGCTTGCCAATCAGGTGTCCGGGAAATCCAACCATCGATCGTGGTCGCATCCACCGGTCGCGAGAACAGGTATCCCTGACCGAACTGACAATTCAGCGAGCGCAGGGACGCGAACTGCGGCAGGGTTTCCACGCCTTCGGCAACTACGTCCATGCCCATGTTTTCAGCGAGCGAGATAATCGTGCGGACGATTTCAATGTTCTCGGAAGCTTCGCCGATGCGGCCGACGAACGAACGATCAATTTTTAAGGTATCAACCGGGAAGCGATGCAAGTACCCGAGCGATGAATAGCCGGTGCCGAAATCGTCGATGCTTAGCTGCACGCCCAGCGCTTTCAAACGCCGCAGGAGTTGCACGGCAGTTTCCGCGTTCTCCATGACTGCGCTCTCGGTAATCTCAAGCTTCAAATGACGCGGTTCGACGTGAGTCTCTTGTAGAATGTCGCCGATCTCGCTGACGAGTCCGGTTTGTCCCAGTTGTTTGCTGGAAAGATTCACGCTCATGAACAGATTGCGATTGGAGTGTGATTGCCATTGCCACTTCGCCAACTGCTGACACGCGCGCTTCAGCACCCACATTCCGATTGGGTTGATTAGTCCGGTATCTTCAGCCAGCGAAATAAAGTCGCCCGGATTCACGAAGCCGCGCTCCGGATGCTCCCACCGAATCAATGCCTCAAACCCGGCAAGATTTCCGGTCGCGAGTTCAACGATCGGCTGATAATAGACGCGGAATTCTTCGCGTTCGAGCGCGCGGCGCAAGTCTGTTTCCATTTGTAGGAGGTACACCGCGCGCGCATGCATGCCTTTATCGAACACTTCGTAACAAGCTTTGCCCTGCGCCTTGGCGCGATACATCGCCGTGTCGGCGTCGCGCAAAATCGCTTCCGGATGATCGTAGCCGGCGGAGCTCATCGCGATGCCGATGCTGGTGGTGGTAAATACTTCGTGGCCGCTCAGGTTGAACGGCGATTCGAGCTTGTCTTCAATTCGCTTTGCCAGGTTCGTCGCGTCGTTAGCGTTTGAAATGCCATCGAGCAGAATTGCGAACTCGTCACCACCGAGGCGCGCGACCATGTCCACTTCGCGGATGCAGTGCTCCAGGCGTCGCGCCATGGCGATCAGCAGTTGGTCGCCGATTGAGTGACCCAGGCTGTCGTTTACGTTCTTGAATCGATCCAGATCGAGGAATAGAACGGCGAACTGATAATCCTCGTGCTGCTTCGCGCGGTCGATCACGAACTTCAAATTCTCAGCCAGCAGCGCGCGGTTAGGCAGGTTGGTCAAGGTGTCGTGAAACGCTGCATGACG
>JADMIO011113599.1_pt1 | contig 18209 bp, 17 predicted proteins | sample 8958161 | NCBI WGS metagenome assembly JADMIO01 (sample SAMN16585339, study PRJNA669376) | soil metagenome | isolation source: Crop rotation soil | place: USA: Cullars Rotation, Alabama | collected 2011 | reverse complement strand
GAGCCTCAACGTCGCCCGCGCGCGCGGCAGACGGGACGACCTCGCCGGCGCGCTCGCGGCGGTCGAGCGCGCGATCGCGATCGCGCCGCGGATGTTCGAGGCGCACGACCTGCGGGCGATCCTGCTCGCGCTCCTCGGCCGCTTCGACGAGGCCGAGCGCGCCTGCGCGCCGGCCGTCCTCGCCGGCGATGTCCCGCGCGAGCTCCGCGGCCGCGCCGCCTGGGTGCGCGCGCAGCGGAAGGACCTCGACGGCGCGATCGCCGCGCTCCGCGAGGTGCTCGCGAGCGGCGAGCCGGACTACGTCTGGGGCTGGCTCGAGCTGATGAAGTGGCTCGAGGCGCGCGGCGCGACGACCGAGCTCGTCGAGGCGGCGAAGCAAGCGGCGGCGGCGCTCCCGGGCGTCGCGGTGCTCCATCGCCGGCTCGCGGGCGCGCACCTCGCGCTCGGCGAGCGGAGGGCCGCGCGCGCGGCGCTCGTTCGCGCCGCCGAGCTCGCGCCGAACGACGTCGCCTCACCGCTCCTCGCCTTCGATCTCGCGCTCGAAGATGGCGACGCCGAGGCCGCGCGTGCGCTGGTCCCGGCGCTCCACGCGGCGGACGCGGCGGTCGCCTTCGGCGCCGAGGCGCGCCTCGCTGCGCGCGTCGGCGACGACGAAGGCGCGCTCCAGGCGATGCGGGCGCTCGCGACGTCGCCGAAGGTCAGCGACGAGGCGGTCGCCTGGACGCGCCGGATCCTCGTCGTCGAGGGCTACGGCGCCCGCGTCGACGCGCTCTTCGGCGAGCTCCTCGAGGAGCCGAAGGCGAGCGCCGCCGTCGGCGCGCTGTGGGCGCGGACGCGCAGCGTCCACCGCGATCTCCCCGAGCTCGCGCGGCGTATGGCGACGGTCGACCCGACGACCCGCGCCGCGGTCGGCGCGGCGCGCGCCTGGCTCGCGATCCTCGCCGAAGCGAAGGACGCGAACGGCCGCCGCGAGGCCGCGCGAATCCTCCGGGCGCGCTTCGCCCGCGCCGACGATCCGCTCTGGACCGACATCGGCGGCGCGCTCGTCGGGAGCGGCGCGACCGACGAGGCCGTGCGCTGGCTGAGCGACTGGCGCGAGCGACCGCACGCGACCTCGGCGATGCTGCTCAACGTCGCGAGCAGCCTCCGCGAGCAGGGCGACGACCGCGCCGCCTTCGAGGTGGTGCAGAAGGCGGCCGGCTTGCCCGAAGACGGCGCGACGCGCTCGCACCGGACGTGGCTCGCCTTCGAGCTCGCGATGCGCGGGCAGCACGTGGAGGCGCGGCGGACGCTCGCCCTCGCCGGCGATCTCACCGGCGTCCCGGTGCTCGGTCCCGTCGGAAAGGCCACCGAAGCGGCCCTCGCGGCGCACGACCGCAGCGTTGGCGGCGCGCTCCAGGCGTCCAAGCTGCTCAAGACCGCACGCGACCAGGCCGAGTACGCGGTGGTGATCCGCGCCCACGGGCGCGCCGTGAAGCGCGTCGAGGGCGACCTGCCGGGCGCGCTCGCGCTGCTCTTCCGGTACCGCGAGAGCTTCGTCATGTTCGGCTGGGTCGCCCTCGCGAGCGTGCTCATCGTCGCCTTCGTCGGGACGGCGATCGCGAACGGCTCGAAGTTTCCCGTCGGCGCGATCCCGGGCGCGATCATCGCGATCCGCGTCGCGATCTCGAACCAGCAGAGGAAGAACGCGCAATGAACCGCATCCTCGCCGCCACCCGGACCGCGCTCGGCCCTGCGCCGCGCACCGTCGCCTCGTGGGAGATCCCCAAGGTGCCCACCTGGCTGAAAAAGAGCGATCCGCTCTTCCGCGGCTACGCCCGCCAGCCGGCGCTGCTCGCGTCGGGTGACCTCGTCTTCGGCTACGTCGTGCAGGCGAACGCGAACCTCTTCGAGCCCGGCCCGATGGACCACCCCGCGACGGTGATCTTTGGCGCGCGTCCGGACGTCGAGCTCGACATCGCCGCGCTCGAGGCGATCGCGAGCGCCGCGTCCGGCTTCAAGGACACGACGCCGCGCGATCTGGCGCTCCGCCGCGTGGCCGACGCGCTGACGAAGGAAGAAGAGCGCCACGCGCCGTTCGACCTGCCGCCCGCGATCACGTCCGGTCTGCCGGCGCGGATGGGCGACATGATGATCCACCGCGCGTACCTCCCGACGGGCCAGCTCGCGGCGTGCCTCCTCCCGCTCGTCGTGAGCCCCGCGCGCGACGAGGCGATGCTCCTCCCGCGCGCGCTCTGGGGCGTCGATCTGGTGCGCGGCTACCTCGATCTGGCCGCGCGCGCGGCCTGATCACGCGAAGCGCAGGAGCTCGCTCCACGAGGCCGGGAGCCGCGCGACGGGCGCGGCAGCGGCGCGCACCGCGTCGGGCACGCCGACGACGTCGCCCGCGTGCACGGGTCGGCGCGCGGCGTCGAAGCCGACCGCCATTTCGAGGGCGAGCGCCATCTCGTCGGCGCTCGGGCAGCGGAGCTCGGGATCGCGGACGAGCGCGCCGTGGAGGACGCGCGCGACCTTCGGATCGATCCACGGCGCCGGGATCTGCACGGAGCGAACGCGCTTGGTCCCGCCGACGTCGACGACGATGGCCATCAGCGTGCCCGGCTTGTCGAACGCCGGCACGCCGGCGAGCGCGTGGAACATCGTCATCGCGAGGCTCCAGAGATCGCTCCGCGCGTCGACCCGCTTCGCGCTCGTCGCCTGCTCCGGCGAGACGTACTGCGGCGTCCCCATGAAGCGGTTCGACGCCGTGAGCGTGCCGATCGGGATCGCCGCCTCGGCCTTGGCGAGCCCGAAGTCGACGAGCTTCACGGTGACCTTCGCGTCGGCGTCGCGCGCCAGCAAGAGGTTCGAAGGCTTCACGTCGCGGTGGACGACGCCGGCCGCGTGCGCCGCCGAGAGCCCACGGAGGGCCTGAAGGAAGAGCGGCACGACCGCCCGCGGATCGAGCGCGCCGGCGCGGCGGATCGCCTGCTCCAGGTCCTCGCCGACGAGGAGCGGCATCACGAGGAACGGCAGCTCGCGCGCCTCGTCGACGCCGTGGTCGACGACGGGGCAGATGTTCTCGTGGACGAGCGCCGCGGAGACCGCCGCCTCGCGGGCAAAGCGCGCGCGGAGCTCGTCGCGGTCCTTCGCGGTCGCGCGGAGGAGCTTCGCCGCGAAGCGCGCGCCGTCGCGCTCGACCTCGACCACCGCGCCCATCGCCCCGGCGCCGATCGCGCGGACGACGCGGTAGGCGCCGCCGAGGACCTCGCCGGGAGCAAGGGCGATCGGGGTCATTTCACGCAGCGTACGCGCAATCCCACATCCTCGATCGAGAACGTCGCGGCGAGACCGCTCCCGAAGGCGACGGCGTAGTTCGCGCGGGGACTCGAGGACGCCGGCGTCGAGGTCCAGAAGCTGCCGGTCGGCCTCTCGGGGAAGGCGTCCGCGTCGATGCAGCTCGTGACGAGCTTGCCGTCGACGAAGACCGGGAGGCAGCTCTCGTCGACGATCGAGAGCAGCTCCTTGTACGTCGGCAGCCGCCCGCCGCGTGCCTGGCAGTACGCCGCCGCCTGAGCGACCGTGCGGGTGACCGCGTCCGTCGATCGCTGCCAGCGGAGCCCCGTCTTCAGGTCGGTGATCTCGCTCTCGCTGTTGTCGAACTGCGCATACTGGTCGATCGGCGCACGCGCCGACGCCGCGCCGACCGACACGAGCAGCCCGAGGGCGCCCACCGCGAGCCCCGTGCGCTTCACGGCGCGCTCCCGAGCGCCGGCTCGGGCCGGACGCAGCGCACGCGGCTCGCGCCGTTGCGCCGGACGAGCCCGCTGGCAAAGTCGACCGTCCACGTCCCGCGCGCGAAGAAGACCTCGGTCTCGCTCGCGAAGGGCGCGCGGGCGTGCGTCGCGTCGGTCGCCGGGCGCTCGTCGAGCAGCGTCACGAGCTCGATCCGGCTCGGCAGCGACATCCCGAGACCGAGCGCGGCGCAGTAGCGCGCCGCGGCCTCCTCGGTCGTCGCCGCGGCCGAGGCCGTCCAGGTGAGGCCGGTCGTGCTGTCGCGGAAGACGCCGTCCGCCGTCTCTTCGATCCCGCCGTCCTGCTCGAGGGGCCAGCGCGCCCAGAGCCGCCGCGGGTCTCCGCCGTCCGCGCTCGCCGCATCCGGGACCTCGGCGTCGCGCGAGCCCGCGTCGGGCAAGGCGTCGGGGCCGCTGTCGGCCTCGGGGAGCGCGACGGGCGGACACGGCCCCTCGCATGGGGCCTCGTCGAAGCGGTCGATGCCGCTGATCGCGTTGCACGCGACGGCGACGACGGCGACGCCGAGCGCGGCGAGCACCTCAGAACGCGCCATGGATCCCCGCACCTCCGAGCCCCACGTACGGCGTGACGCTCGCCGCCTTCGGCTCGCGCGGCGTGTAGAAGCCGACGGTCGCGACGACGAGCCCGACCGCGGCGACGCCGAAGCTCACCGTCGCGATGTTTCCCATCGTCCGCCCGCGCGCGAGCGCGTCGTGCTCGCTCGGCCCGCACTGGTAGCCCGGGCACGTCGCGCGCAGGTCCGACGCCGTCGAGAGCGCCGAGATCCCGGTCACGGCGCCGACGAGCACGCCGACCGCGGTCGCCGAGAGCCCGATCGGGACCAGCGCGCTCGTCCGCCGCGGCGCGGGTGCGGGTGCGGGCGCGACCGGCGCCGGCGCGGGGCGCGGGGCGACCGCGATCCGCGGTGGCGCCGGCGCGAGCAGCTCGAGGGCGACCTCGCGCGTCTCGGCCTCGCCGACCGCGACCTTGCGCGTGACCTCGGGATCGCCCGCGCGCACGGCCGAGACCGTGTGCTCGCCCGGGTTCACCTTGCGCGGCTGATCGCGCGCCGCGGCCGGGAGCGCGACGCCGTCGATCGCCACGGTCGCGCCCGACGCGTCGCCGACGAGGCGGACGACGAGCGTCGGAATACGCGGGCGGAGCTCCTCGGCGAGCTTCGCCGCGTCGGCCCGCGCCGCCGCCGAGCGCGCGGTCTCGTCGCTCTGCACCGGCATCCGCGCGACGCCGAGCGCGAGCTCGCGCGCCTCGACGAGCTGCCCGAGGAGGACGTGCGTCCGCGCGAGCTCCAGCGCCGTGATCGGCGTCTGCCCGAGCGCGTGCGCGGCCTTCAGCGTCTCGAGGGCGCCGCGAAGGTCACCGGCGGCGCGCTTCTCTTTCCCCTCTTTGAAGAGCGTCCGCGCCGTCTCGAGATCCGCCGCGCTCGGCTGCGCCGATGCGGGCGCGCCGGCGAGCGCGATCGCGAGCGCGACGAGCGGGCAGGCGTGGCGCAGGCGGGGCGGCATCGCGGCGCACTCTAGAGGAAACCGCGCTCACGTCACTTGATGTCGTCGTCGCTCCCCGGGGTGGGCGGCGGGGTCGCCTTGGGCTTTGGCGGGACGGTCTTCGGGGGCCGGCTCGGCTTCGGCAGTGGCGGCGCGGACGAGGCCGCAGGCGGCGGCGTGCTCGACACGACCGGCTCGGGCGCGGGCGGCGGCGCGACCGGCTCGACGCGCGGTGCCGCCGCTTCGACGTACGCCGCCGGCTCGACCGCGCTCGGCCGACCGGCCACCGAGACGAGCGCCGCCGTCCCGACGAAGCCGGCGCCGATCGCGATCAGCCCGATCCGCAACCGGCGCGCGCGCGCGTCGCGCGTCGTCGTCGCGAGCAAGGTCGGCGCGACCGCCGCGGCGAGATCGTCGCCCGAGCGCGGAGATGGCTCGACCGAGAGGATCGGAGGAGGCCGCTCGCCCGTCGCCGCGAGGGCGAACGCCTCGGCGAGCTCGCGCGCGCTCTGGAAGCGCTCGGCGCGCGTCCGGGCGAGCGCGCGCGCGAAGAAGCCGTCGATCGCCGGCGGCAGCGCCGGGTTCTTGGCGAGAGCGCTCGGCAACGGCTCGTTGTGGATCGCGAGCGCGAGGGCGCCGAGCGTCTCGGCGACGAAGGGCTTCGATCCGGTGACCATCTCGAACGCGACGACGCCGACCGACCAGAGGTCCGAGCGCGCGTCGAGATCGCGCGCGCCGACGACCTGCTCCGGGCTCATGTAGAACGGCGAGCCCAGCACCGAGCCGGTGCGCGTCGTGTCGCCCTCGAGCCGCGCCTCGCCCGACTTGGCGATCCCGAAATCGAGGAGCTTCACGAAGATCTCACCGCCGCCGACGTCGCAGAGGAAGATGTTCGACGGCTTGATGTCGCGGTGGACGATCCCGCGCTCGTGCGCCTTGACGAGCGCCCGCGCGAGCTGCCCGAGGATCTGCGCCGCCTCGCGCGGGGCGAGCGGGCCGGAGCGAGCGAGCTGGCTCGCGAGGTCGCGCCCCTCGAGGAGCTCCATCACGATGAAGGGCGTCCCGCCCTCCATCACGCCGTAGTCGAGCATCTGGACGACGTGCGGGCTCTTCACCTGCGAGGCCGCCTTGGCTTCGCGGGCGAAGCGCGCCGACGCGTCGCCGCTCGACTCGAGATCGGCGGCCATGAGCTTCACGACGACCTGGGTGTGGAGCGCCGTATGATCGGCCAGCCATACCCGGCCCATCCCGCCCTCGCCGAGCGCGCGCACGAGGCGAACGCTCGGCGTCACGAAAAGGCCCAGGACGGGTTCGATCACGCGCGGAGAATGCGCGACTGGCAGAGAGCGTGCAAGGCGACGAAGGATCTAGAGTGCCCCCGATGCCGCGTATCCGCTCCACCCCCGCCCGCCTCCTCTTCATGGTCACGCTCTCCGCGCTCACCGCGTGCGCGGCGATGGACTCGGCGAGCCTCGCGGGAGGCCGCGGCCTGGATCCGTCCCCGCCTGCCGCCGACGCATCGGGCGCCCCGCCCGGCTTCGGGGGCGACGATGCCGGAGGCGCCCCGCCGCCGCACCTGTTCGTCGTCCACGCGTCGCCGGACCTCTTCGCCTTCCGCGTCTGCTTCGCGACCGGCGGGAGCGACGCGGAGGTCGGCACCTTCACGAACGACCTCCCCGCTCCCGCGGACCCGAGCCGTCCGATGCCCCTCTCGAACTACCCCGGCGTCCCGAGCGGCGCCGGGGTCGAGCTCGTCGACCTGCCGGCGAGCGCCCGCGGGACCGTCGTTCCGTACGTCGTCGACGCGCGCCGCGTCTGGCACGACTGGGCGACCGACGGGTGCGACGCGCTGTTCGAGCACCCGCGCGACTTCCGCGAAAACGTCGAATACTTCGCGCTCCCGCCGATCACGCTCCACGAAGGCGCGACCGCGGTCCTCGTCGTCTCGGGCTGCGTGCCCGCCTTGTTCGATAAGAAGGCGAGCGCCGCGCGGTGCGGCGCGACGTACGACGAGGCGAAAGGCAACTTGACGGCGACCCTGACGCCGCTCGCGATGGCAAGCCCGAAGTCGGACGCGATGAGCGTCCACTTCGCGCAGCTCTCCGCGTCCGCCGGCGCCGTGCGCGCCTCGTTCGGGACGCTCGCGGCGGACGCGGGCGCGATCGCGCTCACCGACGGCCAGGCCTACCTCGCCGATCCGGCGGCGCCGGTCGACGTGCCCTTGCCGCACGACGACGCAGGCGCGCTCCTCCGGTATTCGACCGAGGGGGTGACGGTCGAAGCCGCCGACGACGGCGGCGTCCTCCTCGCGACCGACCTCGCGACGATCCAGCGCCTGTCCTCGCCGAGCGACGTGCCGAGCACCTTTTTCGCGCGCGGCGCGTACCTGTTCGCGCTCGTCGGCGACGCGACGGATCCGGATCGCCAGCTCACCCTCCCCGACGGCGGCGCGAACCCCACCTTCGACGGCACCGGGCTCCACGTGATCGCGGTGCCGCTCGGCGACGGCGCCCCGCACTGAGCGTCGTTCGTGCGCGCGGCCCGACGCAAACACCGCTAGACTCGCTCGCCCACCGACCGATGCCGCCCTCCACGCACGACCGGCTGTCGTGGCGCGTCCGCCATGTGCTCGAGCGCCTCCGCGAGAAGGGCGCGCTCGAGGGCATCGAGCGGCTCGCCGATCTCTCGCGCGGCTACCTCCTCTTCCGGCGCACCGAGCACGGGCCGATGATCTCGGCGACGGGCCACGTCCGCGTCGTCGCCGAGGGGAAGATCCGGATCGGCGGCCGCTCCTTCTTCATGGGCGGGATGATCCCGACCGAGCTCGTCTGCCATCGCGACGCCGAGCTCGTGATCGGCGAAGGCGCCGACTTCAACTACGGCGTGTCGATCGAAGCGCGCACGTCGATCCGGATCGGCTCGCGCAGCATGTTCGGCTCGATGGTCCGGGTGACCGACGCGTCGAAGGACCGCTCCGCGCCCATCGTGATCGGCGACGACGTCTGGATCGCGCACGGCGCGGTCATCGAGCCCGGGGTGACGATCGGCGACGGCTCGGTGGTCTCGGCGGGGAGCGTCGTCCGCCACCACGTGCCCCCGAATTCCCTGGCTATGGGAAACCCTGCCCGGCCGCTCCCGCTCGCCGTATCCCCAGCTGCCTCGAGTGTAGGATAAATCGTACGGCAGCAGAGTCTCGCTGACTGGACGGTACCTCCCCGCTCGGGGATGGTTTGGCTCGTACATTCGTACCGACGCGCGCGCGAGGATTTCCCGGAATTTCCCGAGCCACCGCGCACTGTTCACGCGATGTCAATGCCGATGTAGGTCGACTCGTACCTCTGCCGGTGCTAGTCGTTGACGTCACACCTCAACGCAAGGCGTTAGACCGTGAGCACTGTCGAAACGATCTCCTCACGCGTCGCCCCCACATGGAGGGCACGACTCAACCTCGCGGCCGACGTCGCGACGATCACCCTCGCGTCGCTCCTCTGTTCGATGCCGGACCACCGCTCCGGCCACATTTACTGGGCGTCCGCGCTCTTCGCGCTCGCCGGGGCGCTCGTCGTTTGGTGCCTTGGTGCCTATGGCCTGCGTCACTACGACCCGTGGAAGGCCCAGGGTGTCCTCGGTGAGCTCGCGCTGACGAGCGTCCTCGTCGCGGCCACCGTCTCCGCGCTGTTCCTGATGCGGCACCTCGTCCCGCTGCACGATGGCGCCCTTCATCTCACGGCATTCGTCCTCATCGTCTGGCCGGTTGCGTTGGTCGTGCGCATGCTCGGCCTCGCCGCGACCGCCATCCGCCTCCCGCAGCGGAACCCCGTGCTCGTCGTCGGCACCGGCACCCTCGGGCACGCGACGGGCGAGTACATCCGCGCGCAGAAGTCGCTCCGCCTCCTCGGCTTCATTCGCCTCCCCTCGGAAGACTGGACCAAGCGCGCCCTCCCCGGCGCGGTCCTCGGGTTCGCCGACGACCTCGAGCACCTCCTGCTCCACACCTACGTGACCGAGGTCTGGATCAGCGGAAACGCGATGCGCGACGGCGAGGCGATGCAGCAGGCGATCCGCACCTGCGAGAAGTTCGGGATTCCCTTTGCCCTGCCGGCGGTCAACTTCCGCCTCGGGCGGGCGCACCCGGCGCAGGGCAAGGCCTTCGCCGACGGGTTCATCCACTTCCAGAGCTTCCAGCCGAAGCCGGTGCAGATGGCCCTGAAGCGCCTCTTCGACATCGTGCTCTCGGCGTTCGCCCTCGTCTGCCTCTCGCCGCTGCTCATCGCCACCGCCCTCGCGGTGAAGATCACGTCGAAGGGGCCGATCCTCTTCAAGCAGCAGCGCGTCGGCATGCACGGGCGCACGTTCCACATGCTCAAGTTCCGGTCGATGGTGACCGACGCCGAGAAGCTGAAGAAGGCTCTGATGGCGAAGAACGAGCAGAGCGGGCCGGTCTTCAAGATGAAGCACGACCCGCGGATCACCGAGGTCGGGCGCTTCATTCGCAAGTTCAGCGTCGACGAGCTGCCGCAGCTCATCAACGTCCTCCGCGGCGACATGGCGATCGTCGGCCCGCGCCCGCCGGTCCCGAGCGAGGTCGCGAAGTACGAGCCCTGGCAGCGCCGCCGCCTCTCGGTCCGCCCGGGCCTCACGTGCGTCTGGCAAGTGAGCGGGCGCAATCAAATCTCGTTCGAAGAGTGGATGTACTTGGATATGCAGTACATCGACAACTGGAGCCTCCGCGAGGACTTCGAGTTGATCCTCCGCACCTTCCCCGTCGTTCTCACCGGGCGTGGCGCGAGCTGATCGGCAGTCGGCAGTAGAGCGGCGCGCCGCCAACATGTGTTAGCAATCCTCGGCTCGCGAAGAGCCTTGGGAGAGGGACGGATGCGACAGCCGCGCAGCGATCGATCTCGTGCGAATACGACCATGAAGAGCGCATCATTCCTCGCCGCGTCGCTGATCCTCGCGGCGAGCGCGCCCCTCGCGGGCTGCGCCTCCGCGGGGACCTTCGTCTGGGTCGACGACATCACGCCCGCGCAGCTCGCGGCGGACTACGTCATCGGCGCCGGCGACCTGATCACCGTGAAGATCCTCGGTCAGGAGGCGCTCGCGACCGAGGCGCGCGTCCGGACCGACGGCAAGCTCACCGTGCCGTTCCTCGGCGACGTCGAGGCGGCCGGCAAGCGCCCGAACGATCTGCGCCGGGAGCTCGAGGCGGGGCTCAAGCCCTTCCTCGTGCAGCCCTCGGTGACGCTCACCGTGAAGGAGACGCGGCCGCTCGCCGTCACCGTCCTCGGCGAGGTCGGGCACCAGGGCATGGTCACGCTCGAACCGGGCGCCGGCCTCGCGCAGGCGCTCGCGATCGCGGGCGGGCCGAACGATTTCGCCGATCGCGACCGCATCTTCGTGATCCGCAAGTCGCCGCAGGTCACGCGCATCCGCTTCACGTACGAGGGCATCACCCGCGGCATCGGTCGCGCGGCCGGGTTCGCGATGCAGCCCGGCGACATCGTGGTGGTGGAATAGCGCGAACCGTCGCCGGTCGAACCCGCGCGCGCTGCCATGCTTCCCTTCGTCGCGACCCCTCCCGCCGTGCTCGAAGCCGTGCTGATTGCGCGGCAAGAGGTCCGCGCGCGCACGGTCGACGGTCAGAAGGACGCGCTCTCGATCGACGAAGAGACGGCGCCTTCGGGGACGCTCCAGGTGCGCACGCGCACGGTGCGCGCGTGGATCACCTACCTGCCGCGCCTGACGGTGCGCGACCTCAACATCGACCCGTCCTTCCTCGCGCTCCACAACGTCACCGTCGGCGTGATGAAGACGTTCCCGCGCGCCGTGCTCACGCTCACGCAAGATGTGTCGTACGGCACGCAGAACTTCACCGGCGCGCCGATCCCGACGTCGACGCTCACGACGCTCCCGCAGCTCAGCACGCTGCCGCCGGCGCAGACGCTCGGCACGATGGCGATCCAGACGAGCCTCAGCGGCTCGTACGTCCTCACCCGCCGCCTTCGCCTCGGCACCTTCCTCGGCTACTCGAGCGCCGGCGGCGCCACGGACGAGGCCGTCGCGCTCCTGCCGCGCATCTACGGCCCGAGCGCTTCGGCGGAGACCGACTACGCCATCTCGCGGCGCCAGGGCCTCCTCACGCGCGCCGCGTTCCAGCGCATCCACTCGTCGCTCGGCTCGGAGAGCACGATCGTGACGCTCGCGGGCGGCTGGCGCTACGCGGTCGGGCGCCGGACGAGCGCGTCGCTCAGCGCCGGCGTCGGCTTCGCGACGACGCGCGAAAGGCCGCAGGCCGAGGAGAAGTCGGCGTTCCTGCCGACGGTCTCGGCGTCGATCACCCACAAGGCGACGCCGAGCCGCACCTCCGCGCGCTACACCGCCATGGCTTCCCTTACCCCGGCGTTCGACCGGCTCACGGGCAACGTCGACCAGCGCGTCGATGGCAGCCTCACGGGCTCGTGGCCGCTCGCACCGCGGACGACGCTCGACCTGATCGGCGGCGCCGGGCGGACGCTCGGCACCCTGGGAAATCCCCCGATCACGGTCATCCTCGGCTCGGCCAGCGTCGGCTACTTTCCCGAGCGCTGGGTCCGCTTCGACGCCGGCGTGCGCGGGTCGAACCAGGTCATCGGCGGCGCAACCACACCCGGCACCTCGCAGCTTTCGGGGTTCGTCGCGGTGACGGTCAGCGACACGGAGCGCCTGCTTCCGTGACGCTCGAGGATCGAAACCGCACACCTGCCCTGTGCTATCGTCCTGCGGCACGGCGTCCCCACTCCATGCGCGCACCGAATCGACGTTCGAGCCATCCCCGGCCCGCTCCCGCGGGCGCATCGCCCCCTGCCCACGGGAGTCGCGCGCGATGAAGCTGCCCGCGCGAAAGCTCGTGCTCGTCGTCGAGGACGAGCCGTCCTCCCAGCGGCGAATCAGCCGTCACCTGACCGACGCAGGTTACGATGTCCTGCTCGCTCGGCATGTCCGGGACGCGATCGCGATCCTCGAGACTACGCCCCCGCATGTCGTCTGTGTGGATCTCGTGCTCCCTCGTGAGTCGGGCTACGATCTCTGCGAGTTCATGCGCACGTCCGAAACGCTTCGCCACATCCCCGTCATCGCGATCAGCGAGCGCACCTCGCCGCTCGAGCGCGCGCATGCCGAGGAGGCAGGGGCGAGCCGCTTTCTCCTCAAGCCGGTCGAGCTCGATCGGCTCGCGCAGGAGGTCGGCGCCCTGCTGGCGGACGCGCCTGGCGACGCGCCAGGGAACGCGACGGAGGGGGCTTGAGCGATGGCAAATGGGCCGGCCGACGGTGAGGTGATCGACGACGAGGCGGAGGAAGCACCGTCCGTCTCGCCGATGGAGATCGTCCAGTTCGTGCTGCGCGCCGCGCGCACGCGCTGGAAGGCGACGGCGCTGACCTTCGTCTCCGTCGCGGCGCTCACCCTCGTCGCGAACAAGGTCCTGCCGCGCACGTACCACACCGACCTGCGCATTCTCGCGCAAGGCCAGACCGGCGTCCTCCACACGCTGACGCACGCGGGCCGCGTCCTCCCGGACATCGAGTCGCCGACCAAGGGCGCCGTCGACACGCTCATGCGGCGCGACAACCTCGTCAAGATGACGCGCGACGCGAAGCTCGTCGAGCGCTGGGACCAGGAGCGGCTCCCCATCTTGAAGTTGAAGGACTCGCTCGTCTCGCTCATCGCGCCGCCGCCGAGCGACGCCGACAAGGAGCGGGTCCTCGTCGGGATGCTCGAGAGCAAGCTCTCGGTCACGCCGGAGGCCGACGCCGTGAACATCGGCGTCGACTGGTGGAGCGCAACCACCGCCTACGAGCTCGCGATCGTCGCGCAGAAGACGTACCTCGATGCGCGCCGCGGCGTGGAGCTCTCGGTCATCTCGGACGCGATCGCCTTGCTCGAGCCGCGGGTGAACGAAGAGCGCGTGGCGCTCGACACGGCCCTGAAAGAGCTCCAGGACGCGTACGACAACGCGCGGGGCGGCAAGAAGGGCAGCACGCCCGAGCCTCCGCCTGCCCCGGCGCCCGAGGGATCGGCGGCCCCCGCGCCGGCTCCACGGCCGGCGCCGGCGCCTCCGCCGCGGCGAAGCGCGGAGCCGGACCGCGAGCTCCTCGACCGCCTCTCCGAGAAGCGGCGCGCGATCACCGAGATGGAGGCGACCCGCAAGCGCCGGATCGCCGAGGTGACCGCCCAGCTCGATGAGCAACGGGCGACGCTCGGCGCCTCGCACCCGACGCTCATCGCGACCGAGAAGCGCCTCGAGGCGCTCCAGGACGAGCCGGCGGAGCTCACCGCGTTGAAGAGCGAGGAGCGCGCGCTGCTCCGCGAGGTCGACAGCGGGATCCGGATCGCGATGCCCCAGATGGCGGCGCGGCCGAAGACGCCGAGCGGGAGCCCGGCCGATGAGAACGCGCCGAAGATCCAGCCGCGGCACTCGCGCGACGGCGACGACGACTCGCGCTTCGCGGAGGACCCGAACGTCGCCTACGCACGCAACCGCTTCGACGCGGCGTTCCGGCGGTGGCAGGACGCGACCGAGACCGTCGAGGGCGCGCGCGCCGAGCTCGAGAACGCCAAGGCCGCCTTCAAGTACCGCTACCAGGTCGCCCGCCCCGCCGAGATGCCGAAGGCCGCGATCAAGCCGAAGCCGGTGGTGATCCTGGGCGGCGGCTTCGGTGCGGCGTTCCTCCTCGCGCTCCTCGTCCCCGCGGCGCTCCGCTTCTTGACGGGCCGGGTACAGGAGCCGTGGCAAGTCCGCACGCAGCTCAAGCTGCCGATCCTCGGCGAGGTCGAGCTTCCGTCGAAGTAAACGACTCGCGACGAGGGACTCCCACGCGTGCGTAGAACTTCCGCAGCTCCCCTCGAGGTCCGCATGATCGCGCTCGCAACGCGGGCTCTCCGATGAGCGCCGTCGATCTGCTCCTCCTGATCGCGAGCGTCCCCGTGCTCGTCTTCACGGGGTACCTGTTCGTGCTCACGCTCTTCGCCGGCGCGCCGCCTCCGCGGACGTTCCGGCCTCCGCGCACGCGCTTCGACGTCATCGTTCCGGCGCACAACGAAGCGGCCGGGATCGGGAAGACCGTCGAGAGCCTGCGCGCGCTCGATTACCCCGAAGAGCTCCGACGGATCCTCGTCGTCGCCGACAATTGCACCGACGCGACCGCGGAGAACGCGCGCGCCGCCGGCGCGACGGTGCTCGAGCGGACGAGCGCCGAGCACCGCGGCAAAGGCTACGCGCTCCATTACGCGTTCGAGGTGAGCGCCAAGGAAGGCCGCGCCGACGCCGTCGTGGTCGTCGACGCCGACACGGTCGTCTCGTCGAATTTGCTCCGCGCCTTCGCCCAGCGCTTCGAGGAGTCTGGCGCCGAGGCCGTCCAGGCCTGCTACGGCGTCTCGAACCCTGAGGCCTCGTGGCGGACGCGCCTGATGAAGATCGCCTTCGCGCTCTTCCACACGCTGCGCTCGAACGCGCGCGAGCGCCTCCAGCTCTCGGCCGGCTTGCGCGGGAACGGGATGGGGTTCGCCCACACGTTGCTCGCGGCATTCCCGCACCACGCGTACTCGGTGGTCGAGGACGTCGAATACGGCATCCGCCTCGGCAAGGGCGGCAAGCGGGTGCACTACGTCGGCGAGGCGAAGGTCCTCGGCGAGATGGCGGCTTCGGAGAAGGCCTCGGTCTCCCAGCGGCGTCGCTGGGAGGGCGGCCGTCTCGGGCTCGCGACGCAGCACGCGCTCGGGCTGATTGGCGGCGGGCTCCGCGGCGACCGGGTGCAGCTCGATCTCGCGATGGATCTCCTCACCCCGCCGCTGACCTACATCGTCGCGGCGTCCGGCCTCGGCACGATCGCGGCGGTCGCGTGGTCGGTACATCTTGGGCACCCCGCGGTTGCGCTTTATGCTTGGGCGCTGACGTGCTTCTTTCTCGGCTGTTACGTCGTGCGGGGGATCGTCCTCGCCGACGTGGGCTTTCGCGGCGCCCTCGTGCTTCTGTGGGCCCCTTTCTACATGATCTGGAAAATAGGGCTCTTGATCCGGAAGCGTGAGCACAAGAAGGGGGAGTGGGTCCGCACGATGCGGGACGAGGAGACGCGATGAGCTCGCGGTACCTCTCCAAGCCGCCCCCCGCGCCCGACGGACCCGGCGGGCCGATCGCGGTCACCCCGCCCGACAAGCTCACCCCGCCGTGGAAGGCCGTCGAGTGGCAGCGGCTCTGGCTGGCCACCCAGCGGCGCGACTGGCGCACGCTCGCCCTCGTGCCGGGGAGCAAGCACGGGCCGGCGGATCTGGTGAAGGACGTTGCCCACGTGCTCGCGCGCACCGGGATGATCCACCGCGGCGCCCCGGTCCGCGTCACCGACGGGACATCGCTCGCGCTCCACGATCTGATCGACTTCATGGAGCAGGTGCAGCGCTGCGTGCAATACGGCGACCGCGTGATCATCACGCTCGACGCCATCGCGCAGAACCCGGCGTCGACGCCGGTCGCCTCGGCGTCCGACGCCGTGGTCCTGTGCGTCGCGCTCGGCGCGACCAACACGAGCGCGGCTCAGAAGACGATCGACGAGATCGGCCGCAACCGGTTCATCGGCTCGATCGTCATCGCGCCGGACGGGTCGCTCGCCTCGAAGTGACCTCGCGCGCGAGGACGGCGAGGAACTTCGGGTCCTGCACCAGGTAGCGGCGCCACAGGCGGCGCGGCTCCTGCCCGAGGCGGAACGCCCACTCGAGGCCGACGCGCGACATCCAGCGGGGCGCGCGCTTCACCGTGCCCGCGACGAAGTCGAGGCTCGCGCCGACGCCGACCGAGACGACGGCGCCGAGCGCGGGCGTCGTCGCGTGGATGAAGAGCTCCTGCTTCGGGCAGCCGAGCGCGACGAGCACTAGGTCCGGGCGCGCGGCGAGGATCGAATCGACGATCGGGCGGTACGACGCGGCGTCGCCGCCGAGGGCAATCCGCGGCGAGGACCAGCCGACGATGTCGATGCCGGGCATGTCGCGGCGGAGGATCTCCGCCGCCTTCGCGGCGACCCCGTCGGCGCCGCCGAGGAAGTAGACGCGCCACTTCTTCTCCGCGGCGAGGCGCATGAGCGGCAGCACCAGATCCGATCCCGAGACCTTCTCCGGGATGCCGGCGCCGAGCGCGCGCGCCGCCCAGACGAGCGGCGTCCCATCGACGAGCGAGAGGCTGACGTCGCCGTACGCGGCGCGGAGCCGCGGGTCTTCCTCGGCGAGGACGACGTGGTCGATGTTCGGCGTGAACACCGAGCCCCCGCGGCCGGCGGCGACGAGCTCGGCGATCCGGGCCAGCGCGCCGTCGAAGGTGACCGCGTCCATCGGGACGTGGCCGATCCGCGCGCGAGACGGCTGCGCGGTCACGACGGCGCACCGGCGGCGCGACCCGCGCCACGGACCGTGATGACGGGCGCCGCCGGCGCCACGAGCGAGCCCGCGGGCACCGAGCGATCGAGCACCGCGCCGGCCATGATCTTCGTCCCGTCACCGACGGAGATCTTCCCGATCAAAGTCGCGCCCGGGCCGACGTGGACGTTCTTCCCGAGCGTCGGGCCGACGTTCTTGCCGGTGGTCGGATCGTACGCCGCGCCGAGCGTCACGTTGTGAAGCAAGACACACCCCTCCCCGACCGTCACCGCACTGCCGATGACGAGGCCATTGCCGTGGACGATGTTCGTCCCGGGCGCGATCTGCGCGTCCCAATGAATCTCGGCGCCGTAGACGTAGCGAATCATCCGCGACGCGACCTGCGGGCCGAGCGGCACGTGCGCATCCCGGAGGAGCTGCATCGTGCGGATGGCCACCATCATCTGCATCCCGATCTGCGTCACGACGCGCGCCGGGAACTGAGCATACGAGAGCTTGTCGCCCAGGTATTTCGCGCGCCCGACCTGCATGGCGTCGTAGTCGCCGCGCACGTTGCGGACGAAGGTTCGTAAGGCTCCGACGAGCCCGAGGCGTTGCCGAGCGTCCGCGTCTGTCGTCACGGGGAACCATTGTTACCACGCATCGCGCCGCGGGGTGGCTGCCTGCGCGAACATCGTTCGCGCTGATGGGTAGTCCGGCGCTCGACCACACGTCGGCGCACGGATTGCCCCGACAATTGCCTTCGCCAATTCGGAGGCAATTTTCGGGGCAATCCGCTCGCGCGGAGAGTGCTCTATACTGCGGCGGCGATGCCGAAAGTCTCCGTCGTGGTCGCCACGTTCAATCGGCGCGAGTCGCTCGTCCGCATGCTCGACGATCTCGCGCGTCAGGACATCCCACCTTCGGAGTTCGAGGTGGTCATCGTCGACGACGGCTCCGACATGCCGGTGCGCCCCGCGGTCGAGGCGCTCACGCTGCCCTACGCGGTGCGCCTCATCGCGCAGGCGAACGCCGGCCAGGCCGCCGCGCGCGACCGCGGGATCCGCGACGCGAAAGGCGAGATCGTCGTGATCCTGGACGACGACATGGCGGTGCCGCCGCACTTCTTGCGGAGGCACCTCGAGAAGCACGAGGCCGGCTTCGCCGTCGTCCTCGGGCACATTCGCGCGGCGCCGCAGCTCGGCACCCGGCCGCTCTTCGAGCGGTTCCACGCGCGGTTCACCGACGGGATGCTCGACTCGGTCCGCCGCGGCGAGGCCGTCCGCGGCGCGTGGCTGTGCACGGGCAATGTCTCGTTCCGGCGCGCGGACTACGTCGCGGTCGGCGGCTTCGACCGGACGCTTGCGCGCTCGGAGGATCGCGATCTTGGCATTCGGCTCGAGGCGAGCGGCGCGAAGATCACGTTCTCGGAGGAGGCGTACACGACGCATCACTCCGACCACGCGAGCTCCGACGTGTTCCTCCGCCGCGCGCGCCTCTACGGCGTGTGCGACTCGCGGATCGCGCACAAGCATCGCGACGTCGGCTACGTCAGCC
>JADMIO010838983.1_pt1 | contig 18211 bp, 17 predicted proteins | sample 8958161 | NCBI WGS metagenome assembly JADMIO01 (sample SAMN16585339, study PRJNA669376) | soil metagenome | isolation source: Crop rotation soil | place: USA: Cullars Rotation, Alabama | collected 2011 | reverse complement strand
CCCGCCTCGAGTGTCCAGCTGTGGATCGCTGTTCCCTCCATCAGCGTGATCAGGTCGAAATCGAGGACTTCCGCGAAGCGGATCTCTTTTCGTTCGGAAAACGGGTGCGCGGGGGCCACGACGAGCATGAGCGGCACTCTTCGATACGGTCGCACCTGCAGCCGATCCGCCGGCTGAAAGTAGCCGATCACGCCCAAATCAGCGCTGCCCTCCACCACCGCATCGACAGTTGACAGGCTCCGCCTCTCCTCCAGCCGGATCTTGACCTTCGGGTATCGGGAGAGGAAGACATTCAAATCGTCCAGCAAGTAGCCGACAGTCGCCGTCATGTTCGCCCACACGCGCAGCATCAACGACTTGTCGCCTGCCGCCGTGCTCAGCGCACCGGGGATGCGATCCACGGCACGCATGACGTCCCGAGCATGTTGCGCGAGCGCTTCGCCCGCGCGCGTCGCGACGACGCCGTCGTGCTGCCGCATCAGAAGCGGCATGCCGAGCTGCGTCTCGAGATCACTGAGACGTTTGCTCACCGCTGAGGCCACAATGTGCTCCTGCTCGGCGGCCTTCGTGATGCTACCGTGATCGATAACTGCCACGAACAGGCGCAGAGTCGTCAGGTCAAAGCGCATGGGCGGTAGGGAAGGGTCGTGGGGTCAGGATTGGTCAGGTTTCCAGCACAGGTAAATTACTCCCGGCGCGTCTGACCCACAAGGAACACCCAGACGCGCTAGCGCTGTAGGCTCAATGACGCACTCTGACTTCGACCCGTCTCCGGGCGCTTTGAGGTCGGCGCAATGAACGAAGTTGAAACGCTGACGGCGCGCCGAGCACGCAATCAGTCGATTTTGATTGCAGCCTTCGCTATAACGCTTCGCCATTTGGCCATCTCGCGTCGAACATAAGCTGCGAATTCTTCCGATGTGTTTCCCACGACTGTGCTTCCGCTCGATTCGATGTTGCCGCGCACCTGCTGGCTTTCTGCGAGGACGGCTGCAATGTCCTTGTGCAGTCGTCGGACGATTGCGTCAGGCGTGCCGGCGCGCACGGCTATGCCATTCCATGAGCTCGCTTCGAATCCGGGGTAGCCTGACTCCGCGACCGTCGGTGTATCCGGCAATGCAGTGGAACGCTCGGACGAAGTCACGGCGAGCGCGCGCAGCCGACCCGACTTCAGATGGGGCATCAGCGAGATCGGCGGGAACACAGCGGTCGCGATCTGTCCCGCGATGAGATCGATCGTGCCCGGCGCATCCCCTTTGTAGGGAACGTGCACGAGCTTCATGCCCGATACGCTGCTCAGGTATTCCGCGGTGAGGTGTGCTCCAGTCCCATACCCCGGTGACCCAAAGCTGATTGATGCAGGTTTCGCCCGCGCGAGCTTCACGAGCTGCGGCACGGAATGCGCTGGCAGCGATGGATGCGCCGCAATGACGTAAGGCAGCGTTGCGATCTGCGTCACCAGAGCGAAGTCTTTCAGCGGATCGTAGCTCGGTTTTGTCTGCGTGAGCGGTAATACGGCAAGCGTGCTGATCGTGGCGAAGGCGAGCGTGTAACCATCGGCCGGCAACTTGAGCACAGCCTCCGCTCCGATGAGGCCGCCTGCGCCTGGGCGATTCTCCACAACGATGGACTGGCCCAACGATTTCGTAGCCTCGCGAGCAACTAATCGCGCAACCGTATCGGTGGTGCCACCGGGGGCAAAAGGAACAATCAGGCGCAGGGGCCGAGTGGGATAGATCGCTTCGGTTTGGGCGTAAGCCGGCGCGCTGCACGCCGCCGCAACGAACGTAAAGACCGCGACACTCTCGCGGCGCGTGGCACACGGACGGTCAGGAGAAAGATTCACCGTTGCTTGACGTACTGCTGAGCCTCCGATGGTTTGACGATCGGCGCAATGGGTGCGACATCCTTCATCATCTCGGGAACCTTCTTCATTAATTCGTCGACCGTAAACATGCCTTCGTTTTCCTGCTTCGTGATCTGCTTCATCGTCTCGCCGAAGTAGTAATTCGACAGCTCACCCCGTTCCGTGTGGAAGGTCTGGCCGTTGAGGTAGTAGGCTTCATCTGTGCACAGGTAGGCGATGAACGGTGCGATGTACTCCGGTCCTCGCGGCTGAGTCTGGCGGTCATACTCTGCCTGACTCAGAATCCCTGCGGCGAGCTTGCGCTGGCGGTTCGCTTTCACTTCCGGCGTGAGCGTCATACGGGTGTCGGCGGAAGGGCACACGGCATTGCAGGTAATGCCGAACTTGTACGCTTCCTGCGCGATGGTACGCGACAGGCCGATGATGCCGGCCTTCGCCGCCGCGTAGTTGCACTGTCCAACGGAGCCCCTGAACGCCGACGACGAAAAATTGATGATGCGGCCGAAACCCTTGGCGCGCATGTGCTTGATGGAGTGGTGGGACATGTTCCACATGCCCTTCAGGTGCACGGCGACGACCTGGTCGAAGTCTTCTTCCGACATGTTCCAGATCATGCGTTCGCGCAGGATGCCGGCAACGTTGATCATGAGATCTATGCTGCCGAATTCGGCCACCGTCTTGGCAACCATCTCGCCCGCCTTCTTGTAATCGGCGACGGAGTCGTATAGCGCGAGCGCGGTTCCACCGTCCTTCTTGATCAAGTTCACGACCTCGTCGGCCACGCGCTCCTCGGTCGTCTCGCCGCCGCGACCCAGCCCCGGATCGCACACCCCAACTTTGGCGCCTTGCTTTGCCAGCAAAAGGGCGATCTCGCGCCCAATACCGCGGCCTGCTCCCGTCACGATCGCTGATCTGCCTTTCAAATGCTGTTCCATCGTCGTCTCCATGCGCCGGTCAACCGGCATGTGTTGTGATGATTGAGATCAATGACTCACGTACCCGCCATCGACCCGATTGTGCCCCTGAAGATACGCCACCGCGCGTGCAACCAGATAAAGAATCGAATCGGCGATCTCGTCCTCGTCGCGCTGTTGACCGGCCCTTATCTGATCAAGTACAAACGATAGCATCGCGGAAGGAGGCGCCGTGAAGTCGAACGTCGTCGCGACGGTTCTGGGCGTCGTCCTCGCCGCCGCCACTGCCGCATTCGCGCAAAGCTGGCAGCCGCAGAAAAACGTGGAGATCGTCGCTGCCTCAGGTCCGGGCGGCAGCAACGACAATACGGCGCGGACGATCGAGCGCACGCTCGCTGCTACCAAGCTTGTGCCCACGACGCTGACCGTCGTCAACAAGCCCGGTGGTGGAGGGAACATAGCGGCCACGTACGTTGCCCAGCGCGCCGGCGATGCGCACTATCTCCTCGTCGTGACCAGCGGCATGGCGAGCAACCACATCATTGGCGCGAGCACGCTCACGGTTGCCGACTTCACTCCCATTGCCATGATGCTGCAGGACTACGTGGTATTCGCGGTGGCCGCGAATTCACCGCTGGCGAGCGGCAGGGATCTTGCGGAGCGCTTGAAGAAGGACCCGCGCTCGTTGACGATCGGTTTCGCAAATACGTTCGGCGGCAGCCGTCACGTCGCTGCGGGACTGCTTCTGAAGTCACTTGGCGGCAATCCACGCGACTTGAAGCCCGTCGTCTTCAAAGGCTCCGCCGAAGCGATACCTGCGGTGCTGGGAGGCCACATCGATCTCGCCGTGATCGGCGCGGTCAACGCGATCGCGCACGTCTCGAACGCACGCATGCGTGTGCTCGGCGTCGCGGCACCCCAGCGGCTCACCGGTGTGCTCGCTAACGCGCCGACCTGGCGCGAGCAGGGCGTAAACCTCGTTTCAGGGTCGTGGCGCGGAGTTTTCGGACCGAAGGGCCTCACGACACCGCAGATCACTTATTGGGAAAACGCGCTGCGGAAGGTTGCCGACTCGCCGGAGTGGAAAGCGGACCTCGAGAAAAATTACTGGAGCGATCATTTCGTGACGGGCGCAGCGCTGAAGAAGGAGCTGGAGCAGGAGTACGCGGCAGACAAAGCCGTTCTCGTCGATCTCGGCCTTGCGAAGCAGTGATGCGGCGTGCCCTCTGAACGTATTCGGCAGCCGCGGCTTGCGCGTTGGCGAACGGTCGATTAGCCTCATCGCGCGGCTGCCACACAGGGGAGACGGATTGCCATGATCAAGCTGCAGCGTATCGGCCATATTCTGTTCACGGTTCGCGATCTCGAACGCTCGAAGGCGTTCTACACCGGGATACTCGGATTCAAGGTGCTCGAGCAGGACCCCGATCATGGCGGGGTATTCCTGTCACTCGGCGAGTACGGCAATACGCTCGACCTCTTTCCCAGCACGAAGCCCGACGCGCATCCGCAGCCCAGAGCAGCGCTCGGCATGAGGGAAGGCCTGGGCGTGAAGCACACCGCTTTTGCAGTCGCAACCGAGGAGGAGCTCACTCGAGCATACTTCACGCTGAAAGACGCCGGGATTCCGATACACAGGGCGCTCGACCACGGCAGTCAGAAGAGCATTTATTTCTACGACCCCGATGACAATCTCCTCGAGATCGTGTGGGAACGGCCCGACGTGAGAGAAATCTTCGAGCGCGGTCGCAGCGATCACGACACGCCGATCGAATTTGAACGGCCCTCGGATCAGTAGCTTCAGACAACTCAACTCGGATGCACAAATGAATGGCGCGGAAAGTCTGGTTCGCACGCTGTTGAAAGGCGGCGTGGATGTCTGTTTCGCCAACCCGGGCACGTCGGAGATGCATTTCGTCGGCGCGCTCGATCGCGTCGAAGGCATGCGCTGCATCCTCGGTTTGTTCGAAGGCGTATGCAGCGGCGCCGCCGACGGCTATTACCGCATGACGGATACGCCGGCTTCCACTTTGCTCCATCTCGGTCCGGGCCTCGCCAACTCAGCGGCGAATTTGCACAACGCAAAAAAAGCGGGATCGGGCATCGTCAACATTGTCGGTGAGCACGCGCTTTATCACATTCAGTACGACACGCCGCTCACGGCGGATATCGAAGGCATCGCGCGGCCGTTCTCGCATTGGGTGAAGACCTCGCCGACATCGAAGAGCGTTGCGACGGACGGCGCGCTCGCGATACAAGCCGCGCGCGTCGCGCCGGGCCAGATTGCAACGCTCATTCTGCCGGCGGACACGGCATGGGGCGAAGCCGATGGTGTGGCCGATACACCGGAGACGCCGCGGCCGCCCGGACCGCAGAAGGACGCCGTCGTTGCTTCAGCGAAAGCGCTCAAACACGGGAATGCCGCGATGCTTTTTCTCGGCGGCCGCGCGTTGCGTGCGCGAGGTCTCGAGCTCGCCGGCAAGATCGCCGCGAAGACCGGATGCCGCGTGCAGGCTTCGGGCGGCACCGCGCGCATCGAGCGCGGCGCAGGCCGCGTCGCGACGTTGCGATTGCATTTCGTCGTCGAGACCGCGCAGGAAATGCTGAAAGGCACGACGCAGATGGTGCTGGTCGGCACGAAACCGCCTGCTGCGTTCTTCGCGTATCCCGGCAAGCCGAGTGTGCTGACACCCGCCGGCTGCGAGACGACGGTGTTGTGTCCCGTCGAAGGCGATCCGCTTGCATCGCTCGAAGCACTCGCGGCCGAGCTCGGCGCGCTGAACGAGAAGCCGGCAGGTGTCGCTCAAGCTCGGCGCCCCGAACGGCCGACCGGAAAATTCACGCTCGAAGGTCTTGGCCAGGCGCTGGGCGCGACGCTGCCTGAGAACGCGATCGTCGTCGACGAATCGGTGACCACCGGCCGCGGGTTCTTTCCGTTCAGCGTCGGCGCACCACCTCACGATTGGCTGAACAACATGGGTGGCTCGATCGGCTTCGGCACACCGGTCGCGGTCGGCGCGGCTGTGGCTTGCCCGAATCGCAAAGTGATCGCAATGATCGGCGATGGCAGCGCGATGTACACCTTCCAGTCGTTGTGGACGATGGCGCGCGAGGGTCTGGACATCTGCGTGATGATCTTTTCCAACAGGTCGTACAAGATTCTTTACAGTCAGCTCGCCGATGTCGGTGCGGCGAACCCGGGTCCCCGTGCGATCGACATGCTGACGCTGGATCGACCGTCGATCGATTTCCCGACGATGGCGAAAGGCCTCGGCGTCCCCGGCGTGCAGGTGCACGACCTCGAGACGCTGACCAAAGAGTTGACCAATGCCATGTCGCAACGCGGACCGTACTTGATCGATGTGGTGATGTAGGGATTCTTCATCAACAGTCAGGGGGCATCATGAAAGTCGGTAACGGTGAATACACGTACGACCTGGTGGAGAATTTTGCGAAACTGCCTGAGGGCCAGACGTTCGGCTTGATCAGCAGACTGACCACCGATTCGCAGGATCGCCTCTATGTATTCCAGCGCAAGGATCCCGCGGTGCTGGTATTCGACCGGGATGGCAAGTTCCTGCGCTCCTGGGGCACCGGAGAATTCAAGCGCGCGCATGGCTTCAAGATCGTCGACGACCTTGTGTATGCCACGGACCAGACCGACAACGTCGCGATGATCTACACGCTCGAGGGCAAGTTGCTCAAGCAGCTGGGTACGCGCGGCAAACATTCCGATACCGGTTGCGAAGACTGGCACAACCTCCCGTTAAGGGCTGCCGGGCCGTTCAATCATCCGACCGAGATGATGCCCGGGCCTTCGGGCGATCTGTACGTGACGGACGGTTATCGCAACAGCCGGGTGCATCGTTTCAGCAAGGACGGCGAGCTCATTCAGTCGTGGGGACAGCCGGGCAAGACCGCACCGGGAGAATTCCATCTGCCGCACACGATGGCAATCGCGCCCGGTGGCACGCTCTACGTGAGCGATCGCGCCAACCAGCGCGTGCAGATGTTCTCACCGGACGGCAAGTTCATGGGGATGTGGACCGACATGGGCGGCCCGAACGACATGGCGCGAGACAAAGAAGGCAACTTCTATCTCTGCGAGCAGGCGACGCCCACCAGCCGGCACGCGATCAGCGTGCGCGACGCCAACGGCAAAATTCGGACACGCTGGGAGACGCCGCACTCGCACGGCATGGGCATCGATTCGAAGGGAAACATCTATGTCGGACTGACTCGTGAGCTCCGTGTAGACAAGTACGTCAGGGTGCATTGAGCCGCTTGGTGGAACTCGATCTGACAGGACGCAGTGCGCTGATCGCCGGCGGCTCGCGCGGCATCGGCCGTTCGATCGCCCTGACTTTCGCGCAGGCTGGTGCGAATGTCTCCATCTGCGCGCGTGGTGAATCCGCATTGCGTGAAACGGAAAGCGAGCTTCGCCGCTTCGGCCATGCGGTACACGCGATGGTGTGCGACCTCGGCGATGGCGCCGCAGTACCAAAATATGTGGCTGCCGCGGCAGCGGCGCTTGGCGGCATCGACGTGCTGGTGAACAACGCGTCCGGTTTCGGCGCCAGCGACGACGAGGCCGGGTGGGCAGCGAGCATCAACGTCGATCTTCTCGCTCCGGTACGAGCTTCGCGTGCGGCATTGTCTTATCTGGAGAAATCGCGCGGGTCGATCCTCCACATCTCCTCGATCGCCGGGCTGAAGCAGAGCGCACGCACGCCGCCCTACGGTGCGGTCAAGGCAGCGTTGATTCAATACACGCTCACGCAAGCGGCGCAACTCGCGGCCAAGCACATCCGCGTCAACTGTATTGCGCCGGGTTCGATCGAGTTTCCGGGCGGAAGCTGGGAGCGGAGAAAAACCAGCGACCCGGCGACCTACAATTCCATCCTTCGCCGCATTCCCTTCGGCCGCCTGGGGACGCCGCAGGAAATCGCGAACGTCGCGCTGTTCCTCTCGAGTAACGCGGCAACCTGGGTCACGGGTCAGACCATAGTGGTTGACGGCGGCCAGACGCTCGGCTGAATCGTCGTATCGATCGAAGACAGGACACGCCATGAGCATCATCAGCCCCTGGTATCAGCTCGGCTACATCATTCCGCATGCGTACACCGACATGGATGCGTACCAGTTCTACCGCGTCGCGCCGGAAGGCATGATGCTGGTGACGACGGGACTCAACTTTCAGGGGCACAGCCTCGAAGCGGTGGAAGCGGAGCTGCCGACGTACTGGCAACGCGTCGACCTCCTTGCGAAAAAGAAAGTGGATCGCATCGCGCTTTCGGGCGTGCCGGTCGCATCGTTTCTCGGCCGCAAGCGCATGCTGGAGACGCTGGCAAAGGCCGAGGATCGCAGCGGGCTTCCCTGCGATACGGATCTCGAGGCGCACATCGCGGTGTTGAAACATCTTGGCGCGACGCGCATCGCGCTCGCGACGCGCTGGCACGAAGCGACGACCTCACGGCTCACCGCGTATCTCGCCGAGGCCGGCATCGAAGTCATTGCCAACTGTTCGCGCGGCACCGACTTTGCGCAGCATAAGACCGCCGATCCGCATGCCGACCATCTGCTTGCGCTGGAACTCGGTGGGCGCGCGTTGCGTGAGGCGCCGCACGCGCAGGCGGTGCTCATGCCGGGCGGTCTATGGCATGCGATTCACGCGGTCCCGCTTCTCGAAGCTGAGTACGGGCGGCCGGTGCTGCTCAACATTCTTTCGACGACGTGGGCTGCGCTTCATGCGGCCGGCAAGCGCATGCTGCACCGACCCGACCCGCGCTGGGGAAAAGTGCTTGCGAGCGTTTGAGGCGATCGGGCGTTGGCGCCACACTTCGCGGCTGCACAAGGTTTTCCGGCGCAGCCCGTGCGGGGCAACGTGAAGACATTGCAGTGGCGCATCAACCGGAGAACGGATGGATAAGGAACTCGACTTTACGGGCAAGACGATTCTGGTGACGGGATCGGGACGCAACATCGGGCGCGCCATCGTTCTCGAGTTCGCCGCGCGGGGTGCAAACGTGATCATCAACACCCGCTCGAATCGCGAGCAGGCCGAATCGGTCGAAAAAGAAGCGCGAGCGCTCGGCGCAAAGACGCTCGTGGTCATGGGTGTCGCCGGTGAGCTCTCTACGGTCGAAGAGATGAAGCGCCGTGCGGAGGAAACCTTCGGGCGTGTCGACATCTACGTCAGCAACGCCGCGCGCCGGCTTCACAAGACATTTTTCGAGACCTCCAATGAAGACTGGCATTTCTTCTTGAACCAGCAGCTCACCGCCTCGTGGTATCTCGCCAAGGCGTTCGTGCCGGGAATGAAGGAGGCGGGCTGGGGACGCATCATTCACATCAACGGGCCCGACGGTTACACCGGCGGCTGGACGCGCGTCCCGCACTCGACGGCGAAAGGCGCGCTGCGTACGCTCACCAAATCGCTCGCGGCCGGACTCGGCGAATACGGCATCACCGTCAACGACATCAACCCGGGGTTCATGGACACGGTGCGCGATATGGAGACACATCCCGGCGTGACACCGGAGTTCAGCGCCGAGCGTGCACGCCAGCTCCATCCGATCAAGCGCCAGCCGCGCGTAGATGAGCTGGCATGGGCGTGTGTGTTCCTGTGCTCGCAGCGCGCCGGCGCGATCACGGGCTCGGCGATCCACGTCGACGCGGGCGCGAAAATGTTCGGGTAGACAAGGAACGATCATGCTCGGGTCCATCTCGCGTCGGCTTACCTATCTGATGGCGATCCTGTATGCGCTTCTCGGAGCCATACTTTTCTTTGCGCCTGTGCAATCGTCAGGTCATTTCGCGTGGAAGGTCTCCGCATTCGTCACGATGACGATCGGCGCGTGGTGCCTCGGAAACGCGTGGCTCGCGTGGGCGACGGCGGCGCGCTGGGACTGGTCGCGCGTTCGCACGGCGCTCATCTATCTATGGCTCTTCGGACTGTTCGAGACCGCGGTGCTCGTGCTGTTCCGCGATAGATTGCAGCTGTCACATCCCATCGCGTGGCTTTATCTCGCCGCGCTGCTCACGAACGCAGTGGCCGCTGTGTGGGGCATAAGCGAGTCGCTGCGGATGCGTCATGCAAGCACAGGTGCCGAGAAGAAGCCCACGCTGCCCATGAGAATATTCATCGCCGCGTATGTCGCGTTTGTCGCATTCCTGGGGGTTTTTGGCGCTGTGCGTGGCCTGAACGGGCGCGGCACGTCCGGCGCGGTATTCCCGGAAGCAATGACGCCTTTTTCGCTCAGCAGCTTTGCAGCATTTTATCTTGCGCTTGCGTTGAGCGCGGTTCCACTGCTGTGGGCGCGTGACCGCCAGACGTTGGCCCACCATGGCTACGCATCGTATGGGCTCGTCGTCATCATCACCGTCGCGACATTCGTTTATATCAACAGATTCGATTTTGCAGCGCGTCCACTCGGTCTTCTCTACGTCGGGGCTTACGTTGCCGTCGCGCTATTGACCGGCTTTTTTCTGCTCAAGTACGGCAGCGGCGGAGGCGGGCGCCGATAAGCGATCGAATCATTGAGCCACGCCGGTTCATCGCGCGGCTCAGTAGAGCTTCACCTTGAGCTTTCTCACCTGACGTTCGACTTGCGCGTACTCGCGTGCGAACACGGTCTTCAGCTCCTCAGGCGTCATGCGCTCACCCGGTTGGCTACCTTCTGCTGCGAGCTTTTGTGCCATTTGCGGGGAGTGCACGAAATCGCCAACGACGCGATTGATCATATGAATGATCGGCCGAGGGGCGTCAGCGGGTACGTAAAGGCTATAGGTGTTCGTGATGCTGAAGCCGGGAAATCCCTGCTCGGCGACAGTGGGCAGGTCGGGCAGGGCAGGGATTCGACTCAGGCCCAGCCCGGCGAGTGGGCGGGCCTTCCCTGCCTTGATTGCCGTGCTCGCCGAGAGCAGAAGCCCGGGATACATATGAATCTCACCGCTCATGAGAGCGAGGAGAGATTGCGCGCCGCCCTTGTAAGGCACGTGCACGAAGTTCGCTCCGGTCTTCTCAGTCAGGTCCTCCAGGGCGAGGTGAGCCACCGTGCCGACCCCCGAGCTTCCATACGTTAGGCGCTGAGTCATCGAATAAGCGACGAGCTCCTTGAAGTTGTTAACCGGTAATGCCGGGCTCACGATCAGGATGTACGGTTGGGTCGCGAGCGCCGCCACCGGCTCGAACGCCTTGCGAACGTCGAACGCCACGCGCTTCGTCGCGCCGACGATCCGAAGCGTATCCGTGCCTGCGAAAAAGGTGTAACCATCGGCGGCACCTTTGGCCGCGATCTCGGTCGCGAGCACGGTACCACCTCCCGGCCTGTTGTCCACGATGACCGATTGTCCCAGTCGCTCGGTCAGCATTTGCGCCACCGAGCGGCAGATGAGGTCAAGACCACCGCCGGGCACCGACGAAGTGATCAGTCGAATCGGACGAGAGGGGTAGCCAGCGGGCAGCTCCTGCGCCTGGGTCGGCGCATGCCAGGCGTTACCTGCGACGAGGAAGCAGCACAGCAGAAATCCGAATGCACGACGCACGAAGTTTTCCCCTCGCTCGTGTGGACGATTATCCTGCCGGGGTCGTCAGTAGCGATTGCAATACGCTCAGAGCAGCTTACTCGCAATTCGGCTGCGCCACGTAGCGCTTCATGCAAGGCGCATCGATGGTTTGTGTCAAATCGCAGGGTACGCATATCATTCGTACTCAATATTTCAGCGGACGCGAGTCGTCCTCCCCTGCCTTGCACGTTGCCAGCCGCACACTCCGCTCGCGCTGCAAATGATGGATCGAAAAAGATGAGCAAACGTTTTGTGTGGATACCGGCCTTGATGGCGCTCGCTTGCGGTTTTGCCGCGCATGCGCAGCAGGGCTATCCGAATCGCCCGGTGCGCGTGGTCGTGTTCGTTCCGGCCGGCGGCGGCGCGGACCTGCTGGCGCGCGTCATGGGACAGAAACTCGGTGAAGTGCTCGGGCAGACTGTGGTCGTCGACAATCGTGCCGGCATGGGAGGCGTGATTGCGACGAGCCTCGTCGCCAAAGCAGCGCCGGATGGCTACACACTGCTGCAGGGGGGCATCACCACGCATGGCATCGGTCCGCATGTTTATGCGAACCTGCCGTACGACCCGGAGAAGGATTTCGCACCAGTCATCCTGTCCGCGACGTTGCCGATATTTCTCGTCGTAAATGCGCAGTTGCCGGTGAAGTCCGTGAGCGAGCTCATCGCGCTCGCGAAAGCGAAGCCGGACAGCATCAGCTTCGCTTCGCCCGGAACCGGAAGCGCTCCGCATCTCGTGGGCGAGCTGTTCAAGATCGTTACGGGCATCCCCAGCGTGCACGTCCCATACAAGGGCAGCGGAACGGCGGCGCCTGATCTTGCCGCAGGGCACGTTCAATTCATGTTCGATGCGATTGCGGGCCATCAGCCATTCATTCAAACAGGCCGGGTGCGTGCGCTCGCCGTCACCAGCTCCGCGCGCCTGAGCACGTTTCCCGACGTGCCGACGATGAAGGAGCTCGGTTATCCGCGCGTCGACGGGACCGTTTGGTACGGGCTATTGGCGCCGGCCCGCACGCCGAAGAGCATCATCACGAAACTCAATGCAGAATCGATGCGCGTCCTCGCGATGCCGGATGTGAAGGAAAAACTGACTCGCGCCGGGATCGATGCGGCAGGCGGATCGCCGGAAGACTTCGGAAAATTTATTCACGCTGAGTTCGACAAGTGGGGACCGGTCGTCAAGGCGGCAGGGGTGAAACCCAACTAAGCCGCTGCTATATCTTGTCGCACAACCGACGTCATGCTGACGTACGTCGGCTCGATCGTGAATTCAAATCAAAATGGATTCTGGCTTTCGCCAGAATGACGCTAAAGCGGTTTTCCAAGAGAGATCGACATGCCAGACAAAATTCGCTTGGGCATCATTGGCGCCAATTTGCGCTCGCACTGGGCTTCGAAGTCGCATTTCCCCGCGCTGCTCGCGAGCCCAGATTGGCAAGTGACCGCCGTGTGCACGACGAAGCGCGAGACCGCGGAGGAAGCACGCGCGAAGTTTGAAGCGAAGCTCGCGTTCGACGATTACCGGCAGATGGTCGTATCGCCGGACATCGATGCGGTGCTCGTGGTCGTGCGCGTCCCCTCGCACTACGATCCGACTCGTGCAGCGCTCGAAGCGGGAAAGCACGTGTATACCGAATGGCCGCTCGGGAGGACGACCGCGGAAGCGGAAGACCTTGCGGCGCGCGCGCATGCGAAAGGCGTCCTCACCGCGACGGGCTTGCAGGCGCGCCTGAGTCCGAAGCTCATGTTCATGAAAGAACAGATCGACAGCGGTTATGTGGGCACGGTGCTCGCGTGCCACGTCAGTTTCATGCGTAACGGGCATCTTCAGCGGCCATCGGATCGCACGTGGCAGCGCGACGCAAGCCTTGGCGCTAACACGCTCACGATCAGCAACGGTCACGCAATCGATGGGCTGCGCTTCGTTGTCGGGAATTTCAGTCGCATCGGTGCGATGGTGACGACGCAGGCGAAGCAGTGGCTCCAAACGGATACCAAGACGCTCGTCGACGTCACATCGCCGGACAACATTCTAGTGAATGGCCGGCTCGCGAATGGCGCGGTAGCCTCGGTACACGTTTCTGCAGTGCCGTGGGCGGGGAGCGGCTATCGCATGGAAGTGTACGGCTCTGAAGGGACGATCGTCGCGAGCGGAGAGGATGCTCCCCAGCACACCAGGCTGACGCTGCAAGGCTCACGTGGCAACGATCCGTTGTGCGAGCTCGAAGTGCCGTCGCGTTTCAGTTATGTCGACGCCAAAATGCCAACTGGCGAGCCGTACAACGTGGGGCAGATGTACAAGCGCTTCGCGCACGCGATTCGAACGGGGAAGGGAGACCATCCCGATTTCGACACGGCCGTAGACCTGCACCGTTTTCTCGACGACATCAAGCGCGCGTCGGATACGGGGCAGGAGGTGAGCGTGCGGTGAGGTCAGTTTCTGCCAACGGCGTTCCGCCCCCATCCCAACCTTCCCCCGCAAGCGACGGAAGGGGAACAGCGATGACGCGGTCGCTACCTCAGTGCGCAGCGGCCACCGGCGAATGCGCGCGTAGAAACTTGCGGACGTGCTTCAGGGCCTCGGCGACCTGTTCCTTGGTGTCTTTCCACGGATAGATGCTGACTTCCGCGTTCGGCGAAAGCTTCACCGTCTCCATCGCGACCGCATACGGATGCGGCGGCGTGTCGTCCGGCAGCACCAGTATCGGCTTCTGACAGTTGCGTACGAAATCGCGCGTGACCGTGAAGACGAAGTCGGGATTCGAGCAGTACATCTTCTTCAGGAAGGCATCGACCTTGTCCATCGTGAGGTCCGGGCGGCTCGCGAGCAGCTGCGGCGCCCAGCCTTTGATGTTGTTGTCGTAGAAAAGGTTGGGCATCTCGGGACGTGACCCGCTCGGCTGAGCGAGCACGCCAGCGACGATACGCTCGGGCGCTCGCTTCATGAGATTCCAGATCATCGGTCCTCCGATGCAGAAGCCGAGCACCATGAACTCGCTGGCGCCCAGATGACTCATGAGGCCGAGCTGATCATCGGTATATGCATCCCACGGTCTGTCGATTTCGAGCGGTCCTGTCGACTGACCGCCGTTCGCGTTGCGCAGGTCCATCGCGATCACGCGATACTCGTTCTTGAGCTCCTCGAGCGGATTGAACGGCGCCTTTCCTTTGAGATAGGAAATTTTCGAGTTCAAACCTCCACCGGCGATCACCAAAAGCGGGAAGCCCGCACCGGCTTCTTCGTATTGAATACGGACGTTGCCTTTTTCGTAGAACGGCATGGCAGCTTCTCCTTTGCGTGGGTGTTCGAGGACACGCGCATTTTGACGAGGCTGCGCGGGTCATAATCGTCGGAGCGTCATCGTAGCGTCACGGTTTGCGATGCACGTCGCGCGCTCCACCATCGTCGAGGCTACCAGACCGCGGTAGCTCAGTCACCGGACGGTTTCGCGAGTTATTATCAGCGCTATAACGAGGAGGAGAGTCATGATCCGCATCGCTGTCGTCGCGAGCGCCGCATTCGCGGAAAATGGAGGCCGGATCGCTTCCGCTGCCGCGAGCCCGGAATGACGGCACGGTCTCGGCACGACGGCGCGATCGTCATCCTGGACTCGATCCAGGATCCACGTTGACGTTTTAAACGCCTTGAGCAGGACTGACATGCGCTTTTGCGTCGCTATTTGCTGTCGATCGCGTGCTCTGCTGGCGCTGCATTTGCGGAGTTGAAGCAGCGTCTGACCGACCTCGGCGTCGACGTCGAGCCGCAGAATTCAGCAGAGTTCACAGCATTCTTCCGCGCCGAAACGGCGAAGTGGATCAAGACCGCACGTGAAGCGGGAATAGCGCCTCAGTGATTTCGCCGACGGCGCGCGAGATCGCAGACACTTCAATCGAGCGTGATATTCAGGTGCTTGACCAGCTCGCCCCAGCGGCGCGAATCCGATGCGATGAGACGCGTGAGCTCCGCAGGCGTAAGGCGTAAGGGCTCGTAGCCAAAGACCTGGAAGCGCTCGATCACGTCGCGCTCGGATAACGCGTTGTCGATCTCCTGATTGACGCGCGCAATCGCGGCGGCCGGCGTGCCGCGCGGCGCCATGAACGCGACCCAACCCATCACTTCGAAATCGGCGGGCCCGCCGGCTTCCGCGACAGTGGGCACGTCGGGAAAATTCGAGATACGACGGGGTGCGGCGGCCGCGAGATATCGCACTTTTTTCGCCTGGTAAGCGGCGATGCTCGAGCCGGCACTGCCGAACGCCCATGCGATGTCGTTGTTGCCTACTGCGAAATAGAGCTGCGTGAAGTCCTTGTAAATGACATGGTGCATGCGCGTTCCGGTCTCGAGTTCAAGCTGAACAGTGCCGAGATGCCCCGGGCTCCCGATGAACCAGGAGCCATACGAGAGCTTCCCCGCTTGCGCCTTCGCGGCAGCGATGAGATCCGGAACGTTTTTCCACGCGGACGTGGAAGGGACCACGATGAAAAAATACGTGCGCAGAAGTCCGGCGGCAGCATCGAAATCGCGCTGCGGATCGTACGGCATCTTGCGGTACAGATGAGGGTGTACCGTCAGGTTCGACACGTCGAGCTGCACGAGCGTATAACCATCGGGCGTGGCCCTGCGCGCCGCTTCGCCCGCAATGAAGCCGTTGCCGCCAGGCCGGTTGTCGACAATGAGTTGCTGCCGCCACGCTTTCGCGACCTTCTCGGCGATCAATCGAAGAGCGGAGTCCGGACCGCTGCCCGTCGGAAACGGCGTGATCACGCGTACCGGCTTCGTCGGATACGTCTGCGCAAACGACGTAGCCGCGATTGCAAAGCTTACTATCGACGCCAGTGCAGCGATCCGTAATTTCACCAAGCCTCCAACGCCATGACACGTCGTGAGCATTATGCAATACGCGGCCGACGTGCGACACGACTGCGGCACTCACCGTCTGGCGGCACACCTCGTACGCCCGGCGCGCCGATTCGAACGCGGTGGTCGACTTTCGCAAATCGAACATTGCACGTTCGCGGTACGCGACTGCGCCATTTCCTCGAGGCCAGCGCCCAACACGTGCAGCACTTCGAATACATGCTGAGCGGCTGCGAGGACCTTCTCACCTGCAGGCGTGAGGCGCACGCGTTTCTCCGTGTACGCGACGAGCTCCACGCCCATCGTATCTGCGAGTTTTTTCATGTGGATCGACACGGTGGGCTGCGCCATGTGCAGCTCACGAGCGGCGAGCGTGAAGCTGCCCAGGCGAGCAATCGCGTCGAGGACGAGTAATTGAATAAGGGTGCCGCGCCTGACGTACCGCCGGACTCTGCAATCCATGAAGACCTCATACCCATACGTTGGGCAAAGGTCTCGCTCACAAGCCGATGGCTGCCGTGGAGGCCGGAGGCGAAACGCCCCGTATTGACGACCACCACGAGGCGACGCGTGTAACACGCCGCCCAAGCTACTCCCCTTTGCAGGGAGTGCTCCCGAAGGAGTACGCGCTTATTAGAACATAACCATGTGCTGCAAGTTCATTGCATTCCGCAATGCGCTGGATAGGCACAAGCGATTCCAGACGCTCGCCGCTCTTCCATAATGACCTCGAATGGTATGGCATCGCGAGCCGGCTACGCGATGGGCTGCGTCTTTCGAAACCGCAAAGGTGCGATCGGTGGATCTCTTCTCAATGCAATTTCTCTCGGCGCTGGCGGCTATCGTCGTCATCGATCTCGTGCTCGCCGGCGACAATGCAATCGTGATCGCGCTCGCAGCGCGTTCGCTGCAGGGTCATTTGCGCCGCCGTGCAATCGTGTGGGGGACGGTTGGTGCGATCGCCGTGCGCACGGCGATGACACTGATCGTCGTGTGGCTCCTGACAGTGCCAGGTCTGCTCGGCATCGGCGGCGGGCTTCTCGTCGGGATCGCCTACAAACTGTTGCTCAATAAGGAATCCGACCAGGGACACCGGCTCCAGCCGGCGAAAACGTTCTGGGCCGCGATGATGACGATCGTGGTCGCGGATGCGCTCATGGGTCTCGATAACGTGCTCGCCGTCGCAGGCGCCGCGCAGGGTAGCTTCATGCTCGTCGTCCTCGGCCTCCTTATCAGTGTCCCGATCATGATCTGGGGCAGCCAGCTCATCCTCAAGTACGTCGACCGCCACCCGGTAATCATCTATTTCGGTGCCGGCGTTCTCGCCTGGACTGCGGCCAAGATGCTGATGAGCGAGCCCCTGCTCGATGCGTTCGTTCCGGACAGCAATGCGCTTGTCGTGCTGCTTTACGTGATCGCGATCGTCGGCGTGCTCGGCGCGGGCTTTCTCACCAACCACCGCAAGGTGCGCAGCCGCATCGCCGCTCATGTGGCTGCGACGTCCGCAAAGACAGCTGCCGCGTCGCCTGTGGTACTGACTTCAAGAGGAGAGACTGCGATGAAGAAAGTCCTGCTGCCCGTCGATGGTTCGCAGAATTCGCTGCGAGCGGTGCGTCACGCCGCGAATCGCTTTCTGAGCACGCGCGACGTCGAAGTGCATCTGCTGCACGTGCGACATCCGTTTTCACAGCACATCGCGCGTTTCGTGACGCGGCGCGATCGCGTCGCGTACCACCGCGAACAGGCAATGCGAGCGCTCGCGCCTGCCAGCGAGCTGCTCGCGCGTTTCGGCGTGCCGCACCTCGATCACGTGGAGCTCGGGGAGCGCGCGGAGACGATCGTCGGAGTCGCGCGACGCATCGGCGCATCCGAAATCATCATGGGAACGGCGCGAAAGAATTCGCTCACCCGAATTCTCGAAGACTCGGTCACGTACGAAGTGCTCGAATCCTCGCCGGTGCCGGTCGAGATCGTTGCGGGCACGGCGGTGTCGCCGGGAAAG
>JADMIO011204693.1_pt1 | contig 18212 bp, 19 predicted proteins | sample 8958161 | NCBI WGS metagenome assembly JADMIO01 (sample SAMN16585339, study PRJNA669376) | soil metagenome | isolation source: Crop rotation soil | place: USA: Cullars Rotation, Alabama | collected 2011 | reverse complement strand
GCCGCGACTTCAAGTCACGTGAATTCCAAGCTTCGGATCCCACTGTGCTGGAAAGCTGCCCCAGTACGGCGGAGCGATCACGAAGCCAAGCTCGCCACGCAGGAAGTTCGGCTGCAGGGACCGTAGCTCGAATACGCCCCACGCGTCCTGACGATCGCGCGGCACGATTCCGTAGCAGATGTACTTGCCGACGGCCCGCTGCTGGTGGGTCCAGTCGATGAAGCGCTCGAAGGCCGCCACGTTCGGCGGCGGCGGCCACGAATACTTGCGGACTTCGGGGTTCGTGATCTCGGCAAACAGCGTCGGCGCATCGGACGCCTGTAGTTCGCGCAGGATCACGCGCTCGCCAGCGAGGACGGGAAGGCCGCTTCGCCAGATCGGCGACGCGGAAGTTGGCTCTGTTGCCGGGCGTCCCTGGGGAGGGGATCCCGATCCCGACATGTGATGCGTCACTGCACGCTATCGCCCCAGACGACGCTATCGCCCCACACGACACTGTCGCCCCAGACGACGCTGTCGCCCCACACGACACTGTCGCCCCAGACCACGCTGTCGCCCCAAACGACGCTGCTGCCCCACACGACGCTATCGCCCCAGACGACGCTATCGCCCCAGACGACACTGTCGCCCCAGACCACGCTGTCGCCCCAGACGACGCTCTGACCCCAGGCCGGTTCTTTGATGAGAATCTCGTTCGTGTGGAATATCGAGTCGCCCCACACGACCGACTGCGACCACGTCACCGTCTGTCCGGCAATCTGCGACACCGGTGACACGGGCGCCGTCGTCCACCAGGTGTAGTTCTGCTGACCCGGATTGATCGATGTCACCAACCGAAGCGCGCCGTCCGCGTTGATCTCTCCACGCCCTTGCGTGAGCGGATCGTAATTCGCGAGCTTGACCGCGCTGTATTCGAGGATGGCCTTGACGGTGTTCGGCGTCAGGGCGGCCGATGTGCGGCTACGGTTCGCTTCGATCATCAACGCGACAACGCCGGTCGTGACCGCAGTGGCCTGGCTGGTGCCGCTCAAGCGGAAGAACTGTGAGCCGTTGGACGACACCTGAAGGTTCGGATACTGCGTGTACAGCGAGCTGCTGGTCGCGGCGTCGGAGACGAGCCGATGACCGGGCGCGACGACGTCGGGCTTCACACGCAGATCCGGCAGCGTCGGACCACGCGAGCTGTAGTCGGGGATGGTGTCATCGCTGCGCGTGCCCGTGTCCTTGGTGTCGGCCGCGCCGACCGTAATCGCCGTCTTCGCGTTGCCGGGTGAGACGATGCCGCCGTAGCCGACGAGCCCGGTCGTGGTGCTGGTGCCGTAGTTGCCCGCCGCGGCGACGACGACAATGCCGGCGGCAGTGGCGGCGTCGACCGCACGATCCAGCGGATCGGAGTCCGCGGGTTCGAGGCTCGGATGACCGAGCGACAGGTTGATGATGTCGATGCCGAGCGCCGCTTTATTGGCGATGGCGAAATCGATCGCCTGGATGACATCGCTCGTCTGCCCCGCGCCGTTGCCATCGAGCACTCGGAGGCTGATGATGTGGGCGTTCGGCGCGATGCCCTGATACGCGCCGTTCGAGAGCAAGCCGTTGCTGGCGATGAGACCGGAAATGTGCGTCCCGTGGCCGAAGTCGTCGAACGCCTTGAGCTTCCTGTCCGAGATGAAGTCGTAGAAATAGTCGACGTAGGTGAAGTCTGCGTTCTGCACGAGGCCTGAGTCGATCACCGCGACGCCGACGCCCCGGCCCGAATACTGACTCGGGAGACCGAGGGTGGTGAGCAGCGGGCTCGCTGCCGGTCCCGAGTCCGCCATCGACATGGAACTGACCGACGATGTGAGCTTCTTGACCGTGCCGGCAGGCGTGTTTCCGTTGCCCGTTGTCGGCGCCTTGGGGTCCTTATTGCCGTTGTTGACGTTGCTGTTGATGTTGCCGTTGCTGGCGGTCCCGTTGCTCGTGTTGCCGATGCTGGTGTTTGGCTTGTCGGCCGCGGCAAATCCCGCGACCACGGCGTCGAGCGAGACACTGAGCACCGACGTGTCGGTATCGAATGCGTCGAGATCGCTTTGGTCGACGATCGTCGTCAACGCACTGATCGATGACGCCTGGTGGAAGATCGGCTTGCCGCGCTGTATCAGGCGGCCGGCGAGCGCTTGGAGCTGACCCGGCCGCGTGCGCACGATGACGCGCAGACCGTTGGCGGTACTCCTCTGGAGAAAGCGATCGTGCTTGTGACGGTTTGGAAGGACGGGGCCCGCCGCGCGCACGACGTTCGCCGGCACCATCGTCGACACGAGCGCGGCCGCCGACAGTGCCGCGAGCCAACGCCGACACCGGCGCCACGTAGCAAGGTTCGCGTGCATTTCAGAAGATGCCGACATTGCAAAAATCGACAGAACGGCTAGTGGCGGCGAAGCAATTCCTGCTCCACGTGTCTCAGAATGGACATGGCCTGATAAGTTGCTGACACGTCATATGTTTGGTTATTCGACCGCGTTACATTAACCTGACAACGTGTACCTTTATATGACTTCGTACCCAACATAATGTTCCAGAACGGAACAGGCTCTACTTCTCCCTGAAATCGCTGCCGATACGTGAACCGAGTTGGACGGCGCGCGGCCGCGCGCCACCTGCCGCAAATCCGGTCGACGCAGAACGATGTCCGAGAGTCGACAACGCCCGCTCTGGCTGACGGTTTACCTCCTGTGCGTGGTGTCGGCCGGCGTGTTCGTCATTGGCGAATCGGTCTACGTCCTCATCGCACATCCACCCGGCCGCCTGTGGTTCATTCTCGCGGCGCTCACGATGGCGACGGCGTTCGGCACCTTCCGCATGCCGGTCGTCCCCATCACGTTTTCGATCGCCGACATGTTCACGATCCTCGCGGCGCTTCTGTTCGGTCCCGAAGCGGGCGCGCTCGTGGTGGTGCTGGACGGCTTGACGTTGTCGGCGCGTCCGCTGCGGCGCTCGTTCCCGCCCGAGCGCGTCCTGTTCAACGCGACGGCACCGACGCTGTCGATGTGGATGTCCGCGCACGTGTTCTTCTGGATGACGGGGACCGGGCCGCTCGTGAGATCGCCCGGGCTGATTCAACAGCTGGTGGGGCCGCTCGCGATTTTTTCCGCCCTTCACTTCGTCATGAACACGGCGATGGTCGCGGTCGTCGTCGGCTGGAGCAGCCACCAATCGCCGTTCGCCGCGTGGTCGAGACACTTCCGCAATCTCTGGCTCACGTTCCTCGGCGGCGCCTCAATCGCGGCGCTCGTCATGGTGATGATGGGATCGGAGCGGGTCGATCTCAATCTGCTCGCCCTCGTCGTGCCGCTGATCGCGGTGCTCTTCGTCATGTTCAAGGGCGTCGTCAAGAGCATGCACGACGAGTTCGATCAGCTGAAGAGCGTGAACCGCCTCTACCACTCATTGATTCAGGGGGCGACGTACGGGATCGCCCGCGTGTCGCTCGACGGTCGGTTCATCGCGGTCAATCCCGCGCTGGCGTCGATCCTCGGCTACCCGATGGACGACTTGATGGCGCACAACCTGTGGGCGGACATCATGATCGATCCCGGCCATCGCGATCGGATTCTGACCACCGCGCAAGGCGCTGCGCCCATCACGGGCCTCGAATTGCCGTGGCGCCGTAAGGACGGGAAGATCGTCTTCGTGCGTGTCAGCGGACGGCTGGCATACGCCGACCTCGACAGCCAGCCGAGCTTCGAGATGATGGTCGAGGACGTGACGGAGCGCCGCGCTCTCGAGGAGCAGATCCGCCAGGCCCAAAAGCTAGATGCGATCGGCCGTCTTGCGAGTGGCGTCGCGCACGACTTCAACAATTTACTGACGGTGATCATCGGGTCCGCGGAGCTCGCAAAGGAGATGCTCGGCTCGAACCAGCAGGTCGACGTCGAGCTGCACGCGCTGTTGAAGGCCGCGGGTACCGCGGCCGGCCTGACGCGGCAGCTGCTCGCGTTCAGCCGTCAGCAGGCGTGGCGTCCGGTTGAAGCCGACGTCAACGGCGTCATTCAGGGGATGACGGGATTGCTGCAGCGTCTGGTCGGGAGTAAGGTCAGGCTCGAATTCGATCTCGCGACAGGGCTACCGCCGATCTTCGCCGACCGCGGTCAAATCGAGCAGGTCATCATGAACCTCGCGATCAACGCGCGCGATGCGATGCCCGATGGCGGCCATCTCACGATCACGACGGGGGTCACCGAGGGCGCGCGCCACGACCATCCGGAGCAGGGGCCGAACACGATCCGCTTCGTCACGATTCAGATCGCCGACACGGGGTTCGGGATGTCGGAAGAAGTCCTGATGCACATCTTCGAGCCGTTCTTCACGACGAAGGAGGTCGGGAAGGGCAGCGGCCTTGGCCTCGCGACCGTGTACGGGATCGTGCGGAAGAGCGGCGGAGAGATTCTGGTGTCGAGCCGTCCCAACTACGGCACGACGTTCACGATTCAGCTGCCCGCGACGGAGGCGGCGGCCTCGGGGATCGCCGCGCCCGTGGTGGCGGCGCGCGCGAGCGTCAGCGCGGCGTCTTGAGCCTCGCCTCGATCTGCGGCAGCGCCGCAAGGACGACGTCGCCAACTGCCTGCAGGCTTCGGGCGCTGACCGCGTCAAGGTTGTCCGCCGCGGTGTGCCACTCGCGGTAGTTGTCCAGATCAATCAGATCAACCGACGGCACGCCGGCCTGAGTGAAGGGCAGATGATCGTCTTCCACCGTGTTCATGAGCGGCACGAACACGGAATCGAGACGCTGGCGCTTCGCCGCGGCCCAGACGATATCGACGAGCCACGGCGTCGAGTTCGAGTCGCGGCGGAGCTGCAGGTCGCGCGCGCCGATCATGTCGACGAGGATGTTCGCCTTGATCGACGCCAGTGAGCCGTCGCGTTTGGCCGCCGCCACGTAGTGCCGGCTGCCGTACGTGTGGTCCGTGCCCACCCAGTCGATGACCGCTTCCTCACCGTCCAGAAACAGCACTTCGATCGTGAAGGGATTGCGCCTGGCCTTCAGCACGCGCGCGATTTCGAGAAGAAATGCCGCGCTCGATGCCCCGTCGCTCGCGCCGACGAAGCGCATCTGGCGGAATAGCTTGGTGTCGTAGTGGCCGGAGATCATGATGCGATCGCGCGAGGCGCCGGGGATCGTCGCGATCAAATTGACCATGTGCGTGCGGCCGAGCGGCGTCTGATCATCCCAGGCCTGATCGACGACGCTGACGTCCGACGCGGCGAGCTGTTTCTTGATGTAGCTGCGGGTGGTTTCGATTTCCGGCGAGCCGGCCGGCCGCGGACCGATCGCGACCAGCTGCCGAAGATGCTCCCACGCGCGGCCGGAGTCGAATTTGACCGCCGGCGTCTGACCGGCGATGACGACGGCGGCGAGCAGACATGCGGCCGCAACGCCCGCCGCGAGCGACGCGCGCTCGATCGCCGTTCGGTTCACGATCGCTTCTCCGCTGGCACGTAGTCCCGCGGCTGCGGGCCGACGTAAATCTGCCGCGGCCGCGCGATCTTTTGCTCGGAATCGAGCAGCATCTCTTCCCATTGCGCGATCCAGCCCACCGTTCGCGGGATCGCGAACAGCACGGGAAACATTTCGACGGGGAAGCCCATCGCCTGGTAAATCAGCCCTGAATAGAAGTCGACGTTGGGGTACAGCTTCCGGCTGACGAAGTACTCATCCTCGAGGGCGATGCGCTCGAGCTCGAGTGCGATGTCGAGGAGCGGATTTTTGCCGGTAATCGAGAACACCAGATCCGCGGTGCGTTTGATGACCTTCGCGCGCGGGTCGTAGGACTTGTACACGCGGTGGCCGAAGCCCATGAGCCGGCTGCCGTCGCCGGACTTCACGCGTTTGATGAACTCCGGTACTTTGCTGACCGAGCCAATCTCGTTGAGCATGCGGAGGACGGCTTCATTCGCGCCGCCGTGGAGCGGCCCATAGAGGGCCGCCGCCGCGCCCGCGAGCGCGGAGTACGGATCCACGTGGGAGCTGCCGATGTTTCGCATCGCGCTCGTGCTGCAGTTCTGTTCGTGGTCGGCGTGAAGGATGAAGAGCACGTCCAGCGCGCGGGTCAGCACCGGGTTCGACTGGTACTTCAGCTCGGTCATCTTGAACAGCATGTTCAGGAAATTTCCGGCGAAGCTCAGTTCGTTGTCGGGATAGACGTACGGGCGGCCGATGCTGTGGCGGTAGGCGTATGCGGCAATCGTCGGGACCTTCGCGATCAGCCGCACCGTCTGGTGCATGCGCGCGGCCCTGTCGTGGACCTGCCGCGCGTCGGGATAAAACGTCGACAGCGCGCCGACCGTGCTGAGGAAGATGCCCATCGGGTGGGCGTCGTACTGGAAGCCTTCCATCAGCTTCTTGATGTTCTCGTGGACCATCGTATGGAGCGAGATTTCGCGCGTCCACGCTTGCAGCTGCACGGTCGTCGGCAGCTCGCCGAAGAGCAGCAGATACGCCGTTTCGAGATAGTCGCTGTGCTCCGCGAGCTGTTCGATCGGATAGCCGCGATACAGCAGGATGCCCTTGTCGCCGTCGATGTACGTGATCGCGCTGCGGCAGGATGCCGTGTTCATGAACGCTGGGTCGTACGTCATCAACCCGAAGTCCTCCGGCCCCGTTTTGATTTGGCGGAGATCCATCGCGCGGACCGTCCCGTCGTGAATCGGCAGCTCGTACTTCTTGCCCGTGCGGTTGTCGACGATGCTCAGCGTGTCGGCCATAACGGAAGTCTGAGGTCAGACGTGAAAAGGAAAAAGGACGACGTGCTTCTACGTTCGATCTTTTGAGTTCTCATTTCCCTCGGGGTCTTCGTCCGGGACCTGTTCCCCTGCGACCCGGTAGTTGCCGTCCACCCACTTTGCGAGATCCAGCAGCTTGCACCGTTCGCTGCAGAACGGACGCCACCGATCAGTCATCGGCTGCCGACGGCAGTAGACGCAGGCGCTCAGCTTGGATCCTTCAGCCACGGGACGGTCGCCCCGGGTGTCTATTCTATGTCAGCGGCGTGGGCGCGATCGCGGGCTAGCCGACTTCGCCGGAATGGTGGCGGACGTCCCGCGCGGACACGATGAAGATGACGTCTTCCGCGATGTTCGTCGCGTGATCGCCGATCCGCTCGAGGTGGCGGGAGACGAGCACGAGATCGAGCGCCGGCTCGATCGTCACAGGATCCTGCAGCATATACGTCAGGAGCTCCCGGAAAATCTGCGTCTTGAGCTCGTCAAGCTCGTCGTCTTCGTTCAGGACCTTTTGCGCCAGGTTCGTGTCCTGGCGGACGAACGCGTCCAGCGCGTCGCGCAGCATGCCCTGGGCGATGGAGGCCATGCGCGGAATGTCGATCAGCTTCTTGACGGGCGGATGCTGCGCGTAGCGGCGCGCCGCTTCGGCGATGTTGATGGCGAGATCGCCCACGCGCTCCAAATCGGTGTTGATTTTGACGGCCGACACAATCGCGCGCAGATCACCGGCCATCGGCTGATGGAGTGCCAGCAGGGTGAAGCATCTGTTGTCGATTTCGATGTGGAGCGCGTTCAGCGGCTCGTCGCTCGTGAGGACGCGGTCCACCAGATCGCGGTCGCGGTCGACCAGACCTTTGACGGCGAGGCGCACCTGCTCTTCGGCGAGGCCGCCCATCTCGAGCAGTCGCGTCTTCAGCTGCTGCAGCTCTTCCTGAAAATGTCTGACGTGTTCGATCGACGCCATTAGCCGAACCTACCCGTAACGTAGTCCTCGGTTAGTTTTTCGCGCGGCGCCGTGAAGATCTTGTCCGTGCGGTCGCATTCCACCAGCCGGCCAAGCCAGAAAAAGGCGGTCACGTCCGACACGCGCGCGGCCTGCTGCATATTGTGCGTCACGATCACGATCGTGTAGCTCGATTTCAGTTGATAAATGAGCTCCTCGATTCGCTGCGTCGCGATCGGATCCAGCGCTGAGGCCGGCTCATCCATCAGCAGGATATCGGGTTCGACGGCGAGCGCGCGTGCGATGCAGAGCCGCTGCTGCTGCCCGCCCGACAGGGCCATCGCCGACGCATGCAGACGATCCTTCACCTCGTCCCAGAGCGCGGCCGCCTGGAGGCTTTTCTCGACCCGGTCGCTCAGCTCCGCGCGCGACCGCGCGAGATGGTTGATGCGCAGCCCGTAGGCCACGTTGTCGAAAATCGATTTCGGAAACGGGTTGGATTTCTGGAACACCATGCCGACGCGCCGCCGCAAGTCGACGACATCCACCGACGGCGCGTAGATGTCCTCGCCATCAATCCGAACGGAGCCCTCGACGCGTGCCCCGGGAATGATGTCGTTCATGCGGTTCAGCGATCGGATGAACGTCGACTTTCCGCAGCCGGAGGGTCCAATGAGCGCCGTGACCTGCCGCGTCCGGATCTGCACCGCGATTTGTTCGAGCACCCGGTTCGCGCCGTAATAGAAGTTGAAATCGCTGACGCTGATCTTCGGCGGGTGGTCGAGCGCCGGCGCGTCGTGCGTGACGGGGACGGTTGGCGTGGGAATCGTCACCGGAGGCTGCGCGAGCATGCGGCCACGTTAGCCCGATAGCTGTTTCGGACCTGTTTCCGGCATGTAAATTCCGCGTAACGGACGCGATGCCTAACGCGTCAGCGCGGGTTCGACCGGCGCGGCGGTCGATTCGAGGAATGCGGTGACCTGCTTCCGAAGCTCGTCCTGAATGCGGTCGACCGATCGCCGCGCATCGACGACGCGGAAATGGAATTCGTCGGCCATCGACGCATATTCCCGCAGCAGCTTCTGCTGATAGCTGCGGAAGCTCTCGTAGATGTCGTCGCCGGTCTTCATGTCCATACCGGATTCCCAGAAATCCATGCCGCGCGATTCGAGCACGCGCCCGATCAGCGTCTTCACATCGATGTTGAGATAGAAGACGAGATGCGGCGCGATCGCGAATCCATAGAGGTTGCGCAGCCACTGACGATCCACGCCGCGCGCCCCGGCCCTCGCGAGCGCCGTAAAAATGTACCGGTCGGACAAGACAACGAAGCCAGCCTTGAGCGCGGGAATGATTTCTTTCTCGAGCCGATCGGCGAAGTCGGTCCCGTAGAGCAGCACGAACGTCAACTTGTTGAGCGTGTTGCTCGCCTTGGCGAGCTCGATCGTCGGCTGCATCAGCGGCGAACGCGTCCACCCGGTCTCGACGACGCCGTACCCTTTGACCTCGAGCCACTCACGCAGCAGTTCGATTTGCGTGCTGCGGCCGACGCCGTCTGTGCCTTCGATCGCGATCAGCTTGCCAGGGTAGCCATTGATCGGAAGATAGGGAATGCCGCGACCGTAGTACCGCCCCGGCTGAATGCCGCCATTGGCTCCCTCGATGGGGTGATCAGAGGGGGTCGTCATCAATTCTCTCCTCACTGCTCGTCGCGACATGCCGGCCGATAAGGCTGCGCACCAAACGCTGCTGCTCGGTGATGCTCCCTGCCGCGTTGATCGTTTCGAGCCCGTACTCGTCCGCAAGCCGGTCGTATTCCTCGAGCACTTTGCCTTGGAACAACCGGAAGCTCTCTGATGGGTTCGTGCTCCAGCCGAGATCCATGCCCGCCTCGTAGAACTTGAGCTTCACACGGCGTGCCATCAAGCGATCCAGTGACACGTCAATTGGGACTCGGAAATACAGCGCGAGATCCGGACGCACTGCGAAGCTGTAGAGTTCGCGCACCCACTGCCGATCGACACCGCGCGTCGCGTCGCGCGCGAACGCGGTGTAGGCATAGCGATCGGCGAGCACGATCATCCCGGCTTTGAGCGGCGGAATGATTTTGTACAGCAGCCGATCAGCGAAGTCCGTGGCGTGCAGCAGGCTGAACGTCATCGGCGTGAGCGCGTTCTTCTTCTTCCCCGTTTTCGTCGCCGCCTTGACGAGCGCGGACGAGTTCCATTCGGTGACGAACACCCGATGGCCCTCCGCGCTGAGCCACTTCGCCAGGAGCCCCAGCTGCGTTGTCTTCCCGGAGCCGTCGATGCCTTCGACGACGAACAGTTTCCCCGGGTACTCGTGCGGTGTCATGAGCGTGTTCAACATACCGATTCCCGCTGACTTCAACCCGAATGGGTTTTCCGATGAACCGTTCGAACGGCGCCGCGTGCCGCGTCGCCGCCCACAGCTCCAGCTCCGCCTCCCCGGTCGTCCTCACCTGGAGCAGCCCGTCATCGCCACGATCGTGCAGTTCGAGGCCGACGATCTGCTGCGAGTGGCTGCGATCGAGGCTCTCCGCGAGGCGAAGAATGGCGGCGAGCGTTCGAATGGCGCGGCGGCGGCGGCGGCCGAACGCGCCGTACCCGTCGTGCCGTTTCTTCGGCGTTGCCTGCCGGTGGTAGCGCGCGATGAGCGCGATCGCCTCGACTTCTTCTGGCTCGAAGCCGCGCAGATCGCCGTTCTTGATCAAGTAGTAGGAGTGCTTGTGATGACGCTGATAGCTGATATGCACGCCGACGTCGTGCAGGAGCGCGGCGTACTCGAGCCACTCGCGTTCGCGATCGGTGAGGCCGTGAATCGCGCGTGTCTGATCGAAGAGCATCACCGCGAGCTTCGCGACTTGCTGTGCGTGATCGGGCACCCAGTTGCACCGATCCGCGAGCTCGACGATGCTGCGGCGCCGGACGTCGGGATAGCGCTCGGCCTGCGCGATCTCTTTGCGGTGGCGCGCGATGTAATCGAGGACGAGACCCTCACGGAGCGAGAGATCGCACAGCGTCAGATCGGAGGCGCCCAAGCGGCGAAGGACCGTGTCGAGCAGGACCGCGCCGGCGACCGCAATGTCGGCGCGGCGAGGCTCGAGCGCCGGCACGCGCAGCCGCTGTTCCAGATCAAGATCGATCAGATCCTTTCGCACGCGACGGATTTGCTTGGCCGGCACGCGGCGGTTACGGAGCGGTTCGCCCGGTTTCCATCCGAGCGCCGTGCCGGCGACAGCGCCCAGGCTCAAAATCGTTCCCGATGTTCCGATCACGCGATCGAACCCCCCGCCGGCGACGTCGTCGAGGTAATCGCCCAGCTCCTCGTCGACGTGTCGAATGAGCCGCCGCTCGTCGCGCGGCGACAGCGGATCGCTTTTCACGAACCGCTCAGTCAGCCGGATGACGCCGAGCTTAAAGCTGCGCGCCAACTCGGCCGATTCACCCGTGCCTCTCGTAATCTCGATGCTGCCGCCGCCGATGTCGATGACGCACGCCGTTTCGCCGTGCGCGCCGACGCCGTATACGGCCGCGCGATGGATGAGGCGGGCTTCTTCCGTGCCTGAGATGACGCGCGGGCGAATGCCGGTGTCGTGCACGACCCGCCGCAGAAATTCACCGCCGTTGCCCGCTTCACGCGTTGCGCTTGTCGCGGCGGCGATGATTTCGTCGACTTTATGCGACTCGGCAAGCCGACGGAACTTGGACAGCACCTGAAGTGCTGCATGCATAGCCTCGGCCGTCAAAGCGCGTCCGTCGAGGCCGCCTGCACCAAGCCGGACCATTTCTTTCTCGCGATCGATGACTTCGAATGAGAAATCCGGTCGCACGCGCACGACGATCATGTGCAACGAATTGGTGCCGATGTCGATTGCGGCGATGCGCATCAGGTTTCTCGGCCGAAGTCATCCACTATAATGAGACGGCGGCCATCCTCCTCTATATCATGCCCGCATCACACGAACGCGACCGGTTGTTTGCCAAGCGCGTGCAGCAATTTACGCGGATGTTACACGGCCTCGAGCGCGGCGACGGCCGCGCGCTCCATCGGACGCGCGTCGCGACCCGCCGGCTGCGCGAGCTGCTGCCGGTCCTGCAGCTGGATGACCACGTGGCGACCAAGCTCGGCCGGCGGCTGAAACGCGTAACGGAGCAGCTGGGACCCGTCCGCGAAGTCGACGTGCTGTTACGTATTGTCGAAGAGCTTCGGACGTCGAACCGCTTCGGCGCGACGAGCTTGAGCCTGATCCGCGCGGCGTTGGAGGCTGAACGGCAAGGCGTGCGTCGCCGTGCGGAGAAGCGAATGCCGATCGCGAGCTTGCGTCGGCTCGCGACGAAGCTCTCGGCCGCGGGAGCGAAGCGGGCCGCTCGTGATGATCGCCGCAAACGCGTTGATACGGCGGATCGCGGCTGGCGCTGGGCGATCGACGCGCGCATCGCGAAGCGCGCGGCGCGGCTGCGCACGGCCATCGAAGCGGCCGGAGCGGTGTATCTGCCGGAGCGATTGCACGATGTGCGCATCTCGCTGAAGAAACTGCGCTACGCCCTGGAGAGCGCGGCCGAGCCGGCTGGCGATGCGGTGCGGGCCGATCTCCGCATGCTTCGAGCGCGGCAGGACGGACTCGGACGGCTGCACGACTTGCAGCGGCTGATCGATCGCGCGCGTCAGGTACAGGCGTCACTCGTGCCGCCGTCGCTCGTGACTTGGCGGGGTCTCGAAGAGATCGTCGATGGCCTCGAAGACGAGTGCCGCCGCTTGCACGGACGTTACATGCGGCAACGAGAGCCGCTCCTGGCGCTGTGCGCTCGTCTCAGCGGACGTGGCCGCGCCGGCGCCTCGCCGCGGCGAGTGACGGCGTAGCTGTTATGCCAGATCGCTACAAGCTCTATATCGTTCGGCACGGGATCGCCGAGGAACGCGGCGAGCAGTGGCCCGATGACACCAAGCGGCCGCTCACCGAGGACGGCATCATCAGCTTGCGGCGCTCGGCGCGCGGTCTGGACCGGGTCGGTGTGTCGTTTGATTTGATGTTGACGAGTCCGCTCGTGCGGACGCGTCAGACCGCCGAGGTCATCGCCGCCGAACTCAATCCCGTGCCCCAGATCCTCAGCGTCGAGTCACTGGCGCCGGGCGGCTCGCATCAGGCCGTGTTGAACGATCTCGAGAAGCACAGCCGCCGCCACCGCATCGCACTCGTCGGCCACGAGCCCGGCATCGGCGAGCTCGCGGCTCGGCTCATCGGCACACGTCACGCGATCGAGTTCAAGAAGGGAGCGGTCTGCCGCATCGACGTCGACGCGCTGCCGCCGACAGCGCCGGGCGATCTGCGATGGCTTCTCACGCCGCGGCTCCTGCGGAGCCTTCGGAAGTAGCTACGCTCTTAGATAATCTCCCTGCCAGTTCCTCACGCGCAGCTTGATGTCTTTCTGCGCGGACAAACGTCCCGCGAGCACCTCGCGCACGAGATCCGCTAATTCTTCGTCCCCGGCGAACCGCAGCGCGACCATCTGTTCGCGCGTCAGCTCCCCGATTCGTGCGTGTAGATCCGGCGGCAGCACGCCGCGCAGCCGGAGGCGCATCTCCAGCCGAATCAGGCGGTCCTGCACGACGAGCGCTTGCAGACGCGAGGCGACCAGGCCCACGAGAATCGCGAGCGCGACGAGAATGCCGAACAACGTGGCGAATGTTGGCGCTCGGTAGGCGACGACGATTGTGTAAATCACATTCAGCAAGAGCAGTGGAGCCGCGAAGAAGTGAAATGGGGGAAACCACCTAACGTGGTTCTTGTATGTTTGAACCGAATCGGCCATGGTTAGGTCCTCCTGTGTTACCGAGAATTTACATCGGCGCGGTTCGCGGCGATCAAGAATCCGGTCTTCCCCAAACGAAGTAGAGGCACACGGTTCATGTTTGCGATCAGTCTTCAGCGCGCCGACCACACCAAACGATATGCGATTTCGAGACTGGACGATTCAGGCTGGGAAGTCACGAGCGAAGAAGACCGGCAACTGACCCGCCGTGTCCGTTATCACGACTGGCATCGCGTGGAGCGCGCGCTCGCCGAGTTTCAGCGTGAGGTGGGATGGTTGAAAACCCACGGGTGGGCCGTCCGCGAGTGCTGAACGCTCAGTCGACGAATCGATACCCCAGGCCGACGACCGTTTCGATCTGATCGCCCGCCGGACCGAGTTTTCCCCGCAGCCGTCCGACGTGCACGTCCACGGACCGTGTTTCGACGAGGCGATCGTATCCCCAGACGCGCTCGAGCAGCCGGTCCCGCGAAACCACACGATTGCGGTTCGTGACGAGATAGCGGAGCAGCTCGAACTCGCGGCGCGTGAGCCGCACGTTCTTGCCGTCGACCGCGATCGCGACCGCGTCGAAGTCCGCGACAAGCCGGTTGCCGCGATACGACGCCGAACTGGTGCGCTCCGCGCTGGTGTCGCTGCGCCGGAGCACGGCGCGTACGCGCGCGGAGAGCTCGCGAAGACTGAACGGTTTGGTGACGTAGTCGTCGGCGCCGAGCTCGAGGCCCGTCACGCGATCGTTTTCGCTCGTCCGCGCCGTCAGCATGATGATCGGCACGTGCCGCGCGTCGGCGCGTGACCGCAGAATCCGGCAGACTTCGACGCCGCTCAGGACCGGAAGGTTCAGATCGAGAATGAGCAAGTCCGGCGGCCGTTCCGAAACGGCTTTGAGCGCCGCGTCGCCGCTCGTCACGATCTCCGCATTCATTTCGCCGCCGCGCTCCAGCGTGTGCTTGATCAGGCCGGCGATGTCCTGCTCGTCTTCGACGATGAGGACGTGGTGGTGGGCCATGAGCGTGACGGTACCGGCACCACGTTTCCACGCCGTGTCCGCGTTGTTAAAAGTGAGTTAAGCGCGCGCGACAGAAATGTCGTCGCACGGTTGTGATGCGGTCGACACATGTTCTGTACGCGCGGCCGCTATGCTCGCGGGCGTTCATGTCCAACTTCTGCCTGCGAGGTTTTCCGATGCCGCTAGTCGTGTGTTCGATGCGCCGCGGCTCCGTGTCTTCGCCGCGGCCGGTTGCCGAACTTCCACGAGATGTTCGGGACGACCACGCTGCAGCCGTACACGGAGTACGAGTTCCGCGCGACCGATCGCCTGCGCATCACACCCGGTCTGAAGTTCGCGTACTACAAGCAGGATTTCACGCAGTTCGCCGACAACGGGAAGACGGTCGGGAACCTGGGCGGCGCGGCGTCGGTGAATCACGCCGTCGAATATCACTCATGGCTGCCGTCGTTCGACACCCACTATCTGCTGCAACCGTATTGGTCCGTCTACGGGCAGTTCGGCAAGGGACAGACGATCCCGCCGACGAGCATCTTCGACGTGAAAGGCGCGCAGGTCCTCGTCAACCCAAAGCCCACCCTCACCGACACGGTGCAGTTCGGATCCGTCTGGAAGTCGCGACGGGCGACCTTCGACATCGACACCGACAGCCATGCGATCACCGCGGTGACCGCGGCGTCGGCGAAATCCAACCTGCCGGCGCCGGGCGACATTCTCACGATGCTGGCGGGCAGGAGCGTGTCGTTTTCGATGACCGTTGGCTTCCTGCCGCGCCTACCGTAGCTGAGGGCTCGATGCGTCAGGTGCGGACGCTCACGCGATGGATTGCGGCGGCCGTGTTTGCGGCCGCCGCGATCGCCGGTCTCTGGCCGATGCGCAGCTTCGCGCAGGACCAAGATCGGCCCGTGGTGCAGTTCGTCTTCTCCTCGGACGCGCATTTCGGCATCACGCGGCCGGCGTTTCGAGGCGCGGTCGCGGTTGACGCGGAGACCGTCAATCACGCGCTTGTCGAAGAACTGAACACCCTGTCGACCGCGACCTTTCCGCGGGATGGCGGCGTGTCCGCGTCGCGCTTCGTCGGGCCCGTCGACTTCATGGTCGAAGGCGGCGACGTCGCGAATCGCCAGGAGGTGACCGGCACCGGGGCGATTCAGCCGGCGGCGGTGTCGTGGGCGCAGTTCGTCCATGAATACATCGACGGCGTGACGCTGCGCACGCCGCGTGCTGACCGCACACCGATCTTCGTCGTGCCCGGCAATCACGAGGCGTCGAACGCAGTCGGCTTCTACAAACCGATGGCGCCGCTCGTTGACAGGACGGCGATCGCCGAGATCTACAACCGCATGCTGTTGCCGAACGTTCCGAAAACGACGGCGACGTACGATTACGCGACGGACAAGGTCCTCTACACGCGGAACCTCGGCGGCGTGCACTTCGTGTTTCTCAACGTGTGGCCCGACTCGACGCAGCGCGTCTGGCTCGAGAACGATCTGGCGCAGGTGGCGGCCTCCACGCCTGTGATCCTCTTCGCGCACGATCAGCCGGAAGCCGAAGCCAAGCACTTCACGAATCCCAACGGATCGCACAGCATCAACGCCGCGGATCGGTTCGAGAATCTGCTGTTCGATCAGTTGGCGGACGGCGCCACGATCGACGCGCCAACGACGATCGAGCAGGAAGCGCTCGAATCGCTCGTCAGGCGCCACCCGAACATAGCCGCGTACTTCCATGGCAACTCGAACTGGAACCAGTTCTACGACTGGACTGGTCCGCGCCATTCCGTAGGGCTGCATACTTTCCGGGTCGATTCGCCGATGAAGGGCGCGATCTCGATGCCTGACGAGACCAAGCTGTCGTTCCAGGTCGCAACGATCGACGTGGAGTCGGGGACCATGACAGTCCGTGAATGCCTCTGGAACGCTCACCCCGCGCAGCCGTCGCTCACGTGGGGCGCCTCGATCACCGTGACGCTGTCGCCGAGGACCGACGACGCCCCGTCACGGGTTGCCGCGGCGCGTTAGAGAAACGTCACGCCGCGGTCACGGCCTCGTCAACTGCGCACGATATCCTGCGGTTCGTGAGGGACCCAGCACGATGCGGCTGACGATCGCCGTGGTCGTCTGCGCCTACAACGAGGCGCACTACCTGCCCGCGTGCCTCCATTCGCTGTTCCTTCAAACCCGTCCAGCCGACGAAATCATCGTCATCGACAATGCCAGCACGGACGGCACAGGCGACGTCGCGCGCACGTTTCCGGGCGTGCGGGTTGTGGTGGAGCCCGTGAAAGGGCTAGTCGTGGCGCGCGAGACGGCGCGGCTGCACGCGCGCGCCGACGTGCTGGCCTACGTCGATGCGGATTGCCGGATTCCGCCGCGATGGCTCGAGCGCGTCGTGGCGCGCTTCGAGGCGATGCCGTCGCTCGTTGCCGTGACCGGTCCCTATCGTTTCTACGACTGGGACCCGCTCGGCCGCGCGCTGATTCGGCTGTACAACATCCTGGTCGCGCCCGCGACGCATCTGGTCGTTCACCGTTGGCTGAAGCTCGGTGCGATCCTCTACGGCGGCAATTTCGCTGTGCAGGCCGCCCCGCTCGCGGCGATCGGCGGCTTCGACCGCACGATCGAGTTTCACGGCGAGGACACGAACCTTGGGCGGCGGCTGACACCGATCGGACGCGTCGCGATCTGCGGCGAGTGCTGGGTCTGGACGTCGGCGCGCCGGTACCGCGCGATGGGCAAGCGGACCGTGTTCGCGCTGTACGTGCGCAACTTCTGGTCGGAGATCCTGCGCCATCGCGCCGCTGATCGCGATCATCTGGATGTGAGGACCTAACCGATGCCCGGGTACGAACCGTTTCTCCTCTGCGACTTTCACGTGCACACGACGTGGAGCGACGGACGGCTGTCCATCCGCGAAGTCGTCGATCTGTACGGACAGACGCGCCGGTTCGATGTCGTGGCCATTACCGACCACATCTTGATGAAGCGCGATCTGCTGGCGCGCGCGGCTCGCCTCGCATCGTTCGGCCGGCGCGACTACTCGGTCACCGAGAAGCGGTTTGGCGAGTATCTGGAAGAGATTCGGAGCGAGGCGCGGCGGGCAAAGCGGCTGTATGACCTGCTGCTCATCCCCGGCGCGGAGGTGACCCAGAACCACCTGCGCAGCAAGAAGAATTCGCACATCATCGCGCTCGACATTCAGCAGTACATCAGCGCCGATCAGCCGGCGGAGGATATCCTGAAAGAGATCCGCCGCCAGGGCGCGCTCAGCATTGCGTGTCATCCGCATCATCGAACGACGAGGCGAATCGAGATCAGTACGTGCTACCTTTGGGATCACCGCAAGCGGGTGTCGGATCTCGTCGACGTCTGGGAGGCGGCGAACCGCGATGATCTGTTTTCGGTGACAAGCCTGAAGCACTACCCCTACATCGCCAACAGCGACTTCCACAAGGCGAAGCATCTGTATTCGTGGAAGACGCTGGTTCGCAGCGAGAAGCGGTGGGGGGCGATCGCGGAAGCGCTCCGGTCGAACGTGGACGTCGCGCTGACGCTGTACCGCAACGGATCCTGGGCGGCCTAGCGGCGGGCGGCGGCCGATGACCGGCGAGGGTGATTGCCTCCAGGCGGCGCATAGCCGCCGGCGGGGTGGTCGAAGCCCCTTCGCC
>JADMIO011116495.1_pt1 | contig 18212 bp, 19 predicted proteins | sample 8958161 | NCBI WGS metagenome assembly JADMIO01 (sample SAMN16585339, study PRJNA669376) | soil metagenome | isolation source: Crop rotation soil | place: USA: Cullars Rotation, Alabama | collected 2011 | reverse complement strand
AGCCGCACACGCCGTTGGCGGGATCGTTCAGCTTCGCCGCGGCATCGACCAGACCCGCGAAGGTGGTCGGCAGCGCGATGCCCTTCTTCTGGAACAGATCCTTGTTGAACATCACGATGTTGTAGTGGAAGGTCATCGGCAGCGTGTCGATGCGTCCGTCGGCCTGCGTTCCCGCGTCGATTGCCGCCTGCGAGAAGTCCGCGAAGTCGAGGTCGGGTGCGGTGAGCGTCTTGTCCGCCAGCAGCGGCCGCAAATCGGCGAGCCACCTGGCGCGACCGAACAGGCGCTTCTGCGTGGCTTGCGCAACGTAGCACGCGTCGAAGCTTGGTTTGCCCGATGCCAGCTCGATCGCGAGCTTCTGTCGGTATTGCTGCTCGGGCACCTGCTCGGAGCCGACCTCGATGCCGGTCAGCGCGGTGAATTCGGGCTCGTACTTCTGCAGCACGTCGTGGAACGGGCTCTTCTGCAGCGTCACCTCGATCTTCTCGCCCTTGAAGCGCTTCCAGTCGAAGCCGCTTTGCGCGAACGCGGGTGGCATCCAAAGTCCGGTGGCCGACGCGCCCGCCAGCGCCAGCGACGATTGCAGCACCTGCCGCCGCTTGGGCGATTCGGGCTGGTCGCGGTAATCGCTCATCACTCCTCCTTGTGGATTTTCTCGCGCCACGCGCGTGCGCCCGTGAGCAACAGCGTCTGCGTGGTGATGTTGACGAATTGTGCGCCCGATCGCAGGTAATGCCGCATCCTGTCCGGCGAAAATCCGGCAAACGACCCTACGCCGGCGGCGATGCCGCGCTTGCGCGTGGCGCCGACGATGCGATCGATCGCCGCGACGACCTCGGGTGCGGCGAGATCGCCGCGAAAGCCCATCGATGCCGAAAGATCCGACGAGCCGATCTGCACCACGTCGATACCTTCCACCGACAGGATGTCGTCGATGTTCGCGAGTCCCTCGCTGCTCTCGATCATGATCACGACCAGCGTTTCCGCGTTGGCGCGTTCGACGTATTCCGGCGCGCTCATGCGCGTGCCGTATCCGGTCTGGCGGCCGACGTCGAACATGCCGCGGCGTCCAAGCGGCGCGTACTTGACCGCGTCGACCACCGCTTTCGCTTCCTCACGCGTGTCGACATGCGGCACGATCACGCCCATTGCCCCGAGGTCGAGGATGCGCAATATCACGCCGGGATATTCGCCCGGGACGCTCTCGGGAATGCGCACCAGCGGCGTCGACCCGCCGATCTCGCACGCGCGGATCATGTGCGCGAGGCTCTCGTGCGTGGTCGCCGAGTGCTCCATGTCCATATAGACGAAGTCGAGCCCGGCGTACGCGAGAATCTCCACTACGTCGGCCGACGGGAACATGATCTCGGACCCGAAGACTATTTCGCCGGCCTTCAACTTCGCTTTTGCCTTGTTTGCCTGCATCTTCACTCCGGCTGTATGCCCGCCTGCTTGATCATCTCCGACCACCGCTTCACTTCGCTCGGGATGTACGCGCCGAGCTCGTCGGGATTCATAAGCCCGGGCGTGACGCCGAGACCTGCGAGCGCGTCGATGACTTCCTTCTTGGCAAGCGCCTTCGCCGCGGCGTCATACAGCTTGTTGCGGATGTCGCGTGGCGTGTTGAGGGGCGCGACGATGGCGTGCCAGCCGATGACGTCGAAGCCGGGATACGTTTCAGAGACGGTCGGCCAGTCCGGCACCAAGGGATTGCGTTTCTCCGACGTGACGCCGAGCGATTTCAGCTTACCGCCCTTCACCTGCGCGATCGCCGAGCCCATGTCCCCGACGGTGAAATCGACAGTGCCGCCGATGGTGTCGACCACTGCGAGCGGCATTCCCTTGTACGGCACCTCGAGCGCTTCGAAGCCACCCAGTCGCTCGAGCTGCGCGATCGCGACCTGCGCGCTCGACGCGCCATAGCCGGCGGACAACTTCTTCGGGCTCGCCTTCGCGTACGCCACGAACTCGGCGATGTTCTTCGCCGGGAAGTCGAGACGCACGAGGAACGCGCTCGGTTGCGTCGTCATGCGCACGACCGGCGTGAAGTCTTTCACGGGGTCGTACGACAGCGCCTTGAACAGGCTGGGGTTCGCGGCAAGCTGCGTGTTCGATCCGATGAACAGCGTGTAACCGTCGGGCGGACTCTTCGCGACGTATTCGGCCGCAATGGCACCGCCGGCACCGGGCTTGTTCTCGACGACGACCGGCTGGCCGAGGGTGTCGGCCATGTCCTTGCCGACGATTCGCGCGATCTGGTCGGTCGCGCTGCCGGTGGGGAACGGCAGGATGAAGCGAATGGGCTTCGCCGGGTACGACTGCGCATGCGCGTGCACGGCGAACAGCGCCGCGGCGGCAAGCGCCAACACTCTCTTCAGCATGATTCCTCCTCTTTCAGAACGGCTTGTCGCCTTCGATCTGCAGCCTTCGCATCACGCGCCTCGACATGCCCGTGTCGTTGACCGCGACATGTTGCGTGCATCGGTTGTCCCAGAACGCGACCGAGCCGTTGCGCCAGCGGAAGCGGCATGTGAACTCGGGCCGGTGCGCGTGCAGGCACAGGTAGTCGAGCAGCGGCTTGCTCTCGGCCTCCGTCATGTTCTCGAACGCGATCGTCGATTGCCGATTGACGTAGAGCGCCTTGCGGCCCGTTTCGGGATGCGTGCGCACGACCGGATGATAGTTCGCCGTCTCGCGCCACTCGTCGTCGCTCTTCTTCTTCTGCGCGTTCGACTGTCCGAGGTCGCGCGCCGGTCCCGCGACGCGGCGATCCGAGTGCAGGGCGCGCACGCCTTCCAGCATTTTCTTGAGGCCCGGCGACAATGCGTCGTAGGCGGCGTACTGGCTCGCGAACATCGTGTCGCCACCGTACGCCGGGACGTCCACGGCGTACAGCACCGAGCCCATCGGCGGGCAGTCGACCTGCGGCGTGTCCGAATGCCAGTCCTCGCCGATGATCTTGGTGTCGCCCGGATTGCGCACGATGTCGATCACGGCCGGATCGGCTTTCGACCCCTGGATGTTGGGATGCAGGAACAGCTTGCCGAAGCGCGATGCGAACGCCTTGTGGCGAGGGATGTCGAGATCCTGGTCGCGGAAGAAGATGACGCCGTAGGTGAGAAACGCTTCGCGGATCGCGGCGAACGTCGCGTCGGAAAGATCCTGCGCGAGGTTCACGCCCAGCACCTCGGCGCCCAGCGCGCCGGTGACGGGCTCGATGCGCAGCGCCGTCACTTCGGATAATCGGCCGACAAGGTCACCGCTTCCCACTCATCGAAGATCACAAGCCGCTTGCTGAGCGCGTCGCGGGCGCGGTCGAGCGCCATCTTGCCCAGCACGAGATGCAGCGGCGGGTCGTCGGACTCCACCGCCTTGATGATGGCTTCGGCGCCGCGAACCGGGTCGCCGGGCTGCTTGCCGTCGTTCGCCTTGAGCTGTGCGCGACGTGCACCGGCGGTGTCGGCATACGCGTCGAGCGTGGTCCTCGGAATGGTCATCGACCGTCCCTGGAAGTCGGTGCGGAACGGCCCGGGCTCGACCAGGGTGACGCGAATGCCGAGGTGGCGAGCTTCCGCGTGCAGCGATTGCGACATGCCTTCCACCGCGAACTTGGTGGCGCAGTAGTATCCCGTGCCGGGATTGCCAGTGAGGCCGCCGATCGACGAGAAGTTCACCATGTGGCCATATCCGCGGGCGCGCATCGCGGGCAGCACGCGCCGCATCATCGCCGCGAGCCCGAACACGTTGGCGTCGAACATCGCGCGCACGACGTCCTCCTCGCCTTCCTCGATCGCGCTGTTGTAGCCCCAGCCGGCGTTGTTGACGAGCACGTCGATGCGGCCGAAGCGCGACTCCGCGGCCGAGATCGCCTTCTCGCGCGCCTCAGGGTCGGTGACGTCGAGCGCCACCGCCAGCGCGCGCTCCGGATGGGCGGCAGCGATCGACTCGACTCGTGCCAGGTTGCGTGCCGTGACCACGCAGCGGCGGCCGTGCGCCAGCACGCGCTCGGCGAGTGCGCGACCGAAGCCGGCGGAGCATCCGGTGATGAACCATACGCGATCGTTTGCAGCGGGCGGCGTTGCCATGGAAGACTCTCGGGGAATTTGCGGCGAAACGACGATATTAGTGCGTCGGCCGCCTGTGCCATAGTATTGTTTTTTTATGCGCCGGATAGCGATTCGCTATTCGGCCCAAAAAGGGAGATTGCATGGCGAGCGACGGCATGCCCGACATGGAACGCATCGTCCAGGTCTCGCACGACTTTTCGCGTCCCTACCGCGTCGACCGCGGCGGCAAGTTCAAGCTCAAGGACTTCGATCCCGACGACACCGCGCACCTCGGCACGGAGGACAAGCCGCGCGCGCAGGAGCTGCTGGACATCGGCCGCGCCGCGCTCGCCGAATTGCAGGACATGCTGTATGCGCAGGATCGCTGGTCGGTGCTGCTCGTGTTCCAGGCGATGGACGCGGCCGGCAAGGACAGCGCGATCAAGCACGTGATGTCCGGCATCAATCCGCAGGGCTGCCAGGTCACGTCGTTCAAGCAGCCGACGAGCGAGGAGCTCGATCACGATTTCCTGTGGCGTTGTGCCAAGAACCTGCCGGAGCGCGGCCGCATCGGCATCTTCAATCGCAGCTATTACGAGGAAGTGCTGGTCGTCAAAGTGCACCGTGAGTACCTCGAGGCGCAGAAGATTCCGCCGCAGTTGGTCGGCAAGGACATCTGGGACCAGCGCTACCAGGACATCCGCAACTTCGAGCGCTACCTGTCGCGCAACGGCACGCGCATCGTCAAGTTCTTCCTCCACGTCTCGCGCGGCGAGCAGAAGAAGCGGTTCCTCGAGCGCATCGACCACCCCGAGAAGAACTGGAAGTTCTCGGCGGCCGACGTGCGCGAGCGCGCGCACTGGGACGATTACATGGCCGCGTACCAGGACATGATCCGCGAGACGGCCTCGGAGGAGGCGCCGTGGTACGTCGTGCCGGCGGACAACAAGTGGTTCACGCGGCTCGTGGTGGCGGCTGCGGCCGTCGACGCGCTCGCCGGCCTCGACCTGCACTACCCCAAAGTGGGCAAGGAGCAGCTTGCCGAGCTCGCCGAGGCGAAGAAGCAGCTCCTTGCGGAGAAGAAGAACAAGAAGTCCTAGCGCCGGCGCGCGAGCCAGTGATCCAGCGACAGCTTGCCGGGACCGTACACGGCGAGCACGAGCATCAGCGCGCCCCAAAGCACATGATCCTTGACGCCGGCGTCGCTCAAGTCCGGATACGAGATCACGGCGACGATGTTGAAGACGAAGAGCGCGAGCGCGGCGAGCCGCGTTCCGAATCCGGCGAGAATCAGCAGCGGCAGCCCGAGCTCCGCCGCCGTGCCGAGCAACGCCGCGGCTGCGGGCGGCAGCAGCGGAACGTGATATTCGTTCTCGAATAGCGCGAGCGTGATGTTCCAGTCGTGAAGCTTGGTAAGCGCCGAGCCGACGAACACGCGCGCGAGATACAGCCTGATCGCCAGCGCGAACACGGACTGCAGCTTGTCGATGAGCGTCTCGGCGCGCACATAGACCCGGCCGGCGCGGGCGAACAGGGTGGCAGTGGTCATGGCAAGCCTCGTTGCGGAAGAATGCGGGGTTAGTCGCGGTCGTGCGCGATTCCTGTCAGGACGCCGCCGGCGATGTGCCGGCCAAGGGCTGCGCCGAGGTCGAAGCTCTCGTCGAGCGCGAATGCGTGCCCTGTTGCCGTGCCGAGATCGTCGCCGCCGGCGAGCGACGCAAGCCACGCAAGCTCCGCGGGCGCAAGCCGTTCGACGACGGGCTCATCGTCTTCGCGGTGCACGAGAAGGTCGTCCGCCGGAACATCGAAATCGATGGCGAAGTCGCGGCCATCCTGGTGTGCCTGCCAGATGCGCATGACCGGAAACCGCGAATGCAGGAGGCGGCATGACGGATGCAGCGAGAACCGGCTTGCGATGAGCGCGTCCGGCGCCAGCGCCGACAGCTTCGCGAGCGCCGCCTCGCGCGAGCCGCCCGCATCGGCGGCGCGACTTGCCTCGTCGATGGCCCATTCCAGGCGCGCGACGTCGGGCAGGTACGGCAAATCGAGTGCGTAGGGATAGTCGGCGAGAAACGCCGCGAACTCGCCGCCGTACACGTTGAGGTCGCCGGTCGTGGACGCGTGCACCGCGACGAACGCGTCGACCGCAGCATCGAAGAAAGCGCGGCCGGTCAGCTCGCGCACGACCCGGTATGTCGCGCCAAGCGCATTGCGATAGTTGGCGGCGACCGTATGGCGATACACGTCGACGCGCGCGTCGCCGCCCGACTCGAGCGACGCCGCGAAATCGCGTTGCAGGTCACGCAGCGACGGCATGGTGGGCATCGAGGATGCGTTGCGCGTTCGCGGCTTCGCGCTCGAGTACGGCGAGCGCGGGAATGTCGGTGTCCCATTCGACCAGCGTCGGCACTCGTCCGAAGCGCGCGATCGCGGCTTCATAGAGCGACCACACCTCTGGCGATACCGGCGCACCGTGAGTGTCGATGACGATGGCGCCGCTATCGTCGTAGCCGGCGAGATGGATCTCGGCGACGGACCCGGGATCGATCGCCGCGAGATACGCACGTGCATCGACGCCGTGGTTGCGCGCGTTCACGTAGATGTTGTTGACGTCGACCAGCAGCTTGCAGCCGGTGCGTGCGGCCACCGCTGTGACGAACTCGTATTCGGCCATCGACGATTCAGCGAACGCGTAATAGCTCGACACGTTCTCGACCAGGATCGCGCGTGACAACGCCTCCTGTACCGCGTGCACGCGGGCGCAAACGTGATCGAGCGCCTCCTCGGTGTACGGCAGCGGAAGCAGATCGTTGTAGTGACGGCCGTCGACGCTGCTCCAGCACAAATGCTCGGACACGACCGCCGGGTCGATGCGCTGCGCGAGACGCGCGAGCTTGCGCAGGTGTTCCTCATCGAGCGGGTCCGTCGAGCCCAGCGACAAGCCGACGCCGTGCATGGCAACGGGATAGTCGGCGCGTATGGCTTCGAGTGCACGCAGCGTGGGTCCGCCGTCGACGAAATAGTTCTCGCTGTGGATTTCGAACCAGGGAATTGCAGGACGGCGCTCGATCACCTCGCGCACGTGCGGTGCGCGTAGTCCGATGCCGGCGGCGGGCGGTAAGGACACGAGATTCGAGTACGCGGCCGACGCCGGCAAGAGCACCGGCCGCGGTGAACGGATGCGTCGTTACTTGGGTGCGGCCATTTTTCCGCCCATCTTTTCGCACGTCCCCTTGGCGACGTACTTCCATTCGGTCGGATCGTTGTCGGTCTTGGCGCCCAGTCCTGCGCAGGCGTGCTTCGCGGTGCCGCAGTCGTTCTGACCGGCTTTGGCGACGCCGTAGCACTTTTCGGTCCCGCCCTTCTGCTGGACGGGTTGCGCCGACACGAGCGTCGCGAGTCCGAGCGCGACGATGCCGGCAACTGCAGCGTGAATCCTGGCTTGTTGGTTCATGGTGAGGAGCTCCTCTGTCGAAGTTTGGGGTAGCGGCGACGGAGCGAAGCGCACCGTCCGCGGCAATGGTCGCACGGGGAATCCGTTCCTTACAACGCGTGCAGGATTGTAAGCCGTGGCGTTTCGCGCCGACCAACGGGCCGTACGTGCCGCGCCAGCAAATGGATGCAGCCTCCGTGCAATCCCCAACGTTCACCGTCATTCACATATCACATGGAGATCATCATGCAGCAGAGAAACCGCAAGCCGTCGTTTGCATTCCGCCTCGCCGCGGCCGGGGTCGTGGCCGCGGGCATCGCGTTCGTCGGCAATTCCGCGTTCGCCGGCGAATGTCCCGCCGCAAGCCGCGTCGCCGACGGCAAAGGCCAGGCGATGGGCCCGACGCAGCCGGTCGACGTGACCGACGTCGTGCGCGCGACGACCGATCTTGCCAAGGAGCCGTCGCACATCGACGGCCGGCAATTCCGCCTGCGCCAGCTCGAGATGAAGCCGGGCGGCGTGGTGCCCTGGCACAGCCACGACAACCGTCCCGCGATGATCTACATCGTGTCCGGCGAAGTGGTCGAGTACGCGAGCAACTGCACGGTGCCGATCGTGCACAAGGCGGGCGACGTCGCGCCGGAGAAGTTCGGCACGTCGCACTGGTGGAAGAACACGGGCAACACCACGGCCGTGCTCATCTCCGTCGACCTGTTCCCGGTCGGCAAGATGGATGACCACATGATGTAGTCCAACCGGGGCGTCGGCGTAATGGCCGCGCCCCGAGCTTCTGCTGAAGGTATACGCAAATGATCGTTGCCGTCGCCCGCCCGCCTATGAGCGCGTCCCTTGTGCGCTCGCTCATCATCGGGCTCACCGCATTCCTCACGGTGGTCGACCTGTTCGCGACGCAGGCGATCCTGCCTTCGCTCGCGAGCGCCTACCACGTCACGCCCGCGGCGATGGGCTTCGCGGTGAACGCGAGCACCATGGGCATGGCGGTCGCGGGACTCGTCATCGCGTATCTGGGCCGCCGCATCGATCGCCGCATCGGCATCATCGCGAGCCTCACCGTGCTCGCGGTTCCCACCGCGTTGCTGGCGGTCGCGCCGAACCTCGGCGTGTTTACGCTGCTGCGCATCATGCAGGGCGTGTGCATGTCGAGCGCCTTCGCGCTCATGCTCTCCTATCTTGGCGAGGCTTGCACCGCCGAGGAAACCGCCGGTGCCTTCGCCGCCTACATCACCGGCAATGTCGCAAGCAATTTGTTCGGACGCTTGCTCGCCGCAGCGCTTGCCGAGCATCTCGGCCTCGCCGGCAACTTCTACGTCTTCGCAGCGCTCAACCTGGCGGGCGCCGTGCTCGTGTACTTCTACCTGCGCGACACGCCGGCGATGCCGGTGCTCGGCGCGTCCGGGCGCAGCGCGCTCGCGGCGTGGGCCGCGCATTTTCGCAACCCGGCATTGCGCGCGAGCTTCGCGATCGGCTTCTGCATCCTGTTCGCGTTCATCGGCACCTTCACCTACGTGAATTTCGTGCTCGTGCGCGAGCCCCTGTCGCTGTCGCGCATGGCGCTGGGTTTCGTGTACTTCGTGTTCCTGCCCTCGATCGTGACGACACCGCTCGCCGGGCTCGCGGTCGCGCGCTTCGGGGTGCGGCCGACATTCTGGACCGCGATCGCCATTGCAATCGCCGGCTTGCCCTTGCTCGTTATCGCGCATCTTCCGATGGTGCTGGCAGGGCTCGCGCTGGTTGGCGTCGGCACCTTCCTCGCGCAGGCGGTGGCCACCGGCTTCGTCGGCCGCGCCGCCACCACCGATCGCGGTGCGGCGAGCGGCATCTACCTCGCGTCCTATTTCGCGGGTGGCCTCGTCGCGAGCGCCGTCCTCGGCCAGGTGTTCGATCGCTTGGGTTGGACGGCGTGCGTTGCCGGCGTGGGCGTTGCGCTCGCGGCGGCGGCGTTGCTCGCCGCCAGGCTCGAGATTCCGCAGTCCCGTTAACTTTTTTCCCAAAGGAGACTTATCATGCACGTACGCAAGCTCGCATCCGTCGCGCTGGTCGCGGCAACCGTCGCTTTCTCGTCGGCTAACGCGCAAACCGTCGCGAGTGACGGCGTCATCAAGGTGAGGAGCGCCTATCCGGTGAACGAAACCGTCGCCCGCATCAAGGACGACATCGCGAAGAAGGGCATCATGTTCTTCTCGGCCATCGACCAGCAGGACCTCGCGGCGAAAGCGGGCATCGAGTTGCCGCCGTCGACGTTGCTCACGTTCGGCAATCCGCCGCTCGGCACGCAGTTCATCACCGCCAAGGGTGAAGCCGGCCTCGACTGGCCGGTGCGGCTTCTCGTGCAGCAGGACGAGCAGGGCAACGTGTGGGCGATCTACACCGACTTCGGCTACATCGCGAAGCGGCATGGCATCGTCAACCGCGACGCGCAGTTCAAGATGGCTTCCGATGTCGTGACCTCGATCACGTCGAGCATCAAGGCCAACTGATGGCGGAACGGTTCGACGCCATCGTCATCGGCACCGGCCAGGCGGGCCCCCCGCTTGCGGTCCGCCTCGCCGGCGCCGGTCGCCGCGTGGCGATCGTCGAGCGCAACCGCTTCGGCGGCACCTGCGTCAACACCGGATGCATTCCGAGCAAGACGCTCATCGCGAGCGCGTACGCGGCGCAGCTCGCGCGGCGCGCAGCCGAATATGGCGTCGACGCCGGACCGGTGAGCGTGGACATGAAGCGCGTGAAGGCGCGCAAGGATACGGTTTCCGGAAGCTCGAGCGCGGGTGTCGAATCGTGGCTGCGCGGGACCAACAACGTCACCGTCATCCAGGGTCACGCGAGGTTCGAGAGCGCGACGGCGGTGAGCGTGGGTGAACGCATGCTCGAGGCGAACGGGATCTTCATCGACGTCGGCGGGCGGGCGCTGGTGCCGAAGATGCCGGGCCTCGACGGTGTGCCGTACTACACCAACAGCTCGATCATGGACGTCGACTTCCTGCCGCCGCACCTCGTGATCGTCGGCGGCAGCTACATCGGCCTCGAGTTCGCGCAGATGTACCGGCGATTCGGCTCGCAAGTCACCGTCGTCGAAAAGATGCCGCGCCTGGTCCCGCGGGAGGACGCCGAGGTGTCCGACGCGATCGCGGCGTTCCTGAAAGAGGAAGGCATCGCCGTCGAGACCGCCGCAGAATGCATGGCCGTCGCACGTGCGGGCGACGACATCGTGCTCGACCTCGATTGCGCGGAAGGCTCGCGCTCCGTCCGTGGCAGTCACCTGCTGCTGGCGGTGGGCCGCACGCCCAACACCGACGACCTCGGCCTGCAACGCGCGGGTGTGGCCACCGATGCGCGAGGCTTCGTCATCGTCGACGACGCGCTGCGCACGAATGTCCCGGGGATCTACGCGCTCGGCGAATGCAACGGGCGCGGCGCGTTCACGCACACCGCCTACAACGATTACGAGATCGTCGCCGACAACCTTCTTTCCAATGCGGGCCGCAGCGTGCGTGACCGCATCGAGGCATACGCGCTGTTCACCGACCCGCCGCTTGCGCGCATCGGCATGAACGACGATCAGGGGCGCAAGTCGGGACGCAAGGTGCTCGCCGGCATGCGGCCGATGACCCGCGTCGGCCGAGCGGTCGAGAAAGGCGAGACCAAGGGCTTCATGAAAACGCTGGTCGACGCGGAGACCAAGCAGATACTCGGGGCGACGATCCTCGGCGTCGGCGGCGACGAGGCGATCCATTGCGTGCTCGACGTCATGTACGCCAAGGCGCCGTACACCGCCATGCAGCGCATGGTGCACATCCACCCCACCGTGGCGGAGCTGCTGCCCACGTTACTCGGGGAGCTCGCGCCGCTCGTATAGGCTTGCGGCATGGCTGAGCCCAGACCATCCCGCACCTACCACCCGTCGAAGGCTTCCAAACGACCGCGTGCCAAGGCGGCGCCCGCGGTCGCCGTCGACATTCCACGCGATGCCGAGGACATCGAGCTCGCGTTCGGCGCGCGCCGCGTGCGCCTGACCAACCTGCGCAAGGTGTTCTGGGCCGAGCGCGGCTACACCAAGCGCGATCTCCTGCAGTATTACGCCGATGTTGCGCCGTACCTGCTGCCGCACGTCGCCGATCGCGCGATGGTGATGAAGCGTTATCCCAACGGCGCCGCCGGCGACTTCTTTTTCATGAAGCGTGCGCCGACGCCGCGCCCCGAGTGGATCGAGACGTGCTCGATCGCCCACGGCTCGGGAAACATCATCGCGTTCCCGATGGTGCAGGACCTGCCGTCGCTCATGTGGGTGGTGAACCTCGGGTGCATCGACCTCAATCCGTGGTACGCGCGCTGCGACGACGTCGACCGTCCCGACTTCCTGCATTTCGACCTCGACCCAGTGCCCAATGCGAAGTTCGACCAGGTGCGCGAGACGGCGATGATCGTCCGCGAGGCGCTCGACAAGCTGTCATTGCCCTGTTACGCGAAGACGACCGGCAGCAAGGGCGTGCACATCTACGTGCCGATCGTGCGCGGGCCGACGCAAAAGGAAGTGTGGGGATTCGCCAAGCGATTCGCGTTCGCCCTCGCGAAGCTGTACCCGAAGCTGATCACCGCCGAGTACACGATCGCCAAGCGCCCGGCCGATCACGTGCTGGTCGATTACAACCAGAATGCCTGGGGCCGCACGCTCGCGTCGGTCTATTCGCCGCGTCCGCGACCCACGGCAACGGTTTCGACGCCGCTGACCTGGGAAGAGCTGGAAGACGGCGCGACCATCGACGACTTCACCATCGCGAACGTGCCGGCGCGGCTCGCGAAGATCGGCGATCTGTGGGCGCCGGTGGTCGCAACCGACGGCCGCGCCGACATCGCGCATCTCATCTAGTGAGTTCGCCCCGCGAATCCGTCGATGCCTTGCGCGAGCTTCGGCATGCGTGAGGCCGCGTCGTGGATGATCACGCCCTCCGTCGGGTCGACCGAACCGGCCCACGGCGCGCGCTTGATCATCCGCATCGCGTCCGCGTAGCCCGCCTGCCAGCGCGCGCGGATGCCGCTCGCCGTGAAGTCGATGTCCTTGGTGTGATCCTCGCCGTCGATCGACGGCGCGATGAAGCGCACGACGTGCATGGTGGTGCCGCAACCCCATGACGCGAGCTCGCGCGCTTCGTCGCTGCTGCGCGTCGCTTCCGGCAGCTTCTTCGCGAGCTCGCGAATGACGTGGCGGAGGTGATGGATCTGCTTTTGTCGCGCGATGTGGCTGCGCGCGCGGCTCGCGTACTGGATGTCCTTCTGCCGCCCCATCACTTGCCAGAGCGTTTCCGGCTCCGGCCCTTCCGGATTCCACATGTGGACGGTGAAGATCACCGAGTCCTTGCGCGGCTTGTCGTCGAGCACCGCCTCGATCGGCGTGTTCGAGTAGATGCCGCCGTCCCAGTACGGGTCGCCGTCGATGCGCACCGCAGGGAACGCCGGCGGCAGCGCGCCGCTCGCGAGCACGTGGTCGAGGTGCACGATCTCGTCGCGGCTGTCGAAGTAGCGCATTTCGCCGTTGCGCACGTTGACCGCGCCGACCGTGAGGCGCGTGTACTTGCCTGCGATGCGCTCGAGATCGACCAGATCGGCGAGCGTGTCGCGCAACGGCGACGTCGAGTAGTACGCGGCGTGCTCGACGCCGACCTGCGCGTGCGCGGAGAACCAGGCAAACGGGTTGGGCACGAAGAACTGCGGAATGCCGAACGCCACCGTGCTCACGTTCGGCGGCACGAGGCCGTTGCGCAGCTCGACGCGCGACCAGAACTCGCGCAGCCGCTCGAGGCGATGCCCCGGCTCGTTGCCGGCGATCAGCGCGGCGTTGATGGCGCCGATCGACGTGCCGATCACCCAGTCGGGCTCGATACCCGCCTCGTGCATCGCTTCGTACACGCCGACCTGGTACGCCCCGAGCGCCCCGCCGCCCTGCAATACCAGCACAGATTGTCCCGGCAACTTGCGTTTCATTGCGCCGTCCATCCGCCGTCGACGGGAATGATGGCGCCGGTGAGCGACGCGGCCGCATCGCTGGCAAGAAACGTTGCGAGCGCCGCGATCTCTTCCACCTGCACGAACTTCTTCGTGGGCTGCGCATGCAACAGCACGTCATTGATGACCTGCTGCTCCGTGATGCCGCGTGCCTTGGCGGTGTCGGGAATCTGCTTCTCGACCAGCGGGGTCCAGACGTAGCCGGGACATATCGCGTTCATCGTGATGCCCTGCTGCGCGACTTCGAGCGCCACCGTCTTGGTCAAGCCGGCGATGCCGTGCTTCGCCGCGACGTACGCGGACTTGAACGGGCTCGCCACCAGCGCGTGCGCCGACGCGATGTTGATGATGCGTCCCCATCGCCTTGCCTTCATCGCCGGCAGCGCGAGGCGAACGGTGTGGAACGACGCGCTCAGGTTGATCGCCAGGATCTGCTCCCACTTGGCGACCGGGAACTCGTCGATCGGCGCCACGTGCTGGATGCCGGCGTTGTTCACCAGGACGTCGATACCGCCGAAGATCTCGATCGCGTTACCCATCATCGCTTCGATCGCGTCCGGCTTGGACATGTCGGCGCCGTCGTAGCGCACTTTGACGCCGTGCTCGCGCGCGATGGCCGTGCGCAGCTTTTCGATTTCGGTCGCGTCGCCGAAGCCGTTGAGCACGATGTTGGCACCTTGCGCGGCGTACGCCCGCGCGATGCCGAGTCCGATGCCGCTCGTCGAGCCGGTGACGAGCGCGGTTTTTCCTTGCAGCATGGCTTTGATCTCCCTGATCGTTGTTGCCCGCGATGAGTCAGGGCAGGGCGCCCCAACCTTACGCATGTAAGTAATGCGCGGCTCGCACCGACCATGTCGCGAACACTGGGAGGGCGCGTGAAGACCATTGCCATCATCGGAGGCGGATTTGCCGGCACCGCGCTGCTGCGTGCGCTCGACGGCCGCCTGCCCGCGGGCTACGACCTTTTGCTCGTCAGCGACGAGAGCTACACGACGTTCAACCCGATGCTGCCGGAAGCGGTTGGTGCTTCCGTGTTCCCCGAGCAGGTCGTGGCTCCCATACGCCAGATGATTCGCCGCGCGCGGTTCGTGATGGGCCGCGTCACGGCGATCGACCCCCACGCGCGAACGTTCCGGTGCGAAACGCTCGCCGGCGTGCGCGATGAACGTTACGAGCACCTCGTGCTCGCTTTCGGCAACCGCGCGCGCCTCGACTTGCTTCCCGGCCTCGCCGAGCACGGCATCGCGTTGAAGACCGTAGGCGACGCAATGCATATCCGCAACTCCGTTCTTCGCCGCGTCGCGTGCATCGAGCTCACCGCCGATCCCGCGGCGCGGCGCCGCCTCGGTCACTTCGTCGTGATCGGCGGCGGCTTCTCAGGTGTCGAGACCGCAGGCGAGCTCGTCGATTGCCTCGCTGCCATCCGCCGTTACTACCCTCGCGTTCGCCCGGACGAGCTCAAGGTCACGCTGCTGCACGACCAGCCGCGACTGCTGCTCGAGCTTTCCGAACGCCTGGGCAGGGCAGCGCATGCTTCGCTCGCGCGCCGCGGCGTCGACGTGCGCGTCAACGCGCGTGCGCGATGCGTCGGCGAGCGCGGCGTCATGCTGGCAAGCGGCGAGCTCGTGCATGCGGGCACCGTCATCTGCACGATCGGCACCCGGCCGAATGCATTGGTGGAGCACACGCTGTTGCCCACCGAGCGCGGACGCATCGTGGTCGAGCCCGACCTCTCGGTGCGCGACCATCGCGGCTTGTGGGCCGTCGGCGATTGCGCACTCGTGCAAAACGCGTTCGACGGCAAGGTGGCGCCGACCACCGCACAGTTCGCCGTGCGCGAAGCGCGTTGCGCCGCTGCCAACGTCATCGCGGCGCTGGAAGGCCGGCCGACGCGCGCGTTCCGCTACCGACCGCGCGGCGCGATGGCGGCGATCGGAAGGCGCAAGGGCGTGGCGGACGTGTTCGGCGTGCCGCTGTCCGGGCTTCCGGCGTGGCTCCTGTGGCGCGCCTACTATCTGTCGCAGATGCCGACGACCGGCAGGAAGCTGCGCATCTTCGCCGAGTGGACGCTCGGCATGTTCTTCGCGAACGACATCACGCACCTGCGCTTCGCGCGCAGCCAGGACCTCGATCCCAAGCCCGCTTGAGCCTGCCCCGCGTTGGTGCGCGCCGCGGTACCCGTCGCCGCGGCAGTTTTGCCGTTATATTTGCGACCATGAAGTTCAGCGTCGCCACCTACAACATCCACAAGGGCTTCTCCCATCTCACGCGGCGGATGGTGATCCACGAGCTGAAGGAGAAGCTGCACGGCCTGTCCGCCGATGTGCTGTTCCTGCAGGAAGTGCTGGGCATGCACCACCGCCACGCCGGGCGCTACAACGACTGGCCGATGAAGCCGCAGCACGAGTTCATCGCCGATACCGTCTGGCACGAGGTCGCGTACGGGCGCAACGCGGTGTATCGCCACGGCCACCACGGCAACGCCGTGCTTTCGCGCTTTCCCATCGTTTCGCAGGAGAACGCGGACATCTCCGCGCACGCGTTCGAAAGCCGCGGGCTTTTACATTGCGAAATGAAGCTCGGCGATCGGGCGCCGACCCTGCATTGCCTGAACGTGCATCTCGGATTGTTCGAGCGCGGACGGCAGTGGCAGATTCGCGCTCTGGTCGATCGCATCAACGCGACGGTGCCGAAGGATGCGCCGATGGTCATCGCCGGCGACTTCAACGACTGGCGGCGCAAGGCCGACCGCACGCTCACCGAGGAGCTCGGCGTCGTCGAGGTGTTCGAGGAAGTGAAGGGACGGCCGGCGCGCACGTTCCCGTCGGTGATGCCGGTGTTCCGCCTCGATCGCATTTACGCGCGCGGCCTCACCGTCGTCGACGCTCGCGTACACTACGCGTTTCCCGGCAGCCGCATGTCCGATCACGCCGCGCTCGCGGCGACGTTCGAGGTTCCGCGCAAGCGCCGGTAGGGACGCGGCCCGAGCTCCTCTCGGACCCGAATGATCCGCTTTACGCCCGGCAACTCGATCGAGCTGTTGCGCAGCGGCGCGGAATATTTTCCCGCGCTGTGCGCCGCTTTCGACGCTGCGCAGCAGGAGATCTGGCTCGAGACGTACATCTTCGCCGACGACCCTGCGGGCCGCACGGTGGCCGACGCGCTGATTCGCGCGGCGCGGCGCGGCGTGACGGTGCGCGTGCTGGTCGACGGCTGGGGCGCGAAGCTGTATCTCACCAGGCGCCTCGAGCGCACGCTGCGCGAAGGTGGCGTGCTGATGCTCAAGTACCGCCCCGAGGTCGCGCCGTGGCAATTCCGCTCGCATCGCTTGCGGCGGATGCATCGCAAGCTGTGCCACGTCGACCGCGCCATTGCGTTCATCGGCGGCATCAACGTGATCGACGACATGAACACGCCGCACCAGAAGCCGCCGCGCGTCGATTTTGCCGTGCGCGTGCGCGGGCCGGTGGTCGCGCCGATCGTGCACACGATGCAGCGGTTGTGGGCGCTGGTCGAGCTCGTGCAATTCGAGCGCAGCGAGGTGCCGCTGTTTCCCGAGCCGATCGTGGTCGAGCGCACCGGCACCCAGACCGCGAAGTTCGAGATCCGCGACAACTTCCGCTACCGGCGCGACATCGAGCGCGCGTACCTCGCGGCGATCCGCACCGCGAAGCAGGAGATCATCATCGCCAACGCGTACTTCTTTCCCGGCGTGCGCTTCCGCCACGCGCTGATCGCGGCGGCGCAGCGCGGGGTCCAGGTCACGCTCATCCTGCAGGCGCGCGTCGAGTATCGCCTGCTGCACTACGCGTCGCGCGCGCTGTACGGGCAGCTGCTCGCCGCCGGCGTGCGCATCGCCGAATACCATCGCTCGTTCCTGCACGCGAAAGTCGCGGTGGTCGACGATCACTGGGCGACGGTCGGCTCTTCGAACATCGACCCTTACTCGTTTCTCATGGCGCGCGAGGCGAACGTGTTCGTGCGTGACCCGAACTTCGCCGACCAGCTGCGCATCGAGCTCCTCGCGATGATGGAGACCGGCACCTCGCCGGTAGAGGCGCAGCGATGGCCGGTGCGCTCGCCGTTTGCGAAGGCGATGACATGGATCGCGTACGGCGTGGTGCGCGTCGCGATGGGCGTGCTGGGCTACGGCGGCGACGAATGGTTCCCGCGGCGCCGGCGCTCAGATGAGGCGCGCGCGCGATAGCAGGGACTGCGGAATCGACAAGCCCAGCGCTTTCGCCGTCGCCGTGTTGACGATGAGATCGAACGTGTCCGCCTGCTCGATCGGCAGGTCCGAAATCTTCGTGCCGCGCAGAAGCTTGTCCACGAACACGGCGGCTTTGCGGTAACCCTCGAGCCGATCGGGTCCATAGGTGACGAGGCCGCCCACTTCCGCGTATTCGTACAGCTGCGAACCGGAGGGCAGCCGGTTCCTGAGCGCGAGCTCGGCAATCGGCCTGGCATGCACCGCGAACATCGAGCCGCTCTGGACGAGGACGGCGTCGCAGCCCGCCGCGACCAGGCGATCGAAGGCGCCGGCGATCTCGCCGGGCGCTCGCACTTCGAACGGCACGAAAGCGAGCTTGAGTGCGGTTGCGGCGTCGCGCATCGCAGCGAAGGCGTAAGAGGATTCCGCGGGATTGAGCAGATAGGCGATGCGCGAGGCTCGCGGAGCGGCTTCCGTCACGATCTCGACCAGCTTCTTCGCGAGG
>JADMIO010803714.1_pt1 | contig 18212 bp, 14 predicted proteins | sample 8958161 | NCBI WGS metagenome assembly JADMIO01 (sample SAMN16585339, study PRJNA669376) | soil metagenome | isolation source: Crop rotation soil | place: USA: Cullars Rotation, Alabama | collected 2011 | reverse complement strand
CTTTCCCGCCGCGGCACCCGCGCCACGCCCCCGGCCCGCGGCGCCCGGCGCGCGAAACGGCGGCATCGCGGTGACCGTGTAGACGATAGCGGCGCCGCGCGGATCGACGAGCACGTTCGTCTTGTGTCCCGGCTGATCGCTGAGTCGTACGGGGGCGGAGTCGCCCGCCAGATAGACATCCGATCTCGAGAGGTCGGACGTCTGCGCGCCGACGAATACGATGCCGCGGCCATCGGCGGAGAACTGCGGCGCCGACTTGAGCAGTCCCGGCGTGGGCATCACGACTTCCCTGGCGGTCGCGAGATCCCGAACGACGAGATCGCCAGAACCCAGCAGCGAGTCGACCGCAAGCTGCGCCGCCTGACGGTCGGCGGTGGTCGCGGCGGCGTCGAGCGCCTGATTGGCGGCCGTCCATTCGGGCGTGCGCGCCGGGCGCAGGTACACCACGTGTGTGCTGGTGTTGTCGAACGCCGCGCCAAGACCCGGAAGATCGGCCGCGGTCTGCGCGCCGTCAGGCGAGATGCGGACCAGACGCGTCAGCATCGCCGCGCCGGCGCCGGTTTCATACGTCGCGAACTCGCCGCTTGGCGCGATTCTCGGATTGCGTCCGTCGGACGTCACCTCGATGGTCGTGAAGAGCTCGCCGGAGAGCAGCGCGACCCGATCCCGGTACTCGTCGGCGGCCGGTGATTTCATCAGCGCAATCAGATCGGTGAGCGCCGCCGGATAGCGTCCCGCATCCCACGCGTCCACCGCGCGGCGGTATCGGACCGGTGCGGTGACCGCGGCATCGGGGGCGCTGGTGGACGCCGTACGCGACGATCCCGGAGGTTGAGCGGGAGGCGACGATCGCGCAGCGGACGCGGGCGTCTGGCGGATCAGACCCGCGGCCGCCGCGAAGCCGCCGGCGAGCGCGAGGGCCGCGGCGAAGAGCAGGGCGAGTCGGTGGCGCATGCGGGAATCATAAGCGCACCCGCATCGCCTCCTCCAACGTCTCGAAACAACCGAAGACGCGGTCGAGTCCGGCGACGTGCAGCAGCTCGCGAATCTTGTCTGGCGTGCCGACCAGCTTGAGCATCCCGCCCTGCCGCATGAGCGACACGTGCGCCGAAATCAGCTCCCCGAGCCGCGTGCTGTCGATGTACTGCACACCGGAGAGGTCGAGCACCACCTGCTTCGAGCCGCGTCGCAGCGTCTCGGCGACCGCCTGACGGAGCAGCCCGGGTTCGTCGTTGACCGTCATGCGGCCGCTCATCTCGACGATGGTGAACTCGCCGGTCTGATGCTGTTTGAAGGTCATGGGGCACGAACATTATAGGGGCAGGGTCGCGCGATAGAATTTGCTCATGGCCGACCTCGCCGCCCTGAATGCCATCCCGCGGACGCCGCTCGCCACGAACGAACCCATCAAGAGCTACCTGCCCGGATCGCCCGAGCGCACCGAGCTGAAAGCGCGGCTCGACGCCATGGCCGCCGAGCGGATCGAGATTCCGCTCATCATCGGCGGCAAAGAGATCCGGACCGGGAAGACCGGCACGTCCGTCATGCCGTTTCGCCATTCGCACGTGCTCGCGGACTATCACCTCGCCTCCGCCGAGCACGCCGCTCAGGCCGTCGAGGCGGCGTGCGCGGCGCGCCGCGAGTGGGCCGGCTGGCCGCTCGAACAGCGCGCGGCGATTCTGCTCAAAGCGGCGGAGCTGCTGTCGACGAGCTGGCGCGCCACGATCAACGCCGCGACCATGCTCGGCCAGGGGAAAACTGTTTTTCAGGCCGAGATCGACGCCGCGTGCGAGCTGATCGATTTCTGGCGGTTCAACGTCCAGTACGCGTACGAGCTCTACCAGGAGCAGCCGATCAACTCGACGGGCGTGTGGAACATGGTCGAGTATCGTCCGCTCGAGGGCTTCGTCTATGCCGTCTCGCCGTTCAATTTCACGGCGATTGGCGGTAACCTGTCCAGCGCGCCGGCGCTGCTCGGCAACACGATCGTGTGGAAGCCGGCGTCGAGCGCCATGCTGAGCGCGTACTACATCATGCGCGTCCTGGAGGCCGCCGGCCTGCCGCCGGGCGTGATCAATTTTCTTCCTGGCAGTCCGGGTCCGATCACCGATGCGCTGCTCGCGTCGCGCGATCTGGCGGGGATCCACTTCACCGGCAGCACCGAGGTGTTTCAGTCGATGTGGACGACGGTGGGGCAGAACATCGCGCGCTACCGTTCGTATCCCCGGCTGGTCGGCGAGACGGGCGGGAAAGATTTCATCGTGGCGCATGCGTCCGCCGACGCGGAGGAGGTGGCGGTTGCGATCGCCCGCGGCGGGTTCGAGTACTCGGGGCAGAAATGTTCGGCCGCGAGCCGCGTCTACGTGCCGCAGTCGCTCTGGCCCGAGGTGCGCGATCGCGCCGTCGCGATGATGCAGCAGATCACAGTCGGCGACGTGCGCGATTTCACGAACTTCACCAGCGCCGTCATCGATCGCCGGGCATTCGACAAGATCAGCGACTATCTCACGCACGCGAAAGGCCATGCGACGATCCTGCAGGGCGGCGTCGCGCGCGGCGAGGAGGGCTTCTACATCGAGCCAACGCTCGTCCAGACCGACGATCCCGGGTACCGGCTGCTCTGTGAGGAAATCTTCGGTCCGGTGGTCACGGCCTACGTCTACCCGGATGACGGCTGGCACGACGTGCTCGCGACCGTCGACCGCACCTCGCCGTACGCGCTGACCGGATCGGTGTTTGCGCGCGATCGCCGCGCCGTTCGCGAGGCGCTCAGCGCGCTGCGCAACGCCGCCGGCAATTTCTACATCAACGACAAGCCGACCGGCGCCGTGGTCGGCCAGCAGCCGTTCGGCGGCGCACGCGCATCGGGCACGAACGACAAAGCGGGATCCAAATTGAACCTGATCCGCTGGATCAACGCGCGGACGATCAAGGAGACGTTCGCGCCACCCAAGGACTACCGGTATCCGTTCATGACGGAGAAATAGCGCTCAGCGGCAGGGAGGCGTGGTGTTCGGACCGGGAGAGGCGAAGCGCGAGCGCTTTCGGATCCGATAAATGACGGAGCAACAGGTCCGCCTGACGCACCGAGCGGCCGGACAGAATCAGCGCGTAGGCGGCTTCGACCGACTGAACCCACGTACGCAGACCCTGCCCCAGGTGGATGGTCCAGTTCGCGAAAGCATGCGCCGCCAGGAAATTCCGGAGCACGGTCTGGGAGACAGGAGGCTCGCTCGACGCTGACGGTGAACGCCGGGCGTGTTCGGCGGGAACCGAGGCGAGCACGTCGTGGCAGCGCGCCTCGATCACCTCGCGCCGGACGGGCGGCACGGACCCGGCGCCGCCCGCCGGATACCGAGAGCCGGCGGCGTCGAAGCCCGCGCGTACGCGCTCGATCAGCGGACCGTCGGCCGGCGTCCATGTCCGCGAGTGCTCGACGACCATCCACAGTCCCGCGAGGGCCAGACTCGAAGGGCGCGCCGAATCGGCGAGCCACTCGACCGCGCGCCCCTCGAGCTCCCACCACGCTGCCCAATCCATCAGCATGTCCGGACGGAGCAGCGGCGGGAGACACCCGCGGGCGTCGAGGCCTTCGTACTCGCCGCGCGGCGGAAACCCCGGCGCGTCCATCGCGATCTGCACGGGCGTCGTCGCCGACAGCATCGCCGACGCCGTGGGACAGTAGTGAGACAACGTGACGGACACGCCGCGCGGATCGCGCACCACCACGCGCGGGAACTGACGGCACGCGAGCGGCAGCGCCCCATGGCCGAGCGCGCGATGCACACGGCAGTGTTTAGAATCCCGTGCGTCGAAGAAGGCGCAGCAGCCGTCGACGATCGGCAGCACCGCCTCATCCGATGTCTGGGCGGGCTCAGGCACGGCGACGCCGCTGACGCGGATGGCGCCGCTCGCGATTGCCGCCCGCAGCCGCGTCGCGCGATCCGCTTCGATGCCGATCGGCCAGCCCGACGTGCAGCACGCGCCGGCGTGACGGCACTGGTACGCGGCATGGAACGACAGCACGCGGACGTGCTCGAAATCAGACACGTTCCGGTCAGACATCTTCCTGCCAGTCTCACACAGCGCGGCCGCCTCCAGTCTTCGCCGCGTCGATTTCAGCACTTCACCCGATTCCTCGATCCACCCGCGACGCCCACACTGTCCCTTTCGAAGGGGGCGTCATGCGAATTCAGGAAGTGATGACGGAATCGCCGCAAGCGTGCCGGCTGGGCGATTCGGCCAACGAGGCGGCGAGAATCATGTGGGAGCGTGATTGCGGCGTCGTGCCGATCGTCGATCACGAGGGCCGCGTCGCGGGCATCGTGACCGATCGCGACATCTGTATGGCGGCGTACTTCCAGGGCGCCCCGCTGAAGCACATTCCGGTCACGAGCATCATGTCGCCCGACGTGACGACCTGTTCACGGGATGCCGATTTGTGCGACGCCGAGCGGCTGATGCAGGAGCGTCAGATCCATCGCGTGCCGGTCGTCGACGATCGGGGCTGCCTGGTCGGCATGCTCTCGCTCAGCGACGTCGCCCGGGGCGTCAAGCGCACCGGCGGGCTGTCACAGCGCACCGGCGAAGCGCAGGAACTGCTGCAGACCGTCGCGCGCATCTCCGAACCGCGCGCGCGGCAGCACGCCGGCGCCTGAGCCGACCGCCGGCCGATCGGGAATCGTCAGACCACGTCGCTGGCGGGCCGCGCTGAGCGCAGGCGGCTCGCCAGCCACTGGCCGGCGAGTTCGGCGACCTGTTCCAGCGTGCCCGGCTCCTCGAAGAGATGCGTGGCGCCAGGCACGATTTCGATCGTTGTCTCGCCGCGCAGCTCCCTCATCGCGGCGCGATTGAGATCGATGACAGGCTCGTCGCGCGCGCCGACGATCAACAGCACGGGCGCGGTGACGTGCGCCAGCGCCGGACCGGCGAGATCGGGGCGTCCGCCGCGCGACACGACAGCGCTGATGAGCGCCGGCCGTTCGGCCGCCGCCACCAGCGCGGCGCCCGCGCCCGTGCTCGCGCCGAACACGCCGATCGGCAGCCCGTGCGTGTCGTCGCGGTCGTGCAGCCATTCGGCTATCAGCGCGACGCGCGCGCCCAGGAGCGGAACATCGAACCGGAGATGACCGGTCCGGCGATCCGCCGCTTCTTCCTGCGGCGTCAGCAAATCGATCAGGAGCGTCGCCAGTCCTCGCTGCCGCAGCGCGCGCGCCACGAATTGATTTCGCGGGCTGTGCCGGCTGCTGCCGCTGCCATGGGCGAAGAGCACCACGCCGGCCGCCCGCGGCGGACGCGCGAGCACGCCGTCGACGACGATCCCGTCCACGGGAACGTGCACGTCGACGCTCAGCACCGCGTCATCGGTCATGTTCACAATCCGGACGGAAACGTCTCGTCCACATCCTCCGCGTGTTGAGCAGGCTGCGCGGGCGCCAACGGCTCGACCGCACTCGTGACGTCGATGTGGATCACGTAATCGAATTGCGCCGGCAGGCGCGCTTGGAAATAGTGGCTCTGTCGTTCCGTCGCCGGTAGATACATCACCCCAATCGCGCGCTCCAGGCAGGGCCCGGCAAGCGACGACGCCAGATGCTCATCGTCTCGAAGCGGCAGCAGGCAGGCGGGAAGGCCGGCGTCGTGCAGGAGCCGTTCGTAGCTGCCGTCCAGCGCCGGCCGGACGGTTTTCGTTTCCGCCGGACCGTCCCATTCAGACGCGGCGGTGACCGTGCCGGTGTAGGTCGTGAAACCAACGAGCGCGGCGGATGCGTCGAACCGCGTGCGTACGAGCTCGCCGACGTTCAGCTCCCCGTGCTCGCCGAGCTCCGTCGCCCGCGCATCGCCCAGGTGCGAGTTGTGCGCCCAGACAATCACGCGCGCCTGCGGCCAGTCGCGGTCGAGAAACGCGAGCAGTTCGGTCAGCGTGTCGGTCATGTGCTGATCGCGCAGGTTCCACGACGCGACGCGGCCGTGGAACATGGCGCGGTAGTACTCCTCCGCGTTCCTGACGAGACGCGCGTTCTGTTCTGCAAAGAAAAAATCCGCCGCCCCGCGCTCGCCGTCGCGCCGCGCGTACTCGTGCGCGGCGCGCTGCAGGTCTCTCAGCTGCGCCACGACCTCCGCCTCGCACGACGCAGACAGGCCGACGCTGGCCGCGTAGCCGTACTGCTGCGGCTCGCCGCCGAACCGATCGAAGCACGCATACCGCTTGCGTGCGCGCCCGGCCGCCTCGGGATCGACTTTCGCGAGATAGGTCAGCACCGCGCGCATCGAGGTGTGCAGGCTGTAGAGGTCCAGGCCGTAAAAACCCGCGCGCCGGCCCTCCGGGCGCGTCGCGTTGTGCGCGCGGAGCCACTCGACGAAGGCGGCGACGTCGCGGTTGCGCCACATCCATGCGGGGAACCGTTCGAAGGCCGCGAGCGCCTGCGCGCTGGTGCGGTCCGTCCCCGCGCCGCGAACGTACTCGTTCACCCGGTAGGCGTCGGGCCAGTCAGCTTCCACCGCGACGGCGGCGAATCCGTGCCCGGCAATCAGCCGCTTCGTGATTTCCGCGCGATGCGCGTAGAACTCGTGCGTGCCGTGCGACGCCTCGCCGAGAAGCACGATGCGCGCTTCTCCAAGCCGCGCGATCAGCGCGTCGGAATCGCGCGGATCGCCGGTCAGCCGGACGGCGCGATCCCGAATCGTCTCGACGGGCGTCCGCTGCGGGGCCGGCCTGAGCAGTGCCTTGACCTCGTCGTCCGACGTTTCGGAAAAATCGGCGTACCACAGGCCGACGGCGTCGAACGGCTCAGGCATGTCGACGCAGACGATCTCGTCCGCCAGTCGTCCCACGCGTGCGCACGATTCACGCGCGCCCACCGGCGCGGCCACGACGATGCGCGCCGGCCGGAGCACGCGCAGCGCCTTGATGGCGGCTTCGACCGTCGAGCCGGTCGCCAACCCGTCGTCAATGAGGATGATGGTGCGCCCCGCGATCGCAGGCGGCGGACGCGTTCCACGGAACGAGCGCTCGCGGCGGTGAAGCTCAGCCAGCTCGCGCGCTTTCACGCGATGGACATCGCGCGTCGAAATACCCAGCGAGCGGATCACCTCGTCGTTCAGGACGGCCACGCCCCCTTCGGCAATCGCGCCCATCGCGAACTCGGGATGGCCGGGGACGCCGAGCTTGCGCACGAGGAACACATCGAGCGGCGCGCGAAGCGCCCGCGCCACTTCGGCGGCGACGGGCACACCGCCGCGGGGTAAGGCCAGCACCAGCACATCGGGACGCCCGGCATAGATCGAGAGCCGTTGCGCCAGCTGCTTTCCCGCATCGGCGCGGTCGCGAAAGCGCATGGAGTGATCCACCCGGTCCCTGTGCAATGAGCTTGCCGAACGGCAATTCGCGCTGTCTCAGGAGTCGCGCCGAATTCGCTCGTGGCAGCCGTTCCGGGTGCCGCGAAAACCGACACGCCGGCGGCACCCAAAAGTCGCGCGAGCCGGCCGCGGAACGTTGTAGGATGCCAGACATGACGCTGCTCAATCCGGGTCCGGAGCCGTCTCGCCGGGCGAAGACTACGCACATCGGCGTCTGGGTCGTCCTCCTGCTGGCCGCGAGCATCCTGGTCGGATGGGCGTTCAAGAGCCGCACCGTCACCGATCAGGTGACTGCTGCCGCCGCGGTCGTCCGCGATGCGGTCAGCTCGACCGTCGCGCCGTCGGCGACCGTCGCGCCGTCGGCCGCCGTTGCGACGCCGGCGACCGTCGCGCCCGCTGAAACCAAGCCCGCGGAAAAGCCGGAGCCCGCGGTGGTCGTCGCCGCGAACACCAGCCGTCAGCCGGCACCGCGCTCGGCGCGTCGCCCCCCGTCCGCCTCGTCCGCAACGGCCGTGACGGGGCCCATCATTCAGGACCCCGATCTCGCCCGTCTTCCCGGTTCGCTCGCGGCGGGATTCGGCCCGCTGATGGCCATTACGCCGGAAGGCCGCGCGACACCGATTGTCAAAGCGCCGGACTCTGCCTATGCCGCCGACGACGTGGAGGTGGTGCCGCCAAAGCTGCTCACCCCGATGGCCAAGCGCCCGCTGAAGGTGGAGGAGCACAGGACCCCGAACGTCGCGACGATCGAAATCCTCGTCAACGAGGACGGCACGATCGATTCGGTGAGAGGCACCCCCTACCCGGAGACGCTCGCCGATTACATCCGCATGATCAACGGCTTGAGCATCGCGAAATCGTGGCGGTTCATCCCGGCCTCGAAAAACGGCGAGCCGGTCAAGTACCTGCTGATCGTCGCACTCGATACGCTGTAGGGAACGCGCGCACCACGCCTTCGATGCCCCTCGTCACGGGGCTCGTGAGCTAACGAATCACGCCGGACTGCCGCATCCAGTCGGTCACGAACGCCGCGCCTTCGGCAGTGAAGTGCCCGTAATCCCAGGCGAAGAGCCTGCCCGGCCGATCGGGCACGTACGTCAGGCACCCGCCCCCGTCGCACAGGAGGCCGAGCAGCGACACGTAACGCACGTGATGCGCGGCGGCGATCTTCTGCTGCTGAGCATCCACATCGAAGACCGTCCGGTCCAGACCGCTGCTGAGCCGCCCGGCAACGGTTCGCGGCTCGTGTTGCTGCGTCCAGTCCTCATAGAGGACCTTCGGTAATTCCTGTTGCCATCGCGGCGCCGGTCCGGTGAGGACGATGCGTTCGACGCCGGCGGTCTGGAGGGCATCGAGCGTGCGTGCGAGCCGGTCCGGAAATTCAGAACCGCTCGACCAGCTCCCATCAACCGTCCAGGCGGCAAACAGGAGGACGGTCCTGGGCCGATGCGCGCGGATCTCGTCGAGCACACGCGCGTTGCTCGCGCGACATTCGGCGGCGCCGTAATCCAGCACCGGCGCGCAGCTGTCGCGCGTGAACTGTCCGATGTTGGCCTCCGCGCCGAGCGTCTGCCGCAAGCCGACGTACAGCCGGCCGGCGTGCGAGTCGCCCCAGAGCAGCACGCCATTCTCTGCGGCCGTTCGTGGATCGAGGTAGCACTCCGGAGCGTATGCGGAAAACGGCGCCGCGGCCGGAAGCCAGCACGCGCCGGCGCGCGCACCCTCGCCGGGCTTGTAGGACGAATAGTCGAGGACCGACTGAATCGTGATTGGAAACCGCTCGGTGAACCCGTCGTGCGCATGTGTGAGCGCGCCCGCGAGCCCGACGACGAGCATGGACGCCACGAGTGCCGGCACCTGCCAGCGTGCGCGGGGCCCTCGCCGGAAATACCGCTCGCCGGTGAGATAGGTCAGCGCGGCGAGCAGCAATGACGCGGCAAGCGCACCGATCCGCACGCTGATGGGCGGCAGGCCGTGCGCCTTGATGAACGCGAGCGCGAGGATGGGCCAGTGCCACAGGTACAACGGATAACTGATGAGGCCGATCGCGACAGGCCAGCGGTGCGAGAGTCGAAGGTTCACGGGACTCGTGGATCCGGCGGCGATCAGAAGCACCGTGCCGCCGACCGGCATGAGCGCCCACCAGCCTGGAAACGTGTGCGCCTCGCTGAGCAGCAACGCGCCGGCCACGATGAGCACCGCGCCGATTGATGATGACCAGGCCCCGCCGCGGCGCGTCCGTGCCGCGTCGGACTCCGGCTCGCGCTGTCTGAGTGCCAGCAATCCTCCGGCGAGCAGCTCCCAGGCGCGGGTCCATGGCAGATAGAACGCGCCCGCCGCATCGGCGCGCACGATCGTCACACACGCGGCAAACGACAGCACCACACCGGCAGCGATCACCCGGCGCATCGGCAGACGGAATTTCGCCACGATCACCAGCAGGGCAGGCCATACGAGGTAGAACTGCTCTTCCACGCCGAGCGACCACAGGTGAAGCAAAGGTTTGGTGCCAGCCGCCGTGTCGAAGTACCCCGCCTCTTTCCAGAACACGAAGTTCGGGATGAACGCGACGCTGGCGGCCGCATGCCGTCCGAATTGCGAAAGGGCCGGCGGTGACAGCAGCACCCAGCCTGCCGCTGAAGAGGCGACGAGCACGATGATCAGCGAGGGAAAAATGCGGCGGATCCGGCGCCGGTAGAAATCGGCAAACGAGAACCGTCCGGCGCGAAGGGGCTGCAGAATGATTCCGGTGATCAGGAAGCCCGAGATGACGAAGAACACATCCACGCCGATGAACCCGCCGCGGACCACGTCAGGGAACGCGTGGAAGGCGAGCACCAGCAGCACGGCGACGGCGCGCAACCCATCGATATCGGGCCGGTACTCGATCCGCGCGCCAGACGCGCGGTGATCGACCGGTCGCTCCGAGGTCATTGCCATTCTTCGGCGCCCTCGTCTCAGCGGCGTCCGGATGAATGGTGCGGCCGCCGCGCGACGACGAGCAGCGAGCCGCCAGCAGGCCAGGACACGCCCATGCGGATCAGACCGCGCTCAATCGCGAGCGCGCCCGTCAACAGCCGGTTCACGACTGGCGGCACGTCGAATTCGCCGTACGTGAACGGCGCGGTCCGGCGCGCGTCGCGCCACCGTGAGAGGGCCAGCAGCGGCAGCAGAAGTGACACGAAGGAGGTGACGCGGATGACGTCGAAACCTGCCGCGCGTGTGCGCGAAACCAGTTCCGCCTTCCGGTAGCGTCTGACGTGACAGGCGATGGCGTCCGCCCGGCTCCACAGCCACCGGTGCTGCGGCACCGTGATCAGCACGCCGCCGCCGGGCGGCACCGCCTCGAACAGGCCACGCAGCACCTGCTCGTCTTCGGGGATGTGCTCGAGGACGTCGAAGATGCCCACCACGTCGGCGACCCCCACGGCGTGGAGTTGCCGCGCGTCTTCCTGGAGGAAGGTGGCCGACGGGACCCGCGAGCGCGCGATCTCGAGCCCCGGTCCCGCCGCGTCGCTCGCGATCAATCGCAAGCCGGGATACGCGGCGTGAATCGCCCGCAGGACGAAGCCGGTGCCGCAGCCGACGTCGAAGAACGACGCCGTGTCGGGAAAATAGCGGCGCAGCGCCCAGACGATCAGCCGGTTGCGCGACTCGAACCAGTAGTGGCCCGCTTCGAGCTGCGCGAGCCGTTCGAAATTCTCCTCTGGAAATCCGCCGCGCGGCGTCGACACGACTGGACAGTACCAACCGGCAGGAGCACGCGCAACCGTGGAAGAGATCTGTGAGGGGGTTTCCGGCTGGTTACCGCGGACCTTCGTCTCAAGTGCCGAAGATCGCGGCTGCCGCCTCGAGGAACGTTCAGCGCCGCACGGGTCCACGTGCGCCGTTCACCACCATCCGCGACAGGATCCAGATCGCGCGGTGCAGCGGAATCGGCTTGCTGCAGACCCTCACGCGCCCGGCGCGAATCGCGTCGCAGATCGCGTCGGCATCGGCAGGTGCGTCGACCGTCGTCCAGGTCGTTCCCAACTGATCGAGCACGTGCAAGTCCGTGTTGCCAACCATCGGCTTGCCGTGCTGCCGCGCCCAGGCTATCGCCGCGCGGTTGAAATCAATCCACGGCGTGTACATGGCGTTGAGCTCGACCGCGTCGAACAGCCCGGCGTGCAGATGCATCCAGCCGCGCAGGGCGCTGCGGGTGGGATAGAACGGATGCGGCGCGACGACGAGTCCGCGGGTCCGGGCTTTCAGCTGCGCGATCTCGTCGAGCGACGTGACGCCGGCGACTTCGGGCGGAAAGTTGATGAGCAGGACGTGCCTGCCTCGAATTGATCGCTCGATGCCGGAGATCAGGACGACGCCGTGACGGCGCGCCATGGCGAGATGCGGCGCGGGATCGAAATACCGATCGTGCAGTGTGACCGCGAGCGCCCCGATTCCGACGGCGGCGGCGCCTTGCACGAGCTGCTCCAGGCTGTGCGGAATCCGGTCAGCCGGATCGTCGTGGGTATGCGCGTGCAGGTCCACATTGATCACGGCACCATCATGTCAGGCGTGCGGCGACAATGGTCCCGGAGCCGGCGAGAGCTGTTCGTGCCGATCGTTCGTGGTGCCGGAGGAGGGAATCGAACCCACACTCGCCGTGAGGCGAACGAGATTTTGAGTCTCGCGCGTCTGCCAGTTTCGCCACTCCGGCACAGATCGTGACTGGATGGAGCAATCGATCTTATCATCGCGGCGCATGACCCGTACCTGGACGCGCGCCGCCGCAGGCGCGTGCCTCCTTCTGCTGCTCGTGACGACCGCCGCGTTCGCGGCGCTGCTCCGCATCGACATCCGCCGGCGCGATGATTTCGGCGACTACGAGCGGCTGATCGGCCGGGCGTACTTCGCCGTCGACCCGGCCGCGGCGGCGAACCGGGCGATCGTCGACGTCGCGCTCGCGCCGAGAGATGCGCGCGGACTGGTCGAATTCGCGAGCGACGTGCTGTTCTACGTCCCCAGGCGCCGCGTCGCCTTCAATGGGACCGTCCTCTTCGAGATCGTCAACCGCGGCGGCGAGCAGTCGCTCGGCCTGATGAGCGGCGCGACGCAATCGGACCTCGAGCTCGATCACTGGCAGCTTGGCGATCGGTTCGCGCTCGAGCACGGATTCGCGCTGGCGTTTCTTGGATGGCAGTTCGACGTCCGTCCCGGCCAGGGATTGACGTTCCAGGTGCCGGTGGCGCCGGTCCGCGGACACGTGCGTGCCGCGTACGTGGCGAATGGCGCGGCTGAAGACAACGTGACGTTCGCCCTGCAGTACTGCGCCAGCGACACCGCGCAGAAAACCGCCGTCGCCACGTTTCGCTCGACGATGGAGGGCATGCCGCGCCTGGTGGCGCGGCGCGCGTGGACATTTGCCGCCGGCGGCTGCGCGGTCACGCTCTCGGCCGGCGTCGCGGCGGGTATCTACGAGGTGATTTACGACGCGCAGGGATCGCCGGTCGCCGGGCTCGGCTTTGCCGCCGTGCGCGATTTCGCCGCATATCTCAAACACGCGTCGGCCGACCAGCCGCTGCGCGCAAGTCTCTCGCCCGACGTTCGCATCCTCGGCTTCGGCTACTCGCAGAGCGGCCGATTTCTTCGCGATTTGGTGCGCGACGGGTTCAACGCCGACGAGCACGGGCAGGCCGCGTTCGACGGCCTGCTGATCGCGTCGGCCGGCGCGGGCGGCGGAAGCTTCAACCATCGGTTCGCGATGCCGGGCCAGGCTGGCAATTCCGTGCTTTCGATTCTGCGGCCGGTCGACGTGCCGCCGTTCACCGACGACGACCTGCTCGCACGCGCGCGCGCAGCGGGCGTCGTTCCGCGCGTCTTCTACACGTTCTCGTCGACGGAGTACTGGGCCCGCGCCGGTTCGCTGACGCACACCGGCAGCGATGGGGCAGTGGACGTGCCGCTGGCGCCCACGTCGCGACTGTATTTCCTGACCGGCACGCCGCACGCCGGCGGACCCTTGCCGCCCCTGCAGTCCCCCGCATTCCGATATCGCGTCAATTTCGCGGAACAGCGCTGGGTGCTGCGGGCGCTGCTGATCGATCTGCAGCAATGGGTCCAGTCCGGCATCGAGCCGCCAGCGTCTGCGTATCCGACGCTCGCCGCGGGCACGCTGGTGCCGCGCGCAGAGGTGCGATTCCCGGTCTCGCGCGCGTTCGTGTTTCCCGGCGACATGCCGCGCGTGTGGGATCTGGATTTCGGGCCCGCCTTTCGATCGTCAGGGATCGTCGAGCGCGAGCCGCCCGTCCTGGGCCAGCCGTACGCCGTGCTCGTGCCGCAGGTCGACGCAGACGGCAACGATCGCGGCGGCGTCCGGCTGCCGGAGGTTGCGGTACCGCTCGGCACCTTCACCGGCTGGAACATCGCGCTGCCGGCGCTGACCGACTTGCACTATCTGGCGGGTCTCGCCGGATCGTTTCTGCCGTTCGCCCGGACAGAGGCGCAGCGCGTGAAGAGCGGCGACACGCGGCCCAGCATCAGCGCGCGCTACAAGGATCGGGCGGCGTACCTCGCGCGCGTCACCGAGGCCGCGCAGGCGCTCGTGCGCGATCGGTTCCTGCTCGCCGAAGATCTGCCGGCGGTGGTGCGCCGCGCGGAGGCGATGTGGAAAGCGATTGTCGACTGAAATCGCCGCCGATCAGCGATCGCCCGAGCCGACGCCAATCCCGCGCGACGGCGCGAGGCGCGCCGGGTACGCGTGGTCGATGAGTGTCCACATGAAGTCGGCGTTCATCCGCGCGCGGCTGTGACAGTTCATGCAGCCGAGCTGCACGCCTTTCTGATCGAACGTCTCCATCGTCACATTCGCAAAAGCAGAGAACGCCGCGACGCCGGGGAAGGTGTTCGGGACCGTGCCCTCCAGCGTGGCGGGAACCGGCACCGCCTGATTGCCATCGAGCCGCGGCCATTGCGTGACGACGAGCTTGTAGTGTTGCCAGGGCGTGCCGGCCAGGAGCGGCTGATAGCCGTAGCTCGTCAGGTCGGTGGACGTCAGAATCTGCGCACTCTTCGCGCGCACGATGTTGAACGGTTTCACGGGTTCGGGCGCGAGCGGGACGAGCGGCAGCGGACTCGTCTCCGGCATCGGCGTGCGCGTGCCATCGTTGAACGTGAAGACGCCTGGCGCGTTCGGCCGCGCCGGCGGCACGTTGTCCTCCTGCTCGAACGACGACCAGATCCACTGCGGCCGGCTCGGCGTCTTCTGCGCGATGTGCAGGCCGACCAGTCCGATGAGAGCTCGTGAACAGCCGTGTCCGCCGGCGTCTTTGACCAGGGCCGTCCGCGTGTACATGCGCGCGACGATGGCTGGCGACAGATCGCTCACGTCGATCCAGGCGGTCTTGACCGCAATCGAGCCCATCGGGAAATCGACAACGGGCCGGTCGGGCCGCGGAGTGGGCACCATCGGCAATTCGCTGCGGCGAAACAGCCGTTTTGCGACGATGTGGTCGAACTCCGGCTGATTGAACAGCGTGAGCGTGCGGACGTACCGCCCGTTCTGCGCGACAATCGGGCGGTCGAGCGCGCCGTTACCGGCCTGACCGATGTCGTCGATCCCTGAAACCGATCCGATGATCAGATCGCCGAACGATGCCGCGGCGTTGCAGGGATTCTGGTTGGCCGCGTCGTACACCGGAAAGGCGCCGGGGGCGGTTCCGTCGCCGTGAAAGACTTCCCATGTGGACTTGAACGTCTCGAACACGCGCGGCCCTGGGGCGGCGACGCCTTTCGTCACATCGGGCTCGCCCCGCCGGCCCGGCGCGGCGGGCCAGATGAGCGCGACGAACGCGCGCCACGAGTAGTCATCGAAGTACTCCATCGGCACGTTGACGAACCCGTCCGGGATGCACACGTCGTGCGGAATCTCTGACGAAATGACGGGGGTCGGGGTCGCCGGGCAAGCCGCTCCGGGTGGGGTCTGCGCAGCCCTGGCCACCGCGAGAGTCAACAGGGCAGCCGCCGTCAGGACGATCGCGACCTGTCGTCCTCGGAACGGCATGCGACGGATTATAATGACGAACGAACACCGGACCCAACAGGGCGAGCAGGTCGATTCGTCCGAGGAGGCTCTCAATGAGTACGCTCTCGCGACGCGAGTTCAGCACGCTGGTGCTTGCCGGTGTGCCGCTGGCCTCGCTGGCCCGGCCGATTCGTCCCGCGACCTTGTCGCCGCTGTCGCCGCTGACGCTCGGCGTCGCGACCTCGAGCTTCCGCGACTTCGAACGCGAAACGGGCCGTGACAACGTCGATGACGTCATTCGCGCGCTGAGGGCCGTCGGCGCCACGCACATCGAGCTTGCCCTCGCCAACGTGGAGCCGGCGCCCCCGAGCACCGCGCCGAGGATGGGCGGCTCGCTCGCCTATCCACAGCTGATCGTCCTGACGCCGCAGCAGATCGCCGCCGCCAACGCCGCCGCGCGCCTGGCCTTGCGCCAGTGGCGCGTCGACACCGATCCCGCACTGCTCAAAGACGTGCGCCGCAAATTCGCAGCGGCCGCCATCACTGTGCATGCGGCCATGCTCGACTACGATGAGTCCTCCACCGACGAGGAGATCGACGCGACCTTCCAACAGGCGGCCGCGCTCGGGGTGACGACGCTCAGCTCCGCGATGACGATGAAGACGGCGAAGCGGCTCGCGCCGTTTGCCGAACGACATCGGGTGACCGTCGCGATTCACAACCAGGTGGACGGCAACGCGGCGAACGCGATCGCGACGGGCACGCTCAACGACGCGCTGGCGCTCTCGTCCGCATTCAAGCTCAAGCTCGACATCGGCAATCTCACGGCGTCCAACTGCGACGCCGTCGTCGAGTTGCGCGACCGGCTGGCGCGCGTCTCTCATGTGCTGGTGAGGGATCGGCTGCGAAACGGCGGCACGAGCCAGCACTTCGGCGAGGGCGATACGCCGATCGCCGGCGTGCTCGAATTGCTCGAGAAATCGGCGCCGGCGGTGCCCGCATTCGTCGAGTACGACTACGTCGGCGTCGGCACGCCGGTCGACGAAGTCAGATCGGCGATGGCCTATCTGACGAAGAACGCCGGATAGCAGAAGCTGCCGGTGGGCATCCTCATCACCTGGCTGGCGAACTCGCTGGCCATTCTCTTCGTCGGCAACTTCGTGCACGGCGTGTCGCTTCGCTCGACAGCCGACGCGTTCATCGCCGGGGCGGTCCTGAGTATCGTCAACGCGCTGGTCCGTCCGATTCTCGTGCTGCTCACGCTGCCCCTGACCATCGTCACGCTCGGACTGTTCTATTTCGTCGTGACGGGCTTCTGCCTGTGGCTCACCGGCTTTCTGCTGCCGGGCTTTGCCGTCCACGGCGTCGCCATGACGATCTTCGCGTCCATCGTGATCAGCCTGATTCGCGCGATCGTCACGCGCGTGCTGAGCCGCGCCGCGGCGCCTCCACCACAATAGTCGTCAACGCGGCGGGCTGACCGGGCGGCCTCGCAGGCGCAGTGTCCGGTTCCGGGTATGCTTACGCGCATTCTCGGGACAGATGGAGGCGCCCACGATGATGTCGCATTCCTGCTCATTCGATCGCATTCGGATCGCGCTGCTGGCCGGCGTCGTGCTGGCAATCAGCTTCACGCAGCCGTGGCGCGTGGTGGCGCAAGGGCGGGCGCCTGAGCCTGCGAGGGGCATCAAGTACTCGCAAATCAGCCCGGCCGACATGCAGGAGTGGCTGACGTATCTCTCGTCCGACACGTTGCTCGGACGCCAGGTGTTCACCGAGGGCTACGGGCTCGCCGCGGGGTACATCTCCAGCCTCGTCAAACAGTGGGGCCTGAAACCGATGGGCGACAACGGGTCGTACCTGCAGATGGTCAAGCTCAAGGGCTACAAGGTGACGCGCAATTCGTCGGTGACCGTCGAAGTGAACGGCCAGTCGCGCACCTTCAAGCATGGCGACCACGTGACGTTCGCGGTCAACTCCGGTGGCAAGCAGACGCTGTCGTTCACGGGCGCGGAGTTCGTGGGATACGGCCAGGCGGCCGATTACCAGGGCAGGAATGTGAACGGAAAGCTCGTGCTCTGGATGCCGAATCTCGGGGGCGCGGGCGGCGGCTTCGGCGGACGCGGCGGCCGAGGCGGCGGACGAGGGGGCGGCGGCGCGATGGCGGTGGGTTCGATGGGCGCGAAGGCCGCGGTCGGATTTGCTCCAGCGCCGGCTCCCCCGACGGCGGCGGAAGAAGCGCTGGCTCGCGCGCAGTCGGCGGTTGCTCAAGCCACTGACGCGCTGAACCAGGCGCAGCAGGCGGTCATCGCCGCGCAGCGCGGACAGGGCGCAGGCTTTGCCGCCGTCGCGGCTGGTTTCGGCGGAGGAGGCGGCGGCCGCGGACGCGGCGCCGTGACGGTGACCGCCGATGTGACCACCGTCGAGCGCGTCGACCGCCTGATCGCGCCGCAGTTCACGGGCGACGACACGTTCTTCGATTTCGTCTTGACCGGCTGGCCGACGAAATTCGCAGAGCTTCGCGCGAAGGCGGAGAAAGGCGAGGCGATTGCGCCGTTCTCGTTGCCCGGCGTCAAAGTGACGGTCAACGTCGACAACGCGTACGACGTGGTGACCGAGCAGATCACGCACAACGTGGCTGCGATGGTCGAGGGCACCGACCCGAAGCTCAAGGACACGTACGTGCTCGTCGGCGCGCACCTCGATCACATCGGGTACAGCCAGACGGGCGGCGGCGCGCAGCCCACGCCGTCCGCGTGCCGCTCTCGCGGCCCGCTCGCACTCGAGGCGCTGGCCAAGGCCGGCAAGACGCCGCAAAACGCCGGACGTCGCGGCGGCCAGGCCGGGAAAG
>JADMIO010306727.1_pt1 | contig 18212 bp, 18 predicted proteins | sample 8958161 | NCBI WGS metagenome assembly JADMIO01 (sample SAMN16585339, study PRJNA669376) | soil metagenome | isolation source: Crop rotation soil | place: USA: Cullars Rotation, Alabama | collected 2011 | reverse complement strand
AGGGCGAGCCGCAATCATTTTGGGAGCAGCCGGCGGCCCGGATGGTGGATGCGCAGGCGCCGGGGCTGGCGAACGCCATCCGACGGATTGGCGAATCGGTGTCGTCCGGCGAAGGCTGGCACGAGCGCACGCTCGACCTCATGGGCCGGTTGTATCTGCTCCTCGCCGCGGCGGAGCGCATGGATTCGCTTCCAAGGGCGTGTACGACTGCATCAAGGCCTTCTCCGAAACAGACCAGACCGCGGACCTCAAGAGCTTCGACATCCCCACGCTCATCATCCATGGCGATGACGACCAAATCGTGCCGATCGCGGCGTCGGCCATGCTCTCCTCGAAACAAATCAGGGGCGCGCAGCTCAAGGTCTACAAGGGCGCCCCGCACGGCCTGTGCTCGACCGAAAAGGACCGTGTCAACGCGGACCTGCTGGAGTTCATTCGGTCATAGCTGTGGACACGCAGGCGCGCTTGCTTCCCGCAACCGAGATTGGAGAAACCAGCCATATACACCAATCCGAGTCTGTCTCGTCGCGGATTCATCGTCGGAACAGTGCGCTGATCAATTCAGCACAGCCACCACATCGCGGTACAACCGCCTGCGGATGGGAATGGTGATTCGGGCTTGGTCGCTGGGTCACCCTGGAGGTCCGATTTGACACCAACTACCGACCGCCCGGCCGGTCCAGGATCAAGTTTAGCTGGGGTCAGTGGGGCTCTCAGGGCACGGCGGGGATCCGTTTTCGGGGTTGATTGGGGGGCGTCTCACCCGCGAAACGCAGTCTCAAAGGACCAGGGGGGTGAGACCCCAGGACGCCAACAATCCGCGGCAAATGCCGACCGTGGTCGCACAATCTCGCGCTTCGGCTGCATGTGCCCTCCAAGCGGGCGGCGTCCGGCTCGGGTCTAGAAACCGGCGTCATTGTCGGCCCGGCGCCCCATGCAGTTGAGGAAGGGACAGCAGTACATCGGCCGACATTCAGTGCCGCGCCATATCAAGATGTGCCCGCCAATGGACTCTCTGGGGAACTCTTTGACGGCATGGCGAATGTCGCGGCATGCTTTCGAACGAAGTCCTGCACGCTCAGCGGCCCTTTCCCCGTGAGCGTGAGCACGTCGTCGGACATCCGGTCGTAGCGTCCGGCACGGTGCAGATCAGCCATCGTGGCGAGGTGGTTCACCAGGTGAGCCGGCAAGCCGCGCTCGAGCAGGCCGTCCCGCCACGTCTGGACCGGAATGTCCGCAAAGGTGATCGTGCGGCCGAGCGCCCTCGAATACTCGTGCGCAAAGAAGTGCATGTCCTGGGACTGCGGCCCGGTCAGGTGATAGGTCTTTCCGATGTGCGGCCGCGGATCGGCAAGGAGCGCGGCGACCACGCGCGCGACGTCCTCCACCGCGACCGGCGACGTCTTGCCCGCGCCGAAGGGCAGTCTGATCTGATTCGCCTCCCTTACCGAATCGGCAGTCAAGATAAGGAAGAAGCCCTCGAACAGAACGGTCGGGCGTACGTGCACCACCGGCAGGCCGGACCAGTTCAGGGCCTGCTCGGCGAGCCAGTGCAGCTTGTGTTGCGGGCTCGGCGTGGTTTCGGTGATGCTCATCTGCGAGAGCGTCATCTGCGACATGTTGATGAACGCCTTTACGCCGTGATGCTTCGCCACGGCTGCCGCGTTGACCGTTGCGGCCAAGTAGGTGTCGGACACCGACATGCCGAAGTACATCGTCTCGCAGCCTCCGATCGCCCTGTGCATCGACTCGAGATCGAGCAGGTCGCCGACGACGACCTCCGCACCCATGTCACGCAGCGCCTGTGCCCGTTGGTCTTCGTTGCGCACCATCGCGCGCACCGCTCTGCCCTGCTTCAACAGCAGCTCGGTGACCGAGCGTCCTATTCCGCCAACGCGGCCCGCCGCGCCTGTCACCAGAATGGGAGCTGCCATGTTCTTTTCCTTCCATGCGTTCATCAGCGTTGGCGCTTAGTTCATGAGTGCCAGCAGGATGAGCAAGGCCACGAAACCAAAAACGAGCAACAAGCCGTTGAACTGCGGCGAGCCGTGGAACGCCTCGGGGATCATCGTTTCCGAAACCAGCGCCAGGATCGCGCCCGCCGCGAACGCCTCGACCGTTGCCCGGACCGCCGGGCCGGTGCCTCTGAGCGCGAGCCCGGCAACCGCCGCTGCGAGGCCGATCAACAGGGCGATTCCAATCCACACGCCAAACACGTAGCGAGCAGACCGGCCCGCGCGCCGCATGCCGGCGCTGCTCGACAGGGCTTCGGGGATGTTTGCCAGGAAGAACGCCGCGATCGTGCCCAAACCGGGCGCGCCGTGGTGCAGCACGCTCAACCCCAGCACCGCCCCCTCGGGGATGCCGTCGAGGAACGTACCGGCCGCGATCGCCAGGCCGCTACCGGCTTGCTGCCCTTCTCGCGGCTGCTCCACGCATTCGCCGCAGCGTTTGCGATGCTGCGCCCCACAGCGGGAGAGGATCCAGTTTACGGAGCTGAATACCGCTGCGCCACATAGCAGACCTGTGACCGTTGAGTGCAGGCTCGCCGCGCCACGCGCGCTGATCACCAGGTCGATGGCCACGACAGCCAGAAGGACACCTGCCGCGAACGTCATCGCACGCGCGATGGTGGTGTGCTGAAGCGACATGTGGTAGCCACCCACTGCCCCGATCAGCAGCCCCGATGCAGAAAGGAGTCCCCAGCCGGCTCCTTGCAACCAGACGGGCAGTTCCGCGAGCAGTCCCATCGGCTCACCACTTTCAGTTGGGGATCAAGTTCCGGCGGCGGGTGACGACGCGGGCGCGCGGTCCGTTCTCGTCTTGCGGGGCAAGGGGTATCCGGCGTCGACGAACTCCATCGAGACGGAGTTGAGGCAGTAGCGCTCGCCGGCCGGCGGCGGACCGTCGAGAAAAACGTGGCCGAGATGGCCGCCACACCGGGCGCAGCGGATCTCGGTGCGGGCCATCCCGTGGCTGCGGTCCTCGATGTAGGCGATGTGGGCGCGATCGACCGGCTGGTAGAAGCTGGGCCATCCGGTGCCGGACTCGAACTTCGCCTTCGACGCGAACAGCGGCAGCCCGCACAGGCGGCAGGCGTAGGTTCCCTGCTTCTTGTTGTCGAGGAGGGTGCCGCAGAACGCCGGCTCGGTGCCGTGTTGGAGCAGGACCCGGCGCTCCTCTGAGTTCAGCGCCTTTGCCAGGGTTTGGATCTCCTCCTCGCTCAACGGGGAAACGTCGTATCCGGCGGGCGAGATCTTCGGGCTGGGCGTCGAAATGCGGGCGGGCTGATCCATGGTGCACCTCGCGGATGTTCAGGCCAGGGAAATCAAACGAACGCAGTTTGCAGAAGCGGCCCGGACGGACGGACGTGGGCCGACACCGATGCGGCTTCCGACCCTCTCGATGCCCCATCTGCGGCTAACTCTTCTTCAACTTCTCCGGGAAGTACTTCTCCAGCTTCCGCACCTTGGGCATCGAGACGGCCATGACGTATCCGTTCGTCGGGTTTCGCCTGGCGAAGTCGTGGTGGTAGGTCTCGGCCTCGTAGAACTCGGCGTCCGGCTCGATTGTGGTGACGATCAGGCCCGTGAACGCGCCCTCGTCATCGAGCTGCTTCACGTACGCCTCCGCCACGCGGCGCTGCTCGGCTCCGACTGGAAAGAGAGCAGATCGGTATTGCGGACCGAAGTCGTTGCCTTGGCGATTACGCTGGGTCGGATCGTGGGCAATGGAAAAGAAGACCTTCAGCAGCTGTCCGTACGTGAGTCGGGCCGCGTCGTAGGTGATGCGAATCGCCTCCGCGTGCTTGGTGCTGCCGGTACTGACCGTCTCGTAGTCGGCCGTCTCGCGGGTGTCGCCCGCGTATCCGGGGATGACGGCGAGGACGCCCTTCATGTCGCGGTAGATCGCTTCCGTGCACCAGAAGCATCCGCCGGCGAGGACGGCGGTTGCGGGGGGCGCGCCGGGTGGGGAGAGTGGCTGGTCAATGATTGGGTTGGGGAAGTCGTCCGGGGCGATAGTGAGGCTGGTGCCTTCGATGGCGCTTCTAGTGGTCGGCATAGGGGCTCCTTCTGGCTCTGATCCTTGCGGCGGCGTGCCGCATATGTGATTACGGTGGGGCTGCCTTACTGGGCGGAACTGTCGGACACTGCGAGAACCAATTTCCCTCGGGGATGGTCCCTGATCCCGCGCTCGTAAGCCTCGCGTGCCTGGTTGAGCGGCAGGACCGCTTCGACAATCGGTCGGGTCGTGCCGGCGTCGATCAGGCGAGAGAGCTCGATCAACTGTGTGCGGCGCGGTTCGACGATGAAGAACAGTCCTCTCGCCGCGCGACCGGCAGTCCACTCCGGCGGCTGCCTGACGATGGTGACGAGTAGCCCGCCGCGACGCAGAACCGGCCAGGACCGCTCCGTAACCGTGCCGCCGACCGTGTCGAGGACCACGTCGACGTCGCGCACCACGGTCTCGAACGGCTTCGCGACATAGTCGATGACCCTGTCCGCCCCGAGCTCGCGCGCGAAGTCAGCGTTGCGGGCGGAGGCAGTTGCGATGACGTGTGCCCCGCGCCAGCGGGCGAGCTGGACGGCGAAGCTGCCGACCCCGCCCGCGGCGCCGTGAATGAGCACCCGCTGGCCGGGCGTGAGTCGTGCGTGGTCGAGGAGAGCCTGCCAGGCCGTCAGGGCGGAGAGCGGCGTTGCCGCGGCGCTCGCATGGTCGAGGGTGCGCGGTTTCGGGGCGAGCTCGGCGGCGCGCACGGCCACATACTCGGCCGCTGCTCCGTCCCGAAAGAAGTCGGCCAGCCCGTAGACCGCATCGCCGACTTGTACATCTCGCGCATCCGGCGCGACAGCCGCGACGACGCCGGAGACTTCGTGGGAAGGGACGAGCGGGAGCCGGCTGCGGCCTTCGGGCGTCTCCCAGATGTGCCAGGTAAACTCGGCGGGAGAGATGCCGGCGGCATGAACGCGGACCAGCGCGTCGCCCGGCTGGAGCGGGGGAATGGGGACATCTTCGTAAACGAGCGCATCGGGGCCTCCGCGGCGGTGGATGCGGATCGCCTTCATGGAGTGCATGGTGCCCGCGCCCGGGCAGTTGGCGCGCGGCGCGCTCATGGATTCCGTGGTCATTGTCGATCCTCCGTCGTGTTGGTTCACTGAGGGTCACGGGATGGTCCCTCGTGGATCAGGACGCCCGCGTGGCACGCAGCCGCCATCTCACGGGGCGGGAGGGGCGGACACCGTTATTGGTGCGGTGGCGAGGGCGCGGTCGGGACGTCGGGCCTCGACGCCTAGGAGGGGGAGGGAGGCGGAGCGGAGTCAGCCAATGGTGTACGCATTACGAACACCACCCAATCCGGCCTGGTCACCGAGCTCGGTTACCAGAGCGGTAGACTGTTCGGTCATGGGCGAGGACCTTCGCACCACCGCCGTTGTGCAGCGCTATCTGGATGATCTGCATGGTGATTCCCCCGCCGAGCCGATCGTTCGAGATCTGCTGGCGCACGCAGCCGGACGGCTGCATCTGCTCTGTGTCTCGATGCTCTCTCGGGACTATGCGCGCCTCACTCGCCCGCCCCTTAATCTGCAGTCCGACGAGATGTTGAGCGGACTAGTGGAGCGGCTCCTCAAGGCGTTGCAGAAGACCCGTCCGCCCACTGTTCGTCAGTTCTTCGGATTGGCCAATCAGCACATGAGATGGGAACTCAATGAGGTGGCCCGCCGCCTGGACGAGCGCTCGCACGCGATGGAACTGCGGGAGGAACTCGTGCCGGCCCCGGAAGACAGCGGTTCCGGGCTCAGCCCCAACACGCGACGGATGCTCGCGGCGATCGAGTCATTGCCGGTCGAGGAGCGTGAGGCGTTCGAGCTCGTGCGCATACAGGGCATGACTCCCACGGAGGTTGCGGGAATCGTCGGCGCAACGGAGAGAACCGTGCAACGCCGGCTCAATCGTGGGGTGCGCCTGCTGATGGAGACACTCGCGGACCTGAAGCCGCCCGAGAAGACCGGCGGGCGTTTGGGTGAGGTGAATCAAGGCTGAGGCCAGCGCCCGACCGAATGCGGGCGTGCCTCGTGGCGGCGATGGACGGACTCACGGTGTCTCAAGCATGGCCGATGATCCCCGGATAGGAGCGGCACCATGAAGCCGGAGACGGCCGAGTGGCTCAACACCCTCGACGACCGGCTCCACGCCAAACTGGCCGGTTTCAGAGTGGCGACCCCGCGTGAACGAACCCGCGCGACACTGCGCATGCTCCACGAGAAGTTCCTTGCCACGAAGACTGTAAAGCCCGCGACCCTCGCCGTCTACAAGCAGGCGAGGGAGAGTCTGGAGGGTTACTTCGGTGTCGATCGCCTCCTGGCGGACATCACGCCCTTCGAGGCCGAGAAATGGCGGAAGGCAATGGTGGATGACAAGTTCGCCACCGCCACCATCGCCAAGCGGGTGCATGTCGCCAAGCAGGTCTTCAAACGAGCGGTGAAGTGGGGGATGGTCCCCCAGAATCCGTTTGTCGAGGTGAAGGCGGGTTCCCAGGCCAACCCGGCGAGGGCGTTCTTCGTGCCCCGCGACGTTGTGGCCAAGGTCATGGAGAAGTGCCCGGACGACCAGTGGCGGACCATCGTCGCCCTATGCCGCTATGCCGGCCTTCGGTGCCCCTCGGAGATCCTGGGGCTTCGCTGGGCCGACGTGCTCTGGGATGCGAACCGGATGGTCGTACGCAGCCCCAAGACCGCCGGGCACGAGGGCAAGGAACAGCGGGTTGTGCCCCTGGTACCAGAGCTCCGCCCACTCCTGCTCGCCCTCTTCCACGCCGCCGAGCCGGGCGAGGAGCACGTCATCACACGGTACCGGCTGGCGAACACCAACCTTCGCACTCAGCTGCGCAAGATCATCGCCCGGGCGGGCCAGACGGTCTGGCCGCGGCTGTTCCACAACCTGCGGGCCTCCTGTGCGACGGAAATGGTTCAGAAGCACCCCGCCCACGTCGTGGGGGCGTGGCTGGGGCACACGGTGGCGGTCGCCGAGAAGCACTACCTGCAGGTCCGGGACAGCGATTTCGAGCGGGCTGCGGGCGTGGATTCGGGGTCGCCCAAGGGCGACGTAAGCGCGACGCAAAAAGCGACGAACGAAGCGACGAAAAAGGCGACGAATCACCAAACGTCACCGAACCTCACCGAGCGACACAAATCGCCGGAGGGGCTGGAAACACAGCACGAAATGCAGTTGTGTGAAGTTCCCTGCGGTTCGGTGCAGGAAGAAAAGTGGGCGATACTGGATTCGAACCAGTGACCTCTTGCGTGTCATGCAAGCGCGCTAGCCAACTGCGCCAATCGCCCGAAATGTCCCACACGCCGGCCGCGTGGGTCGGGAAGTATCGGGATGGCTCGGGCGGAAGTCCAGTCGCGGGACAATCCGTGGGCGGCAATGTCCTTCCTGCCATGCGACCCTTGCCCGCGGGGATGGATTCCCGGGAGATTCAGAGCCCGATTCGATCTCCAGCCCGAAACGAAAAACGGGCGTGCCCTGCGGCACGCCCGTCTCATTTGGGTCTGACCTGAGGCGAATCGTTCACTCGGCGATCACGATGTCGACGCGCCGGGATTCCTTCTTCGTGGCCTTGGGCTCGGTGGCGCCCTTGCCGATCGTCGTCACGACGCTGCGCGACACGCCCTTGCTGACGAGATAGTCGCGAACGGCGTCGGCCCGCGCCTTCGAGAGCGCCTGGTTCGACGCGAAGTGGGCCTTCTTGATCGGGTCCGAATCGGTGTGCCCCTCGATCCGCACGGTGCTCGCGGACTTGATCTGGGGGAGCAGCTTGTTGAGCTCCTGCTTGGCGTCGGGCTTGAGCGTCGCCTGGCCGGACGCGAAGAGCACGTCGCCCGAGATCTCGAGCACCTTCTCGCTCGACGGCTTCTTGCCGATCTTGCGGCCGCCGCCCTCATCGTCGCCGGGGTAGAACGGCCGGTTCGTCGTGTTCGACTTCGCGATCAGCTCGCTCTGCAGCCGGCTGTTGTCGTTCTGCAGCGTCGTCAGCTGGCTCGCGATCGCGGTCTTCTCGGAGTCCGCGCCGCTGAGCTTGTCGGTCAGCTTCGCGTTCTCGCTGCGCAGCTCCTCGTTCTCGGCCTTCAGCTTGTTGTTGCAGCCCCCGAGCATGATCCCCATGCCCAGGACTGCGAGTCCGACGGCCTTGAACCCATGGCGGCGGACAAAGGACAACCGATTCGAGAGGATCCCGGTGCTCATCGCTGCGTCTCCGTTCTTTGCGTTCGGCCCGATGCTCGGGCGCGAGGTTGAATAAACCCGAGCGCGCTCCATCGCGCTCCGGGGTGTGCGGCAACCCTACCAAGATCGGCCACACCGGCTCGATTTCTACACCGGTTTGGGGCTGTCGATTGAAGACTGTCGGATGTGCGCCACAACCGGTGGGGGAGGACGGCTACGGCAGGTTGATCGGGAAGGCTGTCAAAAAGCTCAAGCCCATCTCCACCAGCGGCTTCCCGAACATGACGAGCAATGTCCCTATGGCGAGATACGGGCCGAACGGCATGGCCCGCCCCGCCGGCCGCCCCGACGCGATCGAGATGATCACCCAGTACAGGCCGACGACGGCCGCCAAGGGGATTGCAAGGACCGCGTCGATCCAACCAAGGCAGGCTCCGACGGCCGCCATCAGGTGGACATCCCCGAGGCCCATGGCCTCCTTCCCGAAGGCCAGCGACCCGCCAATCCGGATGAGCCAGATCGCCCCGCCGCCGATCAGATAGCCCATGAGCGTCCCACAAAGCACGGCGAGCCAGAGTGGGGGGGTAGCGCCATCGCCCACACGGGCTGCGATCGTGCCCCCGAGCCAGACAAGGCCGATGCACGGGGTCAGGAAGAGCAGTTCCTTGAACATCTCCCGACGGGCATGGGGGTAGGCGATCCAAAGTTCGGGTGCCGACGGACTGGCAGACGCGCCTTCGACTGCAGGCCCCGAATCTTGGAGCTTGGTTGGTGATCCCGGAAGGAACCGACAAGCCAACGCCCCGCACAGCGGACCAAGGGTTGCCCCCAGAGCGACTCCGACCCATTGCGGATATCCAAGACCCGGAGCGGCCAGGGCACCAATCCCTCCAAGCACGACGAGAGCGCCGAGCCAAGCAAGTGTGAAGCACAGGACGAGCCGGACACCGGGGCCCACATGTTCACCGACGGGGGCATCCGGGTCCTTCGCGTCCGTCTCCGAAGGCGGCCCGACCGAGTGGCCTTGGGCTTTCAACGCCTCTTGCTCCCACTCCGGGTAGTCCGCAAACGAGCGTCGGATGAGGTTGAAATGGAGGAGGAGATTGGACAGCACCAGCCCGACCACAGCTCCGATCGAGGCCCCAATCCACCACCAGCCCGTGCCATGTGGGCCGTTGATGGACCATCCCGGCGTTGCGAGGGCCCAGATCGCGTTCGGGGCGGTCTCGCGGAGGTGGTGCGGCGGCGCCCACTGAGTCAGAGCCGCACCCAGCGTGTGCAAACCGATCCCGACGGCCGTGGCGAACCAGGGGATGGCAAGCGGGATTGTGAACGTCTTGGCGTCCACGAGCGTCATGGCGACAAGCGACGCAACGATGATCAGGTGCACCAGGAAGATGTGCCAGGTTGTCGAAGGCCACCCGTTCACCTGGGCGTCCCATCCGGCCCACTCCGGCCGCATCGACGCCCAGTTCACGCCCAGAAACTGCGAAGTGCCGGAGATGGCGGACGAGGGCGCCATGACGAAATAGAGCACGAACATCCCGGCCCACAGCCCGCCGACGAGCGCCTCGACGAGCGGATATTCGGCCGAAATCTTCGAGCGGCAAAACCGACATCGGCCACGCAGAAAGATCCAGCCGAAGACCGGGAAGTTCTCTCGCCAGGTGAGCGGGGTCTCGCAGGCAGGACAGCGCGAGCCGGTCCAGATGGCGTCCATCCCGCGCGGGAGGCGGTAGACCAGCACGTTGGTCAGCGAGCCGGCACAGGCGCCGAAGGCGAAGGCAAAGAGGACGAATGTCGCTGCGAGTCCGAGTTGCAGGAGATTCAGATTCATTCGTCCTGCGGCTCCGCGTCGTCGTCGTCCCCGGGTTCGTCCGGGTCTTCCGACGCGTCCCCGGCGGAGGCATCATCGGCCTGTTGCAGTTTTCGCGTGAGGTCTTCCACCTGCTTGCGGGCGGTGTCCAGCTTCGAGCGGCAGTGGTTGATCAACCCCACCCCGCGCTCGTACTCGGCGAGCGACTGTTCCAGCCCGACCTCGCCCGCCTCAATGCGTTCGATAATCGCCTCGATCTGCGCGAGGGCGTCCTCGAACGAGAGGGCATCCAGCGACTGCGATTGTTTGCCGGGCTTTGGCACGCACAGAGCGTATCCAACGCTGCGCACGGGCGCAGGAACTCAGAACAACGTGGCCTGGTTGCGATCTTCGCCGGGCTTCTTCGCGCGCCGGGCCGGCGGCACGGCGCGGAGCGGAGCGTGCTCGGCGCCCTCGGGTGCGACGATCGACGTGAACGACCCGTCGGCCAGGCGCGTTCGGAGGGCGTCACCGGGGCGGGCCTCGCTCGCAGAGCGCACCACTTCGCCCGATGGACGAAGTGTCACGGAATAACCGCGCTTGAGGACGTTGTGCGGCCCGATCAGGTCGAGAGAGCGAGCCGAGGATTCAAGCGTCGCGCCGTGGCGCTGGACGCTCGCACCGACGGTCGCCGCGAGGCGTGACGCCGCGTGGGACAGCGCAGATTCCCTGCGCGCGTAGGCGGCCTCGGGCCGGTGCCGATTCAGGCGCTGCGAAGACTGCGAGAGTCGGTGGGCTTCGTGCTGGAGCCGGGCGATCGCAGCCCGCCGCAGATCGCGGCCCGCGCTCGCCAGTTCATCCAATCGCTCGTCCACGAGGCGCGCCGGGTCGCTGAACAAGCTGTACCGGGCCGCACCGCGGAGCCGCTCCGCCTCCACTCGTATCTGCTTGCTTAGGAGGCCTGCGAGACGCATGCCCAGCGAGCCAAGCTGTCGGCGCAGCGCCCCGACATCGGCAGCGATCCGCATGGCCGCCTGCGTCGGTGTAGCGCACCGCAGGTCGGCGACCAGTTCGGCGATGGTCGTGTCCGTCTCATGCCCGATGGCCGCCACGACCGGAATCGGCGAATCGAAGATGGCGTGAGCGACGATCCGCTCGTTGAAGGCCCAGAGGTCCTCGAGCGAGCCACCCCCGCGTGTGACCAAAATCACGTCGATCGAGTGCTCGACGTGGCGCCGCCCTATGGCCCGAATTGCCGCCGCCACCTGCTCCGCCGCCCCCTCGCCCTGAACCCGCACATCCGCCAGTGCGAGCGCGAGCCCCGGATGCCGCCGCGCCACCGTGTCGAGGACATCCTGCAACGCCGCCGCCGATCGGCTCGTGACAATGGCAACCTTTCGCGGCAGGAGCGGCAGACGTCGCTTGCGCTCCTCGGCAAACCACCCCAGGGCCCGCAACTCCTCGATGAGCTTCTTGTACGCCAGATCGAGTGCCCCCGCACCGACCGGCTCGAGTCGCTCCGCGATGAACTGCGTGCGCCCCTGCGGCGGATAGAACTCCACCCGCCCGGTGAGCAGCACCTGCTGGCCCGCCTGGGGCGTGAAGCCAAGGCGACGGGCCGCCGACTGCCACATGATGCACGAGATACAGGCGCCGGCGTCCTTGATGTCGAAATACCAATGCGTGCGCTCGCGGAACTGTCCGATCTCCCCGACGACCTTGACCGACCCCGGCAGTCGCTCGCGCAGCGTTTGGTCGATCAGCGCGGCAAGCTGCGACACTGTCAGCTGCCGCGGCTTGGCAGGCTCCGCGGCGCCGGCGGCTCGGGATGGGTCGAAGGGCAAGCGGGACATCGAGCCCGAAGCATAATCGACGCCGCCTCAGGCGTTGATGGCCGCCCGCGTGACCTGTTGGTACACCCGAAGAACGTCCGCGACGTGCCCCGCGGCGGTCCGCTTCGACCGAACGTACTCGTGCGCGGCGCGCAGTGTGTCGTTCGACGACTGCGGCTCCTTGGCCACGGTCCGGATGCGCTCCGCCCAGCCCTCGGGAGTCAAGTTGGACACAAGCCGCGCCGTCGTGCCATCCACCAGAGTCTCGGAGAAGGGGTCGGCGGCGGCAACGATCGCCACCCCGGACCCCATCGCTTCGAGCGTGAGCGTCCGCTGCCGGCCCGTCGCCTCCGGGAGGAGCAGCAGATCAGCCTGGAGCACTGGCTCGCGCCGAGACTCCACCTCGGACATGAGCGAGAATCGGTCGAGCACGCCCAGACGGCGCGCACCGGACCACAGCACGCCGGCACGCGAGCCCGAGCCCTGCTCGATGCACGCAATCACCATGAACTCCGGGCCCCCCCCCGTGGCGCGAATCAGACCGGACAACGCGGCGCCGAACGCTCGTGGATCCCCGGTATCGCAGAGCATCGCCACACCGAGCGTGCGATCGCCGGAGAAAGCGCCCCGAGGCCGCGCCGGCGCATGGACGCCCCAAGCCGCCGAGTAGACCTTGGCCTGCGGCGCGCGGCTGCGCATGGCCGCCGCGACAGACGCTTCCGAAACCAGAAACTCCACCGGCGTGCCGGAGCGAGCGCCGGCCGACTCGAGGAGCGCCGCGGCCTCAGGAATCAGCCGCGGGTGCCAGAGTTCGAACAACGCGGGCACACGCAACTGCCGGGCAAGTTCAATCGCGATCCGCCAGCACCCCGAGCCAAACGCGTGGATCACCGAGACCGCAACTGCCTCCTCAGTCGCCGAATCGATCGCCGCCCGAAGGTCGCCGGCGCGCCGGCGTCGGGTCAATGCGAAACCCTGCTGCTGGTAGGGAACAACCGTCGACTGGATACCGAAGTCGGTCCCCTGCCCCTGCTGCAAGGCGAGATGGGAATAGGGCACGGCATGCGTGACTCGAACCCCCTCGTCGGCCAGCCCAACCTCGAGACGGGCGAGCAGGGCCCGTTCGCGCGCGGCGAAAGAGGCGTCCGCGATGATGACGGCGTGCAGCGAGATGCCCGGAGTATCGGATGCATTGCGCTGTCGAGAGCGCGCAACTACCCGTCTGTGTGACAAGTCGGTGGATAAGTCGCCCAATTGGCTCGGTCTGCCAACTGAGGATGTGCTCGAGCCAGTTTCACTCAGACTTCATGGATGGCAACTTCTGCCCATAGCAAGAGTTACGACGCTACGTGCGCGATTCCCCATCACGTCGTTCGGGGCGCTCGCGCGAACCACAAATTGGCGCAATCCGCCCGAGGAATGTTGAAAACACGCGGTGGAGACGACAGATCAGACGGGGCAATGGCATCTAGCACCCTTGGGCGGCCACGGTCGTCGGATGATGGAGCGGCCCAACATCCGGAATCCCAGTCTGTGCGCCAAGATCGCCTGTTCGCCAGAGAGCAACCCAGTGTGTCGGCGCCGCCTCATACAGAACCGTCTGCCCGGAACTCCCCTCCGGCGGTGGGTGGGCTGGCCACCACGCCCGACTTCCCGCGGGCGCTCGGGCCGGCGTCGCGAACGCGTCGGCCCTCCCCATGACCTCCGCAATCGTCTGCAGGCGCTCGCGCCGATCGGTCAAACGAGGGACGCAGGCGAGCAGCGCACGCGTGTACGGATGCAACGGCCCGGCAAACAGGTCGCCGGCGCTCGCGTACTCGACGACGCGCCCGGCATACATCACGCAGACGGCGTCGGCGTGCTCCGCGACCAGGCCCAGATCGTGGGTAATCAACAGAATGGCCAGCCCTTCCTCGCCATCGCTCCTGCGCTCCTTGAGGCCTCCCATGAGCGCGAGAATCTGCTGCTGGACCGTCGCATCCAGCGCCGTGGTCGGTTCATCGGCGAGCAGGAGGCGGGGCCGGCACGCCAGCGCCATCGCGATCATGACCCGCTGGCGCATGCCGCCGGAGAACTGGTGCGGATAGTCGTCGAAGCGCGTCTCGCCTCGCGAGATGCCGACATCGCCGAGGGCCCGGATCGCGATCTCTCGTGCTTCCCTTCGATTCGCCCCGCGATGAATCCGCACGGCCTCGGCGATCTGCTCGCCGATCGTGAACACCGGATTGAGCGACGTCATCGGCTCCTGGAAGATCATCGCGATCTGGCCGCCGCGAACGCCTCGAATCTCCCGATCCGACATGGCCAGGAGATCCACCATGCCCTTGGCCGACCGGAACATAGCGGACCCACGATCGATGTGCGCGGGCGGGCTCGCAAGAAGACGCAAGAGCGAGAGCGCCGTGACGCTCTTCCCGCACCCCGATTCACCCACGATTGTCAGCGTTTGTCGCGGATAAACCGTGAAAGACACCCCGTCCACCGCCTGGGCTGAAACCTGGCCACTCGCCCCGCGAAAAGACACGGCCAGGTCGCGGACAGTCAGCAGTGGTTCGTCGGCGTGGGAAGACACGCCGAAGGGTAGCGGAATCCTGCCAAATCGCTTATACTCAATCACCGGACGCTCGTCCGGTTCGGCCCGAAAGGACATCGCATGCCCAACCGACTGCTTCGATCGAAGTGGATGCGGAAGCCCACGGCCGACATGGACGGCAGACGCCGCGCCTTCACGCTCATCGAGCTCCTGATCTGCATCGTGATCATCGGGCTGCTGATCGCCCTGCTGCTCCCCGCTCTTCGCAAGGCGAGGATGGAAGCCTGGAAGGCGGTCTCGATCGCCAACGTCCGCGGCATCGCCCAAGCCGGCGCGATGTACCAGACGGACAACAAAGGGTATTTGCCGGTCGTGCCGGGCCCCCCCGTGGATCTGAGCCTGCCAACCACGGTCATCAACGCCTGGGTCACGTGGGGCGGCTGGGGCAAGTACACCTCGACGTGGTGGCGTGACAACGGTGGCGGGATCTTTGATATCGCGCCGAGCCAGCGGCCCCTCAACAACGGGTACCTGTATCCCCAATACCTGCCCACCGCGGCCGATGCCAACGGTGGATCACGCGCCAACTTTCAGATGCCGATGTGCAAGGATCCGAGCGACAAGATCGGCCACCAGCAGACGTGGGATGCGTTCCAGCCGACGTTCGGGCTCGCGACGCCGAACTCCGATTTTTCCTCGTGCTACAACGACGTCGGTTCCAGCTACCTGATCCAGATCAAGTGGTTCTTCCAGACCAATCGCTACGTCGGAAACAACTGGACCAAGGCTTGGAAGCTCGGCCCCGAGCGCTTGAAGATGTCCGACGGGTTCTCGCCCTCGCGGATGATCTGGCTCAACGACGAATACTGCGACATCACGATCAACCAAGTCAGCAACACGGCGCGCGTCGTCAACGGGTACGGCGACATCAACAAGGCGTGCGTCGGATTCCTCGACGGGCATGCCCGGTACATGAAGATGATCCCCGGCGGCGAGGGTGATCCGAACAACGTCATCGCGCCGTGGAAAGTCCCCGCGTACAACAACGCGGATTACACGGTCGTGTTTCCCGATCTGAAGGTGCATTAGTGCTGAGGGCGGTCCGAGGCTCTAGCCGACAACGTCGGGGAGCGAGTCCATTCCCTCGCTGAGCACTCGCGGCCCGCGTTCCGTCACCAGTACGTCGTGCTCGTAGTGAACCGTGAGCGACCCGTCCGCGCTGTTCACCGGCCACTGCCTGGGCTTCTGCACGGTCTCGCTCGTGCCCGCCGCGATCATGGGCTCCACCGCCACGAGCACGCCAGGCAGACACTTCGCCATCGCCTCCGGCCACTCCCCGGGATACGACGGGACCACGTTCGAAACAAACGGCGGCCCGTGCAGCTTCCTGCCAATCCCATGCCCGCCCAGCCCGCGAACGCAGAAGAACCCGCACTCCTCCTCGACGTGCTTCTGGACCGTCTGCGCCCAGTGGATCCACATGTTCCCCGGCTTGATCTGCGCCACGCCGCGCCGCAGCGATTCCTTGCCGCAGTCCATCAGCTTCTTGGCCAGCGGCGACCGCGTCTTCAACGCGTAGGTCCAACCTGCATCCCCAATCCAGCCGCGATGCCAGACGCCGATGTCGATCTTCAGGATGTCGCCCTCAACCAGCGGGCGCGTCACCGAGCCGGCCGTGCCATGCACCACGCACTCGTTGAGCGACAGGCAGGCGTGCGACGGGAACTTGGCCTGCCCGGGAATCACGTAGTGCAGGAAGCACGACTTGCAGTGCAGGTCTTCCAGGTTCTTCGCGACGAACGCGTCCACCTGGGCCAGCGTCTGCCCGACGCGCAGGAACGCGGCCACGCGCCTGTGCGTCTCGACAACGCACTGGGCCGCGGCATACGCGAGGTCGCCCTCAGCGGGTGTCAGAATCGGTGGACGCGACATCGCCCAAGAATAGGAAAGCCATCGGGACCAATCCCCATAGAGTTTCCCGGGTGGGGGTCCGATCGGAGGCCCCAAACATGTCCCCGAGCGTGGATCCATTGGTTCGTCCGCCCACGGCGAGCCTGAGAGTGCTGCAGATTCTCGTAGCGGCCCTCGCCCTCGGGCTGCTCAGTTTCTCCGCCGTCGTCGTCGGAATGGTCGCGACCGGAAATGCGCCGACCTCTTCGGGTGCCCCGGGCGCCCGCGCCGTCGGTTCCGCTTCGACGAATCAACTGCTCCTGGTCATGGGGCTGCTGTCGCTCGTGTGCGCCGTCGCGGGTTTCATCATGCGCGGCGTGATGATCGCCGGGTTCCGCAGGCAACTCGGCCCGGTCGCCACGAGCAGCGATCCGACGTCGCTGCTCCCGCAGTTTCAGACGGTAACGATCCTTCGAGCAGCCCTCGCCGAGGGGCCGGCGCTTCTCGGAACCGTCATCGTCATGATCTCCGGAAACTGGCTCGGCTTCCTGGGCTCGGCCTTCGGGCTCTGCATGCTCGCGGTCGTCTTTCCAACACGCGGCCGTCTGGAGGACTTCGCCCGTGACGTGACCGGACGCATGGCCAGTCTCTAGGACGATTGCTCCACTAGCTTCGGCAGGACCTCTCCCGCCTTTCCCATGAGCGACCAGTCCACCCGTTGCGACAGCGGCGTCGGATCCCGGTTAATCTCGATTGTCTTCGCCCCGTTCGCCGCGGCCACGTCTATGAACCCCGCCGCCGGATACACCACCGCCGAGGTTCCGATGGACATGAACACGTCGCACGCCTGAGCCGCCTCGAACGCCGCGCTGAGTGCCGCCTCCGGGAGCGCCTCGCCGAACCACACGACGCTCGGTCGAAGAAACGCGCCTGCCCGATGCGGCGACGGAACCGGACGCTCCGGAAACGGTCCCTCGGGGATCTCGCCCCCGCGCCCGGTCGCCGCGCACCGCCACTCCACGATGTTGCCGTGTAGCTCAACCACGTTCCGAGATCTCGCCCGCTGATGCAGCCGGTCGACGTTCTGCGTCAGGAGCGTGAACCGCCCGCCTCGGGCCGCGAGCACGCGCTCCAGCGCCGCCAGCGCCAGGTGCGCCGCGTTCGGCACGGCCTCGCGGCACTTCTGCCGCCGCCAGTCGTACCACTCGGTGACGGTCTTCGGATCACGCGCAAAGGCCTCGGGTGTCGCCAGCGTCAGCGGATCGAACGACTTCCACAGCGCCTCCATCCCCCCGCGAAACGTCGGGATCCCGCTCTCGGCACTCACGCCCGCTCCAGTCAAGACGACCACCGACCGCGCCTCCGCGATCGCTCGCCGCGGTGCGTCGACATTGAGATTCATACGACCTCCGACGCCGCCGGCACTCGCTTGGTCGGGCCCGGTGAGGTTCGCCCGATCGAGGAGAGAAACTCGCGGACAACCGCGGCACACTGCGGCGCAAACACCGGATCGGCCCAGAGATTGTTGTGCCCGGCGCCCTCGATGACCGCGAGCCGCGCACTCGACGCGGCCCCCGCAATGGCCTTCCCATCCTCAACCGGGCAGACAGGGTCGACCGCCCCGTGCACCACCAGGAGTGGCACGGAGCCAGGCACCCGCGCGGCGTAGAGAGCCCGATCAAACCCACCCGCACTTGGCGACATCGCCCACGCCAGCCCGCGCCCGAATCGCAGCCCGACGAGCGCCATTGCCGGAAGCAGGTTCGTGCGATGCGGCAAACCTCGAACGTGCAGGACATTCCGAGCAGGAACCGCGGGAACCCGGTACGGCGCCTCGGCGATCACCGCGGCGACCGGATTCGTGCCGCCGCGCGCCCCAAAGTCCGCGGCGGCCACGATGCACAAGCCTGCGCCGAGAGAAAAGCCGTCGAGGATC
>JADMIO011606060.1_pt1 | contig 18215 bp, 21 predicted proteins | sample 8958161 | NCBI WGS metagenome assembly JADMIO01 (sample SAMN16585339, study PRJNA669376) | soil metagenome | isolation source: Crop rotation soil | place: USA: Cullars Rotation, Alabama | collected 2011 | reverse complement strand
GCCGCGACTTCAAGTCACGTGAATTCCAAGCTTCGGATCCCACTGTGCTGGAAAGGCCCCCGGGTTCCCGTTGTTCTCGCCGCCGCACGCGGCGCCCAGCGCCACGAGCAGAACGCACAGCACGAACAGCACCCACCCGCCGCGTCTCCACATCGGTGCGATCGTGCCAGGTCGTGGCCCCGCGATGCAGGGCCGGGCGCTCAGCCCTCGCTCGCGGCCTGCTCTGCCTTCTCGAACTCGGCACCGCGGCGCTGGAGCTCGTCGTCCGACGTCTCACTCAGGATGAGCGGGTGCTCCTCGCGCTCCTCTTCTTCTGCGTGCTCGAGGACGTCAGACCTCAAGCGAGCGAAGCCGGACTCGAACTCCGGCGAGTCGACATCCAGCCCCTCGAGCTCCTTGATCGCCTTCTCCGCCGCCGACTCCTCGGCCTTCAGGGCGGCCGCCTCGTCGGCGTCGCCCAGCTCCGTCGTCAGCGGGTGCACGACCTGCTGCTCTGCGGCCTCGTGCGCCTTCAGCTTCTCCACGAGCTGCGAGAACGCATCGCGACGCACGTCGCCCGATGCCGACTCGACGGCTTCGAGCATCCGCTCGACCTCGCGGTGGTCTTGCTGGACGGCCTCGATCAGGTTGTTGCTCGCCGTGTCGGGCATGGTCTCCGCCTCTCGCTCCGTGGGTTCGTGTCGGTACGGCGTGCCCCCGCTCCCGCGCGGGGAAACCCGACCGCCACCACCGCGCTTGACATGTGACTAATTGGTCACCTATTCTGGCGGGCGTGGGTGATCACGACGACGACCGGGTCTTCAAGGCGCTCGCCGACCCGACGCGCCGATCGCTCCTCGACCGGCTCTTCGAACGCGACGGCCGGACGTTGAGCGAGCTCGAGTCGGAGCAGGACATGACGCGCTTCGGCGTCATGAAGCACCTCCGGGTCCTCGAGGACGCCGGGCTGGTGGTCACCCAGAAGCAGGGCCGGGAGAAGCTGCACTTCCTCAACCCGGTCCCGATCCGACTCGTCCACGACCGGTGGATCGACAAGTACACCGAGCGCCAGATGGCGGCGCTCTCCGACCTCAAGAACGCACTGGAGGAACTCGCATGACCTCGGACACCATGACCACGACCGTCTCGATCCACCGCGTGTACATCAAGGCGACGCCCGAACGCATCTGGGAAGCGATCACCTCGCCGGAGTGGAACGCGCGCTACGCGTACAAGGCCCCTTCGGAGTACGAGCTCCGACCGGGCGGGGCCTACCGGGTGGTGAGCACTCCCGAGATGACGGCGATGGGCGCCCCCGCGGTGCTCATCGACGGCGAGGTCATCGAGGCCGACCCGCCCCGCCGCCTCGTCCAGACCTGGCACGCCTACTTCACGCCCGACACCGACGCCGAGGGCCCGCGCCGGCTCACGTGGGAGATCACGGAGGAGGACGGTGGCATCTCCCGGCTCACCGTGACGCACGAGGTCGAGAACGCGCCCCACACGCTCGCGGCCGTCACCGGCGACGCGAAGCTGCACGAGGGCGGCGGCGGCTGGGACTGGATCCTCAGCGACCTCAAGAGCTTCCTGGAGTCGGGCGCGTCGCTCACCGACTGACACGCGGCACCGTCACCGGCGAGCGCTCGGGTCCCGACCCGGGCGCTCGCCGGTGCGCGCGCCCCTGTGACAGACTCCGGCCTTCCCGCAACCGCCGAACTCCCCCCGGAGGCCGCAATGAGTGAGTCCGACGAAGAGCTCGACGTCGTCGAGGTCGTCACCGAAGGTGTTGCCGATGACGGCACGGTCATCGTCGACGATCTGGTCGCCGTCGTCGACGAAGACGGCAACATCGTGGCCACCGACGAGACGATCGCCGTCGAGACGCCGGACGGATCGATCCTGATCGACGAGATCGTGTCGGTCGCCGACGAGGACGGCGAGCTGGTGCCCATCGCCGAGGACGTCATCGTCGCGACGCCCGACGACGAGGGCTGACCCCGCCGCCGGTCCGCGCGGCCCGTTCGGCCGTGCCGGTACATCAACTGCTTGATCTCAACCTCTTGATGGTGCGACGATCGGGCCCATGACATACCGGGTCGTCCACTGGGGCACCGGCAACGCGGGCGCGCTCGCGTTGCGGGGCATCATCTCGCACCCCGATCTCGAGCTCGTCGGCCTGCTCGCGCACAGCGCCGGCAAAGTGGGCCGTGACGCCGGCGAGCTGAGCGGCGGTGAGCCCGTCGGCGTGACCGCGACCGACGACGTCGACGCGGTGCTCGCCCTGGGCGCCGACTGCCTCTGCTACATGGGCGACGGTCTGGCGTACCCCGAGGCCTCGGTCGAGGCGATGAGCCGGTTCCTCGCCGCCGGGACCAACGTGGTCACCACGTCGGTGCTCTCGCTGGTGAACCCCGCCACCGCTCGGCCCGACCTGCTCGAGCCGATCGAGGCCGCGTGCCGGGCCGGGAGCACCACCTTCTTCTGCAACGGCGCCGACCCGGGGTTCGCGAGCGACCTGATCCCGGTCACCCTGCTCTCGCTGATGGACGACGTCGAGGCGGTACGGATCCAGGAGATCATCAACTACGGCTTCTACGACCAGGAAGAGACCATGCGCGTGCTCTTCGGGTTCGGCCAGCCGCTCGACTACGACGCGCCGCTGTTCAGCAGCGGCGCGCTGACCGAGTACTGGGGCGGCGTGATCGCGCTCATCGCCGACAAGCTCGGTGTGGAGCTCGAGGAGATCCGCGAGACCCACGACGTGGTGGCGATGGACCGAGACGTGGAGATCGCGGTCGGCACGATTCCGGCCGGCACCACCGCCGCGATCCGCTTCGACGTCCAGGGCATCGTGCACGGCCGCCCCGCCATCGTCGTCGAGCACTACACCCGCGTCGACGCCGACGCCGCGCCGCACTGGCCGCGATGGCCGGGCGGTGAGAACGGGTACCGGATCCTCCTGGAGGGTCGACCGCAGCTCACCTGCGAGCTGAAGATGGCCGACGAGCACGGCGGCGACGGAGGCCTCATCGCCAACGGCATGCGCGTCGTCAACGCGATCCCGTTCGTGTGCGACACGTCGCCCGGGGTGCTCGACACGTTCGGGATCCCGACCGTGGTCAGTCGCAACCTCCGGTTCGCGACATGACCGGGCGCCTCGAGGGCAAGGTGGCGCTCGTCACCGGCACCGGTGGTGGTCAGGGGCGCGCCGCCGCACTCCGGTTCGCGGCGGAAGGCGCGGCCATCGTCGGCTGTGATCTCAAGCCGGCGGGCGCGGAAGAGACGGTGGCGATGGTGCGCGCCGCCGGCGGGCGCATGGTGTCGCAGGCACCGGTCGACCTCACCGACGAGGACGCAGTGATCACCTGGCTCGACTTCGCGGTCGCGGAGTTCGGCGACTTCGACATCCTCTACAACAACGCGGCCGCGATCCGCTCGGGAACGATCGACGTGATGAGCCGCGAAGACTTCGTGTGGACGCTCGACAACGAGATCACGCTCGTGTTCCTCGCCATCAAGCACGCGCTCCCCGTGTTCCGGCGGCGCGGTGGTGGCGCGATCGTCAACATCTCGTCGGTGGCCGGGCTCGTGGGTGCCGGCATGCCGGGGAACAACCTCGGCAACCTGGCCCACTGCGTCGGCAAGGCCGGCGTCATCCGGATGACCGAGGTGCTGTCGGTGGAGCTCGCCAGCCTCAACGTCCGGGTCAACAGCATCGCGCCGGGGATCATCGAGACGCCCGCGCTGGCGCCGTTCCTCGCCGACGATGCGGCCCGGCAGGCGTTCATCGGGATGGGGGTGATCCCACGTGTCGGCCAGCCCGACGACGTCGTGAACGCGGCGTTGTTCCTGGTGTCCGACGAGGCGTCGTACATCACCGGGGTCACGCTCCCGGTCGACGGTGGCCAGGTCGCCTCCGGCGGCGTGGGATCGCCGCACGAAGACGTCGGCCGCGCGCTCGGGCACGCCATGGAGACGCTGGCGCGCGGCGAGTACTCCAACATCACCCTCGATCAGGACTGACGGCGCTCACCCGGCGGACCGCACCTCAGGTCAAGAGCAGGCGCTCGATCGCTTCGCTCATCCAGGCCTGCACCTGCCGGTCCGACCAGCCGCAGTCGTCCACCAGCAGCAGGTAGACGTCCTCGCTCGCGATCGCGAACAGCACGTCGGCCCCGCCGCTCACGGTGATGCCGTCGCGCACCAGTCCGTTGCGGGCGAGGATGGCGACGAGACGCTCCACGTCGCTGCGGCGACGCCGGCGGTTCTGGGTCAGGATCGGGGCCAGGCCCGGGTCGGCCGCTGCGCGGCTGAGCACGGCGTAGATCGGCGCCGTGCGGGCCAGCACCCGGGTCACCCCGGCGCCCAGGTGGTCCGCGGCTTCACGAGGATCGTCGATCGCTTCGAGCGTGGAGACCCAGTCGCGCTCGATCAGGGGCACGTCGTCGTGGTCGCCGACGATCGTCGCGTCGAGCACCGCGCCCAGCAGCGCCCGCTTGTTCCCGAACCCGGCGTAGACCGTCTGGACGGACACGCCGGCCCGATCCGCGATCGCCTCGATCGTCGTACCCACGTAGCCGCGCTCGACGAAGGATGCGTGCGCCGCGTCCAGGATCCGGGACCGGCTGCGGGCCGATCGGGCGTGGCGGCCGTCGCCGGGGATCCGGTCGGGCGGGGTCGGTGGGCCCGGCGTCATCGTGCGGATACTATCTGGAGTCTGACTACGGATACTTCCTCCACGGGAGCCGCAGAGCGATGGCGACGGGCGAGACGACGGGCGCGGCGACGGTCACCGTCACGCTGCTGTTCACCGACATCGAGGGCTCGACCCAGCTCTGGGAGGGCTCTCCGGAGATGTCCGACCTCGTCGCCCGGCACTACAGGGTGCTGCGCGACGAGGTGGCCCGGGCCGGAGGCGCGGTGTTCGCCGAGATGGGTGACGGGATCGCCGCCGCCTTCGATTCCACCGCCGCCGCACTCCGGGCCGCGCTCGGTGCGCAGCTGCGCTTGGCCGACCTCGGGCTCGGGGTGCGGATGGGCATCCACACGGGTGAGGTCGAGCGGGCCGGCGACGACTACCGCGGGCGCGCCGTCAACCGAGCGGCGCGCATCACGGCGCTCGCGCGCAGCGGCCAGGTCCTCGTCAGTGACATCACCGCCACGCTGCTCCGATCCGGCGCCGCTGCGCGTCCGTTCGACCTCGTCGATGTCGGCGTCTACGAGCTGCGCGGCATGGCGGAGCCGGAGCGCGTCTGGCAGCTCGTCCACCCCGGACTCGAGCTGCGGATGCCCGAGCCCACGTCGAGCGCCGGCAGCCGCGGCGGCAGCGTTCGGCTCCCCACACCGCGCACGCCGCTCGTCGGGCGCGACGACGATCGTCGGCTCGTGGCCGAGCGGCTGCGCACGGAGCGGATCGTCACCCTGAGCGGGGTCGGCGGTGTCGGCAAGACGCGACTCGCCATCGACGCCGCGGCGCATCAGGCCGGGTTCGACATCGTGGAGTTCGTCCCGCTGGCGGGGCTCTCGGTCGGCGACGACGTCGCCGCCGTGATCGCCGGCGTGCTCGGCGCCACGATCGCCCTCGACCCGGGTGAGGCCGTGGCGGGTGCCGTCGGCACGAAGTCGGCGCTGCTCGTGCTCGACAACTGTGAGCACGTCATCGACAGCGCCGCGTCGGTGGTCGACACCCTCGTCGGGCGCTGCCCGCAGCTGTTCGTGCTGGCCACCAGCCGTGAACCGCTCGGGATCGACGGCGAGCACGTGATCCCCGTGCGTCCGCTCCGAACGGCGACCGATGCGGTGGAGCTGTTCCGCCAGCGTGCGACGGCCGCGGGTGCCGATCTCGACGACGTGCCGCGCGACCTGGTCGAGCAGCTGTGCGAGCAGCTCGACGGCATCCCGCTCGCGATCGAGCTCGCCGCCGCGCGTTCGGCCACGCTCGGCGTCGGCGAGATCGCCGACGCGATCGCGGTCGACAGCGCGCTGCTGACGGCGACGCGGCGCCGGCTCGCCGAGGGGCCGCGGCACGCCAGCCTCGAGGCGGCGATCTCGTGGTCGTACCGGCTGATGACCGACGACGAGCAGCGCCTGTTCCGCGGGATGGCCGCGTTCCCCGGAGGTTTCGAGCTCGATGCTGCTCGGCAGGTGGGTGCCGAGCTCGGTCTCGACGCGCACGCGATCCCGATCCACATCGAGTCGCTGGTCGCCAAGAGCATGCTCGACCACGATCGCCCGACCCTCGGCATCCGGGGAGCCGTCCGCTACCGGATGCTCGACACGATGCGCGCCTTCGCCGGCGAACGCCTCGACGCCGCCGGCGAGCGGCCGGCGGCGGGCACCGCGATGGCCCGCTGGGTGGCGTCGGTCGCGGGTCCGCAGGAGCCGGGCCCGTGCTCGGAGGCGGTCGAGCGCTGCTCGATCCGGCTCGAACGGGAGCTCGACAACTGGCGCGAAGCCGCGGTGGTCGCGGCGCGCCTCGGCGCCGGCGAGCTCGCGGCGGCCCTGTGCGGGCCACCGTCCAACTTCACACTGCTCGGCCGGCACGACCTCGCCGACCTGGTGCGGCCGCTGCTCGAGTGCTGCACGCGGTCGACCGACCGCCAAGCCGTGTTGGCCGCGTTGATCGTCTCCACCTGCGGGACCACCGAGCCCGAGCAGCTGTGGCGGTGGGCCACCGAGGTGCAGGCGATCGACGACACCCGGGCCGACGGCCCGACCGGGCTCGGCGGGCTGATGCGGTGGCTGGCGTTGGCGTGGCGCAGTGAGTTCGAGGCGTCGATCGCGGTGTGCCTCGAGGCGGCCGACGACGCGCGACTGCACCAGACCACCCGCGACCTCTTCGTCGGCATCGCGGTGCTCGATCGATACAGCCTCACCGATGCGAGCCCCGCCGCCGATCCGTTGGTGCCGCGTGCGCTCGTCGTGGCCGATCGCTGCGAGATGGCGCTGACGCGGATCTCGTGCCTGCTCGGCGTCGCCTGGGCGTCGGCCGGGACCGATCCGGCGCGTTCGATCGAGCTCGTCGGCCGGGCCCTCGAGCACATCTCGGATGTTCCGCCGCTCACCCGGCTCACGTTGCCCGGGAGCGCATCCCGTCTGCTGTCGCGCCTCGAGCCGGGTGTGGCCGCGCAGGCGTTGCTCGATCGCATCGACGAGCGCGACGTCGACGCGCGCGAGGCGACCGCCTTCACCGACATGATCCCGCTGTTCTACGGCGCGGCGCTCCTGGAGCAGGTGGGTGATCCGTCGGCGGCGCCGACGTTGGCGACGGTGACCGCGCGTCCGAACCACGCGCCGGCCTCGATGATGGACTTCGTCGACCAGGCGCGCCGGGCGGTGCTGCGGCGCGATGCCCGAGCGGTCGAGCAGCTCGAGTCGGTCGTGCGCCGAGGTCTGGCGGAGCTGGCGTCCGCCCCCTGACGGTCAGGGCGCCAGAAGCCGCAGGAGCGCGTCCGCGCCGACCTGCGCGATCTCGCCGTCGAGCTCCTTGGTGAGCCCGCTGATGGAGATGGCGCCGACGAGCGTCCCGTCGCCGGTGCGCAGCGGGACCGCGCCCTCGAAGCAGGCCACGCCGGGAAGGTTGACGAGGCCGGTCATGCCGCCGTCGACCAGCTGGGTCTCGAGGTGCTTCGACGGCACCCCGAAGCGCACCGCGGTCTGGGCCTTGAGGACGGCAACGTCGATGGTGCCCCAGGCCACGCCGTCGCCGCGCTCGAGGTACAGCAGGTGACCTCCCGCATCCACGATCGCGACGATCAGGTGCGGGTGCCCGAGCCCGTCGGCGTAGGCCTTCGCCGCGTCGACGACCTGCTTCGCGACGGCGATCGTCAACACGCTCCGGGTCGGGAGCTCCATTCGGCCTTCCCCCGTCTGCAGGAACCTCGTGGTGCGTGGGCGCGTGACGCACCTTAGAGTTCGACGATGCCGGAGGCTACGGCGGTGCCGGACCTGTACTGGGATCCGTGGGACTACGACCTCCACGCGGACTCCCACCCGACGTGGCGGCGGATGCGCGAGGAAGCACCGCTCTACCGCAACGACGAGCACGACTTCTGGGCGCTGACCCGGTTCCAGGACGTGCTCGACGTCCTCGTGGACTGGAGGACCTACAGCTCCGCGCGGGGCGACATCGTCGAGCTGATCCGCGGAGGCGTGCCGGAGTCGTCGCGGTCGCTCATCTTCGAGGACCCTCCCGAGCACGACCTGCACCGCACGATGCTGATCCGCGCGTTCACACCGCGCGCGTTGCAGCGCATCGAGGACCGCGTGCGCGACTTCGTGCGCACGATGCTCGACGAGCGCTTGGGATCGTCGGGCTTCGACTTCGTCGAGGACTTCGGGGCGCGGATCCCGGGCATGGTGATCGCGGCGATGTTGGGCACGCCGGACTCCGACCTCGACGAGATCCGCCACCTCGTCGACGCCCAGCTCCACCTCGATCCCGGCAACCCGCTCGACCGCTCGCAGTTCAACGACAACGCGGCGATGCTCGTGGAGTACTTCCTCGACCACGCCCGGGCGCGTCGCGCGGATCCGCGGGACGATCTGATGAGCGCGTTGGTCACGCTCGAGTTCACCGACCTGACCGGTGAGACCCGACCGCTCAGCGAATCCGAGGCCGCGACCTACATCAAGCTCCTGGCCAGCGCGGGCAACGAGACCACCGCGCGGTTCACCGGCTGGGCCGGGGCGGTGCTGGCGCAGTACCCCGACCAGCGCGCCAAGCTGGTCGAGCGCCCGGAGCTGATCCCGAACGCGGTCGAGGAGATCCTGCGGTACGAGCCGCCGTCGATGGCCCTCGCCCGGGTGGTGATGCGCGACGTCGAGTGGTACGGCCAGGTGATCCCCGCGGGATCCGCGCTCGTGGTCGTGCACGCCGCCACCGGGCGCGACCCGCGCCAGTTCGAGGATCCCGACGTGCTCGACGTCGAGCGCACGATCGAGCGGCACCTCTCGTTCGGGTTCGGGCTGCACGTGTGCATGGGTGCGTCCCTCGCCCGGATGGAGGCGCGGATCATCCTCGAAGAGGTGCTCGCGCGCTTCCCGGAGTGGGACGTCGAGTGGGCGGCCACCGACATCGTCCACACCGGCAGCGCCGTGCGGGGCTACCGCAAGCTCCCGATCTCGCTCTGAGCGCGGACCGGCTTCGTTGTGCGTGGCCGCTCACACGGCTCGCGGAAACTGCTGGACTGAGCGGATGCCGGACGTTCGATATCGCCCAGCCGTCGCCGAGGACTTCGCCTTTCTCGCAACGATGCTTGGTGAGGCCGCGGTCTGGCGACCCGATAAGCCGACACCGACCGGGGGCGACGTGCTCGCCGATCCGCGCTACGCGATGTACCTCGCGGGATGGCCGAGGATCGGCGACTACGGGATCGTCGCCGAACAAGATGGACCGCTCGGCGCGGCGTGGTACCGGATCTACACCGACACGGCTCACGGCTACGGGTTCGTCTCCGGTGACGTCCCCGAGCTGTCGATCGCAGTCATCGCGTCCCGTCGACACGAGGGAATCGGACGACGGCTCCTCGTCGATCTCATCGAGGCCAGCGTCGCTCAGGGATACACAGCCCTCAGTCTCAGCGTCGCCGGCGACAACCCCGCTCGTCGCCTCTATGCGTCGGTTGGATTCATCGACGTCGAGCAGCGCGGCTCCTGGACGATGATCCGACACGCAGAGCAATCAGGCTGAGCCACACCGCTGTATATCACTTCACGGCGTGAAGTGTTATCGTGGGGGTGTGGCCGGATCCGCGAGCCGTCGACGCCTGAACGAGGCCATCGGGGCGCTCAACCGCGTGGTGGCGAGCCCCCGGCTCAACGCGACGATCGCCGACCGGTCGGGCGTGCCGCTCACCCCCGGCACGCTCCGGATCCTGGGCCTCGTCCTCGAGCACGGACCCCTCGACCTCTCGCGTCTGGCCGAGCGGTCGATGCTGGCACCCAACGCCCTCAGCCGGCACGTGAAGGCGCTCGAGGCCCAGGCGTACGTGGTGCGCGAGGCGTTGCCCGACGACCGCCGGGTGTCGGTCGTCAGCGTGACTGCCGAGGGTCGCGACGCCGTGCGCCGCTACCTGCGGGCCAACGACCGCATGATGGCCGGCTCCCTGGCCGGCTGGACCGACGACGAGCTCGACGACCTGTCGTGGGCGCTCGAACGTCTGGTCTCCGATCTCCGCCGACCCGCCGTCGTGGCGGGCGACCCCGTGAGCCCGATATCCGTCAAGGAGCGCAGCGCATGAACCCCGACGACCGCTACCTGGTCATCACCGCCGACACGCACGCGGGCGGCAGCCACCAGCAGTACCGGGAGTACCTCGACCCGCAGTACCGCGACGAGTTCGACGCGTGGCGGGAGAAGTACAAGAACCCGTACAAGGACCTGAAGGACACCAACCGGCGGGTCCGGAACTGGGACTGGGACCTGCGCGACGAGGAGCAGAACGCGGAGGGGGTCGTCGGCGAGGTGATCTTCCCCAACACCGTGCCGCCGTTCTTCCCGAGCTTCGTGCTCTTCGCCCGCCCGCCCACCCCCGACGAGTACGAGCTGCGCCACGCCGGGATCCAGGCCCACAACCGCTGGCTGGCCGACCACTGCGCGCAGAAGCCCGAATCCCGGGCCGGGATCGGCCAGATCTTCCTCAACGACCTCGACGACGCGATCGCCGACGCCGAGTGGTGCAAGGCCAACGGACTGCGCGGCGGGGTGCTCATCGGCTCGCCGCCGCCCGACGTCCACTGGCTCAAGCCGCTCTACGACCCGTACTACGACCCGCTGTGGGAGGCGTGCGAGTCGCTCGGCGTGGTGGTGAACTCCCACGCCGGCACCGGGAGCCCCGCGTACCAGTACGCCAAGGCGATGCCGGCCGTGCACGTGAACGAGATGCCCTTCTACGCGCAGCGTCCCCTGGCCTACCTGCTGGTGGGTGGCGTGTTCGACCGCTTCCCGAAGCTCAAGTTCGTGCTGACCGAGACCGGGGGGCGCTGGCTGCCCGACTTCCTGCGCAACCTGAACGCCACGATGGCCATGCTGCGCTCCGGCGCCACGGGGGAGATGCGCTTCGAGGGCGGGATCATGCCGCCCGAGTCGGCGTCGGCGTACTTCCAGAGCAACTGCTACCTGGGCATGAGCTTCCCGAGTCCGGGCGACGTCCGGACCGCGCGTGACCAGATCGGCCTCGACCGGGTGATGTGGGGCAACGACTACCCCCACGACGAGGGCACGCACCCGTTCACCCGGGAGCACCTGCGCCAGAGCATGAGCCAGCTCGAGCCCGAGCAGGCGCAGCAGCTCCTCGGCGGCACCGCCGCGTCGGTGTACGGGTTCGACCTCGACGCCCTGCGGCCCGCCGCGGACCAGTTCGGGCCCACGGTCGCCGAGCTCGCCGAGCCGCTCACCGAGCTGCCCGAGAACCCCAACGAGATCCTGCGCCGCTCCGCCGCCGAGCTGGCGCGGGCGGGCTGAGGTCATGGCCGATCCGGACGTCGCCCCCCGCCGGATCACCGGCCCCCTGAAGACCTGGTACGACATGCACGAGGCGCTCGACCACGAGGTGCGGGCGCTGGCCGACCTCGCGGTCGGCATCACCGGCGACGACGTCGACACCTTCGCGCGGCGCTTCGGCGCGTTCGACGCCGAGCTCCGGAACCACTCCGAGGTCGAGGACGGCATCATGTTCCCGGCGGTCGTCGCGGCGGGCGGGACGGTCCCCGAGGACCTCCTCGTCCAGCACCGCGATGAGCAGCTCGCCGTCTACGGGCTCGGAACGGTGGTGATGGCGGCCCGCGGCCGCGCCGACGACGCGGCGCTCGCCGCGCTCGCGCCGGCTGCCGCCGCGTTGCGCGATGGGCTGCTCGCGCACCTCCGGCACGAGGACGACGCCGTGCTCGGTCAGGTCGACGGTGCTCTTCGACCCCGACCGGCAAGGGCAGCTCCTGCGGACCATCATCTCGTCGATGCCGCCCGACCCCGGGCTCCAGCCCTGGGTCGCCGGTGCGCTCACGCCCGACCATCTCGAGGTGCGTCTGCGCAACATGGCGAGCGCGCTGGGCCACGATGCGCTCGTGGGCGTGATGACCCAGATCCACGACGGCGTCGACGCGGCGACCTGGGCCGAGGTGCGGTCGCGCACCCCGGATCTCGCTGCGCTCGTGCCGTCGTCCTGAGCCCGCCCGGCGTTCGGGTCACGACGAGGCGCACTCGCCGTCTCCCGCTCTACGATCGCCGCATGGCTGCATCCGTTCCCGTGGTCGACTACCTCGTGATCGACGAGGGGTCACCACATCTCGTGGGCAAGCGGTGTGACGGCTGCGGTGCGACCTACCTCGAACGGCGCAACGCGTGTGCCGCGTGCGGCGCGCGCGCTTTCTCGCCCGTCGCCCTGCCCGACACGGGCCGCATCGAGTCGTTCACGATCGTGCACCGTGGCGCGCCCAAGCACATCGGGCCGTTCATCTCGGTGCTCGTGCGCCTCGACGACGGCACCTACGTGAAGGCCAACCTCGTGGGCGTGCCGCCCGACGCAGATGCGGTGGACTTCGCGGTGCCGGTGCGACTGGTGACCTTCACGGCCGGCACCGACGACAACGGCACGGAGGCAGTTGCCTTCGGGTTCGCGTACGACGACGCAGTGGCGGAGGGGACACAGTGAGCGACGACATCTGGATCATCGGGACGGCGATGACGCCGATCCGCCGGCATCTCGATCGCGACGTGCTCGACCTGGCCGCCGAGGCCAGCCTGGGCGCGCTCGACGACGCGGGCGTGACCATGCAGGACGTGCAGGTCATGGCGGTCGGCAGCCAGTTCGAGCCGTTCACGTTCGGTCAGGACGTGCAGAAGCAGATCGGTCAGACGGGCATCCCGCTCTACAACGTGCACAACGCCTGCGCGACCGGGGCCACCGCGGTGCGGTCGGTGCTCATGGAGATCAAGGCCGGCGAGGCCGACGTGGGCCTGGCGCTCGGCGCCGAGCAGATGACGGGCAGCTCCCCGCCCTACCGGATGAAGCCGCCGCGGGCGGGCACCGTGTTCGAGCCCGAGGGACGCGACGGCCACGTGCTCGCCACCGAGGGCGTGCTCGGCACCGGGCAGATGTTCGGCGTCTTCGCCCAGACCGGGATCGACTACGCGCGGCAGCACGACGGGGTGGGCTTCGAGCAGTTCGCCAGGGTCGCCGAGAAGAACCACGCGCACTCGACGCTGAACCCGCTGGCCCAGTACCAGCGGCCCTACAGCCTCGACGAGATCATGAACGCCGAGATGCTCGCCTATCCCAACACCCTGCCGATGTGCTGTCCCACCGGCGACGGCGCGGCTGCGGTCGTGCTGGTGTCCGACGCCAAGCTCCGGACCCTCGATCCCGACGTCCGGCGCCGGGCGGTGAAGCTCTCCGCCGCGGTCATGACCACCGACCCCTACGACCCCAGCGGGTTCGCGCATCCCGACGTCAACACCCTCACCCGCAACGCCGCCGACCGCGCCTACGAGCAGGCCGGCGTCGGCCCCGAGGACCTCGACCTCGTGGAGCTGCACGACTGCTTCGCCACGGCCGAGCTCGTCCACTACGACAACCTCCGGCTGTGCGAGCCGGGTGCCGCCGGGGAGTGGATCGACCGGCGGGGTCCCTGGCGCGACGGCGAGATCCCGGTGAACGTGAGCGGCGGGCTCATCTCCAAGGGCCACCCCATCGGGGCCACGGGGGTCGCCAACCTCTACGAGGTGGCCACCCACCTGCGGGGCGAGGCGGGCGACCGCCAGATCGAGGGCGCCCGGGTGGGCCTCACCCACGTCATCGGCCTCGGCTCGGTGTGCGCGGTCCACATCCTCGAGCGCGCCGCCACCTGACCGGTGGGGCACCTCGAGCAGCGGGCCGCCCTCGACGGGAAGGTCGCGGCGGTCGTCGGCGGCGCGAAGGGAATCGGCGCCGCGGTGACGCTGGCGCTCGCGGCCGCCGGAGTCGACATCGCGTTCTGCGACGACGACGCCGATGCCGCGGAACGCACCCGGCGCGACGTGGAGCAGCTCGGCCGCCGGGTCACGGCCCAGGTGGCCGACGCCCTCGATCCCGGGCAGCTCGCCGACTTCTTCACGACGATCGACCGCGACTTCGGTCGTCTCGACATCCTCGTCAACGTCGTCGGCGGCGCTCGCCGCATGTGGTTCACCCAGACGACGCCCGCCGACTGGGCCGAGCAGATCCACCGGAACTTCGGATGGGCGATCCAGTCGACGAGCCTGGCCGTCGAACGCATGCAGGCCGGCGGGCGGGGTGGGAGCATCATCAGCTTCACCACGATCGAGGCGCACCGCGGCGCCGCGATGTACGCGGTCTACGCCGGCGCGAAGGCCGGCCTGACGAACTTCAGCCGTTCGCTCGCGGTTGAGCTCGCCGCCGAGGGGATCCGCGTCAACCTGGTCGCCTCCGACGCCACACCGAGTGCGCGCATCACGGCGATGCTCGAGGAGCAGGAGCGGCGCGCGCCCGAGACCATGTCGCCCGAGCTCCGCGCGAAGGCCCTCGGGATCTACGTCCCGGCGGGTGCGCCGCCGTCGGTCGACGACCTCGCCGACGTGGTGCTCTTCCTCGCGTCCGACCTCTCGCGCTCGGTCACGGGGACCACGCTGCACGCCGACGGGGGGACGTGGGCGGCGTCGGGGTTCCTCCGCTGGCCGGGGCACCGCGGCTGGGGTCCGTCCCCACCGGCCGACCTCTTCCGCGACGACCTCTGAGTCCGCGCGTCTCCGAGCGTCCGCCGACCGACGGGATCAGTCGAGCACGGCGAAGAGGTCGGGGTCGGAGCGGCGGAGGCGCTCGACGTTCGCTTCCCACATGTTCGGAAGGAAGTGCTTCCGGTACATGGTCTTGCCGGCGACCACCTCGTCGTGGAGGATCTCGGTCCCGCCCGCGGCCTCGCATTCGAGGTGGTAGCGCGCACACTGCTCGAGCGTGATGGCCTCGATCGTCGCCGTCTCGAGCGACTCGCTGGCGATGATCGCCCCGTGGTTCTTCATGAGGACGACCCGCTTGTCGCCCAGCGCGTCGACGACCGCGAGGTGCGACTTCTTGCCGTCGTCGAAGTAGGTGGCCTGCTCGTCGTGGAACAGCACCGACGCCACGTTGTACATGCCGACGGTCGCGCCCGTCGACGACAGCACGGACACGTAGTGGCTGTGCACGTGGACGATGGCGCCGACGTCGGGCCGACGCTGATAGATGGCGGCGTGGAAGTTCACCGCGGGCGACACCCGCAGCTCGCCGACGCGCGGCTGGAGGTCGAACCCCATGAGACACACGCGATCGGGGGTCGTCTGGTCGAAGTACTCGAAGCCGGTGACCCAGAACGCGTCCTCATGGTCGTCGGCGCGGGCGCTCACGTGGCCGCTGACGTTGGAGTCGCACCCCTCCCGGTAGAGGATGCGGCGGGCCGCGGCGATGCGGAAGCGGATGTCGGTGTTGTCCATCGACGGCTCAGTACGCGTGGGGATCGGCCTGGACGGCCTCGGGCACGGGGTGGTCGAACAGGCGCGACGCGTTCTCCCAGGTGAGCTTGCGGATGTCGTCGGCGGGGAACGCGCCGATCTGGCGGCGGAGGATCTCCTGCGTGTCGGGCCAGGTGCCGTCCTGGTGCGGGTAGTCCGACTCCAGGAGGATGTGGTCGACGCCGATGCGGTGACGCTGCTCGAGGCCGCTCGGGTCCTCGATCGCGCAGAACCAGAAGTTGCGCCGGAGCACCTCGCCGGGCGTGAGGTCGATGCCCTCCCAGGTGCCGTACATCTGCTGGTAGCGGCCGACGTGGTCGAGCCGGTCGAGCAGTCCGGCGACCCAGCCGATGCCGCCCTCGGAGAGGCAGACGCGCAGCTCGGGGTACCGCACGGGCAGCCGCGAGTAGAGCCAGTCGACGGCGGCGAACATCGCCCAGCCGAAGAAGAGCACGCCGATGGTGTCGGACGGCGCGTCGGAGCTCGTCATCGGGGCGCTCGACGACGAGCCGACGTGCAGGCACACGACGGTGCCGGTCTCGGCGCACGCGGCGACGAACGGATCCCAGTGCCCGGTGTGCAGCGACGGCAGGCCGAGGCGCTCGGGTAGCTCGGGGAAGGTGACCGCGCGGAACCCGCGCGCGGCGTTGCGTCGGATCTCGTCCGCCGCGAGCTCGGGGTCGAGCAGCCACGGGAGCTGGCACGGGATGATCCGCCCGGGGTGGCGGCCGGCCCACTCGTCGAGGTGCCAGTCGTTGGCGGCGCGCACGACGGCGAGCGCGAGCTCGGGATCGCTCACGCCGAGCTGGTAGCGCTGGCCGGCGAAGCCCGCGAGGGACGACGGGAAGTTGAGCGACGCGTAGACGCCGTTGAGGTCCATGTCGTGGACGCGGGCGTCGATGTCCCACGCGCCGCGCCGCATCTCGTCGAAGCGCGCGGGCTCGAAGCTCAGCTCGTCCTGGGGGCGGCCGACCACGGCGTTCAGCCCCACCTTGTAGTGACGCTGCTCGTCGTACAGCCAGTACTCCATGCCCTCGTCGTCGATCTCCACCCGAGGCGCGCGATCGGCGAACCGGCTCGGGACGCGGCCCTCGAACAGGTGTGGCGGCTCCACGAGGTGGTCGTCGACCGAGATGAGCGTGTAGTGGCGGGTGCGGGGCTCCGGGTCGGGGAGGAACGTCACCTGCTTCGGCTTCTTCGTCGCGAAGAAGCCCGGGCGGCGTTCGAGGTCGTCGAAGCCGATGCTGTGGTCGGTGCCACCAGCGGTCACGGGTGGCATTGTCGCACGACTCGACACGCAGGAAATCCGTGGACGCCGGGGGTTCGATCGTGCTTCGATGCTCGGTTGCTCCGAGACCGCGTCGACGAGAGGAGGTCCGAGATGCAGCCATAGCCGCCACCCCGGGAAGGTCCCGGTGCAGATGCGCGGCGCGACGCCTGTGGAGGGCGTCTCGTCATGCTGTACGGACCGAACAAGCATCGCCAGATGGCGCGGAGCATCCTGCCCTCCCGCGCCCCCAAGAACGCCCGCGAGCGCCTCGAAGCGATTCGGAGGAGTCATCGCCGGGCCGTCCGCCAGACCCTTTCGGCCGATCGTCGGGTGCGCAACGTTCCCCACGACGAGCTGTTCGACCTCGGCGACCACACCCGTGCGCCGCAGTCCGCGATCGCCGAGGTGGTCCGCGATCGCCGTCTGGCGGACACGCTGAACCACTTCGAGCGCTGGGCCGTCGCGATCACGCGCGACCTTCCGCCGGCCGATCGCCTTCCCCGGGTGCTCGCGCTGCTCCCTCCGGGGCTGATCGGCGCCCACGCCGAGAGCCACCTGCGCTCGCTCCGTGCGATCACCCCGCCCGCCGATCACGACCGACGGCTCGTGGCGCGTGTGCGTCGCGAGTCGATCGGGGAGTGAGGTCGGCGCGTCAGGCGACGGCCGCCCGGACCTGGAAGTCGGTGAGGGTCAACGGGCCGAACGAGGTGAGCACCGCGACGTCGACGGCATCGCGACCCCGGCCGACGACCACGCGGCCGATGCGGGGTGTGTTGATGCGGGCGTCGAACGTGTACCAGCGGCCGCCGAGGTTGGCTTCGAACCAGGCGCAGTAGTCCATCAGCTCGTGCGGGGCGGCGATGTCGACGCCGATGTCGGGGATGTAGCCGAACACGTACCGGGCCGGGATGTTCAACGCCCGGCAGAACGTGATCGCGAGATGGGCGAAGTCACGGCACACTCCCTGTCCGGCGCGGTACGCGTCGGCGGCGGTCGTCCATGGGTTCGAGGAGCCGCGCAGGAACTCGAGGTGGCCGTGCACGAAGTCGACGATCGCCTGGACGCGCGACCAGCCCGGGTCGAGGGCGCCGAAGCGCTGCCAGGCCTCGTGCCCGAGCTCGTCGGGAAGGCAGAACCGGCTCGGCATCACGAAGTGCAGGAGGTCGTCGGGGAGCTCGCTCGCCGGCAGCTCCGCCGCGTCGGGCGCGACGGTGTCGGGTTCGGGGGAGCACTCCACCACCGCGTCGTAGGTCAGCGCGGTCTCGCCCGGGTCGATCCGCAGCCGCTCGCAGCGATTGCCGTACCGGTCGACGTAGGTGTGGTGACGCGCGGTCGTCGCCCACGCCTCGCGCCGGATCGGCAGGTCCGCCGCCGGCGCCGGCGCGACCTGCATCACGGCACTGATCGGACTGGGAGTCTGCACCCGCAGCTTTCCAGCACATTGGGATCCTAAGCTTAGAATTCCACGTGGACAAGTTGTCGCGG
>JADMIO011374087.1_pt1 | contig 18215 bp, 6 predicted proteins | sample 8958161 | NCBI WGS metagenome assembly JADMIO01 (sample SAMN16585339, study PRJNA669376) | soil metagenome | isolation source: Crop rotation soil | place: USA: Cullars Rotation, Alabama | collected 2011 | reverse complement strand
CCGCGAAGTTTCGCTGCCGAGATCGAGCCAGTCGACCTTCACGTCCGGCAAATCAAGCACTGGCGGTGGAGTGTTTTGCATAACGAACAGCACCTGGACCAGCGGATTACGGCTGAGATCACGCGGTGGCTTGAGCTCTTCCACCAGTTTTTCAAAGGGCAACTCCTGGCGCGCATAAGCTTCGAGCAGCACTTCCTTGACCTGTTGCAACAGCTCACTGAACGTCGGATTGTTCGACAGTCTGGTTCTGACCGGCAGTAGGTTAACGAAAAAGCCAATCAGCCCTTCCGTTTCCACTCGCGTCCGATTCGCCAGATCGGTTCCGACCACAACGTCATCGCGCTGCGCCAAGCGCGCCAGCAACACCTGGAAAGCCGCGAGCAGAGTCATGAAAACCGTGACGCCCTCATGACGGCTGGAACCTTGCAAACGTTCACTCAACTCACGCGTCAGTACGAAGCCGACTTTCTCACCCTGCGATCCCTGAACTGACGGCCTCGGTCGGTCCAATGGCAACTCCAACACTGTTGGCGCACCGGCAAGATGACTCTTCCAGTAAGCAAGCAACTCCTCGAGCCGTTTGCCTTGCAGCCAATTTTTCTGCCAAACAGCGTAGTCGGCGTATTGAACCGGCAACTCAGGCAAAGACGCGTTCTGATAGAGCAACCCTAGTTCGCGGAACAGGATCGACATGGACCATCCATCACTCACGATGTGATGCACGTTCAGCAACAAAATATGATCCTGCTCACTGACTCTCACTAGCAGTGCGCGAAACGCCGGCTCGCTGCCCAGAGCAAATGGACGCGCGGCAGCCGCAGCGATCACGCGCATCGCTTCGTCTTCACGATCGAGTTCGACAATCTCAAGCTTGACGGATTGATCAGGCAACACCACTTGCACCGGTTCCTCATCCACAACCCGAAACACCGTTCGCAAAGTTTCATGACGCGCAACTATCGCACTCAAAGCTCGCTCGAGTGCGTTCACATCAAGAACGCCGGAGAGACGAATGGCAGACGGAATATTGTAAGACGGACTATCGGGCTCCAACTGGCTGAGAAACCACAATCGCTGTTGCGCAAATGAGAGCGGTAGTGGTCGATCCCTTGGCACACGCACTAACGGAAGCGCGTCAGACGCGGCTTCACCACTGGCGCGGTCAATCCGCTCTGCAAGGGCGGCAATCGTCGGAGATTCAAACAAGCAGCGCAGCGGTAACTGCACGTCGAACGCATCACGTATGCGCGACAAAACCTGAGTAGCGAGTAAGGAATGGCCCTTGAGTTCAAAGAAATTATCATTCCTGCCGACGCGAGCCACACCCAGAACTTCCGCCCAGATCTCTGCTACTCGTTCTTCGTGTGGAGTGCGTGGCGCCTCGTAGACGCGCGAGTCTTTTTCCACACGTGTTTTAAGACGCGGCGCCCCGGAGATCTGTTGGACCAACGTGGACAACTCCGGTTCCGGGTTGTTAACGATGGCGTCGCAAAGTGCCTGGAAGTGATCGCGCCACGTTGGAACGGTCGACTCAACAAAGCGGCCGCGATCGTAGACGATGACTAACTCCAGACCATTCCGCGTTACGACAAGGATGTTGATTGGGTATCTGGTTTGCGCGCCAATACTGTAGCTGTGAGCCTCTGAAATAATTGATCGCGGCCGGTTCGTGCCCGTGTCTGCCGGATAGTTTTCGAAGACGAGAATGCTTTCGTACAACGGTGAAAGGCCCGGGAATTTACACCACTGATGTATTTGTCCGGACGAGCAAAACTCAAACTGGCGCATCTCCAGATGATGTTGCTGCAATTCACTAAGCCAATTCCAGAACGAACCACCACTGATTGTCACTCGCAACGGCAACGTATTAATGAACAAACCGATCATCGCTGCCGCGCCGTCGAGATCGGTGGGACGTCCCGATACAGTCGTTCCAAAGATCACATCCGTTTGTCCGCTGTACCGGCTCAGCATGATGGCCCAGAGACCCTGGACCACAGTGTTCAGAGTCACGTGGTGCTCACGCGCAAGCTGTTTCAAAGTGGCGGCCGTAGTTTCAGGAAGTTTAATCCGCAGTTCACCAAAACCTGTTTCCTGAGAATCATCAGGAGCGCTCGTTTCGATTCCCAGCGCCGTGGGTTCTTTAATACCGCTGAGAACTCCACGCCAGAACGTTTCGGCGCTCGCGAGGTTCTGTCGCTTCAACCACGCGATGTAATCCCGGTACGGACGTGCCGGAGGAAGATCAGGCACGTCGCCCTTGCGAAAGGTGTCATACAGTGTGCGCACTTCTTCATCGATGATGGGACGGCACCAACCGTCGAGAACGATGTGGTGATGAGTCCAGACTAGTTCATGCTCCTCGTCACCCAATTGAAAAAGTGTGAGACGCATCAACGGCGGCTTGGTGAGTTCGAAACCGCGCCGTCGATCCTCGTCGAGGAAGATTTGCAGACGCTCATCCTGCTCCGCTTCCGAGAGCGTGCGCCAGTCGTGTTTGACTATCTCCAGATTCACCTCACGCAAAACGCACTGCAATGGTTCGTCCTGGTTCTTCCAGACAAACGCAGTTCTGAGGATCGAATGTCTCTCTACGAGATGCTGCCAGGCGCGCTCGAGCGCAGGCACATCTAGCTCTCCACTGAAGAAGTAGACCTTTTGCTCGATATGTACACCCGGAGTAGATAGTTGCAGCGTGTCGAAGAGCATTCCCTGCTGCTGCGGTGAAAGTGGATAAATGGCGGCGACGTTCTTGGCAGTCATCGTACTTGGAAGCGGTCAGTACCACCTGCGGTAGCGGGTGGGTCAATCGTCGAATATCAAAATCAACAGCAATATCACATGTTCATCGTCGACCCACCCGCTACCGCAGGTGGTACTGACTCGGTCCAAGCGGGAGTTTACGAAGTCAGATCAAGCTCGGCTAAAACATTCTCCAACTGGTGTTCACTTAACTCTACGTCGGGAAAGTCGTCTGGTGAGTAGACGGCCGGCTCACGTCCCTGACAATGCGCGATCAGGGCACGAAGCGCAGCGATGAATCGATTAGCGAGAGTCTCGACGGTGCTCCGCCGGTGAACATTCTCGCTGTAACCCCACACCGTATGCAATTGGCCATTAACGATGCTGCTATTAATCTCCAGCAGATAAGTCCGGAGTTGTCGCGGGCTGTGGTTGAAGCCTCTGTATAAAGTGGCGCGAAACAGCGTCGACGGAAACATCTGGTCCAACTGGCCCCAGTAATTAAAACAAACTTCCGGGCGCGGCAGTTTGCGCAGTTGATTCGACACGTTGCTGTCGCGGTTCAGGTACCGCAGCAAACCGTAGCCGAACCCTTCACGCGGGATTCGTCGCAACTGCTCTTTGGTCCTTTTCAAATTCGCGCCCGGGTCATCTTCGGTTGCCGAGAGCACCACGGGGAATATTGTCGTAAACCAGCCCACCGTGCGCGTGACATCGACGTTCTCCACAAACTGTTCGCGGCCGTGGCCTTCCAGATCGATCAAAAGACTTCGGACGTTGAATGCGTGCGCGAGTGCGGTGAGCAAGGCATCGTTGATCCGGGTTCGGTAGACGGCGGGCACATCGTGTAGTAACGCTTGCGTTTCTTCAGCGGTCAGGGCGACGGTGATACTTTGTACTGAGTCTTCAGTGTTCGCACCGTCGAGATCGATTGAGATATGCGCGGTTTCGCCAACGCTCAGCCAGTGGTCCAACTCGTCCAGCACTGCCCCGGACTGGGCATGTTCGGAGAGCGAGTTTGCCCAGGTTTTGAAGGACGTGGTTTTGGCAGACAGCCGCGCGGGTTCATTACGACCAAATTGCTCACACAGGGTTTGCAAGTCGTCCAATATTATTCCCCACGAAATACCATCAACCGCCAGGTGATGAATCACGATCAGCAGTTGAGACGGCTGCGAAGCGCAATCAAAGAGGGCGAAACGGATGAGTGGTCCATCTTCCAAATTCAGACTGCTCTGCAATCGCGCTGCTTGTAGCAGTATCGCTTCCGCTTGCTGAGCTTCGTCACTTAAGTCGAAGCGCTCAAACGAGACTGGCTGACCGGGCGCTGCATTCCACTGCGACCAGCTTCCACCAACCTCGCGAAATCTCAACCGCAGCGCGTCGTGGTGGCTGAGTAATTCACTCGCCGCACGTTCGAGCACTGTCGGATCGATCGGGTGACTGAGGGTCAACAGCATGGCGTGATTGAAGTGATGCGGATCAGCCAAATTCTGTTCAAAGAACCAACGTTGGATCGGTGTAAGTAGAACCTCACCCGTAACCGGCGTCTGTTCTGCGACGATTGCGGCAGTAGAACCAACCGACGAAGCCAGCTCTGCGATTGTCTGGTGTCTGAAAAGATGCCGGGGAGTCAATTGCAGTCCGGCTTTGGCAGCGCGCGTCACAATCAGAACGCTCAGAATCGAATCGCCGCCCAACTCGAAGAAGTTGTCGTGGATGCTGACTCGCTCAACTCCCAGCACCTGGCACCACACCTCAGCCAGCGTCTTCTCAACCTGGTCGCGGGGCGCTACGAACTCAGCTTTCTGTGTGCTGCGTGGAGCCGGGAGCGCGCGTCGATCAACCTTCCCACTCGACGTCAACGGTAACTCGGGCAACAACACGAAGTCCGCCGGCACCATGTACTCGGGCAAGCTCTTCTTGAGCCTTTCGCGTAGTTCCTTCACCAAAAGCTCACGACTGCTCCAAACGAATTCAGTTGGAGATTTATCAACACTCTGCCGCTTAGCGTTTCGACTGGCGTAAAGGTTGTAAAGGTTCGTCTGCTCGAGCGTCGCATCCTGCTGCACGTGGATCTGAAAACCACGACTGCGCAGCAACTCTGTTACTTTCCTGACGCGACCATCGAGATCGTGAACTTCCATCACGATTTGATCGATCTTCGGCCAGTCATCATCGACAATGCCGGCGAGTACTTCGAGTTCACCTTTCTCGACGTCGATCTTGAGTAGATCGATCTTGGTCACGCCCTCGTCTCGCATCACTTCTGACAAGGTCTTCAACTGGCACGTAAAGTTTTCGCTCGTTAAGCGCTCGGCGATGAGATCGTCAAGCTGCGCGGCAGGCAAATCCCTGCCCTGCTGCTGTTGCCTCACGAACGACTTCACCACCTCGCTGTCTGCGGTCGCATCAGCAAAGCGTCCCGACATCAGCGACACGTTCGGATAGTAAGTGAAGCTGGTTGCTTCAGATACGTTTGACAGTCCACATTCGAAGAGCTTTGCATTGAGTCCGTGAATCTCCGTGTTGAGTCGCAAGATCTGAAAGACCGGCGGGATCGGCTCGAACGAATAAATCTTTGCTCGTTGGCCCAACTGGCTGGCAAAAAGGGTGAAGAGGCCGATGTTCGCTCCCACATCAAATATGCACGCGTCGTCGGGAATGCTGATGTCGAAGTTCAAGTAAGTTTTCTTGGCGAAGATCTCGTCATACATGAACTCCGTCTCGTTGCGATTGCGGCAGACGATCGTCGTCTCGTTGGGGAGCTCGAATTGGACCAGGTCCTTGAGTTGTCCCGCTGCTTCAAGACTCAATAGCCGGCTGATCGGTCCTTGATCGGGAACGACGTAAGCGACCAATCGTTTGCCCGTCTTCGTTTCACGCGCGACGACTACTGCATTCTGTACCGCTGGATGTTCATCCAACGCTGACTCGATCTCGCCCAACTCGATGCGAAAACCGCGAATCTTGACCTGATGATCCGTGCGGCCGAGGTATTCGACATTCCCGTCCGCCAGGTAGCGCGCCAGATCTCCCGTGCGGTAAAGGCGTGCCCCCGCTGCGCCAAATGGATCCGGCAGGAACCGCTCCGCCGTTAGATCCGGTTTCGATAAATAGCCGCGCGCTAAGCCCACGCCTCCGATGTACAACTCTCCGCGCACACCTGTTGGCACCCCCTCCAGGTTTTCATCCAGCACGTAGATCTGCGTGTTTGCAATCGCGCGCCCGATCGGCACGATCGGCCGTTCCATTTCGCTCGCGCAATCCCAGTAAGTAACATCCACTGACGCTTCTGTTGGTCCGTACAAGTTGTGCAACTGCGACCGTAGTCGCTTGCGAAATCGTTCCTTCAACTCGTACGGCAACGCTTCGCCACTACAGATCACGCGTTTCAGAGTGCGACACTCGCTGACGCCGCTGTCTTCTAGAAAAGCCGCTAACATCGATGGGACAAAGTGCAGCGTCGTGATCTTTTCGCGCTTAATGATGTCAACCAAATAGCGGCTATCTCCTTGGGCCCCGGGCCGCGCCATCACCAGTCGCGCGCCGGTCAGCAAAGGCCAGAAAAACTCCCACACTGACACATCAAAGGTGAACGGCGTCTTCTGTAACACAGTATCCTCAGCGCCGAGTTTGTAAGTCTCCTGCATCCACAACAAGCGGTTACAGATCCCCTCGTGCGTGATCATCGAGCCTTTTGGTTTACCCGTCGAACCCGACGTGTAGATCACATAGGCCAGATTACCCGGTACTGCGCTTTGCGACCCCAGCCGAGTAGGCACAGTACCGAGCGCGGTAGCGCCGGGTAACTCCGCATCAAGACAGATTGATTTCACTTCGGCCGACAATAATCCGGCAAACCCTTGCGTCGTGAGCACCACTGCGATCCCTGACTCTTCAACGATCAAGCGCAGTCGATCGGCCGGGTACGACGGATCCAGCGGCACGTAAGCAGCACCCGCCTTCAGTATGCCCAGCAGCCCGATCACCATCTCAAGTGATCGCTCCAAACAGATCCCTACTAATGCTTCTGGTCCAACTCCGATGTGCCGCAGATAGTGCGCGACTCGATTCGCCCTAGCGTTCAGCTCTGCGTAAGTGAGTCTCTGTTCTTCATAAACTAATGCAATTGCATCCGGTGTGCGGCTCGCTTGTTGCTGAAACAATTCATGCAGAGTGGTCTGATAGTTCGCGGCTACTCGTTCACCGCGACTCATCGTCATTACTTCAGCTAACTCCGCCGGTGCGAGCATGGGCAACTCGCCAATACGACGACCAGCATCGACGACAACACTCTCGAGCAAATTCTCAAAGTGTCCGAGCATCCGGCGAATCGCGACATCGTGAAAAAGATCCGTGTCGTACTCGATCAAACACGAAAGGCCCTCAGCCGTCTCAGACACGAATAGCGCCAGATCAAACTTCGCACTACCCCGATCTACTTCCAGCCAACTCAGCTCAAGCCCAGTCAGGTTGAGCGTTGACTTACGATCCTCCTGAAGCGCGAACGTAACCTGAAATAGCGGCGAGTAACTGAGACTGCGTTCCGGTTTTAGTTCGTCAACCAGCTTATCGAAAGGCACATCCTGATGTGAGTATCCTGTCAACGCCACACTCTTCACGCGGCGCAACAACTCGCGAAAACTCGGATTACCGGAGCAGTCCGTACGCAGCACTAACGTGTTGACGAAGAATCCGATGAGGCCTTCCAATTCAGAGCGGTTTCGGTTGGCGATGGGCGAGCCGACGACGATGTCATCACCGGCGCCATGACGATGCAGCAGCACCTGGAAAGTCGCCAGCAACGTCATGAACAGCGTGACCCCTTCGCTGCGACTCAACTCCTTGAGCTGGCTGGTTAAGCTCGCGGACAAGACTGTCGATTGCCTCGCTCCACGAAAAGTCTGAATCGCTGGACGCGGTTGATAAGTGGGCAATTCGAGAACCGCCGGTGCGCCGTCAAGCTGTTTACGCCAGTAGGCAAGTTGCTGCTCGAGAAACTCGCCTTGCAGCAATTCGCGTTGCCATTCGGCGAAGTCGGCATACTGAATCGGAAGAGCGGGCAGGCTTGCGGGACGCTCGTTTAGAAAATCCTCATAGAGCGTGGTTATTTCTCTGAGCAAGATCGCGTTGGACCACCCATCGGTAACGATGTGGTGCATCGTTAGCAGCAAGCGGTGATGGGTCGCATCGATTTTTAGCAACTGCGCGCGCAGCATTGGCCCGCGAGACAGATCAAACGGTGTTTCGGTTTCCTGCCGCGTGAGTTTTTGAGCAGTGCTCTCTTTGTCATCTTCGGGCACGTCTGTCAGATCGACGACCGTAAGCTGCACGTCACCTTCAGGCGCGATGATCTGGACCAGGTTGCCGCCTTCGATGACGAATCGTGTGCGCAATATTTCATGACGCGCAACCACGGCCGTCAGCGCTCGTTGCAACAGATCAGCTCGAAGCTCACCGCTTAAACTGACTACTTCGGAGACGTTATAAAAAGGACTGGTCGGCTCGAGCTGATTTAAAAACCAGAGCCGTTGTTGCCCGAGCGAGGCTGGAAAAACGTAAACGTCATTTTCAGCGTCGTGTTCGTAGGTTTTAGCGTAGTGATCGTTGTCGTAACCCATTAGAAAATGTAAAGCCTGGCCGCATGAACCGTTTCTGACTGCCTCATCGGGAAAACTTTCGACCAGCAACTGCAAGCGCCGCAAGAGCGACTCGATTTTCGCATCATCGAAGTAGCGTCGATCATACTGGATTTTTAAGAGTAGCTCTTTCCCCTCGTACGCGGAGACCGCCAGCGGATAGTTGCTTTTTTCGTGCAACTCGAATTCCCGGTCTTTCCAGTTCGGCCCCAGCGATTGCAGACTCTCCGTCAGAGAATAGCTCTCAAAAACTACGATGCTGTCGAACAACGGTACGCCCTTTGGCAACTCGCTCCAGCCTGTGACCTTTCGCAAAGGGGTATGTTCATAATTTCGGACTTCGATATTCTTCCGCCGTAACTCTCTGAGCCAGTCGGCCAGCGATAACGCCGCGTTTACTTGCAGCCTGACTGGCAGCGTGTTGATGAACAGCCCCACCATGGTTTCGGCGCCGTCAATGGTCGCGTGACGGCAAGCGCGAGCCGCTCCAAATACGACGTCCGGCGATCCGGTGTGCTGACTCAGCAGCAAGCCCCACGCGCCTTGAATCAACGTGTTTAGAGTCAGGCCTTCCTGCTGCAATACGCGCTTGAGTTGGCTCGTTGTGGCTTCACAGATACGTTGCTGACGAATACCAAACTCCGCATCGCCGGGTTCCGGATCTCCATTAGACAATGCTGTCGGCGAAGAAAACCCGTGTAGTCTCTCGTGCCAGAATTTTTCCGCCTCGCGCCATTCCTGATGATTCAACCAGGAAATATAGTCCTGATAGGGTCGAGGTTCGGGGAGCTTCAGGTCTTCACCATTGCGAGCGGCATCGTAGGTAGTCAAGACTTCTTTGATCACCTGATGATGTGAGCGACCGTCGAGTAATGCATGATGAAAGGTCCAGATCATGCAGTAATCAGCCGGGCCAAGATGAAAGACTGCGACTCTCATCAAGGGTGCTTCGCTTAGATCGAATCCGCGGGTTCTGTCTGATTCCAGGTAACGATCGATTTGCTCACGTTGCTGTTCGGCTGCAATAGAACTTAGATCAAACCTCGTGACACCGATGGTTATATGCGGGTGCACTTCCTGAAGTGGTTGATCGAGGCTCCACTTGAAACTTGTTCGCAAAACGTCGTAACGCGCGACCGTCTGCTGCCACGCGCGCTCCAGACGGACGAGGTCCACCTCCTCGCGCAGCCGGCAGACCATCTGCTGCACATAACAGCCAGCGCGCGGATCGTACACGCTGTGGAAGAGCATTCCCTGCTGCATGGGCGACAGTGGATAGCCTGCTGAAATGCGTTCTCTACTCATCTCGAAGATTAATCTTTTCTCTGCGGTACTCTGCGTATCTCAGCGCTCTCTGCGTTTCAGTTGCTGTTTTTAACGCAGAGAACGCTGAGATACGCAGAGACCGCAGAGAAACAATCTCTTACCAAGTACTCACGTTTGCACAGACGCTCTCGTCCGGCGCTGGCGTGGTAATGCTTTGATTGCGGCGGTGCGATTGAGTCCTCGATCTGTTGCTTCACTGATCCAACCACATAGCTCCGCTATCGTCGGAGTTTCAAAAACACGCGCCAGCGGCAGTTCTACATTAAATTCATCGCGAACTCGCGAAATCAGCTGAAACGCCAGCAACGAGTTGCCGCCGAGATTGAAGAAGTTGTCGTGAATCCCGACACGTTCCAGTTTAAGAATGCTGGTCCACATGCCAGCTAACTTTTCCTCGAGAGCCGTGCGAGGCGCTTCAAATCCTAATTGCGGTGCAGTTGGCTCGGGAAGCGCGCGACGGTCAATCTTGCCGCTGGGCGTAAACGGCATTTCAGCGATCGGTACTATCTGCGCCGGCAACATGTATTGCGGCAGTTGTGTTTGCAGGAAAGCCCGCAACGCAACCAGGTCAAGCGCCTCGCCATTTACATAGGCAAGGAGCTTTCTATCGGCAGTGGCAATCACCGCGCACTGCCTGATGCCCGGATAACTTTCAATCGTTGTCTCGATTTCTCCGAGTTCAATCCGGTAACCGCGAATCTTGACCTGGTGATCGACACGTCCCAAATACTCGAGACTTCCATCACTTCGATACCGCGCCAAATCCCCAGTGCGATAAAGACGCGACGACGAACTGAACGGATTGGGCACGAATCTCTCTGCCGTGAGATCGGGTCGATTCAGATAACCTCGCGCCAACCCTTCGCCGCCGATATAAATCTCTCCAGTCACGCCTTCAGGGACGAGCTGTAAATCCGCACCGAGCAAATGAACCTGTGTGTTGCTGATCGGTCGTCCGATGGTTTCCGGCCCATCTGGATTTCTCAACGTGAAAGTCGAATAGGTTGTATCTTCGGCCGGCCCATAGAGATCCAACACACGCTCGACGTGAGTCTGTTCATAAAGCTGCTTCACGAGACCGCTCTTCAATGGTTCACCGGCAAGATTTATGGTCTCTACTGTTTTCGGAATCGCACCAGCCCGCAGCAATTCCGTTATGGCTGACGGCACCGTATTAATTAAGGTGACGCGCTCCGCGGATTCCAGGTTAGCGAGATGCAAAGCGTTATCAGCCAAGATCGCACAGCCGCCCATACTGAGCGTAACGAAAAGCTCGAAGACGGAGAGGTCGAAACAGATCGACGTTGAAGCCAACACACCTTGTAATTGCTCTGGCCAGAAGGCTTCACTGGCCCAATGCACCAAAGCAGCGACACTCCCGTGCTGAATCGCGACTCCTTTCGGCTTCCCTGTCGATCCGGATGTGTAGATTACGTAGGCGAGATTCTCCGCGGTAGTTCCGGCCTGCGGAGGTTCAGGAGTCTCGTGGCTGATGCTTTCCCATTCGTCCAAACAGATCGTTTTCTCTTTGCTCGCCGGGATCATCGCCTGCAAGTTTCGCTGAGTGACGATTAGTGATGCAGCGGCGTCCTCGAGCATGAATCGCAAGCGCTCAGCCGGGTACGCAGGATCGAGGGGAACATATGCTCCGCCTGCTTTTAGTATTCCCAGCAGGCCGACCACGAGCAGCGGCGATCGTTCCAAAAGCACGCCTACCAATACTTCTGGACCAACGCCGAGTCTTCGCAGATGTTGCGCGAGTTGATTCGCTCTGGAGTTCACTTCGCTATACGTGAGGGTCTGTTGATTGAATATTATTGCGGGCGCCGCCGGAGTTCGCGCTACTTGTTGTTCAAACAGTTCGTGGATACACGAAGTACTGGGAAACTCGACTCGTTCGCCTTGCCACTGGTCTAAAAGTTTGCATTTCTCAATATCTGTCAGCAGCGGGAGATCACGAAGTCGAAGCGTTGCACCATCCATCATTCCATGAAGCAACCTCGCCAGGTGGCCCAGCATTCGCTCGATAGCACGACGCTCGAAACGCGTTTCGTCATATTCCAACTTCAGCAACAACTGGCTCCCACCAAATGCGTGCAGCCCGAGCGGATAATTCGTTTGTTCGAGAAGGCGGAAGTCTCGATTGGCCCAGCTCGCACCTTGCGACTGGAGAGCATGATTGATCTGGTCGTTCTCATAAACCAGGAGGCTCTCGAACAATGGCGTCCCCCGCGGCACGTCGGACCACTCGATGATGTTTGTTAGCGGCGTATGCTCATACTGCCGGACTGCGACTTGAGACGCTCGCAGCCGCTGCAACCATGGCACTAGCAGCTCATCGGAAGAGACGCGAACACGCACCGGTAATGTGTTGATGAACAATCCGACCATCGAATCGGCGTCTGAGATCGAAGAACGGCGACACGCTCTTGTCGCTCCGAAAACAACATCCCGTTCTCCGGTGTAACGGCTTAGCAGCAGTGCCCAGCTTCCCTGCACCAGAGTGTTCAGGGTCACACCGGCATTGTTAGCAAACTCTGTCAATGCAGTTGTGAGTTGCTCAGACAAACGTGTTTCGACGTTGTCGTGGTGAACACGTTCTTTCAACGAGCGACTCTCACCGAGATCTACAGACGTCGGTGTGGTAAAGCCGCGCAGCTCTGCACGCCAAAATTTTTCAGCACTGCTCAGATCGTACTGCTTCAACCAGCGGATATAGTCGCCATATGGTCGCGGCTGCTCTAACTCGAGATTCACTCCAGCACGGTAGGCGTCGTACAACGTAAACAGCTCTTTCAACACGAGCCGTCGACTGCGACCATCCATCAGAGCGTGATGCGACGTCCAAACCATCTCGTAATGTGCCGGGCCGAGGTGAAAAAGCGCGACGCGAGCTAATGGCGCATCAGTAGGATCGAAGCTGCGCTGCTGATCATTCGCGAGATACCTGGCCAGAGACTCTTCTTGTTGGCGCGGTGGCATCGCACGCCAGTCTTCCTTCGCCATGATGAGGTCAACATATTCATGCACGCGCTGGATTGGTGGTGAGGCAACAATGTGGAAGCTAGTTCTGAAAACCGGATGGCGACGAACTACCTCGTGCCAGGCTTTCTCCAGCGCCGCCACGTTCAGGTCCTCTCGGAGTGAGCACACCAATTGTTGGATGTATGCGCCCGAACCTTGTTCAGACCCATAAATCAGCATGCCCAGCTGCGTGGGTGATAAGTCGTATTCGTCCTCGAATGGAATCATTGCTGGCAAACGAGCTTAAACCAATACTTTAAGTTGCGCCTCTCCTAAATGAGCATATGCCCGTTTAGTTACTATATGCGTAAAACCCCGGAAATCCTCGTAAAAGATGCCCGGAGCCGCAAATTATCAGGCCGTGATACTATTTGAAACCTCTTGAATCTTCTACAAAGGCGCAGCGGGGAAAGGTGAAGAATCATGAATAGCGACGAACGCGAGGACACTACGATTTACAAGGTTGTAATGAATCACGAGGAACAGTATTCGATCTGGCCCGCCGATCGAGAAAACGCGCTCGGCTGGACTGACGCTGGCAAAACCGGAACCAAAGCTGAGTGTCTCGAGTACATCAAAGAAGTTTGGACAGACATGCGGCCGTTGAGCCTGCGGAAGAAGATGGAGGAAGCGGCCAAAGGAAAATAGGCTACGGGACGCGTCCTAACGGGTGGCCACGGAGGGCCACCCCTACAGTTGTAGTCAATCACACCACTTCATTGGAGGCGTCAGATGAGCAACAACTGTAGGGGTGGCCCTCCGTGGCCACCCGTTAGGAGTTTGCACATAATTGGCTAACCGACGACTAACGCGAAATCCTTTTACGGAGGATCATCGGGCGGAGCAACTTGCTGCAACCTGATCAGCGCGTTCTCTACCAACTCCTTGCCCTTATCTTTTTGGTAAGCCTCGAACACTCGTTGCTTCATATCAGCTACCTGCTGATCGCTGTAATTCTCGGCCGCAGCTAAAGTCATTAAGTCGTCCTCTGATACGAGTTCAGGGGCGAGTCCAATCTCAGTAGAAATCAGGACGGCCAAGGCTACAAGATCAAATGCATCTGATGATGCTCGGAGTTTAGCGGCGATCTGACCAAGCAGATGTAAAGAAATCCCTAGTCCTCTTCGTTCACCTGTTTTATCAAAAATACGCAGCGACTGTATCGCCCGGCTATGCGCGTCCTCATATCGGCCCTCTGAATAATCAATCCGGGCTAGTGAATCCAGCGAATAGGCCGTCCCTCCAGGGTTACCAAGTTCCTGATTAATCGCCAATGACGCCAAAGCCTGGCAGCGCGTGTCGTTAAATCGTTCTTCGGCGTTGTCAATCAGCGCCAGATTGATCAGGGCCCCGGCCCGCCCCCTTTCATCTCCGATCGCTCTAAAGATCTCCAATGATTTCAGGGCTTGAAGGCGCGCGTCATCATACCGCAGACAGCGAAAATCAATCCTGAACAGAATGTGATGTGATGTCGCTTCCCATTTTCGATCACCTAAGTCTTGATAGATCTTCAATGCTGATATTACCCCCGTCCGCGCGTTGTCATACTTTCCTTGATCACAGTCAATCTTCGCTATTAACACCAAAGCAGCGGCCACTCCAGGTTGGGAGTCAAGGTCTGTGTTAATCTTCAAACACTTGCTTAGTTGCACCCGAGCATCGTGATACTGGCCCTCTCTGTAATCGATCTGGCTCAGCACGTGGCTTGAACTTGCTATTCCCATTAAGTCGCGGGCTCGTTCGAAAATTTCGAGCGCGTTAAAAGCACTATCCCTCGCGGACTTCAGCTCGCCTTCCGACAGTAAGACAAAACTGATTTGCCTATGCGCCTCAGCCTCATCGAGCTCGTTCTTTGAGCGTTGTGCGAGCTTCACAGCCTCTACCAAAACCATGCGAGTTTCTTCATGAGGAAAGGCATTGACCATGACTCGTCCCGCCTCAATAAGGAACTTAGCAGTCTCGCCGCACCTCCCTTCTTCCCAATCATCTTTATTAACAGTTAACAGGTTGAGAGCGTGTTCGCGCATCAAGTTATGATTAGCCGCGTAGTTTGCGATGCGTTGATATTTTTGTGACTCTTCAGTACTTCCAAGATCCTTGAGCAGCCGCGCTAACGTTGCAGCTACCAAGAGGTCCTCTGGTGCATACGTTTTCTTCAACGCCTCAACTAAGATTGCGGTCTTTTCAGATCGTTCAGAAGTACCCTTGTCCGGCCTTTCAGTCTCAGCGAACCCGTGGCGTTCAAGCGCCAGCCAGTGCAGTTCAGAGACGAAGCGGTAGCGCCAGAGAGTCGTAGTTGAACCGTCCGGTTTCGCGATGCTGACGCTGTCATCTTCCAGCAAGACGCCATCAGGCTTATCCTCGGATTGCACCAGATGCTCATCCAGAAAATCGATCAACTCGTCTCTGTCGAAGTCCAAGGCTAAGGCAACTGCGTCTGCCGTAAACCGTATGCCTTCGAGAGCCCCGCACGCGAGCACCTCGCGCGCGTCTTCGATGGCCGTTGCAGTCTCGGCGTTTAGTAGTTGAGCAAGACGGTTTCTGAGAACATCGTCATAGAGATTTATGGTTGGTTTATGATGCGGATTCCAAATCCAACAGTCTGCGTCATTCGTGACGACTGTTTCATTCAGTCGCCACTCTCGCCAAAGCTCCTTCACCCATCGCGCATTTCCGCCAGTCAAAGCATGTAGCTTCGACGCGATTTCAGATTGCGCCATGCCGATCGCGTTGGCGACGTCTTCCTGAGACAGCTTCTTAAGCGACCAGCACTCAGCGAGACCCTTGTCGGTCAATGTCTTAATAACCCTCGTCAAACCGGAGTTGTCTTCGTCTGGTACAGCAAGATTGATCGGTTCGTTAACCGTAAGAAACAACAGCAGTGGTAAGTCTTGCGATATTTCTCTGGAACAGCCAAGGAGCATTTCGTCCCAGTAGAAGCGTGTGGCCTGATCCCAATTATCAAGCAGACAAACTAATGGCTTCTCGAGTGTCGTGCGTCGCAAGAGCTGACGGAGCCAATCCGCAGTTTCTTTTCCCATCTGCGGATGTTTCTTAAACTCAGTGCCAAACTCATAAGCGCTCGTACTGGTCTGAAACAACTGGCCAATCAGGCTGGCAGCAAAGGAGTAAAGCCCGGGAAACAAACCAAGCAAGGACGCCGTCTCACCAACGGCCTGAACAGTTTTCTTGAGACAGATCTTTTCCTGCCAATCAAACGTTTGCTGGTAATAATGGCCGTTTCGAAAAAAGCCTGCCACGAAGTTAGGTTTGGGCTTCGCGCGATACAACGCTTGGGCCAGAGCATTAAGAATATCGGTCTTACCACCTCCTAACTCAGCCGCGATGAATACGATCTTCCCGCGTCTTTCGCGCGCTGCTTTGTCGTACAAGGCAAGGGCTTTTTCTATATAGGGTTTTGGATTGGGCAGAATCGGTTCGAAGTCGCGTATATCGGCCATGGTGAGAAGGATGAGTTCAAGTCTGGTTGATGACGCTTCGTCAGAAATGCGATGAGATCGACTGAAAGATTCTACACCAAAAGCATGAGCATTCCTTTCTAACTGAATAAGTTGAAGTTGACCCGGCGCTACCGCGCTCGGTACTGTGCCTACTCGGCATTATCCAAGCCAGCCATCCGAACCGAACAGTTTTTACGTACATTGAAAAGATTGTATTGTTTCATGGCTTGGCGTTGGGTGAAGATCCTAATAATGCAAAACCCACGATTCTCTTCCTTAATGTTATTAGCCCTGCTCCTTGCTAACGCCATCAACTGCGCTGCTGCACCACCAATCAGGTGGCCCGGATCGACAACAGCGCCGTATTGCAAACTAGCGCACACGCTAACGTGACTAATTTCGCGGGTTACATGCAGGAGGCAATTGATCTTTTGAACGGTCGCTTGCACCTCGAGGGTGGTCTGCGGTGGGATCATTTCCGCTTCAACGTCCGGAATGGCGTAAATCAGACGCCAACGACAAAGGAGATCTTCGCTGGTGTAGAGAGTGCCACTCGCCTTCAACCGAAAGCTTCAGCCGCATACACCGTCGGCCGTGGATTGATTTCAACTTATCAATCGACAATCTGGCAAATAAGAAATATTTTGAGACGCAGAACTTTTTTCGAATCGCGTGTGCGTCCAGGTGGTCCAGTGACCGCGCAGATTCACGGCACTCCCGGCTATTCACGCGGGTTTACGGCGGGAGTTACATTCCACTTGTTCAAAAAGTCCTGACGCTTGCCTTAAAAGTTCAGGTTTATGTTGGACACAGTCAGTACCACCTGCGGTAGCGGGTGGGTTAATCATCCAGACTCAAAGTCAATAGGAATTTCGCACCCTGATCATTCACCCACCCGCTACCGCAGGTGGTACTGACTGTGTCCAACAGTGGATCTTGACTCTTGAAGATATAATCAATTGTCAGGTTGAGGTTCACATGCACAAGCCCTCCCGATTCATGAGTTGTTTCCTCCCCGCGTTGTTAGTGGTTTTCTTCACCACCAGTATTGGCGCCCAGGTCAGGCCCAAACCCACACCAAGTTCGGACGACCTTCTCACCCCTGATCCCGCGGTTGGTCCAAAGGGCGAGATCCGGCCCAGACCTAAATACGAAGCGGCCCCCGCTTATTACATCCGGCTGAGTGGTGTCAGCAGAGTGCTCGTGTCAGATGCCAAAGGCAAGACCGACGATCTTTTTAGAGCGGGTTCGATACAGCAAGTGGAAGCGACTTATGATTTCCTCGGTCCTAACACTGTCTTCATCACCTTGCCCGTTAGTGAAACATACTCGATAACGTTCGAGACCAAAGACCCGGCGATAAACCTCGAAATCGTAAAGGGAATAGGAAACGCATCACCGGACGAAGCCATCCGTTACAACGACCTGGTAATCGACAATGGCACGGCTCGATTTCGACTGAGCGCAGCGGGCGTGATGCCGTTACAGCTCGACGCCAATCACGACGGTCGCTTTGAATCAATTCTCGAGCCGTCGGCCCACGTTCGCGGAGACGCGGCCAAAGACACTCGCGGACCCGTAATTAGATTCGAGGTGCTGGAACGTGATGCCACGAGTGTGCTGGTTGCTATCAAAGCAACTGACAACGCTACTGGCGTGAAAAACCTTTTCTACTCACTCGATGAAAAGCACGAGTTTCCTTATGAAGGACCGGTGAGAGTTAAATTGAGCGAAGCGAAACTCATTATGGCGATTGCCGACGACAATGCCGGCAACCGTTCGGTCTACTATTATCGATTCGAACGAATACGATAGCTCACGGTAGCCACAAGAAGCACAAAAAGCTCAAAAATCAGCAGAACGTTTTTGAGCTTTTTGTGCCTCTTTGTGGCTAAAAATACTTTTGAGCCTTTCGCATTATTTCGTTTTGCCCCGTCGTAAACTCCACAGTCCGCGCACCGAGAGGACGACAGAGAAGAACCCGGTTATGCCGATCGCGATCAGCGAGATCGGAAGAGCA
>JADMIO010897399.1_pt1 | contig 18216 bp, 13 predicted proteins | sample 8958161 | NCBI WGS metagenome assembly JADMIO01 (sample SAMN16585339, study PRJNA669376) | soil metagenome | isolation source: Crop rotation soil | place: USA: Cullars Rotation, Alabama | collected 2011 | reverse complement strand
GCCGCGACTTCAAGTCACGTGAATTCCAAGCTTCGGATCCCACTGTGCTGGAAAGAAGGCTGCCAGCTTGTCTCCAGCGGCCAGTAAGCGGCGAGCATCCTGCAGGTGCATCGCGGCCCGCGACTTCGCATCATCGGGAATCCGCTCATCGGCGACGTTGGAAGCCGGTGGATTTACCGCTTGCGGCGCCCCGGCGATCGGATCCAATGGGATCGCGCTGGGCTGTTTCTGCGGTGGATTGTTTTCCAAAAGCGCTGGCGCCCGAGCGACGCTCCGATTGGCAGACACTTTGGAGCGCGCCTCGGCAAGCGCTTTGCGCACCTTGTCCGGAGTGTCGACGAAGCGCTCCGTGAGCGGATGATACTTTATGCCGAGCTTCTCGGCCTGGCCGATCAGCGACTCCGCCTGGGCGTAGTCGCCCTGCTTGATCGCCTTCTGGGCCTGGCTGAGCAGCTTATCGGACTCGGCCCGCTTGTCGCGGCCTCCGCCGATTTGGCCTGCACCGGCGGCTGCCACGGCCCACAGGCCGGCCGGCAGCGGCGCAGCCCAGCTTTCAGTTGCTGCCAACGTGAATCCGAGGGCAACGCACCCGCCCAGCAGTGGCACGCTCGCTTTCAAAGCGATTCTCCTGTTACGCATGGTATCTCGCGCGTTGGCGCTCCCGCTTCTTGTGCTGCTCTCGCCGGATCACCATCGGCGCATGGCTGCTTGCCGCGGCGCTCCCGAAGCGCTTTTGGCAGGCACTTACCGTTTGCCGGACGAGACCGGGGCCACGCCTTGAGCCGGGAATCCCTGGACAAGACTTGTGGCGGTAGATGAGAGGCGGGTAATTACCTGCCGAGCGCCAGGCGGGTCAAGAGCAGTTTGCGTCCGGCGGAAAATTTTCTTTTGGAAATCCGCTCAGGCGGCAAACCAAGGAAGCCAACTGGTTGAACGAAGCGCGGCCAAGAAGGTCCGCAGCATCGGCAACCGCCGCGAACCTTAATGAATTGCGGCGATAGCAACAAGATCAGATGAGCTGGCTAGCATGCCTTCTCTAGCTGCTGAGCAGCCTGGTATTTGGCTGAGACGGCGCGGAAGGCGCCGGAACAAACGGCACTTAGGGCGACACGCCGACTGTCGAGGTACTGTTAAGCGAATAGCCGAAACCGAGCGGGAACGTGCTGTAGATTCCGCGGGTGAAAACGAGTTGGATGGCATCGTCCAGCCGCTGCAGGGGCGCCTTGGGCACCAGGACAATGTCTGAATCGCGCAACCAGATTTCGTCGGACGGAATCGGCCTCTCGCCATAGAGGCCGCCGCGGATATCAAGCTTCGTCGCCAAAAGTCGCCAATCCTCCGCCCGCCGGAAGACGACCACCTGGCGCAAATTGCCGCCAATATTCCAGCCGCCCGCCAGTGAAATCGACTGCATTGCTGTCGTGGGGCCGGTCAGTTCGAAGCGCCCTGGATTACGCACCTCACCAACGACATAGACAAAGCGCGGCGCTCGGGCAGTGAGGATCGGCGTCACTTCCAATCCGGAAACCAGGCGGCGGTAGCGGGCTTCCACTTCCATGCGGATTTCGTCCAGCGTCAGTCCCTGCACGGGAACAACGCCGATGGACGGCAGCGAAATCGTGCCCTCGGGAGTGACGCGAACCAGCTTGCCCTGGCCACCGGAAAAGAAGCGATTGTTGACCGCCTGGATCAAATCTTCGACTTGGGTCTGCGTTTTGATCCGCGCGACGTTCACATCCGTAATCTTGTAATACTTCTTGTACCGCTCATTGATGTCATGAGCAGCCTCCGCGGCCGTACTGTTGACGACGCGAACCTGCCCCAGCAGCAAAAGATCGACCGTGCCATCGGGCTGCACGGTCACTTCGCGGTTGAGTTTCTCATCAATGAGTGATTCAATCTTGATGCTATCGCCGACTTCCAGCCGGTAAGGCTGTGACAATTCCTCCCGTCGATGGCGAAAGATAAACTCGACCTGGTCATCGGGCCGCAGGCGATATTCCGGAACATGCGGCAGCCGCGACGGCCCAACATATTCACCCTGGGCGAAAGCCTGCCACGGAACGGGACCCCAGCAGCTCCAGTGCGGCTCTCCACAGCCCGTGCCTTGGAGGCAATCGACGCCCTGGATTGGCGGCTGGCAGGCCACGCCGCACGCGCCGGTCATGCAAGGAGACGGCCCACCGACCTGACCTTGTGCCACGTCCGCACACGTCATGGCCACCATCCATACGCAGGCGGCGTTTCGCAAAAATCGAATTGGCCGGAAACATTGCATGCGTTCTCACCTTCGCATGTTGGCGGGTTTTGCTGCCGGTGCCGAGGTCATTTGAGCGGGCCAGGCCATATCATTTCCGCTTTTGGCAAAGGTCTGCCGATCTACCCAACGGACCAGGTCGCTCGCTGGCTGTGGCGCCGCGCGCCCCAATTGTTTGGCGAGCAAATCGCGCTCGTTCTCCGCGCGGCGCGAAAGGTCTTCTTCGCCTAGTCGTTTGTGTACTGCTGCGAGGTTGTGCCAGGACTCGATCTGTGGCCGCACCGACACGCTGTGCAGCAGGACCGAGCGCGCCTCGGGCAATTGCCCATATCGCGCCAGCAAGACTCCCAATTCGTTGGCGGCCAGATAGTTCGCCGCGTCCGTGGTGAGCGCCGCTTGATGAAACACAATCGCTTGGGGCGCATGCAACGCCTGCGGGTCGGCGTCATGCGCCGCCAGCGCTGTTTGCAGTTTGCCCAGGCGGTAGAGCGCTTGCGACGCCACTTGCTGACCGCCGCCAGCCGCAGCGAGTTGCGCTTGGGCATACGCGAAATACTGTTGCTGAGCTGCCACAGGTGAAAGCGTCGCTGCCGCGGGATGCGATTTGAGCACGGGCGTTTGATGCATGGCCACGATCTCACCCACGTTGACGACCGCGGGGCTTCCTGTGGAAGAAACAAAATCGCCCGCCTCGTCTAGCGCCTTAAGCCCACTGGCCAGTGAAGTAGCGTGCAGGGCGCTTCCTTCCTGCATATCTAGCGCCTGGGCGACGAGCTGCAGCGATTTGATTAGCTCCGCGCTTCCGGCATATGGCATGCCCCGCTCCGCCATCGCGAAGCCGCGATCAGAAATCTGCGCCGCGCGCTCTGCGACCTGCCGCGGGGACCGAAGAGAGGCGGCTACAGTTGCTGGCTGCATGTTCACGCTTGTGCCAGGCTGCCAGGAGCTCCTTTCTCGAGGAGGCGAGGGCGGTGCGGGACTCGTCGACGGTTCAGGATGAGTTTCAATGGCCGGTGCTGGCGGCGCTGCAATTACCGGTGGCTCTGACTGCGAAGCCGTCTGGGAAGCCTCCGGCGCCGGGCTGACCGGTTCGGGCTGAGGCATGACCGTGGATGATGGCGGTGCTTCGGGCGCGGCCACTTGGGGCGCCTGCAATGCCGGCAATTCCAGCGATGGCTCAGCGCCGTTATTAAAGGAGGGCTTCTCGGCGAGCACCGGCGGCCCGTCCAAAGGGACCTGAGTGGTTGATGGCGGGTCCAGTGGCACAAATTGACTGCGCCTGGCCGGCGGGCTCGCCGCGATTTCCGTATTCCCCAGGTCGAACGAAGGCGATTCCAGTGGCGCCGCCGCGGGCTCTCGAATCGCGCTGCCCAGGGAGGCGCGCGGCGTCGCTGCCAGCTCTACGATTCGCCCCTGCAGCCCCGCTCGATTGTCGCCCGCTTGTTCGTACTGAATCGCAATCGAGTGGGAATCACTTGGCGTTTCGCGCCCCTCGTCCTTCCTCTCTTCATCGAGGGGAAGAATATCGGCTGGCAATTCCAATTCGCGAGGCGCCGAGGCTGCCAGCTTCTGGCTGTCTGCCGCTGGTGCCAGGACCGCACCTGTTCGAGGCGGTGGTCCTTCGGAAGCTCCGCATCCCACCAGCGCGAAGCAGGCAAGTAGGACGAGCGCTATGGAGCTGATTGACGTGAGGTGTCGCATTGGCCGTCCGTGTTCCAAGCGCAACGACAAGGTCCATCCCGCCGTAATTCACTTGCGCAAGTCGCCCTGACAACTTGTGTGCGAGGTATTTCAGTACCTGCACTCGCAGTGCGCCCTAAGGTCATCGTCCGCTATCATCAGCGGCCCGCAGACAATCGCGCAGCCTGGCACGATCCAACCGCGTGGCCCTTATGGCACGTTCCGCAGAATTGGACGTACGCAGGCCGCACAATCGTCAACATTGCTGCGGAAAAAGTGGAAGTGCTCCGCGGCTGCTTTCCAAAGGATGGGCGTTATGCCCGCGGCGGCGAAGAATCTCGACAAACTCCGCAGGGCCGTGCGTGCAATAAACGATCTTGGGCTCGACACGCTCAATACATTCGCCCAACTCGTCAAAATCCGCATGATCGGAAAGCGGTAGGGCATAGTCCGCGCCAAGCCGCCAGCGCCACGATGGCTCGATTGCCCAGCCGGTGACGGCAATCGAGGCCGGACGGCGAAGGCCCGAAAGGGCAGCCGCCCGTTGCCTTCGTGGAGGCGCCACGATGACGGCGTCATCTGGCAGCGGCCCATCGCACAACTCGAAATTCCCCAAGTGGCAGCCGCAGCGCTGGTAGATGACGCTGATCGCATAGACGAGCGGATGCTGAAAGACACGAAAGCCCGTATCGCTCAGGATGCGCGTGACCTCTTGCGCCTTTCCCAGCACATAAGCGTGAATCACCGGCGTGCGCCCGGCGTCAAGGAGTTGCTGGACAGTCAGCACGAGCCGGGCAATCGTTTCTTCCCGCGGCGGCAACCGATACCGCGGGTCGCCGTAGGTGCTCTCCATGATGAGAACATCCGCCTTGGGGGGCTCTGCCGCCTCGGCCGTTGCCGAGCCCCGCAGCTTGAAATCGCCCGTGTAGAGCAGCGATCCTGCCGGGCCAGCGATTCGCAGCATTGCCGAGCCGAAGACGTGGCCAGCCGGGTGCGTTGTGAGGCTCAGGTCGCCCCACGCGAGGGACTCGCCGAACGGCATGGCCTTCGTAGGTCTCGCGCCATACCGGTGTTGATAAAGCGCAGCGGTCGCGGGCGTGCAATAGGCCAACTCGTGACGCCCCATGTGATCGGTATGGGCGTGCGAAATGAATCCCCGCGGCTGGCGGCGGCGAACATCGACCGCCAGGTCGATGCTCGTGATTTTCAGCCCGCCGTCGTAGTGAAACATGGGCGCTACTACTCGATGCGATTCGGAGCGCCTCAGGCCTGCGCGCCAGCCGCCGCCACCGGCTTATCACCGGAGACATTGGCCAACAGGGCGTCGAGCATCGTGGATGCCTTGCTGACAATCGACTCGCGGGTTTGGCCTTTCGACAAACCCGGCCACACGGCAACAGCCACTGGTCCCTCAAAGCCCATTTCGTCCAGCGCGGAAACATAACTGGCCGTATCGATCACGCCACCTTCGCCGGGCATGACGCGCTGCTCGTTGGTAATGCTCGCCACGTCCACTCCCGCGGGAATATCAGAGAGGCGTGTGCTAACAATCTGCTCGCCGCGGAGAGACCGCAACTTTTCGAGATCGCCGCCGCCGACCTGCCATTGCCAGGCGTCGAAAAACAAGCCCACATTTTCCCGTTGGACCGAATTGATTAGCAGCAATAGTGGATCGACCTGGTGAATGAACTCAAAGCCGCCATCGGCTCGATCGCTTTGTGCGGCCAGGAAATTGAGTGCCAGGCGAACGTTGCCGGGGGCCAGGACGTCTGCAACTTCCCTCAGCCGTTCAACGCAGAACTGAAAATTCTCATGAAAGGGGCGCTGCTCGCAGGTCGGAGCGATGGTGGTGTAGCAGCGATCCGCCCCGAGCTGGCCGCAAATTTCCAAAACCAGACCAGCCTGAGCCAGATCCGCGCGAAAATCCTTTTCTTCGCCGGCCCAACGAATTGGGAGTTCAAAACCACCAATCCGCATCGACGCACTGGACAAATACCGGCAGGCTTGCTGGGCACTGGTGGTCTGGGCTCGCCGCAGCACCTCACTGATATCGATGTCCAGCCCCTTAAATCGGTGCGTCAGAGCGATCTCAACAAGCTCGCTTTGGCGACCGAAAATGCCGATGGCAGAAGGACTTAAGTTCTTAAACATACTACTCCCTTTCTGTTCCGAGCCGCGCCCTGCAACCGTCCGGCGATCGCCAGCGCTAAGCGTTTCCCCAAGAGGCAGTCATTATCGCCCGTCAGCCCGATCCATCAACCCGCCGTCCCCCGATACAGGGGTTTCGGGAACGGCGCTGTATGTTTGCCTGGATTACCCAACTTCCACCCATTCCGGCACATGGAATTCAAGCTCTGGCAAGTCTTCGTTCTGGCGGTCGTCCAGGGAGTGACAGAGTTCCTGCCGATCAGCTCGGACGGACACCTGGTCGTCATAGCTCCGCTGCTCTTCGGCGCTCAAACAGCGCCCCCCAAGATGCTGGACCTGACGATCGCCCTCCACATGGGAACGCTCGGCTCAATCCTCCTCTATTACCGTCGGAACATTGTCCAACTGCTGGGCCAGGATCGGCGATTGCTTTGGTTGCTGTTCCTAGGGACGGTTCCAGCCGTCGCGCTCGTTCTTGTCTGCAAAGTGCTGCTGGACGACTGGTTTGACCGCGTGCTGGAAAGTCCGCTGCTCGCCGGCTTCATGCTGCCAGTGACAGGGATCGCGGTGCTGTGGGCCCAGGCCCAATCACGCGGCAAGCGAGACTATCACGACCTGAAGTGGTATGACTCGCTGCTCATCGGCACGGCGCAGGCGACGGCCATTCTGCCTGGCCTGTCGCGCAGCGGGACGACGCTCGCCTCGGGGGTTGGCGTTGGCCTGTCCCGCGAGTCGGCGGTGACATTTTCGTTCCTGCTCGCGATTCCGGCCTTGCTTGGCGCTGGCGCTTACGAAGGCCTCAAAATTCTCAAAGATGCCCAGCCGCTTTCGACTTCACCAGGAAATCTGGCCGTGGGAATCCTCGTTTCATTCGCGATCGGATTGCTTTCGCTGAGTTGGCTCAATCGGCTCCTGAAGCGCGGCAGGCTGCACTGGCTCGGCTGGTATTGCGTTGCGCTCGGGTTAATCGTTATCGCCTGGCAATCAGGTCTGGTTTAAGCCGCTCTGGTTTGTCCGATCTGTTTTTCGGCTTCAACCACTATTCAAGCCGCAACAGCAAGTCGCCTGTCTCGACGCGGCTGCCAGCCTTCACGAACACATCGGCAATGCGGCCTTCGACCTCGCTGTTCACCGTCGTTTCCATCTTCATGGCTTCGAGCGTGAATAGCTTCTGACCCTTTTTGACATTGTCGGCGGCCTTCACTGCGACCGTGACGACCATGCCGGGCATGGAAGCGCCGACTTCCTTGGAATTGGCCGGGTCGGCTTTGGCGGTCCGAGTGGCTGCGGCTTCCAACGAACGATCGACGACGCTCACGTCGCGCGGCTGGCCGTTCAGCTCGAAGAAAACGGTGCGCGTGCCGTCGGTGTGGGGTTCGCTGACCGTGAGGAACTTGATGATCAGCGTCTTCCCCTCTTCAATTTCGACGCTAATCTCCTCGCCGTTGTCTTGTCCGAAGAAGAAGACTGGCGTGGGGAGAATGCTCGTATCGGAATAGGCGCGAACGTGAGCCACGTACTCCTGATAGACCTTCGGATAAAGCAGATACGAGAGGCAATCGCGGCGGTTGGGCTCGCGCGTGATCATGCCGCGGACTTTTTCGGCTGCCTCGTCAAAGTTCGCGGGAGGCAAGCTCTCGCCCGCGCGGCCCTCGATTACCTTGCGACCGCGGAGCACTCGCTGTTGCAAGCCGGGGGGCCAGCCGCCGGGTGGCTGACCCATCATTCCGGAAAGCAAGTCAATGATCGACTCGGGATACGCCAGCTCGCGATTTCCCGACAGGATTTCCTGAGCAGAGAGACTATTGGCGACCATGAACAAAGCGAGATCGCCAACTGCTTTGCTGCTGGGCGTGACCTTCACGATGTCGCCGAGGAGCTGATTGGCCTCCGCGTAAGCGCGGCAGACTTCCTGCCAGCGCTCGGCCAGGCCCAGCGCCCGCGCCTGCTGATAGAGATTGGTGTACTGACCGCCGGGCATCTCGTGGCTGTATAGCTCAGCCGTCGCAGGAAGCAGATTGCTGTCGAACGGCAGGTAAAACTCGCGCACGGCTTGCCAATAATCGGAAAGGGCGGCGAGCTTCTGACCATCGAGGCCCGTATCGCGCTTCGTGAACCGCAGCGCCTCGACGATCGCATTCAGATTCGGCTGGCTGGTGCCGCCAGACATCGCGGCCATCGCCCCGTCGGCGATATCCAGGTTTTCCTCCGCGGCCTCCAAGATCGCAGCGGCCTGCATGCCCGCCGTATCATGCGTGTGAAAGTGAATTGGAATGCCGATTTCCTGCTTGAGCGTCTTTACCAGGAGCTGCGCGGCGTAGGGCTTGCAAAGTCCGGCCATATCCTTGATGGCCAAAATATGAGCGCCAAGCTTTTCAAGCTGCCTGGCCAGCTCGACGTAGTACTTCAGGTCATACTTCGGCCGCTGGGGATTGAGGATGTCGCCCGTGTAGCAGATCGCAGGCTCACAAATGCCGCCAGCCTGGAGCACCGCCTCCATCGCGACTCGCATGTTGGGCACCCAGTTCAGCGAGTCAAAGATGCGAAAGATGTCCATTCCGGCATCGGTCGCTTCTTTGCAAAACTCGCGCACCACGTTATCGGGGTAGCTCGCATAGCCAACGGCGTTGCTGGCTCGAAAGAGCATTTGAAAGAGGATGTTGGGAATCTTCGCGCGGAGGTCGGCTAAGCGCTGCCAGGGACATTCCTTGAGAAAACGCAACGCGGTATCAAAGGTCGCTCCGCCCCACATTTCCAAGGAGAAAAGATTGGCCGCGTTTCTCGCATACACCTCGGCGATTCCCGACAAGTCGCGGGTGCGAAAGCGCGTGGCCAGCAAGGACTGGTGTGCGTCTCGAAACGTCGTATCCGTGAGCAGGAGCTGCTCCTGGCTCAGGACCCATTGACCAAATTTCTGCGGACCGAGTTCCTTGAATTTGTCGCGCGTGCCGACGGGCGGCGATGCCGACTGGTCGAAGGCCGGCACGGGCGCCGGTGCGCGCCGGGCTGCTCGCGGCAGTCCTTTGACCAGTGGATGACCGTTGACAATGATCTCGCCCAAGTAGGTCAGCAGCCGCGTGGCCCGGTTGCGCCGCCGCGGCAGCGCGAACAGCTCGGGCGTCTGGTCAATGAATCGCGTGATGACCTTGCCTTCGAGAAAGGTCGGCTGCGTGATGAGCTTGATCAGGAACTGAATGTTCGTTTTGACGCCGCGCACGCGAAATTCCTGGAGGCAGCGCTCCATGCGGTTGCAAGCGTCGATAAAGCGGCGGCCGCGGGCCGTCACTTTGACAAGCAAGGAGTCGTAAAACGGATTCACCGTCGCGCCGCTGAAGGCGCTGCCGGCGTCAAGGCGAATCCCCATGCCGCTCGCGGACCGATAGTGGGCGATTCGGCCGTAGTCGGGGAGAAAGCCATTTGTTGGGTCCTCGGTGGTCACGCGGCACTGCACAGCGAAACCGCTAGTTCGTACGGCCTCTTGGCTGGGCAGACCGATTTCCGGATCGGCCAGCGGCACGCCCTGAGCCACCAGAATCTGCGATTTGACCAGATCGATGCCAGTGACTTCCTCAGTCACCGTGTGCTCGACCTGAATCCGCGGGTTGACTTCGATGAAATAGAATTGATTCGTGTCGCGATCGACGAGAAATTCCACCGTGCCCGCGTTCTCGTATTTGACGGCGCGGCCGATCTTGAGGGCGGCGTCCAGCAAGGCCTGGCGCACCGCCGAATCGAGATTGGGCGCAGGCGCAATCTCAACGACCTTTTGATGCCGGCGCTGCACCGAGCAATCACGCTCAAAGAGATGGACCAGGTTGCCATGCTGGTCGCCCAGGATCTGAACCTCAATGTGGCTCGCCCGGCTAATGAACTTTTCGATGAAGACATCCGGGCTGCCGAAGGCGGCGAGCGACTCCCGCTGGGCTTGTTCGAACGCAGGTGTGAACTCGCTTTCTTTTTGAACCACGCGCATGCCGCGGCCGCCGCCACCTTTGGCCGCTTTGAGAATGACCGGATAGCCAAGTTTTGCCGCAATCGCCAGGCCCTCTTGCGCGGAAGCGATGGCGTCCGAACCGCCGAGGATCGGCGCGCCAACCTGCTTCGCGATGTTCCGGGCGAATGTCTTGTCGCCGAGCTTTTCCAAAGCGTCATCGTGCGGCCCGACAAAAGTAATGCCTGCGCGCTTGCAGGCGCGGGCCAACTCAGGGTTCTCCGACATGAACCCGTAGCCCGGATGAATCCCGTCGACGCCGTGCGCCTGGGCGCCCGCAATGATGTTTGGAATATTCAAATAGGAGCGAATCGGCTCACCCGGCTTACCGACGAGATAGGCTTCGTCGGCTTTGAACCGATGCAGCGCATAGCGGTCCTCATGGGAGTAGATGGCGACGGTCCGGATGCCCAGCTCGTGGCCGGCACGGAAAACGCGGATGGCAATTTCGCTGCGATTGGCAACGAGAAGTTTCGTAATTTTGGGCATGAAAGCAGCGCTGGCGGTGCAGGAGGATCAGTCGGGCGGCAGAGAATCTTTCCAAAGTAGCCGCCGAGGAGAGAATCGTGAAGTGTACCCGATTAGAGAGCGCAGGCGGTACCCAACGCATCTATGAGCGCGCTGAAGTCCGAGGGGCTGCTGGGCGAGGCTTTGGCTCACGCGGCTCTTTGGCTTTTTCCTTGCTCGGAGGGCCAGGCTGCGCGGGAGGAGGCGGGCTGGTCAGCTCGACCTCGATCGATTTTCGCCGGCCATTGCTGTCTAGCACAATGCTAACTTTGTCGCCGGCGACATAGCGGTGGATGAGGGTCGCCAGGTGAGTCGGATCCACGACATCAATGTCATCCACAGAAATGATTTTTGCTCCAATTTGAACGCCAGCCTTGGCCGCCGGCGAATCGGGAACAACCTCTTTAATGATCGCGCCCGACGGCGGGTCGCCAGACGTTTCGGCTTGCACGCCCAGAAATGCCTCTCGGAGCGTCTCGCCGGCTTTCATTCGATCGAGAATTTTTTCCAGGCCATTCAGCGGGATTGCAAAGCCAATCCCTGAGTCGTACCACTCAGCGCCGGCCGCCTCGCGACTCGATCCGGGGCTGAGAGGCACGCACAAACCAATGACGCGGCCCTGCAAATCAACCAGCGGCCCGCCATAGTTCGCCGGACTCGTGTTAACGTCGGTTTGCACCGCCTTGCCAGACGCACGGCTGATTGCCGAAATAATCCCGGCGGAAATCACCGGCTCCTTCGCGCCAAAGCCGACTCCCGTTGCCAACGCCCACTGTCCAACCCTTAAAACGCTTCGTGGCGCTGACTCCGGAACCGGCAAATCGGAAACGCCATCAACCTTGAGCAGGCAAATTTTGCGAGTCTCATCACGGCCCAGAAGATTGGCAACAAAGCGGGTGCCGTTCGCAAAGACCACGGTGATGATTGGCGGCTTGCGCAGGAAATTGAACGTGCTGGTAAGAATGTGGCCTTCCGGCGAGACGATGAGGCCCGTCGTCGGACCTTCGCCCGGAGCCTGATACGCGCCGCCATCCGCCCCAGCCGCGATCCCGCCGAAGCCTTCGATCCGCACAAGCATGGGCGCAATCTTCGCAGCCGCTGCACGAAAGGCTTTCGGCGCGAGGAGCGTGGCCTCTGCGCGTGGTGGCGCGGTCTGAGACGAGGGTTCCTCTGCGCCTGCCTGCGGGATCGGCAACGCGATGGCAATCGCCACGATGACTATTGTTTTGCAGCTCACTTCTCTGCCACCGCCACAATTCGCACGCTGACAAGCTCGTTCTTCCGTTTTACCTCGACCACGACTTCCTGTCCCACGGGAAGCGATTCGACAATGCGTTTGAAATCGCCAGAGTCGCGAATGACGTGGCCCGCGATCGTGACGACCAGATCATCGGTATGCAGCCCGGCGGCAGCGGCCGGACCGCCCGGCACGACGCGGTCGATATATGCCGGTCCGCGACGGCCGCCAAGCGCAAACAACCGGATTCCAAGGTCGCCCTTTGCGTCGGCCTTGGTCATGGCACGAGCGGATGAAGACGCATGCCCGGCGAGGAATTTGACAAGCAGATCGGCGGGGACCGCGTAGTTCAACCGCGTGCCGGTGCTCTTGCTTTCAATCACGCGCCCGATCATGCCCAAGAGCTTTCCATCGGCAGTCACGACGCCCCGCCTTCAGCGCCAGGATTGCTGGTAATCGCGTCGTAAAGATACGCCTCGGCCTGGTAGGGAAACTCCTGTACGCCGCGGCGGGCATCGATAGACATTCGTAAGCCGAGCACGCCGATGTTGACGCTCAGGGGCTCGTCGCGATCTGCGACTTTGAACGCGTTGCTGACTGCGAGCACCCAATCGCCCGGCGTGGCCGGAACTGTTTGGCTCAGGTCAAAGCACTCGGGCGTAGGAACATCGATCTTGAGCAGCGCCGCCTGCAGTTCAGTGCTCCGCCGGACGACAGTTGCCGGGTGGGTCTTGCCACCAGGCAGGGTCGCTCGCAGATTGTCCCCGTCGAGAAAGACGCCCTGCGCAGTGAGTATTTCACCCTGCGTGCTGACGATAATGCCGGTCGCATAGCCAGGGCTGCGGCCGATGCCTGCGCCGAAGATTTTGACCGTGCGCTGCTGGGCGAACTCGATCGCCTCCCCAAAAGGGCCGTCCGGCGATTCCCTGAGATCATGGCCAACCATAGCCGACTTCGCCGGGGGACTGTCAGGATTGCGCGGAATGACGCTCAGCTCCGCTTTCTCTGCCAATCCGTGAACGAGAGTGCGTAGTCTCGGCAGCCAAAGCCCGGCACGCGATTGCCAGTCATCGTAAAGCGTCGCCGCGATGGGCTCGTCGTCCTCAAGCCCCACCCCTGTCTTAATCAGCTCCACGGACGGCCGACCGGCGGCATCGAAAACGCTCAGCCATAGGAACAATTGCTCGCTCGTCTCTGTTTCGGTGATCGAGAGGCGATAGCACCATCGGCCGCCAGCTTTGTCGGCGCCGTTTAGCGCGAGGTTGCCCCAGTTTTTTTCGGCTCTCTTATCAAACAGAATCGAAAGCGCCACGCCTTGGGCGAAATGCGGATCGAGCAGCGCTTTGCCTCGCGAAATTACTTGCGTCTGGCCCGCCGGGGGCGTCTTCCGGCATTGCTGGCCGTCACAAACGATTGTCGTGCGATTGCCGTCGATGGAGTATTCGACGCGCAACTGACCATCCCGGCCAATGGTGATGGTCTGGTCACCGACGATTATTCCGTCTCGCCGAATCTCTGACTCAAGCCGGACGTCGCGGAAATCTTCCTTGTTTATTACCTCTCGCCACTTTGCCAAAAGGTCCTGCGCAATCGACTGATTGAGCTTGGCATCGCGGATCTTTCCTGCGTCCGCGAGTGGAAACTCGGGCCGCTGTGTATTTACTTTCGGGCGCGGCGCTTCGGGTTCTGGCCGCGGAGACTCCTCCGGCGGCTGGGATTTAGCCGCGACGAAGCGCTCGTAGGGCAGCGGCGTTAAGCGAACACGAATCGTTCGTTTCAGATCCTCGTGTTCAAATTCCAGCGCGACGGGCCAGCCCGCGGGATAGGTGCTGAGTAGATTCGTGAGCTGGTTGGCGTCGTTGATCGGCGTACCCTCAAAGGCAAGCAGCTTATCGCCGAGCGCCAGGCCGGCTCTTGCCGCCGGCGCGGCCGTATTGATCGTGTAACAGACGACGCCGGCAGGCTGATTCCCAAAGACCGCGTCGAGCGTCCCGTGCTGTGCAATCTTGGTTGCCAGCAACTCGGGAATGAATGTTTTGATCTGGTTCGACGAGATGGCATAACCCAAGCCGACGTTGACCCGGCCCCGCTCTTCAAAGCTGCCTCGGCCGTTGATTCCGACGATTTCACCGCGAAGATTGAATAGCGGTCCGCCCGAGTTGCCAGGATTGATCGAGCTGTCCACCTGAATGCAGTTGCCGTAGACGAGTTGATTTAGCCCCGAACCTTCCTGGAAACGTTTCACGCCGCTGACAATTCCCAGCGACACCGACGGCCGCTGGTCCTCGGCCAGCCCAAACGGATTGCCCATCGCCAGCGCCCAATCGCCGACACGAACCAGATCACTGTCGCCGAGCGGCGCGACCGTAAATGTTTCTCGCCCGCTCAACTTAATGACCGCCAGGTCGCCGCCGGGATCGGTGCCGATCAGCTTCCAGCGATAAAGCTTGCCGTCAGCCAGGCCGGCCCAGCCCTGTTCGCCCGCGGCAGCCACGACGTGATGGTTGGTTAGCGCGTAGCCAGCCGGATCGAACAGCACGCCGCTGCCGCCGCCGTGACGGTCATCGCCATAGACGGCGAGGACTGCGCCATACACAGCCTCGATCGCGTGCATGCGGGCCGCTTCGGCCTGCTGCACGATGGATAGCTCTTTAGCCGGAATTGCGGCAGGTAGATCTTCCCCAAATGCGATTGCATCAATCACGCCCAGGATGGAAAAACAGACCAGCAACAATGGCCGCGCCGCCGCCACCGCTGGGCGATCACCGCCGTCGCTCTGCCATCTTGTGCAAGCCATCGTTGTCGCGATTGCCCTTTTCAAAGCTATTTGGGCCGGCTCTTCACCAGGCGCGCATCGCACCAATCGGCGTGATCGGCCAGATCGAGGCCTTCGCCCGGTTCGACGACCAGCGTTATCGAACTACGATTGACAATTGGCAGCTCAAATTCATACGGCGGATCGCTGCCCGTCAGGCGGCGGCTGAAGAGCGGCTGGCCATCTGCCAGGACCGAAAAGACGCAGTCGCCCTTTCCCGCGGCTTCGGCGTCGATGCCGATAGTAGCCGCGAGGACATCCCACTTTTTATCGGTCGCAAAGGTGAGCGACGAGCGGGCATGAACGCCAAGCCCTTTCTCGAAGACTTGCTTGCCGAGCGTCAGCGGCTTGCCCAGCACGCTCTTATCCCGCTGGGCGGGCAAGGGGATGGTGACCAGCGGCAGTTGTTCTTCGGCCGTTGGCTTCAGATCCGACAAGAACGCCACGCGGCTGGAGCGAATCGCTACTTTGGAAACGGCGCTCCAAGCAAACGAGACCGAGGCGCCGGCGGGAAATCCGACCGTCGCTTTGTCTTCGGTTAGCGCAAGCGATTCGCCGCCCACGGTTGATCCGTCACGAAACGTTATGAGGCAGGGCGCCAACGCATCATTTGGCGCAGGCTGCGCGATCACGATGCCCACGACGCGCTGCCGCGGCACAGTCCGCACTTCGGCGCCGATTTCGATTGTCAAATGTTGTGCCGTGAGCGACTTGATCAGTCCGGCAACACTGGTGACTTTGCCGGCATCGTCCTTGACAAAGACGCGATCGAGCTCGGCCGACGGTGTCGCCAATGCCTTCTCGAAATCCGCACTCGTCAGGGCCGGCGCGGTCCGAATACCGCGAACGAGATCAACCGGCACATTGAGCGGCTCGCCGTTGGCCCAAGCGAGCTGGCACTTGTCCTCGCCGATCGAGAGGTCCTTTGCGTAGATTCGACTTCCTCCTCGCAATTCGGCAACGATTGTCGGCTTTTCCGGCGGGACCGACGGCGCCAACTCGATCCGGCGAAGATCATCCAGCATCAGATCCGCCGGGAGGCCTTCACCGCGGAGCATGCCATTCGAGATTTCTAACGCTTTAAAAGGAATCGCCTTGCCATCGAGAAGGATGAGCTGTTGGAGCGACTGCTGACCAGACGCAGTGGCTGCGACCAGCGAAGCGGCGGCAAACAGAACTGCCGCCACGCTCCCCGGCCAGCATCGGCGCGACGCGAGATGATCTAAGGCGCGACCAGGCATACCACTATCTTACTTGACTCCGCAGCGCCCGGCTGCTGCTTCCGCTACTCCGACGCATGAACCTAGGCCTAACTAACCACCGTCATCTTGAAAACTTTTGTAGTACTGCTCGATGAGTTGTTGGTAGCGAGCAGGAAATCGCTCCTTGATCGCGCTATAGACCGGGTCGCGGTCTTTGTCACGGAGCCGGCTCCAAGGGCTTTGCGGGCCGCCGCGGTGCAGACGTTTCAGTGCGTCGGAATCGATGCCTTTGCTGCCACCGCCCGTGGCGCCACCCTGGCTCCCTTCGCCCTTGGCCTGGCTTTGCGATTCGCCCGCCTTGCCCTGCTTTTGGCCCTTGCCAGAGCCGCTGCCGCGGCAATTGCACTCGCGCTCTTCGGCTTCTTTGATGAGCTTGGCGAGGATCTCAATGACCTTGTCCTGCTGCTGCTGGGTCTCGGCGCCAGTGTCTTCCAGCGTAAGCTTCCGCCTGCTGAAGTCCATCCGCAGATGCACGTCGCTCAGCGACCCTTCGCGAAACAACTTGAGCGCCTCAAGCTGGCGAAACGCTCCCACCCGCATCCGCTCCGGAGCGTTCCGATATTCCGTCAGAAACTTCTGCAGCGTCTCCGTCGCCTGCTGATGCTGCAAGAGCGCGACCTCAGTCACCCCGCGCAGGAACAGCACCTCGCCGCCGCTGGCGGTCTTATCCGCCCACTTCCCGTGCAAGTCGGTTAGCAGCGGCACGACCTCTTCAAACCGCTCGTCGAGCAGGTAGGCCCGCGCGAGGAAGAACGAGGCGTCAGCCGCCAGGTAAGCGTCAGTCGATTCGCGCAGCTTCGTCAGGCCCACAATCGCTGCGCCCAGGTTGTCTTCACCCAGTGCCGTCAGAGCCGCTTTGAATTCCGGGTATAAAACCCGCAGCGATTCGGTAATCGCCGCGGCGCGATCTTCCGGTGTTTGGCGAAGCTGTTTGACCAGCTCCGAAACAATGCGCTTCTGCTCCGGCGCTAGCGACTCATTCTGCTGAACCGCCGCCACGAAACCATCGAGGAGGGGATCGAGATCGACGGGAGCCGCCGTAGCAAATCCCGCATTCAAGGCCATCCACGTGACGGCCAACACGCCGGCAAGTCGATTGCATTTCATAGGAAAATTCCTGTCAACAACAGTGTACCACAAAGACTCGAAGACCACGAAGCAGGAGTTTTTACTTCGTGTCCTTTGTGCTTTCGTGGTTGTCCCTCCCGCATTTATCTTCCGGCTCATTGAGCCCGTTCCAGGATTCGGATGGTCATTTCAGCAATTTCTGCCTGACGCTCCGCAATCTTGTTTGTCTCACCTTTGAATACTTCGTCCGGCGGGCCTTGCTGCAGGCGCGTGGAGTCGAGGGCCACGGTCCTCCGGTTAATGCGAAGCTGGGCTGAGCGGAGCAGCTTCAGCTCAGCAGAATTCGGAAGCAGCGGCTCCTGCCCGCCTCCGCCACCTCCCCCGCCGCTCCCTTGCCGCTGCTGCTGGAGCTTTTGCAGCGCCTCAATTAGCTCTTCAAGCGTCGTCTCGACTTCTTTTTGCAGCGTAAGCGTGTATTGATCGGTGCGGAGGTTTTCGGCCAGCAAATTGCCGACGCTCACTAAGTCGTCGCGAAGCTGCTCGACAATGTCTGGGAAGACCACGCTCGTGCCATCGTCGATGATGATGTCGAGCGCTTGCTGGGCTTTGCCGGCCAGCCCGCGATCCTTGGCCTCCGTTTCGCTGCGCACGGCTTCCATCCGCCGTTCCTCGTCGCCAAGGGCACGCGCGCTGTTGCGGTCGCTGCGTGCGAGCTGGCCGCCCGCCTCCAGACGCGTCTTGTCGAGGGCTGCGGTCTGCCCAGTCAGCCGCTGCTGCGTTGACAGCATCTCGCGGAAACGCGCCTCCAAGCGGGCGAGCTTTTCGAGTTGCGTCTCTTCCCGGAGTTGTGCCAGGCGATCCTCGATCTCTTGCAGAGCGTCCTGCAACTCGCGGATGGCCTTGGCTTCCTGCCGCGAAGCGTCAAGCGGCTCCTGCTTCCGCAAGCCGCCGGAGGCCTGCTGCATCGACTTTTGCGCCTGCTGCAGTTTCTGCTGTCCGGGCTGTGGCTTGCCGCTACCGCCTGCTTGGCCGCCAGCGCCTCCCGGGGCGCCAGCCATCTTCTGTGCCTCCTGCATTTTCTGTTCAAGCTGCCCGGTCTGGCTGCTTTCCAGCACATTGGGATCCTAAGCTTAGAATTCCACGTGGACAAGTTGTCGCGGCCGCTTCTATAGTGTCACCTAAATACTAGTGACTCCAGCGTAACTGGACTGGCCACAGTTAGGCCGCAAATGTAATCACACTGGCTCACCT
>JADMIO011565036.1_pt1 | contig 18217 bp, 16 predicted proteins | sample 8958161 | NCBI WGS metagenome assembly JADMIO01 (sample SAMN16585339, study PRJNA669376) | soil metagenome | isolation source: Crop rotation soil | place: USA: Cullars Rotation, Alabama | collected 2011 | reverse complement strand
GGTGGGGGTGGTGGGGGAGGTCGCGGATGATGACCCGACGACGCTCAAACCTTGGTCCCCGCAATCGACGCGGGTTCGCGACGTTCATGGTGCTCTGGGCCGTGGCGCTCGTGGCGCTGGTGCTGGTTGCGCTGCAGTCGAGCTCGTTCCGGCGCGCGGCGGCGGGGCGCGAGGCGCTGGGGCGGGTGCGGGCGTACTGGGCCGCGCGGGCGGGTGTGGAGGCGACGATCGCGAAGATGACGATGGACACGCTGACGCCCGACGCATCCTCGGCCCTGACGATCCAGTCGGATCTGGCGTCGGTCGCGCGCGGGACGGTCGGGAAGTCCGGCAGTTACTCCATCCGCCACTTTGATGGCACGCAGGAAGTTGACGGGCCCGAGGATGCGGGCTCCAAGATCAACGTCAACCGGATGAACGTCGAGGACCTCAAGCTGCTGGAGATGGACGATTCGACAGCGCAGTCCATCTACAACTGGATCCACGGCGCCGACGACACGGCCGCGGTCCCGGGCGCCGACGAGGGCACGTACACCGGCAAGAAGTACCCGTACAAGCCGCGCGGCGCGGCGGTGCGCTCGCTGAAGGAGCTGGAGCTGGTCGAGGGCGTGGATCCGCACTTCCTTCGCGGCGAGGATGCGAACTACAACGGGCGGCTGGACCCCAATGAGGACGACGGGGACGCGTCGCTGCCTGCGGATGACAACGGCGACGGGCTGCTCGACCCTGGGTGGACGAAGTACATCACGGCCGTGAGCGAGGGGGACCGGGTGACGTCGTACAGCACCTCCGGCCAGCAGAAGCTGGACCTGCGCACGGCCAGCACATCGGACATCACGGCCCGGCTGAAGGTTGACCAGAACCAGGCGCAGGCGATCTCAACGCACGCGAACAACGGCACCGCGACGTTGGCGGACTTCATCCGGACGGACCTCGGGACGCTCGCGCAGGACGCCCAGGCCGCGACGCTGCTCAACGGGCGTCAGCAGCAGACGACGGTGAACACGCTCTCGAAGGACCAGCTCAAGGCGCTGCTGGACGAGTGTGTGGTGAGCACGGAGATCGCCGCAGACGGCCCCCGCAAGGGCAAGATCAACATCAACACCGTGCCGCGCGAGACGCTGGTCGAGCACTTCTCGCAGATCCCCGAGGATGTCGCGGACGCGATCATCACGGAGCGGGACGCCCGCTCCGGCGGGTTCCTGAGTCTTCTGGATCTTGAGGACGTTCCGTCGGTAACCACGGATGTGCTGGCGGACATGATGGCCCACATCGACGTGAAATCGAACGTCTACGTGGCTTCCTGCCGCGGGCGGGACTCGAACACGGGCCTGGAGGTCGAGATTGTGGCGGTTCTGGATCGTTCGTCGATACCGGTTGTCATCCGTGATTTGGTGGTCCGTTAGGGAGCTTGCGTGATACTGCCGAAGCGTGAGAGTGTGAAGAACGTCGCCGCCCTGCACCAGCAGGAGGGGATGTGGCGCGTCTTGATCGCTTCCCTCAAGGGTGGCGGCGAGGTGGAGATCAAGGCGGCCGAGAGCGTGCCGGCGTCCGGCGCCGAAGCGCTCGCGGGGCTGATCCAGCGTCACGGCGGGGTTGATCTGGTCATCCGAGTGCTCCCGCCGGGGTGCACGGTCGCGAGAGTGTGCGCTCTGCCGGATGCGCAGGGGGGCACGGACGCCGCGACGCCCGCGGCGATGGCCGATGCGTTGACGCTGATTGCTGAGAGTGAGTTGCCCGCGAGTCTTCCGGCGTACCGGCGTGCGGCGGGGCTGATCAATGCGTCGCGGGGCGTGGGGCGCAAGGCGGTGGGCTTGCTGACGGGGTGGGCGGCGGGTGGGGAGCAGGAGGCCGGTCGGGCGGCGCGGATCGCGCCTGAGGTGTGCATCTCCGAAGCCGCGGCGCTGGCGGTGCTCGCGCAGCTGGTCGGCGGGGTTGAGCGTGCGTGGACGGTGGACCGCGCGGGCGGGGCGATGACGATTCTCGCGGCGGGTCCGGAGAAGACAGTCGTGCGCATCGCGCGCGTTCCCGCGGGCGATACGGGGACAGATGCCCGCAGGAACGCGATCAACGAAACCTCACGCGCGGCCGGGCTTGGGGCGGCCGAGCCGCGGAGCGGCTCCGGCTGGGTCGTGCTCGAGCCCGCGCCGGCGTCGCCGCGTGTGGCCGGGACGCTGCGCACTTCTGATTGGCTCTCACAGTTCGGCCTCGCGGCGGCGGCGATCGCGGCGTACGCGGACCCGAGCCCGGCGGTCGCTTCGTTGGTCGGGCTGCACGAGCTCGAGCCCAAGGCCAAGCCGCCCGTGCTGCAGCGCGTGAGCGAGCTGCTGGGCGCCCCGCGTCGCGCGGCGGCGATCATCGCGGCTTGCGTGATTGTGGCGGTGGTGGTCCCGATCGGCGTGGCGATGGCCCGCGTGAAGATCCTCGAGAAGCAGATCCCGGACGCGAAGGCGCTGATGGCGGAGAACTCGCAGGGCTCAAAGGAGGCGGGCTTCTATAAGCAGCTGCTCGCAAAACGCTGGCCGATGACGAAACTGCTCGCCGACGTGGCGAACTCGTGCCCGTCAGGGGTCATGTTGGACTCGGTCGAGATTACGCAGGGCGAAGGCGTCGTGATGCGCGGCACGGCGGATGACACCGACAAGGTCACCACGTTCCGCGAGCACCTGCGTCAATCCAAGGTGTTCAGCGATGCGACGGCTCCGTCACTGGGGAACAAGCCCGATGGCGGGGTGACGTTCCAGATCACCGCCAAGGTTGCGCCGGGCGGCGCGGTGTACTTGCCCAAGTCGTCGGCCGAACTCGCGGCTGCGGGGGCTTCGGAGCACGCGTCCGGGGATCCGGTCAAGCCCTCAACGCGATCAAATGGCTCGTCCCGAGCGGACCGGAACTCCTCCCGCACCGACCGCCGCAATACAAACGATTCGCGCACGAACCGGCCCAGCTCTCGCGATTCCTCGCGGGATTCGTCCGCTCGCACGGACCGCACGATCCCCGGCACGCCGCAGCCCGCGGCGCCCAAGCAGCCCATCCCGCCGCCGATCTCCGATGCGGATATCGCCAAGCTCACGATCGAGCAGTGCGTGAAGGAGTTCCCGGCCCGCAAGGCCGCGTCGTCACAGGCCGGGCTCGACGAAGCGACGAAGCGCCGGCTGCTCGATGAGTACGAGAAGATCAAGGAGCACAAGAAGCAGCTCGAAGCCGCGGGGGGTGGCAAATGAGCGCTCTGGTGCAGCAGTTCAGGGCGCTCCCACGGGCCGCGAAGTGGCTGGCCTATCTGGGAGTCGTCCTGGTGGCGTACTTCGCCGTGGTCTGGCCGTTGCTGAAGGTGTCCGACTCGGTCAACTCCAAGGCCGCGCAGCTCAAGCTCGAGATCGCTCAGATCAACGAACTCCGGTCGGATGTGGGCGCCGGCGGCGACCTCCGCAAGGGCCGTCTTGCGTACGGAAACCCGCAGCGCCCCGAGGACGGCAAGGTTTCACCCGAATCGTTCACCCGCGTGGTGAACGGGATCCTCGATGCGAATGGTGTGGAGGACCGCAACGTCACGGAGCGAAGGGTCAGGGCGACCGGCGAGCAGGCGGGCAACTACGAACGGCTGATTCTCGACATCACTTTCGAGGCCAAGCCGGCGACCGTGATCGCGGTGCTGTCCGACCTCGAGAAGGCGTCGGAGGTGGCGGCCGTGGGGCGGGTCCGGATCGACAAGGGCAACGCTCGCGATGAGGAGCAGCAGCTGGTCCGCGCAACGATCGCCCCCGAGGCGTGGATTGGCTCCGGCGCGGGTGCCCCCAGCGCGCCGTCGAGCACGCCGGAGGTGCTGCCATGAACCGCACCATCCGGCTCCGAGATGGATCCACTCTTGACGTGTTGGGGCTGGCAGCCCTGGCCGCGCTGCTCCTCGCGATCGGGGTGGCGGCGTACGTCGTTGTGCCCCTCATCTCGCTGTACAAGCACCCGCCGGTATTGGAAGGTGCTCAGGCGAACGCCCAGGACTTGCTCGCCGAGCATCGCAAGCTGACCGAGCAGCAAGCTCTGGCGTTCAATGAGCACCACCTGTTCTATCCACCGGCGCCCCCCGAGCTGCCGCCCCCGCCGAGGGGTCGCGAATACGACGGCCCGCCGCTGATCGCCTACGTCAACGGCACGGCGTGGTTCACCAGCGGCGACAAGGTCTCCGCGAAGGATCCGCAGTCCGGGCAGTTCAAGTTCGTGCGCTCGAACGCCCCCTGGTCCGTCGTCGTGCAGTACCGCGGCGTTGAGTACGACGTGCCGCTGTTCAAGAAGACGGACTTGGTCAAGCTCAAGGAGACCGTCGCCCTCCCGACCAGATACACGCCCCCGCCACCCGGCTCCGGCCCCCGCGGCACGCTCCCCGACGGGGCTGGACCCGGTGCGGCCCAGCCGGGCGCGCAGCCCGGCCCCACGGCCATCGCCCCGGCGCAGGCGATCATCATCCCCGAATCAGGAACGGCTCCCCCGGCAAACCCGGCGCCGCCGCCTGCCGCGGATCCGGGCGCGGCCCCCGGTGCGGGCGGACCGGCTGCCCCGCCTCAGGCCCCCCCCGGTTCAACGCCGACCCCGCCCACCCCTCCGAATCCCTCCACCCCAGGCGCGCCTGGTCAGGCCAATCCAAGTCAGGGATCGTCCGATCCTCCCCGCGAGCCCGCATCGGGCTCTGATCATCCACGCCCGAGCCAACCATGATGACAACTTCCCTTACCGGCATCGCCGCACGCCGTCCGCGGCTGTCCATCCTGGCCGTGATCGCCGGCACGACGATCGGGCTCGGCGCGGTGCTCCCGCGCGCGGCCCTTGCGGACCCGGATGATCCGGACCCGGCTCTGGTCTGGGCACTGTCGCTGCTCGCCCCCGATGAGCTCGAAGACCTCCTCGATGAGCCCCAACCGTCGCAGCCGCAGGCGAACGCGCCCGAAGCCGCGGCCCCGGAAGCCGCACCGGCCGTAGACGGGCGCGGCCGTCGCATCCAGCCCGATGAGCCGACGGTGCTGGCGTTCAAGAACGTGACCGTCGAGCAGGTGTACCCGTTCATCGTGGAGGCCACCGGCAAGGCCGTGTTCGTGATGCCGGATGTGCTGTCGCTCCGGATCAGCGTGCTCAACGACAAGAAGATCCCGCGGGCCCAGGCCCTAGAGCTGCTGTTCGAGGCGCTGCTCCTCAACGGCGTGGCGGTGATCGAGAACGAGGACCGGATCACGCTCCGGAGCGTGACCGAGATCGACCGGGCCAACCTGCCGTTCGTCGGGCCGGAGCAGTCGCTCAAGGACTATTCGCTGGGCACGTTCGCCGAGAAGGCGTACGCCCTGCACCACGCGACGGCGCAGAACATCGCGGAGCTTTCCAAGAACTCCATCCCAAGCTACGCGAAGATGACGTTCGATCCGGACTCGAACCAGATCATCATCATGGGCGATGTCGGCCTGCTGCGGAAGTTCGAGCAGCGGATCGAGACCCTTGACGTGGCGGCCGCGGCCGCGCTGGTCACCGAGACGTTCCACCTGCAGTTCGCCGATTCGGAGCAGATCGCGCAGAACATCCGCGACCTGTACGCGCAGCAGCAGGGCCAGAACCGCGCAGGCGGGAACAACAATCCGTTCGCGAACTTCTTCAACAACCAGGGGCGCGGCGGCGGCGGGGGAGCCCAGCCGGGCGGTCGCGGGCCGGGCGGGGCGACCACTCCGGGGGGACAAGGCGGGGCCGCGTCTTCGGCGAATCTGCGTGTCACCTCCAACACCCAGCAGAATGCGGTGACGGTCGTCGCGGAGAAGTCCGTCGTCGATCAGATCCGCAGCCAGATCCAGAACGAATGGGATCTGAAGGTCGATACCGCCATCGCGCCGCACGTGTACGACCTGCAGAACTCCGACCCCGTCAAGATGCGCGACGTGCTGATCTCGATGTTCGGCAGCCCCGGCGCGCGCCAGCAGGGCGGCCAGCAGGCGGCGGCGACCACCAACGCCAACCGTCTGTACGGGCAGTTCACTTTCGAGGCGATCCCCGATTCGGGCCGCCTGGTCGTGGTCGCCAAGAGCCCGGCGCACCTCGCCGTCATCGACGAGATCATCCAGAAGCTCGACCAGCCGCAGAACGCCGGGCTGCCGCAGATCATCGAGCTCAAGCACGCCGACGCGGAACAGCTCGCCGAGCAGCTCAACGCCCTGCTCTCACGCGAAGGCACGCTGGCCCAGGTGACCAAATCCGAGAGCGGCCTGAGCACCACACAGGCCGGCCAGTCCCCTTTCGCCCAGACGCAGACCAACACCACGACCGCCCAGCAGACCCAGCAGAACGCCGCCAACAGCATCTATACCTTCTGGTGGGCCCGCTCGCAGCCGCCGACCACCACGGCGGGCTCGGGCAACCTGGTCGGCAAGATCCGCATCATCCCGGTGTGGCGCCAGAACTCGCTGATGATCCTCTCGCCCCCGGAGTACCAGGGCAGTCTGCGCGAGGTCATCCAGTCGCTGGACGGCGCCGGCAGGCAGGTGCTGATCGCGGCGGTGATCGCGGAAATCTCGATCGAGGACGCCACCGCCCTCGGGCTCCGCTGGTCCAACACGGCCATCACGCCCAGCAAGCAGGACAACGCCATCTCGTTCGGCCCGAGCTCGGCGGGCAATACCGCGGGCGGCACCGTCACGGGCGTCAAGAATGACCTCCTCCCGAGTCTGTTCGACACGTCCGTGCTGAACCTCGGCGTGAACATCAACGCCCTGCTCCAGGCCCTCGGCGAAAAGACCGCGATCAACATCCTCTCCGAGCCCCGGATCTTCACCTCGGACAACCAGCAGGCCGAGTTCTTCCAGGGCCAGGACATCCCCTTCATCACCGAGAGCCAGCCCAACACGCAGGGCAACCTGGTGCAGTCGTTCGACTACCGGGCCGTGGGCATCAACCTGCGGGTACGCCCGCGGATCACGATGAACCGCGACGTCGATATCAACATCAACCTGCAGCTGGCGAGCATCGAGCCCGGGCAGACGCTCTTCGGCGGGTTCATCGTGGACCGCAAGGAAACGACCACGCACCTGATCATCCGCGACGGCCAGACCGTCGTACTCTCGGGCATCCTGCGCACCGAGGACAATGAGGTGAAGCGGAAGGTGCCGATCCTGGGGGATATCCCGATCCTGGGGATCCCCTTCAACTCGGTCGAGCGGACCAAGACCAAGACCGAGCTCATCGCCTTCATCACGCCCTACGTCGTCGGCTCGGAGAGCGAGGTCGGGCGCGTCGACGAGAAGGACCGCGAGCGCCTGGCCCAGATCCGTGAGCGGCTCGCGCCCGTGGACATGCTGGACAAGAAGGACGACAAGAAAAAGGGTGTTCCGTCCCCGCCCCCGGGCGCAGCCAACCAGCCCCCGGGCCTGAGTTCGCCGCCAATCACGCCATCCGGCGGGGCATCGCCTCCCGGTGGGCGGTGAGAATGGACGCGTGAGAAGAGGCGAGAAAAAGCGTGTCCATGGCGGCGGAGCCCGATCAGGATCCCGCGGGCTGGACGCGCTCCGGCTCGCACTCGCCGCATTGGCGTCCCTGGGCCCGGTCGGCTGCGTTCAGCAGACGACCAAGCCCAAGATCAGCTTCCTCCCCCCGGGGGTCGCCCCCAAGCCCGACCTGCGCCGGCCGGTCGCCCAGCCGGCGGTCCAGGCGACTCCCGAAGGGACGCGCACAAAGGTCGGTCTGCGCCGCCTCGGCGCGGTGCCGTTTGATTCGCAGACGCTCCCGCTGACCTCCCCCGACGGACGCTGGATCGCGACGGAGCACGGCGCGCCCCCGCCCTGGGGCGCTGTCCTGGCTGCGCCCGGCGAGATGCCACCGCCCGGCCTTCGCATCTCCGCCTACCAAGTCGCGCGGGGTGACGGCTCGCCCCTGCCGACCGGGATGGGGATGAATGAGATGAAATGGAAGGACCGGCTGCCGCTGGGCCTGCTATTGGGACGCTCCTGCGACGACCGCGGCTTTCTCGTCGAGGCCCCGCAGCGGGACGGCTCGCGCTGGATCGGGCGGGTGGAATGGACCACCGGCCGGCTGGAATGGCTGGTCCGGGGGACGGACCCGGGGATCGAAAACCACGTCGTGATCGCCGCGTTCGCCTCGTACGGGCCGTCCGGAGAACTGGCCTATTCGCGCCTGGATTCTGTGGGCGGCGCGTTCGACCTGATCGTCCGCACCCGGCCCGAGGATCCGAGGACCGAGCGTGTGCTCGTCTCCGCCGACGGGAGCGAGTCGTACCTGTGCCCCACGTTCTCGGCCGATAGGTCGCACGTGTACGCGCTGGCCTTCCCGTCCGCGCCCGGCTCTCGGCTGAGCGTGCTTGCCGTGGGTGTCGGCGCCGAGTCCGATAGCGGGCTCACCATCACGTCGCGGGCCGAACTGAACGTCGAGGCCTCGATGAGTGCGGCCTTCCACACGGTGTTACCGCTCCAGACGCCCTGGCCGTCCGCCGGCGCCCAGCCGCCGGATCATCCGTTGTCCTCCGGTCTGGCCTTGGTCTCCCTCGAAACCGGCGCGATGGTCTGGTTCGACGCTGTTACCGGGACGCTCATACCCCTGGCGCGTGGGACGGTCGCCGCCGCGCCCGTCCTGCAGCGCTCGCAAGGGGCGGTAACCTGCACCGGGCTCGTTCTCGGCGCGGCCGGCGAGCTCGTAATGCAGTCATTCGGTCCAACCGGCTTCGGGGCCGAATCGCCGGTCATCAGCGGCCCGTTCCTGCCGCGGGCCACGACCGACACGTCTCTTGGGCGTCAGCACTTCATCTTGCTGGCCCCGCCACGCCCCAGCGCGGAGCCATTGGTGGGGGTCTTCGAGATGACCCCTGTTCCGGCTCCATGACCCCGATAACAGGGACATTCGGCCCTGGGTAGCCAATTCCGGGCGATGTTCGGCGTGTGTACTACCGGAGAGTGCGGTTTATGACGCCCAGGGGCGGGTTTTGCCAGCGCAAAGGGCTCGGCAATTGATCGAAAAAGTCTTGACACCCCCCCTGGGTTGATGTATTTTCGACTCGTCGTTGTTGTGGCCCTTCTATCTGCCCTCAATATCGGAAGGAGTTCTCCTGTGAAGACGTTCTTGGTTCTCTCGGCTCTCGCTGTCGTCGGCGCCGCCGCTGGCTTGGCGAACGCCCAAGACAACAGCGTGCAGATCCAGCTGCGCGTTGTCGAGCAGCTCTACGGCGGTGTCGGTGGCGCCTCGACGGGCAATAACTTTACCCGTGCGAACATTGCGAACGTGGGCACGCTTGTCAGCGGGGCGAGCCGCACGCGCACGTTCGAAATCGAATACACCATGACCAACGGCAACGGGACCACGTTCCCCGCCGGTCTGGTCTCCGGCGTGATCAACATCACCGGCCCCACCGGGACGTACAGCCAGGCGCTGCTCACCAAGGGCCAGGCCCAGGCGTTCAACAGCACGACGAACCCGCAGGCCAATCAGCCCCGCACCCTCGGCAGCGCGGATACCTCCGGGCCGACGACGGGCAGCTCGGCCTCGGGCAACCCCTCGACGGGCGTGCACGAGCCCTACCGCGGCGGCTTCAGCCCCAACCGTGGTAACAACGCCGATGCGTCCAACGGCACCGCGGGCCCGACCGGCATCCTGTCGATCGTCCCCCTCGCCCTCACGCAGACGCTGGCCAACCCGATCACGCCGAACTGGTACAGCGTGTACTCGTTCAGCGTCGTGATCCCGAACAACTTTGGCGGGCCGGACGCCGCCCATCCCCAGAACTTCACGATCCACGTGGGCTTCGCCCCCGACGCCCAGACGCAGTCGCTGTTCGGCTTCTTCGATGACGGCGTTCCGACGCCCGTCACGTCGACGAACGGCCTCGGCGCCGACCTGAACATTCCCGCTGTCGCCGTGCCCGCTCCGGCTTCCGTCGCCCTCCTGGGCCTCGGTGGTCTGATCGCCGCCCGCCGTCGCCGGGCCTGAGCAGGTTCTGATTCCCCTACGAGTTTGAAGGCAGATTGAGACACGGGCCCCGGTTTCCGACCGGGGCCTGTTGTTTTTGATTTGTGTGAATTCCGCCGGCCCGCTTGACGCGGCGGCCCCCTCCCGGCTCTAATGCAATACCTCTCTCTCTCCGTTCACTGGACTATCCGGTCGCGGAGGAGTTGCCTTGAAGAAGCTTGCTTTGTGTGGGGCGCTCGCGGCGCTGGGCGCCGCCGGTTCCGCCTTGGCCGTGAACGATAACTCGGTGCAGATGCAGCTGCGGTTCGTTGAGCAGCTCTACGGCGGGTTCGGCGGGGCCTCAACCGGGAGCGACTTCACGCGATCGCTCGTCGCGAACGTCGGCTCGGCGGTGCCGCCCCTTCCCGGCGCGGCGAACCGCACGCGCACCTTTGAACTGGAGTACTCGCTCACCGCCGGCAGCGGTGCGACCGTGCCCGCGGGCCTGGTCTCCTGCCAGATCACGATTCTGGGGCCCGCCGCCACTTACTCGAGAGCCCTTCTCACCAGGAGCCAGGCGCAGACGGCCAGCATCTCCAACCCCACGGCCACCCAGCCGCGGACTCTGGGGAGCACGGACACCTCCGGCCCGACGACCGGGAGCTCTTCCTCCGGCAACCCGTCCACCGGGACGCACGAGCCGTTCCGGGTGTTCAGCCCCGACCGGGGCAACAACAACTGGATCGCCAACGGCACGATCATCGGCACCGGCTTTACCGGCATCCAGCCCCTCGACCTGACGCAGGTGCTCACGCCGCCGATCACCGATCAGTGGTTCGGGCTGTACTCGTTCAGCGTGGTGGTGCCGGACCTGTTCACCGGCGACTTCGCGGTCACCGCGACGATCCTGGCGGACGCCCAGAGCCACAACGCCTTCGGGTACTTCAACGACGGCGTAGCGGGGCAGACGCTCTCCACGAACGTGCAGAACGCCACGCTGCACATCGCGGCGGTTGCGGTGCCGGCGCCGGGGTCCGTCGGCCTTCTCGCGCTCGCGGGTCTGGCGGGCGCCCGCCGCCGGAGGCCCCGAGCGTGAACCCGCGGGGAACCCCGCTCGGAGCGATCTCGGTGAAAAGCTGGCACGCGTTCGCGGCCTCGGCGGCGGTCATCGCCGCATTGGCCGCGGCCCCCGCGCTGGCGGTTCACGACAACTCTGTGCAGGTGCAGCTCCGGATCGTCGAGCAGCTCTACAACGGGCAGGGCGGCGCCGCGACCGGCGGCAACTTCACACGCTCGCTGACGGTGAACACGGGGACGACGATCCTGCCGCTGCCCGGGCCCGCGAACCGCACACGCACCTTCGAGGTGGAGTACACGCTCACAAACGGCAGCGGCGCGACCCACCCCGCCGGGCTCGCGGGGGGGATCGTGAACATCACCGGCCCGGGTGCGTCGTATTCCCAGGCGCTGCTGACAAGAGCCCAGGCCCAGCTCTTCGACATGACGACCAATCCCACGGCGAACCAGCCCACGGTCCCGGGGGGCGCGGACAACTCCGGCCCGACCACCGGGAGCTCGGCTTCGGGCAATCCGTCTCTGGGGGTGCACGGGTCCTACCGCGGGAGCTTCAGCCCCAACCGTGGGAACAACGCGAGCCAATCAAACGGCACGCCCGGCGCGAACGGGATCCTCAGCATCATCCCCATCGCCTTTACGCAGACCCTCTCGGCCCCAACCGCCCCCGACTGGTACGGCCTGTACTCGTTCAGCGTCGTGGTCCCGGACTCGTTCAGCGGCGACTTCGTGATCCACGCGGACTTCTCGCCCGACCCGACAACGCACGACGCGTTCAACTTCTTCGACGACGGGGTTCCCGGGGCCGTGATTTCCAACAACATCGTGGGCACGGCGGTGCACATGACCGTCTTCGCCGTGCCCGCGCCGGGCTCCCTCGTGGTGTTGGGGATGGCCGGTCTGGTCATCTCCCGCCGCAGGCGGCCTGCAGGGTTGTTAGGCGTCCTTCCCAGGTAGAGCGTTGCGAGCGGGAGATTCAGCAATGAAAAGACTCATCCTCCTTGCGGTGCTCGCGTGGGTTGCCGCGTCCTCCTCGGCGCACGGGACGGATATCGACAACACCGTGCAGATGCGGCTCCGCGTTGTCGAGCAGCTCTACGGCGGCGTCGGCGGGCCCTCAACGGGCGGGAACTTCACCCGCTCAGCGGTCGCGAATTTCGGGACCTTAGTCGGCCCCTTCCTGGGCGCCGCGAACCGCACGCGCACGTTCGAGATCGAATACACGATGGGCGACAGCTCCCGGACGCCCCGGACGTTCCCGGCGGGTCTCATCTCCTGCGATCTGAGCATCACCGGCCCCACGGGCACGTATGCGCCCGCGCTCCTGACCAAGGGCCAGGCGCAGGTGTTCAACACCTCCACGAACCCCACCGCGAATCAGCCACGCTTTCTCGGTAGCTCAGATACTTCCGGTCCGACGACCGGCAGCTCGGCGTCCGGCAATCCATCCACGGGAACGCACGAGCCCTACCGCAGCGGCTTTTTTCCCAACCGCGGCAACAACGCCGACATGGGCAACGGGATCATCAGCCCCAGCGGGATTCTGCATATGGTCCCGATCGCGATCACCCAGACGCTGCCGAACCCGATCTCTCCGAACTGGTACGGCCTGTACTCGTTCAGCGTCACCGTTCCCGACAACTACCCCAATCCGACGTTTGTGATCCACGTGGGTTTCAACCCGGATGCCCAGACCGGGGCACGGTTCGGTTTTTTCGATGACGGCGTTCCGACCCCGGTGACGTCCACGAACGGGCTGGACGCGGACCTGACGATCCCGATCGTCTTTCCCACGCCGAATGCGGCGGCCCTTCTGGGTCTGGGCGGGCTTGCCATGGCCCGCCGGCGGCGTTCCTAGCCGCTCTTCGCGCGAGCACGTGGCCGACTTCGCCGCGTTTCCATGCAGGGAGGTGGCATCCGCCGGCTCGGCGAGGTCTAATACCCAACGCGGGCGGGAGAGAGACCCTGGAAGGGACTCTCCATGAAGCTCTCAATCATCGTGCTGACGGCAGTAGTGATGGGCGCGGGGTGCTCGGCGTATGCCCAGGTGGACAACTCGGTCCAGATCCAGCTGCGCTTCGTCGAGCAGCTCTATGGCGGCAACGGCGGCCCGTCGACGGGCGGGAACTTCACCCGATCAGGCACCGCGAACGTCGGTTCCGCCGTGGGGCCGTTCCCCGGGAACCGCACGCGCACGTTCGAAATCGAGTACACGATGACCAACGGCAGCGGCGCGACGTTCCCCGCCGGCCTGGTTTCTGGCGTGATCAGCATCACCGGCCCGGTCGGAACATACAGCCAGGCCCTTCTCACGAAGGCCCAGGCCCAGGTATTCAACGCCACGACCAACCCGACGGCGAATCAGCCGCGCTTGCTCGGCAGCGGCGACACCTCCGGTCCCACGACGGGCAGCTCGGCCTCGGGCAACCCCTCGACGGGCGTGCACGAGCCCTACCGCGGCGGCTTCAGCCCCAACCGTGGGAACAACGCTGACGCGTCCAACGGCACGGTCGGTCCGAACGGCATCCTGTCGATCGTCCCCCTCGCCCTGACGCAGACGCTGGCCAACCCGATCACGCCGAACTGGTATGGGCTGTTCTCTTTCAGCGTGGTCATCCCGGACAACTTCGGCAACATGCCCTTTGTGATCCATGCCGGGTTCGTCCCCGACGCTCAAACGGGCGCCCTGTTCGGGTTCTTCGATGACGGCGTCCCGACGCCCGTGACGTCGACAAACGGCCTCGGGGCTGATCTGACCATCCCGGTCATTTTCCCCGCACCTGGGACGCTTGCCGTGCTCGGGCTTGGGGGGCTGATCGCCTCCCGCCGCCGACGGACCGGAAGCCGTGATCGTGGTAATCCGGGCAACTTCCGCGAAAAAAACCGCAGAGCATGAGTGGTGCCGAATGGCCAACGGAGACGGTGGGTCAGTTTGGTCTTGACACGCCCCCCGGCCCTGCGGTCTAATGGGGGCCTCTCTCGCATCGGTCTCGAAATCCCGTAAGGAGTTCTCCGTGAAGAAGCTCTCCCTTCGCAGGGCTGTGGGCGCGGTCACGCTCATGGTCGCCGGCGCGCTCTCCGTCCACGCCCGGGCCCAACAGCCCGTCCGGCTCGAGTTCCGCATCGTGCCGCAGACCGGAGGGTTCGGCGTCGCGACGCCGCTGACGCAGGCCGGGCCCGTGAACGGCCCGGTGAGCATGGCGGCGACGCCCGGGGGCCGGACGCTGCGCCTGCGGATCGACTACCGGATCCTCGACCTGATCCCAACGGACGCGATCGTGCCGGCGGGGCTGAGCGCCGGGATCTTCAACATCACCGCGGTGCCCACCGGCAATACCAGCGACACCACGGTCGCGAGAGCCCTGCTCTCCACGCGCGAGGCCACGCAAGACTTCGTACCCCCGCCCGGCGTGGGCCAGCTCGGTAACGACGCCAGTGCGGCCAATCCCAATGGGCGCACCGGGATCGCGAACCCGTTCCGCGGCGGGATGACGAACATCAACAACAACAACGACCCGCTGAACGGGACCGTGGTGGGATTGAACATCAATCAGGTCGCGCCGATCTGCCTGACCCAGAACAGCCAGGGCCTGGTGGGCACGGCGGTGCCGGACCAGGGCGCGGGCTCCGTGCTCACCGGCACCGAGTGGTACACGCTGTACGCGTTCAGCATCACGGCCGGGAACGCCTCCGTAGGGTCGGTGCGGTTCACGGCCGCGTTCGAGCCGGACCAGACCACGGGCAACGCCTTCGCGTACTTCCAGGACGGGTTCCCGCTGCCGGTGTCGGTGGCGAACAACAACGCCGTGCCGGCGAGCATCACGGTGAACATCCCGCAGATCCCGGCGCCCGGTGCGGCGTCCTTGCTGGGTTTGGCGGCTCTGGCGGCGGTCCGGCGCAGGCGCTAGTCAGTAGCGCGGCACGCGCGGGTCGATGTCGGCCGCCCAGAGGTCGATGCCGCCGGCCATGGAGCGGACGTCGGCAAATCCCAGGGCGCGGAGCATCCCGGTGACCTTCATCGAGCGCACGCCGTGATGGCAGTGGACGATGATGGGAGCGGTGCGGGCGCCGTCGTCGGTCTCCAGTTCATCGAACCGGCGTTCGATGTCACCCATCGGGATGTGCACGGCCGCGTCGATCTTCGCGATCTGGCGCTCGTCGGCGTTGCGGCAGTCCAGCAGAATCAGACCATCGGGTGGCGAGGCGAGCAGCCCCTTGACCTCGCGCGGCGTGACTTCCCACTCCGGCTTGAAGGGATAGCCGATAGGCAGGCCGCGGGCGTCGAGGTTCGCGGGGGCGGGCATTGGACGCGCGGGGGTGTTCATTCGAGCGGCTATTTGGGGCCAGGGCGGTCGCTGGCGGGCATGGCGCCGCCGGGGCGGAGTTCCTCAGCCGGCGGTTGGGCGGGCTTGGCGGCGGGCGCTTCGGGCGCCGGCGGCGCGGCCGGAAGGGGTGCCGGCGCGGCTCCGGGGGCGGGCTGGGCCGGCGCTGGCGGCTGCGGGATCGGCACCAGCGGTTGGAGCGCGGGGGGCGGCGCGGTCGGAGGGACGGTCGTAGCTATGCCGCCGATTCGCGCGACATCGCCGGCGGGGCGGATGGCGGTAATCGGGATGGTGACGTTTGCGCGCGCACGCAGGTACGGGTCCGGGCCCGTGCGCGTCGGCTGCTGGGGGCGCATCTCCACCGCCGCGCGGATCGGGAGCATGATCACATTGAACGCGGCCTTGAATGGCGCGACGAGCGATTCGACGACCTGCTCGTCGTTGTGCCTGGTCGTTGCGGTTTGGAGCGCGGTGTTCTCGTTCGGGAAGTTGCCCTTGGGTCGGGGATCACCATCGCGGACCAGATAGTCGCTCCTCAGGAGCGGCTGGTGCGCGGTGAGGTCGTTGGGAACCGGCACCGGCACGTCGGCCCAGTTCGAGCGGTCAAGGGTGAGCAGGGAGGGCTTGGCGGCGCCCGGTGCGCTGGGGCCGGACGCGGCGTAGACGGGCGCGCGGGTCTGATCGGTCGTGGGCTCAAATCCCTCGGCGGGTGCGCGGAGTGAGGGCTCCGCGAGCGTGGGGGGGGTCCAGACGGAATCGCCGAACGTACGGCCGGCGTTGCCGATCCCAGGTTCGTTGTTGAGCGGGCCGTAGCAGCCCCCGAGGAGCGCGGAAGCGGCGACAGCGAGCGGCGCGGCGGCAGGGCGGAGGTTAGCCATCGGGGGAGGGTACGTCCGGTCGCGGGCCGCTGGTTCCCCGGCTAGTCGCTGCGGCCGCGGAGCACCTGTTCTACAACCTCGCGGCAGATGTCGGCGTCGAAGCCACGCCGGGCGAGGAGACCGTAGAGGCGGCGGCGCTTGGCGTCCGGGGCCAGCCCCGGCCGGATGGTGCGGAGCTTGCGGGACGCGAGCTCCAGAGCCGACGCGCGGGCGTCGTAACCGGATTCGGTGGTGACGCGTTCGACGGCCTGGCCGGCGGTGCGGCTGTCGATGCCCCGGGCGCGGAGGCGGGTGGTGAGCAGGCGTTTGCCGGCGCCCTTGCGGGCGAGCGTCGATTCCACGAGCCCTTCGGCGAAGGCGCGTTCGTCGATGACGCCCCGGGCGGCGAGGTCTTCGGCGATCCGGGTCGCGGCGGGCTGGTCGAGGCCCCGCTGCCGGAGCTTGGAGGAGAGCATGGCGCGGCTCATGGGGCGGCGGGCGGCGGCGTGGAGGGCCCACTCGCGGGCGTCGGCGAGCATCATGCGCCGGGCGACGGCGGCGCGGAGATCTTCGGACCAGGCGACGCCCTCGCGGGCGGAAAGGTTGATCGCTTCGGCCTCGCTGAGCCGGCCGGCGGTGCGGCGCCCCAGACGGATGGTCACGATGCCGGGTGAGGCGGCCGAGCGAGCGACGGAAGTGATCGCTCCGCCCGCCGGCGGCAGGTTCGGCGGCTCGAATCGCTTGGGGCCGCGGGCCATCGGGCGACTCTACGTCAGCGAATCCAGCAGCGCGGCAATTTCGCCCGCGGCCTTGGCATCGCCGGCGTGCTTGGCGACTTCCAGGCCCGATCGGAGGGTTGCGGTTGCGCCGTTCGGGTCGCCCGCGTCTGCCTGAGTCTTGGCCTTGTGGTAGTACGCGTAGCAGTAGGCGGGGTTGGCGGCGAGGCAGCGGTCGTAGAACTCGACGGCCCGCGCGGCATCGCCGGCCTTCGAGTATTCCTGGGCGATGCCATAAAGGGTGAAGGCATCGCCGGGTTCGGCGGCCAGGATCTTCAGGAGTTTGTCGAGCCGGGACATGGGGGGCGTATCGTACCGACGGCAGCGCGGGACCAGGGGGAGCATGATCGGAGCGGAGCAGCCAATGCCGGAAATCAAGACGATCGGTGTTCTCGGGGCTGGTCAGATGGGCGGCGGGATCGCGCAGGTGGCGACGGTCGCGGGTTTCAGCGTGGTCGTGTTTGATCCGTTCCCCGGCGCGCTCGAGAAGTGCAAGGGCGTGCACAAGAAGTCGCTGTCCAAGTTCGTGGAAAAGCAGAAGATCAGTCAGACGGACGCGGACGCGGCGTTGGCACGGGTCCGGTTCGTGGATCGTCTCGAATCCATGACTGGGTGCGATTGGGTCGTTGAGGCCGTGGTCGAAGACGCGAAGGTCAAGAAAGACCTGTTCGCCAAGCTGGCCGCGATGTACCCGGACCCGGGCGTGGTGCTGGCGACCAACACCAGCTCGATCAGCATTACGGAGATCGCGACGGCGTGCGGGCCGACGGCGAGCCGCGTCGTAGGGATGCACTTTTTCAACCCCGTGCCGCTCATGCAGCTGGTGGAGGTCATCCCGGGGTTGCAGACCGCGCCGGAGGTGACCGAGCGGACGATGGCCCTCGCGACCAAGATGGGCAAGACGCCGCTGAAGGCGAGCGACCGTGCGGGGTTCATCTCCAACCGCGTGCTGATGCCGATGATCAACGAGGCGTTCTACGCGTGGATGGAGGGCGTGGCGGAGCCGGAGGCGATCGACGGGATCATGAAGCTGGGGTGCAACTTCCCGATGGGGCCGCTGCGGTTGGCGGATTTCATCGGGCTCGACACCTGCGTGCACATCATGAACGTGCTGGCGGACGGGCTGAACAACGACCGCTACCGGGCGTGCCCGAAGCTCAGGCAGCTGGTGGCGTCGGGGCGGCTGGGGGATAAGACGGGCCGCGGGGTGTACGAATACCCGTTTCCAGCACATTGGGATCCTAAGCTTAGAATTCCACGTGGACAAGTTGTCGCG